>Ga0209347_1005838_pt1 | contig 11374 bp, 7 predicted proteins | sample AutmiccommuBRH23_FD_187382 | JGI IMG/M metagenome (GOLD analysis project Ga0209347, IMG submission 187382) | Deep subsurface microbial communities from Mt. Terri, Switzerland - Autotrophic microbial communities BRH/23 (SPAdes) (version 2) | ecosystem: Environmental > Aquatic > Deep subsurface >...
TGGTTTTGGCATCTACTCCAGTGAGATCTTCCAGCATCTTGATAACTGTGGGGTCATCATGACCCAGAATATCCAGCTTTACAATACGACCCGAAATAGAATGGTAATCAAAATGCGTGGTAATAATGCCTGACTTCTTATCGTCTGCGGGGTACTGCAGGGGTGTGAACTCATGCACGTCCATATCCCGAGGAATAACCATTACCCCCCCGGGATGCTGGCCCGTGGTCCGTTTGACCCCAGTCAGTCCTCCCGTAAGGCGGTCCAGTTCTGCTTTACGCTTTCGTAACCCGTTTTCCTCCATATATTTCTGGACAAACCCGTAAGCCGTCTTATCTGCCAGGGTACCTATCGTCCCTGCCCGGAAGACATGACCCTGTCCAAACAGTTCTTCTGTGTATTTATGCGCCCGCGGCTGATATTCACCGGAGAAGTTAAGGTCGATGTCTGGAACCTTGTCTCCATCGAAACCGAGAAACACCTCAAATGGAATATCGAATCCGTCTTTTTTGTATCTGGTCCCACAATTAGGACAATCATCATCAGGAAGGTCGGCCCCACAACCACAGGAACCGTCAGCAATAAACTGGCTGTTTTTGCACTCCGGACACACGTAGTGTGGCGGCAGGGGATTCACCTCTGTGATGCCGGTCATGGTAGCCACAAAGGACGACCCGACTGACCCCCGGGACCCGACCAGATACCCGTCTTCATTGGACTTTTTAACGAGTTTCTGGGCAATCAGGTAAAGAACCGCAAAACCGTTAGAAATAATTGAGTTAAGTTCTTTTTCAACCCGTTTGCGCACAATATCAGGAAGGGGTTCGCCATATATAGAAAAAGCTTTATTCCAGGTCATTTCAGATATCTGTTCCTCGGCGCCTTCAATCTTTGGTGGGAAAAAGTCGTCGGGCATAGGTTTGATTTGTTCAATCTGTCCGGCAATAGCATTAGGATTGGTAATCACAACTTCTCTGGCGCTGTCTGTTCCCAGGTACGTAAATTCCTCCAGCATCTCCTCTGTGGTCCTAAAATGCAGCGGTGCCTGAAGGTTAGCATCCTCGTATCCCAATCCGGACAGGAGCACCTGCCTATAGAACCCATCGGCAGGGTCCAGAAAATGTACATCACCCGTGGCCACCACCGGCTTGTTAAGTTCCCAGCCTAGTTCCAAAATATCTCTGTTCATCTGACGGAGCGCCTCAGTATCATTTACACGGCCCTGACGGACCAAAAACTCATTATTGCCTGTGGGCTGAATTTCCAGGTAGTCATAAAACGAGGCTACTTCCTTTAGTTTCTCCCGGTCCGCTCCGTCAAGATACGCGGCAATCAATTCTCCGGCCTCGCAAGCTGATCCGACAAACAGTCCCTCGCGCAGCTTGGCCAGTTCACTGCGCGGAATCCGCGGATGCCTGTAATAATAATTCAGGTGGGACAAGGTAACCAACTGGTATAGATTCCTGAGGCCTGTATAGTTCTTAACCAGCAGAACTATGTGAAATGGCCTCAATTTATCAAGATTGATATCTTTAACCAGGGTGTTAATTTCCTCAAGGGAAAATACATTGCGGGGGGTAAGCATAGCAAGGAGCTTTAAAAAGATCTGAGCAGTGGCTTCAGCGTCATCGACTGCCCTATGATGTTTTTCGAGAGGAACTGCAAACTCCGCAGCCAAGTTTTTCAGTTTGTGATTCTTAAGCTTCGGCATTAGCGCCCGGGCCAGCCCGAGGGTATCCAGAACCGGGTTGGTTAATTTTTGTTGGGCTAATAACGTCAGGTTATACTGTATAAAGCCTGTGTCAAACTGGGCGTTGTGGGCGACCATGGTGGCCTTTCCAACAAAGTTCATAAATTTCGGTAAGACAGCTTCCAGCAGAGGAGCATCAGCCACCATTTCGGGAAGCAAACCTGTTAAGCGCTGAACTTCCACCGGGATGTCAATACGGGGCCTGACTAAGGTTGAAAAACGTTCGGTAACCCGTCCTGCCCTGATTTTCACCGCACCTATCTCAATTATTTCATTGACGCCGGGCGAAAACCCGGTAGTTTCCAGATCGAAAACCACGAACTCCTCCTCAGTAAGAGGACCCTGATGCGGCCTAATAACAATAGGTACGCCATCATCAACGAGGTAACCTTCGATCCCGTAAATAATTTTTACGCCGTGCTTACTGCCGGCTTCATAGGCATCAGGAAAGGCCTGTACTACACCGTGATCAGTAACGGCAAGGGCTTTATGGCCCCATTGGGCTGCTGTGCGCACAACTTCCCCGACCACGGCAACCCCGTCCATGGAACTCATCTTGGTATGCAGGTGAAGTTCTACTCTCTTTTCCTCAGCATTGTCCTGTCTGGCCTGAAATTCTGCGGGATTTATATCCCAAGCCATAATGGACAGTTCCTGAGAAAACTTGTCCTGCTGGGCAGGACCACGTACTTTTACCCACATTCCCTTTTTCAGTACAGTGGAAGCCTGATTTTCATCTTTTTCATCTTCAAAAAACTTAACCGTTATACTGTCAGTTAGATCCGTAACGTCAAAAATCACCAGATTTCGGCCGCTTTTCAACTGGCGCACATCAATTCCGGTAATGCGTCCCTGAACCGTAACACTTCTCTCTTCTTCAGTCAATTGCTGAATTATCACAGGGGTGCCTGTTATCACACGTCCCATTAGGGCGCCAGGTTCCGGGCCCTTCTGCTTCCGCCTGCGCATTGCGGTATTGCCGCCAGCTCCGCCAGGAGAACCCTGCGGTTTATATTGGGCTTGTCCTACGGGAGTACTCTCGCTGCCATTTTCCCGGGGTGATTCAGCCTGCTGAGTCTTCAGGGCGTGGACATATAAAGCCTCCTGTTGTGTAACCCATTCGGCAATCTCGCATTCATCTTCCTCGATGACATGTATGCTGACTTTGATCTCGAGACCAAACTCATCCCGCACCAGCTCAGCTACCTGAGCGGGTACATGCCGCTGGTTCATCAACTCTCCCCCCATGCGGCTTGTAACAAAGATTTGGAGGGTGTTGTCTGTAATCTTTTTACTGGCAGAAACTATCCACCCGGATAAAGCCGGGTTTTTTAAGGTAATTTCATATAAAATGTCAGTCCAATATCTATGGATAACCTCCTCTGGGGTTATTCCCGGCAGAGCATATCTGACCACGAACTCCAGTTCTTTCAGTTCGTCGATTTGCCCGGCTATCTCCCGGGCGAATTGGTGAATGTACATCTTGGCCGCCAGTTGATGCAATTGAAGATGTACACGCCACTTTTTCTGGGCGGTGCTAATTTCCACTTTGGTAATAACTGCCTGTTTCATAGCTTCTTTAAACTCATCCGGCAGCGCAGAATGCTCTATTAAACTGCAAAAATGTAGAACGGCTTCACGCCGTTCTTTATTTGGTTCAGGCAATATTGAAGACAAAAGTTTTCCCTCCGCTGTCAAGCAGTTATTCTATCTGTTCTACCTGGTAAACTCCAGGAATATCGGACAATTCGTAGAGCACTTCATTCATACTTACTTCCGCTGGTATCTTGGTATCGATTTCGAAAATGACCCTATTATCCTCTCTCATCTGTCTCATCTGGATGTTAAGGATTAAGATCTTCTTTTCCCCAAGATAGGATCCGACCCGGCCTAGCTGCCCGGGCCTGTTCTCTGCAGTGACCATCAGCACGGTGACATGTGTTAACCCGGCCATAAGCTTTTCCACTTTTCCCAGGTAAATTAATGTCAGGAAAACCACACCTGTTGTTACCAAAGCCGGAAAATAAAGGCCAGCCCCCACAGCCAATCCCACACCGGCGACCACCCAAAGGGTAGCAGCGGTGGTCAGGCCCTTTACCGAGGCGCCTTCGCGCATTATAGTGCCTGCCCCAAGAAAGCCTATCCCGCTGACAACCTGGGCCGCAATCCGGCCAGGATCAAGAGCAGTCTTATTTTGGTAAAGGTTGTATATATCCTGGGAAACAATCATAATCAAAGCCGATCCTACACATACAAGGATATGGGTCCGAAATCCGGCAGACTTGTTAAGACTTTCCCGCTCCAAACCTACTAACCCGCCTAATACACAGGACAGAATTATCCTCAGTACTATGTCCACTTCGTTGTAAGCTGGCAACAGTTCTCCCCCTTTTATGTTGTGTAAGATTCTCTGACGATGCAGGCTACGTTCCGGGCAGCAAGCCTCTGCAGAACCGCCAGTTCGAAATCGTTCCCGGGTCCTGCTTCTATAAGCTGCCGCAGTTTCTCCATTAACTCTGCAGAACCCCGGACATGCGCACCCAGCTGCCTGCTGACCACAAAGGAGGTGTTCCTCTCCTCCTGCCCAGGAATCGGCCTCCATACCAGTATCGGCAGCCTGGCCGCAAGAGCCTCGGCCACCGTGACCCCTCCAGGCTTCGTAACAATGATATCTGACGCGCTCATCAGTTCCGGTATATTATCAACAAAGCCAAACACCTTAACAGGTGCTTTCACACCCTGAATAAGATCAGCCAGCTTGTCCTGCAGCACTTTGTTCCTTCCAGTCACAACAATAGTCTGCACAGGTAAACCGGACTTCCCTATGCACTCAACAACCTCATGCAGATCACCGAGCCCCAGGCCTCCCCCCATGACTAATACTGTCTTATGGTGGAGATCCAGACCAAGCTCCGATCGTACAGACAGCTTGTTCAAAGAAAGGGTAAATTTTGCCCCCACGGGAATTCCCGAGGTCCATATCTTGTTCCAGGGGACTCCCCTTTTGGCCAATTCCAATTTAAACTCATGTGACGCCACAAAATAACCGTCAAGTTCTGACTGAGCCCAATACGGGTGGACAGTAAAATCCGTAATCACTCCGGTAACAGGCGGGAATTCAGCCCTCTTCCAGGCCTTCCACCTGCTTACAGCCAGTGCGGCAAATGGATGAACACAAATTATCACTGACGGGCGGGCCGAAGCAATCAGCGCATCCAGCCTAAAGCAAAAAAGTTTACCGGTTAACAACCTCCAGAAGATACTACCCGCTAAACTTCTTTTGCCTGCCCTTTCCGCGTTTTCCGCCCTAGTATAAAGGGTCCGGTAAATAGAAGGACCCCGTTTCAGCATTTTTAGGTAAACATTGTTCAAAAGATCGTTTAAACGGGGACTTCCATGTTTCCAGGGGTCTGCAATATGAACTGCTGCACCCGGGTCGACAGCCAGCAGGGCTTCCCTGATAGCTTGAGATACCTTGTGATGCCCATACCCGGCGGAATAGGTGCAAATGAGGAATGATTTACTGGCCATGACTGGACTGTTTACCCCTTCCCTACACACTTGGCAATTTCCCAGTACATTCTGATGCGAGCCAGGAACCCACGAACTAAACCCAGCTTTTCCTCTTTCATCACATGCGTCATATCCCTTAATTCAACTTCAACTACCGATATTCCTGCCGATTTAGCAAATCTTGTCAAAGCAACCTCAATACCAAACCTGGTTACTTCCAGGTTGGACAGGTGTTTAAACAGATCCTTTTTAACAGCCCGCTGACCGGATAAATACGGTGCAAGAAACTGGGCCAGGTCTGTGGCCAGCCTGCCGTGTTCAAAGATTCCCACCGTCATCTCCGCCCGCCCTTCCATGACGGGCAGAAGAAGATCCACTATATGACCCGGTTTAAGACCAATCAAATCGGCATCAAGAAAAAGGAGCACATCAGCATCAGTACTATTGAGCCCAACCATCATCGCTCCACCCTTACCCTGGTTCTCACGCAGGGCTATCACCCTGACCCCGTTTTCCCGGGCTACCTCAGCCGTACGGTCCACGGAACCGTCACTGACAACGATTATCTCCTCAATAAAAGGGACTTCTTTGACAGCGGCGATAATGCTGCCGATGGTTTTCTCTTCGTTGTATGCGGGAATAATAACAGCCGATTTCACAAAAACACATCTCCTTGTTGTAACAGCACTGATAAATAATATTCGTCCCTGGATGAGACTATGCTAGCGGCTAGCGACTAGCGGCAATTTCATCCTCAACTATTTTCTTAATCATGTCAACAGCCCCGTCCACTTTGATGGTCTGAACGTTGCCGTTGCGGCGGTGCCTGATTTCGATAGTACTTTCCTCCACCGCTTTATTGCCAATTACTATTCTTAAAGGGTACCCGATCAGGTCGGCATCCTTGAACTTAACACCGGGGCGTTCGTTACGTTCATCAATTACCGTTTCCACACCCTGTTCCCATAAAGATTTGTAAAGTGATTCCGCAATCTGCATTTGTGCTTCATCCTTGGAACTCACAGGTACAATAACAGCATGGTACGGAGCTATCGGCATCGGCCAGATAATCCCGTCACTGTCATGATTTTGTTCAATAGCGGCTGCCACAGTCCGGCTTACGCCGATACCATAACATCCCATTACCATCAGCTGTTCTTTACCGTTTTCATCAAGGAATTTTGCCCCCATGGCCTTACTGTATTTGGTACCCAGCTTAAACACCTGGCCAACCTCGATCCCCCTGGCGGCTAATAAGGTGCCCTGGCACCTGGGGCACAGTTCGCCTTCCTTGACCAGCCTGATATCAGCGGTCTCATCGGGGACAAAATCCCTGCCTGGGTTTACATTAATCAGATGGGTATCTGTTTTATTAGCACCGGTGACGGCATTTCGCATCAGGGCAACTTCATTATCAGCGATGATGCGGACATTTTTCATGCCCACAGGTCCGGCAAACCCCGGTTCGGCGCCGGTGAGGTCAGCAACGGACCTTTCGTCGGCCAGGACCAACTGCAGCGAGCCTAAAAGGTTTTGCAGTTTAATTTCGTTAATTTCACGGTCACCCCGTACAAGCGCAAGGACCATCATGTTCTCTGTCTGGTACACCAGTGTCTTTATTAACTTGTCCGCTGTTATATTCAGGAACGCTGATACTTCTTCAATAGTACGGGCTCCGGGGGTATTCACCTCTGCCACTGGACTGACAGCTTCGTCGGAGGGATCCTGGCCGGCGACTGCCTCCGCCTTCTCCACATTGGCGGCATAACTGCATTTATCACAATAAACAATAGCTGCCTCCCCGGATTCTGCCATGACCATGAACTCATGGGTCCCGCCGGTACCGCCGATAGCCCCCGGGTCTGCTTCTACGGGCCTATACTCAAGCCCGCAGCGAGTAAAGATGCGGGAATAAGCTTCGTACATTTGGATATAACTCTCATCAAGCCCGGCGTTATCCCTGTCAAAGGAATACAAATCCTTCATGACAAATTCGCGCCCGCGCATCAGCCCAAAACGAGGCCTTCTTTCATCCCGGTATTTATTCTGGATCTGATAAAGGAGCAGGGGAAGCTGTTTGTAACTTCTGACCTCTCCTCTAACCAAAGCCGTTATAATTTCCTCATGAGTTGGCCCCAGAGAAAAATCGCGGCCATGTCGATCCTTGAGCCTGAACAGTTCATCCCCATATACATCCCACCGGCCTGATTCTATCCACAGTTCGGCAGGCTGAATAATAGGCAGCATTAATTCCTGGCCGCCTTTAGCGTCCATTTCTTCCCTGACAATTTCGATGACCTTTTTAATGACTCTGTAGGCCAGGGGCAAATATGTATAAACACCTGACGCACTCTTGCGAATCATACCCGCCCTGAGCATCAAGATATGGCTTATAACCTCCGCCTCTGCAGGCACCTCCCTGAGGGTAGGGGCCAATAGTTCGGATACTCTCATAGTAAATCCTCCCTGCTGTTTCTTTCTATAATAACCAATTTATGGTCGAGTTAATATGCAAAAAAAATTATGGTAAGTAAGACTTATCCTTAATCATCAGGTCGATTTCCCTCAGCAGTTCCCCTACTAGGTTTGCCTCGGGAATTTTTCTGACAACTTGTCCTTTCTTAAAAAGCAGGCCCACTCCTTTTCCCCCAGCTATCCCTATATCAGCTTCACGGGCCTCACCGGGTCCGTTGACCACACATCCCATGATAGCAACTTTAATCGGCTTATCCAGATTCCGGATTTTATCTTCTACTTCCTCTGCAATCCTGATAAGCTCAATCTCCGTCCTGCCGCATGTCGGACAGGATATCAATGTCGGTCCCCGCTGACGAAGGCCAAGGGACTTGAGTATCTCATATCCTACCCTGACTTCCTGCACCGGGTCTCCTGTCAACGATACCCTAAGGGTATCACCGATACCTTCAGCCAGTAGAGCCCCGATCCCAACAGCAGACCTGATAGTCCCAGCCCATGATGTGCCGGCCTCAGTTACGCCGATATGCAGGGGATAATCCACTTTAGCTGATATCAACCTGTAAGCTTCCATCATTAATGTAATGTCGAAGGCCTTGAGTGAGATTTTAATATCATAGAAATCCAACTCTTCCAGAATACCAATATGGCCCAGTGCACTGTCCACCAGTCCCTCCGGAGTTATCCCGCCATATTTGGCGAGAATATCTTTATCAAGGGAGCCGGCATTCACTCCTATCCGGATAGGAATCCCACGTTCCTTTGCTGCCTTTACCACTTCCCGTACCCGGGTTGCGTCTCCGATATTGCCAGGGTTTAACCTTAAACCGTCCACCCCGCCGGCAATGGCTGTTAAAGCCAGCTTGTAATCAAAGTGGATATCGGCAATAATCGGAATAGGACTCTCATTCTTTATCCCACCCAGGGTGTCAGCAGCCTGCTGGTCGGGTACCGCTAACCTGACAATTTCACACCCGGCCCCGGCCAGCCGGCTGATTTGGTCCAGTGTTGCCGTAATATCCCGGGTGTCGGTGTTTGTCATGGATTGGACGGATATTGGCGCCCCACCCCCGATTGGCACACCTCCCACGGTAATTTGCCGTGTTGTCAATCTCTGCAAGGAATTTACCTCCTAACCAACCATTTGAACGATATCCTGATATGTGATAACTACCATCAGCAGCAGAAGCAGAGCCAGCCCAACAAGGTGGATAAAGTTTTCTTTGGATGGGTCTATTGGCTTTCGCCTAATCCCTTCCACCCCCAGGAACATTATCCTGCTGCCGTCCAAGGCAGGGATGGGCAGTAGATTAAACAGTCCGATCTGCAGGCTGAGGAAACCGGCAATATTTATCAGTGTGTTAAATCCCATTTTAGCTGCTTTACCAAGCTCGTAAGTTATCCTGACCGGGCCGCTTAACTGCACCGGCATTTGCTTGGCCAGCATTTTCTGGACAAAATCCTTAGTCATATCCAAAACCCGATAGGTCTGAACAAACCCCATGCCAACTGACCCAATAATACCCTTATTCTCGTAAACCGGAGTAGCAACCGGAGTGATTCCGATTAAGCCACGTCCGTTTTGCCTGTCCTGTTCGGGAACCACACTGAAAGTCTTGGTTTCCTGATCGCGTTTGACTTCTATCGCAACAGGTTTGGAGGGGCTCTTGTGGATTATCTCAACAACATCGTCCCAGTTCGTGACGGGAGTGCCATTTATTTTCTTTATGACATCCCCACCCTTGATTCCTGCCTGGGCAGCCGGTTTTCCGGCCACTACTCCGCCCACCGTATTCTGAAGGGTCGGCCAGCCAAAAATGTATATACTCAGGGAGAACAGCAAAATTGCCAGCACAAAGTTCATCAGCGGACCGGCAGCAATAATGGCAATTCTTTTTGGTACACTTTTGTGCATGAAACTCCTGGCAGGGTCAACAACCGGCCCTGCTGCTTTTTCATCTCCGACACCGGTCTCGGTGCCAACGTTTTTCTGATCAGCTTCCCGTTGGTCTTCATCCGGATCCATACCTGCCATCCGCACAAATCCACCCAGCGGAATTGACCGCATATTATACACGGTTTCACCCCTCTTAAAGCCAGCTAACCTGGGACCAAAACCGATACTGAATTCGTACACCTGAACCCCGGTAAGCTTGGCCAGAGTGAAATGCCCAAGTTCATGAAACAAAATCAGAAGACCAAAAACTACTAGCGCATAAAATATGTACGTACCCCATTCTAACATACCGTTCAATCACCTACCCTTAATTCGTTCAAGCCATCCTTACCGCTTCTTCCCGGGCCCAACAATCCGTCTCTAAAATTTCCGCAAGACCCGGGTTGTTCTTACAGTCGTGATTGGCCATCACTTTTTCTACTATTGTTGGTATATCCGTAAATCTTATTCTCCCGTCTAGGAAAAGGGACACCGCCACTTCGTTGGCCGCGTTCATTACAGCAGGCATTGTCCCCCCCTGTCTCCCCGCCTCAAAGGCTAGAATCAGGCTAGGAAATACCTCTGTCCGCGGTTTTTCAAAAGTGAGTTCTTGTACTTCGAGCAAATTTAGTTTAGGAAAATCATTGGCCCACCGCTTAGGATATGACAGGGCATATTGAATCGGAATCCTCATATCCGGTACACCCATCTGGGCAATAACCGACCCGTCCTTAAATTCAACCATAGAATGGACAATACTTTGGGGATGAATAAGGACCTCAATGCTGTCAAAGTCCACATTAAAAAGCCACCTGGCCTCGATTACCTCCAACCCCTTATTCATCATGGTCGCAGAATCAACGGTTATTTTCCGTCCCATCGACCAGTTTGGGTGGTTTAAGGCATCTTCAACACCGACGGCCAAAAGCTCTTCCCTGGTTTTATTTTTAAACGGTCCTCCGGAAGCGGTAAGGATAAGCTTTCCAACCTCCAACCTGTTTTCACCATTCAGACACTGAAAAATCGCAGAATGTTCACTGTCCACAGGCAGGATCTTGACTCTATTCTCTTGGACCAGGGACATAACCAACTCTCCAGCCGCCACCAAAGTCTCTTTGTTAGCCAAGGCTATATCCTTACCTGCTTTAATGGCCGCTACGGTTGGCAGCAGTCCCAATGTACCTGTAACAGATGTGACGACAATATCAACGTCTTCCTGGATAGCAACCTCTGTCATCCCTTCAACGCCTACCGTCAATAATATTCCTTCCGGCACCATTGAACGGAATACCTGTAAGTCTTCAGCGCGTCCAATACTGACCTGCCTGGGCTTATATTTATGCACCTGTTCTGCCAGCCTGCGCAGGTTAGACCCTGCGGCCAGGCCCACCACTTCAAACTTATCAGAAAACATGTCAACCACTTCAAGGGTTTGACAGCCTATGGAACCGGTACTGCCTAAAATAGATATTCGTTTTTTCATTGAGTCGTCTCCCAGTAACTATTTCGTCTTTTCATCAGCCTTCCAGCCAATTAAGCCGGCAGTGGCAAATGCCTTGACTGTAATAATAAACAGCGGACCGGCCACCACACCCAAAGGTCCGAGGATTTTTAAGCCAACAAACATGGACATCAACGTGGCCAATGGATGCAACCCCATGGTTTGGGAAACAATCTTTGTTTCCAATACCTGCCTGACA
>Ga0209347_1005839_pt1 | contig 11372 bp, 8 predicted proteins | sample AutmiccommuBRH23_FD_187382 | JGI IMG/M metagenome (GOLD analysis project Ga0209347, IMG submission 187382) | Deep subsurface microbial communities from Mt. Terri, Switzerland - Autotrophic microbial communities BRH/23 (SPAdes) (version 2) | ecosystem: Environmental > Aquatic > Deep subsurface >...
CTATTTCACTTAGTCCATCAAAAGTACCATTTGGAACTATAATCTTTATTTTCTTTTTATAAAATTCAAATCTGTCTTCCTCAAAATCAAACAACATTGTTAAACTATATAATTCATCAACAAGCTGTTTATATTGGTCTTTTACATTCTGCATTGAAATCCAATAAATATAATGGCCGTTCGCTCTAAGATTCCAGAGCATAGTTGCTTCTGCTATTTTTAATTCTTTTCCAATGAATATTGTAATGAATTTGTTTTCTTCATGAGCCATATGAACAGACGAAACGTAAGATTTTGTCGTATTAATAAATGTTCGGACTAATGGCATTTTTTCTTGAGTATACATTGCATTTCTGAATGAACCTTTTATATCCCTAGCATTGAACTTATATTTATCTACAATAGTATCTGCGTAATCTTCAGTCAACCCTTCCCAGTTAATCACACATGATTCAGTTTCAGTAAGATTCTCTTTAATTGTCTCTCTTAAAAACATCTCCCTATATGAAAGGTTATTATCATCCATATGTACTCTTTCTACAGCATCCCCGCACAACACAAGTTCAAATCTTTCTTCATCGGTATTTATCTTGTCAGTCGACCTGACTAAAATATTTTTAGCTCGAACGGACATTTCTCGTATTGTAAGTTCATCTGTTTTTAAGCAACAGGAAGAAAATAAGCACTCATCGATATCAGGTACTACATGAAGAAGGTCTTCGTGTTCAACTATAGAAAACGGATTTAAATTATCCCTATTTATTGAACTCGCTTTTACTTCAGGAGGCAAAATAATCAAATCTGGATCATACGACTCCAAAAAGCTTTGATATTCCTCCAAGATTATATTATCGTCATTCATCACAATAATAATATTATGATATCCGCCAGCGAGCCAACTATTGAGTTTAATTACCCTTTCTAATATACTCCAATCCTCAGTTTTAATTATCCACGCGATTTTTGCTGGTTTGTTTTCAACAATTACATTTTTTATCATATTCTTTGACTCATCCCCCCGTGTACCCTATTTTTCATAATCACCTTTTTCAGTTCCATCAGGACGGGGTATTTGGCCCCATTATTATTATCAAATTATTCCAATGAAATTGTGCCTTCTATAAGATAATATCTCATGTTAGCTCATGCGTTCAGCGTCGCATTATAGACAAAATGGCTACAAAGCCATTTCTAACAATACGCTCGCGTGACCTGGCATTTTACATAGGATTAAGGCGTTACTTATGCCTTGAATTACTCTCAAATTGCTCTTATCTAGAATTCAACAAGTTCCCTATATATTCCTGCAATAAATCACAAATATTAGAAAAAATGCCAGAACATAATATATAATACGTTCTGGCAGTAATATTCAATTCAAATCATTTTATCCGATAACCCTTTAAGCACAGCAATTTCCTCGTTGGATAACGTAACTACAATACCCATCTTATCATGCTCTTACGATCAATTAGAATATCATACTTTGGCTCTTTATCGTTCTCACTCCCCCGTACATTCAGAATTCTTGGCAGTTTGTTTTACAATATTCCACCAGGATAACTTGTTGCCCGAGGATTTACCTTCAATTACTAAAGTTCTCTCTATCAAAGGGAATGGGAAGACACTGTTTGATTTAGTAAAAGAAAAACAGCTTGAAGGAATCGTCCTAAAGAAGATAGATTCAAACTATGAAATCGGAAAAAGATCGGACAAGTGGCAAAAGTTATAAACTATAGATATACAACGGTAGAAATTGTTGGCTATAGGAAATCTGAATTTGGTTGGCTCATACAATTTCCTAACGGTAAGTCCGCTGGATTAATGGAACTTGGTGTTCCTGTTGAGGCTTGGAAAACGATTTACCAGTATGCCAAAATAGTTGGTTCGAGAGAAACGAAGGATTACATTTTATTTTCAAAGGCAAATGAATCATTAAAGTGCAAGGTCAAATATCGAGCCTTGTCCAAGGTGGAATATTTAAGGTTGCCCACGTTCGTTGAGTTTGCTTGTTAAATATCAGTTGTTTAGGCAGACAGCTTACCAATACATCAGTCTAATTTCCCAAATATTCATTATTACATTTTAAGTAATATACAAAGATTCCGATTAAGGCAACTGCTATTGAGTAAACGCTCAATATTGCAATTATTGCAATACTTACTCCCCCCGATCAATCTAGGCGACTATAAATATTGCTATACAAGCCATTTCATCAATTCTCTCACCGTCTGGTTTTACCAATCTCAATTTCGGACACTGTAACCAACTAGATGCCAAATGGTAAACTTAGCTCTACTCCAATTGTGTGGTAATTATTTCTCAACTTAGACGATGCAGTCATTTCAAATATCAAATTCAAAATTTCAACTCAGCATGTATTAATATGGGTTATATTGGTAATAATACCTTTAACTGATTATTATTATGTTCGGGGAACTCATCAATAACTTAAGGAGTGTTCTGTGATGTACCAGATTATTTTTCCTCACAGCAATTATATAGAATCAAAAGGGTCTTCGCATTAGCGAAGGCCCTTTTGATTTATTGACAATAGTCAATAAAAATATATCAACATGTACTATTAAAATATTGGAGGAACACGAAATGAAAAACCAACTTACCCCAAGAGTTAAATTAGAGGATATTTTACCGTTTGAGTGTATTTATGATCCTAATGTTACTTTACAATATATTTATCTAGATAGTTTTATGAGGGACAGGGGTATTGATATTGAGCTTGATGTCGAGCGTAATACAACGGTTGACCAAATTCATTAACTAGATGTGAGAACTGAGCTATCAGTTATCGTTAAGGAAATGGGCCATAAATCTTTCCAGACCGCTGACCTTATGCCCTTCCACTTCCCGAAAAATTATATCGTTGACGACTGTGGTAGTTTGAGAAACAACGATTATCGATAGATTATCCTTTAAATACTAAATATTGGAGGAATGTGGAATGGAAACAAATTATTATGCCAACCTCTGCTTAAGGGATGAGGCAATTGTACAGGTTCTGCTATCGACTGGGTGTCAAATTCAAGAAGTGTGCGAAATAAATGCAGGAGATATTGACCTTGAAAAATGTGAAGGGACGATTCAAAGTAAGGAGAAATCACGTAAAATATTCTTTCCAATGCACGTAGCTGAAATTCTGAAAGAGTATCTTATAAATCACCCAACGAATCAGGATGCGTTATTCTTGAGTGAGGCAGGAAATCGTATCACTGCAATTGATCTCAATGAAATCATTCAGAAGTTGTACATAGCTTCGAATTATCTTACCCCTAAAATAAACTATCAGTAGATGATCTTAAACCGTTTGAGATTATTCATGGTCCTAACATTACCATCCAATACCTTAATCTAAAAGACGCTTTGGAGGGCAGGGATATTGGTATTGAACTTAGAATGTCTAGCGGTATCAAAAGTGGGGATCTTACTCGGGGAAACATCTCTGATGTTAAATAGGCTAAGGAATGTACAGTAAGTTCTTCAAGGAAAACTGACAATCTTCCATGACAATTCGTAATTGGCTAAATGAAGATCCGTTATGTTCATCGGTCAACATAATGGATGCTATACTTAGCAGTCTACAACGACCCCTTCAATGGGTGATGCAATTTAGTTAATACGTATGGAAAGTTCTCTTCTATTCTTTAACTTGTCGAGAACTTTCCAAGTACAAACTTGATAGATGCTTCAGTCAATGGGTGAATGAGATACTCCCCTGTTCTCTAGATAGATTCTGAAATATTTAACACTTGTCCGAGATCATGGCCTCACAGTTTAGATACTACTTATCACTTTACTAATGTCATTGACAAGGGGATGAATGCGAATGCCCTTCATTTGGTGTTCGTCATTACCCTTACGCCTATCCTTGGAAATAATACAGGTTTATGCTCTTGTTAAGCAAATAGTTAACATAACTGGAGAGGACTATTATCAGAGGATTCTTCGAAGTTTGTTTCAATGTCCCTACAGCTTCTCATCACTTTCAAATCTTAACTCAGTCAAAAGGAAGCGAGTGAAATATCAATCGTAATCATTTAATATTAGAATATGGAAGGTGGAAAATATATGAAAGTGGATTCTTGCATCATCACAAGGGATCTATTAAACCCAAAATACAACAAAATTGCGTATGAGTATCTAGAATACCTAAAAATGCTACGCTACAAGAAGCAAACGATTTACACTCACATGAGGATAATTTATAAATTTCTAATGGATCAAACCAAGGATATCGAGTTACTAGATTCAAATGATTTGCAAAACTGGCTAGATACTTTTGAAAATAGTACATTCAATAAATCAATTAGTATATTAAGGAGTTTCTTTTTGTTTTGTCAAGATGAAGACTACATTACTAAAATTCCAGTTAAAAGCCAATGGAGACATCATCGTCCTATCAGAAGATCATCTCCGAAATTTTTAAAGGAATCAGATGTTGCATTAATTCAGTTTCACAATGCTAACCTTTCTATACGTGATAGAGCAATAGTCGAGTTATTGCTTTCGACAGGGTGTGGAAGTGCGGAAGTCTGCAATTTAAATATTGAAGATATTAACTTAATTAGGTGTACTGCTAAAGTTACAAGAAACAGATGGCACCAACAAATAATCTCATTTTCTGAGTACGCATCCATACTAATTGATGAGCACCTTAAAACCCATCCCTCGAATGAGAATGCGTTGTTTTTGAATAAACGTGGAAACCGTATCACTCCAAAAATCATCTGTGAAATCATCCATCGTTTAGGAGAAATTGCGGGTCTAAATGAAAGACTTACCATGAGCCACCTACGAAACACAGCTAAATATAAAATGAGTAGCTCCAGAAGTATGCGGACCAGAGTTGATAGGTCATATCCCTACATTGAGCATTAGAGTAAATACTTATGAAAGCCTTTATTTCCAGCATTCCTTTGATATTCCTACTACAATACAAATATCAGGAAAACCAGAACTTATTAAGTGGTACGTTCTGGCATCGATATTCAACTGGGATCAGACATCGATCCATTCCCGAACCTTTCACGTATTGAATCTACTGTCCTATCAACTATTCTCTGCTTCTCGTAATCTTTCTCAAATAGTGAAAGTTGTCTAAAATAATTCTGACATAATTCCGATACTCGTACACCTAAATGTCGAACAGGTTGACCCTTCCAAAGTTCGTCGAACAGTTCACTGGCAATCTCGTGTATAGCATTTGTGCAATCGATTGCAGAGAAGATCTTCCTCTGGTGCGAACAATTATAGAACTCATTCGTTCTTAAAAACAGATACCAATCTCGCACAATAATCTGATTGTCTTAACCTCGTTGCAACGGTCTCGGTCAATGACAGCAGAACCAAATGTGCAGTATTTTTATCTTCCACATCAAAAGCTATTGTTGTGGAATTGCCAATTCCCTTTATCAAGGGACGACGATTTTCTCTCACTGGACTGCATTCAATTCCATTAGCGTAATTCCAGACCAATATGCCATGGCTATGAAGAAACAACTTTATAATCTTGGGATCATAGTGTGCCAAATCACCTATCGAATTAATAGCTCTGCTCCGCAACTTCTTAGCAGTTGCCCGACCAATCATGAACAGCTCCTCAATCGGTAGAACCCACATTTTTCCTGCTATTTCTTCTGGAAAAACTGTATGAACCATATCTGGCTTCTTCAGTTCAGATGCCATCTTTGCTAGAATCTTATTAGTTGAAACGCCAACATTGACGGTAAGGCCAAGTTCATTTTTAATACGATCTTTAATTATATAAGCAGTTTCCACAGGGTCTTTATATAGGTATTCCATGTTAGAGAATGCAAGGTCAAATATCGATCCTTGTCCAAGGTGGGATATTTAAGGTTGCCCTTGTTCGTTGAGTTTGCCTGTTAAATATCAGTTGTTTAGACAGACATCTTACCAATACATCAGTCTTCATAATTTCCCAAATCCCATAAAAAACAAATATCAGAAAATAATAACCAGAACCTCAAGACGCATAAGGAGTAGAGCAAAATAGCCCAATAGATTGACTTGTCAGTATCAATCTATTAGGCTATTTGTGACGGTGTTTTTCACATTTTGTATGGAAATATATTATGTTAGTTATTTGAAATATTATTATTACATTTGATGTAATATACAAAGATTCAATTCATGACAACTGCTAATGAGTAAAGGTCAATGTTGACAATACCTACTCCACCCGATCAATCTAAACGACTTATTCGGATAATCTTATCGTATTCACACCTAACGATGATTTTCAGGAAAATATAACTCTGCTTGGTATTGCCCTACTAATTTCGTTTGTGCACATAACTGCCAAGAACGATGTTATTCTTGGAGAAGATTTAGAATGAAATCTTGATTAGACTTGTGGCTCATCTTCTTTAGAGGGAATCTAATGGAATTACAATACTTTGGGGGCTCCATGACATCTCCATCTCGCGCAGTGTACATCCACATAAAAGTTGCATAAAATTTATTGTCAATTATTTTTTACAAAATCATAAATTCAGGGTATATTCCCAAGAGAAATCGGTAAAAATATTTAGTTATATCAATGCATAATATGACCATTTAATGGTAACAATGGAGGTATCAAGAAATGGAAGGCGGTAAAAACGAAAGTGGATCATTACAACATCGAAAGAGAACTGCCATACCAAAAAAATAAATTAATTGCGAATGGGTATCAAAAGGATGGTATTAAAAGAAAGATACATCCTCATATAATTCGCCATACTTTCGCGACAAGAATGCTCAGAAACGGGGCAAGCTTGAAGAACGTTTCAGATGAACTGGGTCATGAAAATCTTGTGACGACAAAAATTTTTACCGATACTGAACTCGAAAAAAAGCGGATGATTTATTGGCAATGCATGGGGTAAGTGAAGTGTTAATAAGTATAGTGCTTTTGAAACGTTCTTGACCGATAAGGAAGAACGATTAAGTCAGAACTCTATGGAACCGCAAAACTTACTCAAATCTACATTCCTGCAATTAAGGGTCCTATACCTCGTCATGTTTTTTATACTGATAAGTGTGGTGAGCTTATTGATCGATATTTAGAAACTAGAAATGATAACATCCCCTACCTCTTTATTACTAAGAGAAAAGGCTGTTTTACTCGTCAATCGATTTATGACCTAGTTGAAAAATATGTAGACTTGGCAGGTATAGATGAACGAATAAGTCCGCACTGGTTTAGACGAAAATTCGCAACACGCTTACTTGACCGTGGATGCCCAGAAGAAATCGTAGCCAACTTGCCTTTACTGGAGTTGTTATGTGTTTCTAATATCCTCCCTCCTCCCATTCTTTTTCGTCTATTAAATAAAAAGCAAACTATTTAAAGATACTGGTATTTTGTCTTTCCCTTAGTTTTTCAGTAGTAAGTTATCGGGCTAATAATGTGTCCTTAGAATTTAATAGCACTTTGAGAAGTAGTTTTTTACTTGCTCTTTATTGTTAATGTTACTATCATCAACAAATTGTAATAAGTCCCTTAAAAATTGCTCCCTTGACCCGACTATATATCCACGAAGTAGAAAGTCTATTCGTATTTCATTTGCGGTGTCGAACAAGCTTTTTTCACGCCCAATAATTTGGTTGTATGTATTGGAAATCGTAAATACGTTTACAGTATTACTTACTAAACTGACAGTGTAAAATATTATAAACAAAAAAAGATAGGTAATAAGCCCAAACATAGTATAAAACAGTCCTATACAAATTAATGGTTTATTGCTATATAGAATTATATGTAGTAATAAGAAAGTAAAGATCCCAATTCCAATATTAAATGCTAAAAATTCGAAACTTACTAGTATTTTTTCAACTGTTCCTTTTCCGTTTATTTCTTCTATTAATTTAACTACGTTAACTTCCAATTTCCCAACAATAACAGCTATTCCTGCTAAAATAATGCCAATCATGCCAATAAAGGAGGAAGCAATATAGATGGTTATGTTTTGAAATGGAACTGAATAAGTATGAAAATTGCTATAAATCTCAAAATATCTTATTAAGAAAAGGCTAAATAGTGTCAATAAAATAGAAATCTTACATTCAAACTCTTTAATGTTAAAATAATCACACCATTTATTGTGGTTCGTAAATTTATTTATAATACCCATAACAACTACCTCTCTAAGATTTTAGGAAAAGCGCATTCATTTTTCCCTTGCATAATTGAGCAAATGTATATATACTATTTGGCTTTTCCTCCAATGTATCTTTAATAGGTCTATTGTTCTTTGTTGTATAGAATCGACCACTTTTACTCCAAGCATCCACGGTTAAATATCCATTCTTAATTGCGTCTTTAGTAGACAATTCTGAATGTATCTTACCCACATTATCTAGTTCGTCTTTTATACCTGTTGCATCTAAATTTAAACCACTTGCAGTTTTAGAAATAAACAGAGTACTCTTGGTTGTAATATTACCTTCATTATAAGACACCAATAATTCCTCGCCATTTAGGTTAATTTTATTTAAAAGTTCGCTGTTAGGATTTGGTGGTATTATCTGGATAATCAATTTTTCTAATTTACCTAACTTTTTAAGTTCACTTTCTATTTCTTCAAGGTTTAAACCTTCATTACATAAAGATATTTTGAAATAATATTTTTCATCTTCTGTTGACATACATTGATTCAACAAATTTTCAAAGGCTAAATTGAATTGATTATAACCAAATCTATTTGTTCTATAAAAGGCAATAGTTTCTTTATAAACATCAAAATAAAATTGTATTACCTCAGTATTTTCTACTGGAATCTTAGTTAATTCACCTGTTATTTCATTTAACTCATTTACGAACAAATTACTTTTTTTTACTAAATTACCAGTTATTGCATAATTAAAACTAGCATCCATTTTTTCAATTGAGTTAAATCTATAATTAGCTTTATACACAAAGCTTTCCCCGTCTTCGTGAGTTCTTAGTTCCTCTTGTTCAAATTCAATATCTTCTCTTATGTTAATTAGTATTAACTCCTGTATCTGTTTTAGTTTTTCAGGGGCTTCATATACGTTAAAAATATGAGAGTTTACATTGAGTTTAGAGAAATACAATGTTATTGACATAATAATCTTCTCCCCTTTGTTATTACATTTTGAAAAATAATAACTATTTGTATGGAAACAAATGTTAAAACAACTTTCTCAACATTAATTCAACATTTTACCTAAATATTCCTGCCATAAATACAATATCAGAAAATAATAAAACCAGAACGTCAAGTACGTTCTGGTAGTCGATATTCACCCAAACCAACTTTCCCAATCACTTGTTTAGCACTTCAAGTTATGAATTATGACGTTTTGGAATGTCCCTAAAGTACTTGCTTTTAAGTGATCGGCAGAATCCCCCCCGATGCTAGAGGCGGAACAACGGTAACAGAAATTCCCTCTCAATTCAGCACACCTTTAACCAATGCCTCAATTCTTCTCCCTTAAAATTTCTTTGACCTTATGCCCTCCTCTTTCTTAAAAATTATATCGTTGACGACTGTGGTAGTTTGAGAAACAACGATTATCGTGACTCAGGATAAATAGTATAACATCAATCATACAGCACTTGACAGCAAAAGAGGATACCCCACCCAAGAAAGCACCCTCTGTTCAACATAACTACTGCAATTAAAATTTCATGGGATATTTTCTAGATTTTGGTTACACTGTAGATATCGCCAAATATTTACGTATGAAACCCATATAGCCCTTTACACAAATACGACGAAAATCTGCGTAAGTTAAAGTAATTGTGTATATTCTCTCTTGCCTTTGTCTTAGTTTAAACTGTTCACGGGTCTCTGCAAGTGTTAAAAAATTCATCAACGGGATATCCCCATCACAAAAATGAAAATCCCAAAAATTACCTTCATGAGCAAACATATTTCTAACTTCATTTATCATTTTGGCAAATATCTCAATACTAACGTCCGTATTAAAACTCCAATCTATTTTTTCACCAGTTCTCCTCTCTAATTCCTCATGTGATTCGTGATCTTGTCGGAAAACATTAAACCTTGCGTCAGCCAAACTTCTCTTTATGTTTTTTTGGATATGCTCTCTATCCTCTTCTGATATATGGTTTTCAAAAAAGTCTATAACCATAGTTAATTTATTTTGACCGTCTTCGGGGTTGGCTAATACGTATAATGCTTCAATACAAACCACCAAAAAGAAAATCTTCAGCCCATCTTTGCCCTTTCTAATTATCTCAATATCATCAGCAAGTTTTACCAGCCATTCAACGATGTTAATCATTTTTCTGGGAATATTACTTTCTTGATAGAAAAGAGCTTCCCTTATGAAAGCTTCTAATTCTACGTAGTCTTCTGAGAATTCCTGATAGAACTCAAGTAGCTCAGGGAGTAGTTCTTCATTGCTTTTAACTTGGATGAACTGACAATATAACTCGTCTTTGAGTTCCTCGTCATTCGAGCTGATTACAGAATTGAGGTAGTCACATGATACCCCTATCTTTGAAGCCATTTCTTCATGGCTAATTCCCAAATCGCTTAATATTTTGTCTAAATTAAACATCCTTCGTTTCTCCTAAAAATCGTTTATGGAATCATACCCACTTCTCGAAAGTACTTTCTTCTCCCAAACTAAAACAACTAACATTTTTATCACTTAATCACTTATAATAACATACACTTCATAAATTAATTGTCGGAAATGGAAATACTCTGGAAGATAAAAAGTATACTTGCAGTTATTTTAAATAACACTAATTACCTAAGTCAATGTAGGATAGTTCACTCCATTAAACCCAGGTATTCTCAGTAATAATTTACTGAAGATCTGACTCGCTATTAAACCTGCCTTCACGAAAAAAGGTAACACAATGAAAGATGACCTGAGAGGCAGAGCTATTCTTGAGCAACTACTCAATTAGTTTGTCGTCAATAGTAAACTTCTTACTTATCACGATTATTCTTCTCCTTCTTCTTCCATCCTAAAACCTAGTTCTGTGAATATATGAAGTTACTAACTTGATTTAGGGAATAAACTTGCTTTTGCTAAAAAATTGACGAATGCAGGAATATTAATTATTAATGTAATTTCCATTTATATGCAGGATTTTCAATGATACTTCTCGAATAATAATTTTAAGGTTGTTTTTTTTGAATGCCATTTGACCGTTTGTAAATTCAAAGTTTGACTCACTATGTATTGATCCTGACTTATATTGGCAATGCTAACCTTAAGACATATTTTATTTTATAACTCACAAAAAATTTAGGGAGTGTTTTGGATGTTACCAGAATCCTTTACCTTTCAAGAAATATATAAATTTAAAGGGCCTTCGCTTTTGCGAAGGTCCTTTAAATTTATTG
>Ga0209347_1005842_pt1 | contig 11367 bp, 11 predicted proteins | sample AutmiccommuBRH23_FD_187382 | JGI IMG/M metagenome (GOLD analysis project Ga0209347, IMG submission 187382) | Deep subsurface microbial communities from Mt. Terri, Switzerland - Autotrophic microbial communities BRH/23 (SPAdes) (version 2) | ecosystem: Environmental > Aquatic > Deep subsurface >...
AGGGGTAAACTTCGGCATAGTCGGGCTGGTGGGGGGCTTCACCGGGGTATACAGCGTGAGCAAGCTCAGCCAGCGGGGAGACCTGGCCAGGGCGGGGTTTTACACCAGCGCCGCTACCTCGGTGGCCATTGCCATTATGGGGATACTGGGCAGCATTTCCCCGGGGCTGGTGCTTGGATCGGCCCTCATACTGGGTGTTACCAACGGAATTCTGTCTTCCATACTTACCAACGGGTCTTTGCCTTACCTTGAGAACGCCTTCGGCATAACTTCATCGGTGAGGCTCTTAGAGCTGTCTCACCCCAGCAACCCCCTGCTGAAAAGACTGCTTACCGAGGCCCCGGGTACCTACCATCACAGCATACTGGTAGGCAACCTGGCCGAGTCCGCCGCCGAGGCGGTGGGGGGAGAAAGCCTGCTGGTGAGGGTAGCTGCCTACTACCACGATATAGGGAAGATTAAAAGACCTTACTTTTTTATCGAAAACCAACTGTCCAGCGATAATCCCCATGACAAAATAGCCCCCACCCTGAGCACACTGATTCTGACCTCCCATATCAGGGACGGTTTGGAACTGGCCCGTGAATACAAGCTTCCCCAGGCCATTATAGATATTATAGAGCAGCACCACGGGGCCAGCCTGGTGACATATTTTTTCCATAAGGCCAGGGAGGCCGGCGGGGATAATATAAACGAGGACGAGTTCCGCTACGAGGGCCCCAAGCCCCAGACCAAAGAGGCCGCCATTGTTATGCTGGCCGACTCGGTGGAGGCGGCAGTGCGGTCCATGCAAAACCAGACCCACGGCAGGGTGGAAAATCTGGTGAGAAAAATTTTAAGGGATAAATTGATGGACGGCCAGCTTGACGAGTGTGACCTTACCTTTAAGGATCTGGACAAAATAGCCGACTCTTTCATGAAGGTATTGAGCGGAATATTCCATTCCCGGGTAGAGTATCCCGATCTTACCAAGGAAATGGAAAGGAGAAAATCCAAGCATGGAGGTCATAATAAGAAATATGCAGGAGGAGGTTCCGTTTAGCGGGGACCTTGAAGGCCTGGTGGAGAGGGTGGCCCTGGCGGTGATGTCCTCAGAGGGCTGCCGGGAGGGCGCCGAAATCAGTGTTCTTATAACTGACGATTCCTATATAAAGGATTTAAACAGCGGGTACCGGGGCATTGACACCTCAACCGACGTATTGTCCTTTGCTTTGAGCGAGGGTGACCCCATGCCTGATGCCGGAGAAGAGGAACTTTTGGGAGACGTGGTTATATCCCTGCCCACGGCTGTGCGGCAGGGGGAGGAGTACGGTCACGGCCTGGGGCGTGAGCTGGCCTACCTTACCGCTCACGGAGTGCTGCACCTTTTGGGCTACAACCATATTGACGAGGCCGGCCGGGCTGCCATGCGGGAGAGGGAAGAGGCTGCCCTGGGGGCTCTGGGTATGGGGAAAGGATAGGTTCCCTTTATGAAAGGAAATGGCTTCTATAAAAGGTCCTCCTTTCTGCACTCATTTGTTTATGCCTTCAGGGGGATAGTATGGGTGGCGGCCACCCAGAGAAATATGAAGATACACCTTGCGGCTGCTGTGGTTGTGCTTGCAGCGGCCGTTTGTTTTGGGCTGAGCCCTGCTGAGACCGCTGTGATTGTTCTGGCCGTAGCCCTGGTCATGGTGGCCGAAACGTTAAATTCCGCCATTGAAAAGGCGGTGGATATGATTACCGGGGAATATCATCCCCTGGCGCGAATAGCCAAGGATGCTGCGGCCGGAGCCGTTCTGCTGGCTGCTTTTTTTTCCGCCGTTATAGGGGCGCTGGTGTTTTTGCCCCACATAATAAAATGAGTGTATGTAAAAGGAGTGTGCCGGGGTGGAAAATGATAACGCCGCCGAAAAACTTGTAAAGAAAGCTCTTTCCGCCAGGGACAGTGCCTATGCCCCCTATTCAGGCTTTAGGGTGGGGGCTGCCCTGATGACCTCCGGGGGCGAAATATATACCGGCTGCAACATTGAAAACGCATCTTACGGCCTTACCTGCTGTGCCGAGAGGGTGGCGGTTTTCAAGGCTGTCAGTGAGGGGAAAAAGGATTTCACCGCCATAGCGGTGGCGTGCGACAGCGGGGATTTTTGCTCGCCGTGCGGGGCCTGTCGGCAGGTGCTGGCTGAATTCGGCGGTTCCATAAAGGTATATATGTGCAACCAAAAGGGAGAATATAAGGTTAAAACAGTTTCTGAGCTTTTGCCTGGTTTTTTCAGCCTTACCTCAGCGGAATGGGGACACACCAAATAAGGAATGGTGACACACCTGCTGAAGTAATGGTATTCCTATGGGGACAGGAATGTCCCCGATCGGAGTGTCCTCGATTTATTATTGTAGTGTTGGTGGGGTGATGGTTTAAATGGCCGAGAAGAATAGTTTTAAATCCGGGTTTGTGTCTATTGTGGGGAGGCCCAATGTGGGGAAGTCTACCCTGGTGAACCGTCTGGTGGGGCAAAAGGTGGCTATCATGTCCGATAAGCCGCAGACCACCCGGCACAAGATTCATTCCGTGCTGAACAGGGACGGCGTCCAACTGGTTTTTATGGACACCCCGGGCATTCACAAGCCTAGGCACAGGCTGGGGGAGCATATGGTGGATCTGGCCCTCAACTCTCTGGGAGAGGTTGATGTGGTCCTCTTTCTGACTGAGGCCGGCCGGCCGGGAGCCGGGGACAGGTACATAATAGAACAGTTTGGCAGGATAAAAACTCCGGTTATATTGGTGCTGAACAAGATTGACCTGGTGGAAAAAAATGAGCTGCTGCCCTGCATTGAGAGCTTCAGACACCTTTATGACTTTTCGGAAATAATACCCGTTTCCGCCCTCAGGGGCGAGAACCTGGACATTCTGGTGGATACAGTAACAGGTTACCTTCCCGAGGGGCCAAAGTATTACCCGGACGGGATGATTACCGATAAGCCCGAAAGGTTTATAATGTCCGAAATAATAAGGGAAAAGGTGCTTCACCTGACTTCCCAGGAAATACCCCACTCAGTAGCGGTGGACGTTGAGGAAGTAGAGAAAAGGCCTAATGATGTGGTGGCTGTCAGGGCTGTTATATACACCGAAAGGGAGTCCCAGAAAGGGATACTTATAGGTAAGAACGGCAGCATGCTCAAAGAGGTGGGGAAAAGGGCCCGGGAGGAGATGGAGGGCCTTTTTGGATCGAAAATCTTCCTGGAGCTGTGGGTAAAGGTAAAGACCGACTGGCGAAACAAGGAGAATTACCTGAAAAACTTTGGGTATTTGTCTGAATAACCTTTAAATATACGCCTTGCATCAGAGTTATCGATGTGCTATTCTAGTCATGGAAAAGAGCATAGATGCATCTTCGTTAGGTGAGGCTTCTGCGCAGACATATGCCACTGCCCGGAAACGTCGAGAGACGGTAACGGGTTAACAGGTACTACCGGATTAAGGTTTTACTTAATGTGGCTGGGTATTGCTTTATTATACCCTAGCTGCTCAGTGCCAAAGCTTGTACGAGTGAAGAAGGCGGACTTTTTTATTAAAGCCTGGCGTCCTTCTGATTTGTCGCGACAGGCTTTTTGCTTTTTTATGAGGGACATTGAATTTTCCGGGAGGTGATCGGGATGGACGACTGCCATCGACGAAGTAGGAAAAAACTAAATAGAGCCATCCTGCGCCTTTTCGTGGGGGCATTACGCTCACAGGCGCAGGGTATGCTTACTTAAATTGAGTAGTGCCCTGGAGGTGAGCTAAGATGATTAAAACATATTTTTTTGATTCTTCAGTGGGCCGTATTATTCATGATGTTGATCTAAAGAAAAAAGACCTGCTGGAAAACACCGACAATCTTTTGTGGGTAGATCTTTTCAGTTTTTCTGATTCAGAGGTCAACCTGGTTGCCCGGGTATTTGGTTTTCACCCTCTTTCGGTGGAGGACTGCCTTCACTACAGCCCCCGGGCCAAGGTGGACAATTATGAGGACTATTACTTTTTCACCCTGCATGCCTTGAGATATGAGGAAGAAAGTGACGAGGAAATAGCCCTGGAGCAGCTGAATGTTTATCTGGGCAGTAACTATGTGGTGACCCTGCACAAGAGGACTCTGCCAACACTGGGAAGAGTAGCCCGGGAATGCCTGTCCAACAACAAGCTGGAAGTAATGAGAAAGGGGCCCGACTTTTTTCTGTACAATATACTGGACGGCATCACCGACATGTATTTCCCGGTAATCAACCGGATTAACGAGCGGGTCGAAGAGCTGGAGGATGACCTTTACAGTGAGCCCACCAGGGAGATAACCGAGGAGTTTCTAAGCCTGAAAAGAACTACCCTGGCTATGAGGAGGGCTATAATTCCCCAAAAGAGGATATTCATGTCGGGGAGCGGCCATTACGCCTTTAGGATAAGCGAGGACAATATTCCCTACTACCTTGATCTGGTAGACCACATAGAGCGCATTATAGACTCTATTGACAGCTTTAGGGACCTGGTGGACGGTGCCCTGGCCACTTATGATTCCATCATCAGCGCCAGGACCAACGAAACAATGAGGATTCTTACGGTGATATCCACAATCTTCATGCCCCTCACTTTTTTAACCGGCTTTTTCGGGATGAACGTGCCTCTGCCGGCCCAGCAGTCCAGCACCTCCACCCTGGCCATTACGGTAGGGCTTTTTGGGGTGTCGCTGTGGATGTTTTTTGTGTTTAGACTTAGAAAGTGGATTTAGACGGCTTGAGGGTATTACTTTTGGGCAGGAATTCAGAAGTTAATGCGAGGTTTAAGGGTTTAATAAGCTAATGGAACGGCGCTGAAACGCCGTTCCTGTCTTTTGAAGGACATGCAGAAATGCTTTTTCTATTCTGGATTCTGACTTCTGGATTCTGGATTCCTACCGGAAAGTAGTGCCTGTTATTTTATTCTCCCCAGCGGGGGGGGAGGTCGTTTTTAATATTGAGGCAGTCCAGCACCCTGCCCGTGGTGTGTTTCAGTATGTCCCGCACCGTTTGCGGCCGGTTGTATAGGGCCGGCACCGGGGGCATGATGACCACTCCCAGCCGGGACAGCTTCAGCATATTTTCAAGGTGTATGGGACTTAAAGGCGTTTCCCTGACCAGCAGGACCAGGGGGCGCCTTTCCTTTATGGTAACGTCGGCGGCCCTGGTGATGAGGTTGTCTGTATAGCCCGAGGCGATGGCGGCCAGTGTCTTCATGCTGCAGGGGGCAATGACCATTCCATTGTGCCTGAAAGAGCCGCTGGCCGGGCCGGCGGTCATGTCCTCAACGGGGTAGTGCCTGGTGGCCATGAAGTTTACCGATTCCGGGGTGTGATCGGTTTCCGCGGCAATGGTTTCCCTGGCCCACCTGCTAATAATAAGGTGGGTTTCAATATCCAGCCTGTTCATTTCTTCCAGGACCGACAGCCCGTAGGCTGCCCCCGAGGCCCCGGTTATGCCCAGCACAACTCGCATGATATCACTTCCTAATGCTGATCTACTTTCCGGTCAGGAGACAGGAGATGGTAATAAGTATTTCTTTTTGTCAGGAGACAGGAGTTTTGTTTGCCGTACTCTGAGGGCAGGGCCAAATAATAACCCACATGTAAGGAATACCTCGTCCTCCTGTCTCCTGACCCAAGGTATTACCTCAGGGCAGTCTCCTGTCTCCTGTATTCCGATCGGATTTAACTTGCAGTATAAGCATATTCTATCCTTTCAGGGCAAAAAAGAAAAGCTTATTGTACATATAACCTTCTTTTCCGGAAAATACTAATTTTGTGTTGCAGTTTGCAGACGAAAGGGGGTGTATGCATGAAAAGGTCCCGGTTAATATGGCTTTTAATATTAGGTTTATTTGCCTCGCTGGTCTTTACGGGATGCCAGGCCCAGAGGAAACCCGCTCCCACCACTCCGGCCCCCATGGCTGATAGGCCCTCTACTTTACCCACCAACCCCACCGAGATGGTCAAACTGTCCGACAGTCTGGCCAGAGAGGCGGCCAAGGTCAACGGGGTAAACAAGGCCACTGTGGTGCTTTCCCTCAATACAGCCCTGGTGGGCGTTGATCTTAAGCCCGGAGCCGACGCCAACACAGTAAAGTCCGAAGTGGGTAGTGTAATAAAGAAATCCAACAACCTGATTAAAAATGTGCTGGTCAGCACCGACCCGGAGCTTAATTCCAGGCTGGTGCGGATAAGCAGGGGCATTGCCCAGGGTAAGCCGGTGGACACCTTTGCCAAGGAAATAGAAGAAATAAGGAACCGCCTGTCTCCCACCGCGAAGTAACCTTGAATCCGGGTAAATGGCCCGGATTTTTTTATCCCCTGCAAAGAGGAGGTTTTTCCCGGCCCGAAGAATCTACAGTACATAATTGTTTGGGGGTTGGCTATGAAGGATTACCTGGTGGATGCCGTTATATTAAAATCGGCCAGGACTAAAGAGGCTGACAGAGTCCTCACCCTTTATACCAGGCAGGTGGGGAAAATAAGGGCCATGGCCCACGGGGTTGAAAAGCCTGCCAGCAAGAAGCGGGGGGCTGTTCAGCCCTTCAGCTATTCCAGGCTGCTGCTGCGCAGGGGAAGGGAAATTGACTCGGTAAGCCAGGGAGAGGGAGTGGAAATGTTTCCCGCCCTGAGACAGAACCTTGACGGGCTGGCCAGGGCCAGCTACATAGCCGAAATGGTGGACGTCTTTACAGTGGATGAAGATCCCAACACCGATGTATTTGAGCTGCTTTTAGCCACTTTCAACATGCTGGGCCGGGGCTGCGACCCGATTGCGGCCAGGGCCTTCGATATAAAGCTTATGTCCCTGGTGGGATATCGGCCGGGACTGGAATGCTGTGTAGTGTGCGGGTCGGCCGCAGGGGAAAGGCTGTGGTTTGTGCCCGGCCAGGGGGGCATAGTCTGCGCTGAGTGCGGTCACGGCTCCGGCGGGGGGCTTGAGATAAAGAGAGGCTCCCTGGAAACACTGAAGGCTCTTCTGCGCTGGGATATGGAGAGGATTTACCAGATCAGGCCTGACCTCCGGACGGCCAGTGAGATAGCCGCTGTAATGAAAAGATTTGTTGAATACCAGCTTGAAAAGAGCATTAAGTCGGCCAGGTTCGTAGAACTGGTGGAGAAGGGATTTAGCTTTTGAGCAATGAATAATTTTTACCTGTGCAGGGTTAAATATAGGCAAATGAAAAAACCCGGGACAGCTAAAGGAGGTAACCCTTCATGGATGAGTTGGAAAAAATAGATTTAATCCGGTCCAGGGCCGGGGTGGGCTACAGGGAGGCCAGAGAGGCCCTGGAGGCAGCCGGCGGTGACGTGGTTCAGGCGCTTATTAACATCGAGGAGAGGGGAAATGATTTTTCAGAGAGAATGCAGAGCAGGGGTCAGGAAATTTTCGGGCAGGTAAAAGGGATGTTTGAAAAAGGCCGGGAAACAAAAATAAGGGTCAAACAGGGTGACCGGACTGTGCTGGAGCTGCCCGCCTCGCTGGGCGCCCTGGGGATACTGGGAGCCCTGGCCAGCAGCGAGCTGGCCGTGCTGGGAGCCCTGGGCGGCGTGGCGGCCATGGCCAACAAATACACCCTGGAAATAGACAGGAGAGAGGGCCGGGCCGGAGAAGAGGAATCCAGGCCGGACCCTACTTAGGGAGGGGCCGCGAAACCGCTGGCGGACCCCTCCCCGGGGAAATAGGAGCGGCAGCAGAACAGCCTACTGCAGAGAAAGTTATGCATACTGTCAGGGAAGAAGTGAAGGACTCGGCGGCCCATGTAAAGTCATGGTTCAATAATATAAGGAAAGAGGGTCTCTGGGACCGGGACATAAGAAGGAAAAGGACCCGCAGGGGGGCCCCCGGAACAGGCAGGGGAGTGCGCTAGATCTCCCGCCGGAAGATTTGTCTGATCGCCTTCCAAATGCCTTGACTAGCGCATTTGGTAATGATAAATTAGAAAAAGAAATTTTTACGGGCATAAGTGTTTTAATATACTGGTGATGATGGAAAAGAGTAGCACAGTTAGTTTTCACAGAGAGCCGGAGGTGGTGGGAGCCGGTAAAGCAGGCTGTGTGAAGGGAGTTCCTGAACCGTTCCTTTTGAGTGGGCTGCCCCTGGAGGGGAGGCCAATCAGGGTGGAACCGCGGGAGATACCTCCCGTCCCTGGCTATGACCGGGTACGGGGGGTTTTTGTTTTAAGTTGGTGTTTTAAACAGTAGAGTATAAAAAACCTTTTATTGAGGAGGACTGGAGTTGAATTTTCAGGAATTGATTATGGCCCTGAACAGCTTTTGGTCAGGGCAGAAATGCATCATTCAGCAGCCCTATGACGTGGAAAAAGGAGCGGGAACCATGAACCCGGCCACCTTTCTGAGGGCGCTGGGCCCCGAGCCCTGGCGGGTGGCCTACGTGGAGCCCTCCCGCAGGCCCACCGACGGAAGGTACGGTGAGAACCCCAACCGGCTGCAGCATTATTACCAGTACCAGGTTATCTTAAAGCCCTCCCCGGACGATGTGCTGGAGGTTTATCTGGAAAGCCTGAGGGCCATTGGGATAGACCCGGACAGGCACGATATCCGCTTCGTGGAGGACAACTGGGAGTCGCCCACCCTGGGGGCCTGGGGCCTCGGGTGGGAGGTCTGGCTGGACGGCATGGAGGTTACCCAGTTTACCTATTTTCAGCAGTGCGGCGGGATAGACTGCCACCCGGTCTCGGCTGAAATCACCTACGGGCTGGAAAGGCTGGCCATGTTCATTCAGGAGGTTGACAGCGTCTACGACATCCGGTGGGTTGACCGGGTAAGCTACAGAGATGTTCATCACCAGGGTGAGGTGGAGCACTCCCACTATAACTTTGAAGAGGCAGATACCGGCATGCTTTTTAAAATGTTCGATATGTTTGAGCAGGAGGCCCTCAGGGTCAATGAAAAGGGGCTGGTGCTCCCGGCCTATGACTACGTGCTGAAGTGCTCGCACACCTTTAACCTTCTGGACGCCAGGGGGGCCATCAGCGTGACCGAGCGGACCGGCTTTATACACCGGGTCCGCAACCTGGCCCGGTCCTGCGCCGAGGAATACGTAAAGCAGCGTGAGAAGCTGGGCTATCCCCTGCTAAAGTTAAAGGGGGCTGCAGTATAATGAGAGATTTTTTATTGGAAATAGGCACCGAGGAAATGCCCGCCCGCTTTGTGGGGCCGGCGCTGGAACAGCTGAAGGAATTGACTGAAGGTATTTTAAAGGAAAAAAGGATTGATTTTAAAAGCGTAAGGTCAATGGGCACCCCCAGAAGGATGGCGGTATATGTGGAGGGCCTCGGGGACAGCCAGCAGTCCCTGGTAAAAGAAGTAAAGGGGCCTGCTCTTAAGGTGGCCTATAACCAGGCCGGGGAGCCAACCCCTGCAGCCCTGGGATTCGCCAAAAGCCAGGGAGTTGATATATCAGGCCTGGTGGTCAAAACAGTGGGGCCGGTGGAATATATTTTTGCCAGGAAAAGTGAAGAGGGCAGGCCCACCGGGGAAGTGCTGAGGGAAATATGTCCGGCACTGGTAACCGGGCTGCATTTTCCCAAGCCTATGCGCTGGGGGGACCTGGAATTCAGGTTTGCCAGGCCCATCAGGTGGATGCTGGCACTGTACGGCGGGGATCTGGTGAGCTTCAGCCTGGCCGGACTTGATTCCGGCACTATAACATACGGCCACAGGTTTTTAAGCAGCGGCCCGCTGACCATAGGCAGCCCCCGGGAGTATTTCGACCGGCTGGGAAATGCTTATGTTATAGTTGAACCAAATCAAAGAAAGAACTTCATAATGAATCAGGTGCTGGTGGTGGCCGCGGCTGAAAATGGCCGGGTGGAAATGGATGAGGAGCTGCTGGAAGAGGTCACCAACCTGGTGGAATACCCCACGGCCTTTGCCGGCAGCTTTGACCCCTCTTATCTCAGGGTGCCCAAAGAGGTGCTTATTACCGCCATGAAGGAACACCAGAGATATTTCCCGGTAATTGCCCCGGACGGTTCCCTTATGCCCAGGTTTATAGGGGTCCGCAACGGTACTGAAAAACATATAGACACAGTGCGGGCCGGCAATGAAAAGGTCCTCCGGGCCAGGCTGGCCGATGCCGCCTTTTTCTGGGACGAGGATCTTAAGACACCTCTGGCTGAGAGGGTGCCCTCCCTCAAAAAGATAGTCTGGCAGGAAAGCCTGGGGTCTGTTTATGACAAGGTAGAGAGGATTGCTTCCCTGGCCTCCTTTATCGGGGAAATGCTTAACCTGGGGGATAAAGGTCAAAAGGCGGTAAAGAGGGCGGCCATGCTGGCCAAGGCCGACCTGGTCACCAACATGGTTTATGAGTTTCCCGAGCTTCAGGGGGTAATGGGAAGGGAGTACGCGCTTAAATCCGGGGAGGACAGGGAAGTGGCCGAGGCTATATTCGAGCACTACCTGCCCAGATTTTCCGGGGACCTGCTGCCTGTCTCCATGGTGGGCAGGGTCTTAAGCCTGGCTGAAAAATTTGACACCCTGGCGGGCTGCTTTGCTGTAAACATTCAGCCCACCGGATCCCAGGATCCCTATGCCCTTCGCCGCCAGGCTATGGGTGTCTGCCATATAATACTGGACGGGGAGCTTGTTCTCTCCCTGAGGGAAGTTATCGCCAGGGCCTACCAGGGCTATGGACACATGTCTTTAAAGGCCGGCCTGGACTCTGTGGCGGGCGACCTGGAGGAGTTTTTCAGGCAGAGGATCAGAGGGCTCCTGACTGACCGGGGCTTTGCTTACGATATTATCGAAGCGGTGCTTACCAGTGGGGTGAATGACATACTGGGGGTTTTAAAAAAGGTGGAGGCGCTGGCCCATTTCAGGCAGGAGACTGCCTTTGATGCTGTGATCACGGCGTACAGCAGGGCCAATAATCTTTCCAAAAAATATGAGCGGACTGATGTTTCCCCACAGCTTTTCCAGCACCAGGCAGAAAAGGAGCTGTACGACGCCCTGGTCGGGGTGCGGGAAAAAGTGGCTGGTTTTCTGGATATGAGGGATTACCAGGGAGTGCTGCGGCAGGTGGCCCTATTGCGTGGGCCGGTGGACAGCTTTTTTGACGCTGTCATGGTGATGGTGGAAGATGAAAAGGTCCGTGACAACCGCCTGGCCCTTCTCAAAAGTGTGGCCGTGCTGGCCCAGCCCCTGGCTGATCTGAGCAGGATAGTGGTGGCAGGATAGCCCGAATAATTATCTTGTATAGTGGACTGAAAGAACATATAATATATATTATTAATGCTTTGCATATAATTAGTATGACATATATGCTCTTTTAAGGGGCGATTGAACTTGGAATTTACCAAGCGGCAGGAGATCATATTGGAAATTGTCAAAA
>Ga0209347_1005843_pt1 | contig 11365 bp, 9 predicted proteins | sample AutmiccommuBRH23_FD_187382 | JGI IMG/M metagenome (GOLD analysis project Ga0209347, IMG submission 187382) | Deep subsurface microbial communities from Mt. Terri, Switzerland - Autotrophic microbial communities BRH/23 (SPAdes) (version 2) | ecosystem: Environmental > Aquatic > Deep subsurface >...
GCTTAAACCTAAGATTACTCTTTTGGCTCCAAGGCTAGGTAATGGCGGTTGGCTATTCCTTACCATGTAACATTCGCAGTTACTTCAATTAGTGCGCCTCGTGGCGCACGAAACCGCCCCCTACAATACATGGACAATTTACGCTTTCTTTTATCAGTCTTATTCAGTAAATCTTTACAATTTTAGTTTTCAGGAGTAGTTCTCGTCCAGATATATGTGGACACAAAGCTGGCGATTATTAGAAGGATTATCCTAAGAGAGAGTTTATCAACTACAAATATAATAGAAAATCCTATTGTTAACCAAATTAAAAAGATTGCTTTCTTCTTGGCATTCATAGGTATACCATTGCCGGAAATATAATCTTTCACATAACAGGTAAGATACTTATTAGCAAGAACGAAATTATATAGTTTTCTACTGCTTCTTACGTAGCAATAAAGAGATAACAATAAAAATGGAGTAGTTGGAAATATGGGTAAAATAATACCAACGATTCCTAATCCTAAACTTATAGTGCCTATAATCGTTAATAATATCTTCTTCATTTTTACCTCCTATCTTCCATTGTATTTTTACAGTATATGCAAGATTATCCGCCAGATGAAAACCTATAGGGTTATATTTAATTACTCCACATATTTATACTAGAGCTACTAATGAATACTATCCTTGAACGAGTCCACTATTCCATCGATTTTGTCAGAAGCTTTTAAACCATTACCAGTTAATATAGTAACAGTAGTTTCTTTTTCTGAAATTTTCCCAAAACTATACAAGCGACTTAGCCCTGCCAATGCAGCGGCAGTTGTAGGTTCAATATAATAACCAATTGAAGCTGCGTGAGTAAGTGCATCTACTATTTCTTTCTCTGTCACTATTTCAACATCGCCCTGGGAAGCTTTTATATTTTCAATAATTGCACTGGCTTTTATAGGTTTTTGTAGAGCGATACCTTCTGCAACGGTAGGGCTTGCTATAAATTCTTTGTTAGCTTTATTAAACATAGAATAAAGAGGTGAGCAATTCTCAGCCTGAATACCAAATAATTTTGGAATACGGGAAATTTCTCCTGCTTGAAGCAGTTCTTCAAAACCTCTATACAATCCAAGTATAGAGCTTCCACCACCAACAGGTGCCACAATATTGTCAGGGATATCAAAGCCTAATTGTTCCCAGATTTCAAAAGCCATGGTTTTTGTACCTTCAATAAACATTGGATGCCAATTATGACTTGCATAAAAAACATCTTCCTCTTTTTTACTTTTTTCTATAGCGGTTTGCGCTACCTGATCACGGCTACCTTGTACAAGATTTATTTTTGCCCCATATAAACGTATTTGAACTAATTTGCCCCTTGATGTTGACTCCGGAACAAAAATATCACATTCAATACCCGAAGCCGCAGAATAAGCTGCTACCGAAGCACCAGCATTCCCAGAGGAATCTTCTACAATCTTTTTAACACCTAGATTTTTAAGATAATTAATCAAAAGAACAGTGCCTCGATCTTTAAAGGATCCCGATGGCATTAAATAATCTACTTTGAAATAATTTTGTATCCCCTTCCAATTCACTTTTGCTAATGGGGTAAAACCCTCTTGTAAAGTAACCGTTGAATCGTCTAGTTTAACGGGTAACGCTTTCTCATACCTCCATAAAGAATACCTTTCATTAATTATGTCATCTTTTTTTAATACCCCTTTTGTTTTTAAAATAAGAAAATTACTACATGAACATCTCCATACCAGTTCATTAATTAAATACTTTTTGCCACAAACATTACAGTAGTAATGCATTTGAAAACTCCCCCTTTGAAATTCAATTTATTGCTGTATTTCTACTTTCCATTATAGATATTAGGCGTAACAATGCCATATTAATAATTAACATTTCTTCTTTAATTTCCAAATTCCTACAAAAACTTTTCTCCATAATTCGACAAAATAAAAGCCCCGATTCTTAACCCAAAACCCATCCGCTCCAGACAGGTTTTGCTTCCTTGTTCACGAGGACAACATTTGCTTCCAGTCTTTTTAGAGACATAAAAAAGCTGCGCTTTTGGCCATGTTTTGGTTCAATTTTGCAGCTTTATTTTCATTTGTCTTAGTGAAACCGACCGGGGTGTGTTGTGCCTTTACTTTTTAAATGTCCAATATCCGAGGTATACCTTTTGGGTGGCTGTGATTGCTGTAAACCAGCCAAGCTTCAAGCCTTCAAAGGTGTCCTTAAAGATCAACTACAGGGTTTCAAGGGGGCTCAAAAATACAATAGTATGAATTACTTTACAACATCTCAAATTCCTTTAAATGGGAAATCGGGGATGTACTACTCTCCATATTTGTTCGCATCCAGAGCATTTATACTATTGCTCAATAAACCTTGCGTACTTCTTCTGAATAGGCACTTCGATTAAATCTCTATCTTTGAGAGAAGACCATCAACATATCTCTGAAACCTCTCAAACTCTCCTATAGAATAAAATCCATCTATTTGCAAGTAACAGTACCGGCAGCTTTCTTCTTCATATGGCTTACACTCCTTTCGGGAGAGAATTTTACTTTATAGCAGAGCAATACTATTTATCTTTCAATTGCTTAGGCTTCCTGCCTTCAGTAAGTTCCTTGTAATTTTCCTTTGTAACAACTTTGGTTCCTGTTTTAGATTCAAGTTCTTTTCTTGCATTCCCGACAATAGTTCCACCTTCATGCGCTGCTGTGAGATTCTCTATAAAACTGCATCCCGCCTTCTCGAAATTTCAGTCGTAGATGCCTCCCCAAGCATAGTGAAAATCAATTCGAGGTCGGTCATGTGATCGCGGAGATTATCTATTGGTCTATACAATTCTTTATATTTTTTATATTCAGAAGGTGTCATACCGAAAGTGGCTCTGCTTATTTCGGCAGTTAAAATTGAATAATCTTTCTGCTCTTTGACTCCTCGTTTTTTCCATTCATCCGTTAGCTCATCACGGACCGCGATGCCACGCATACGTTTTTCAATCCAATCATCTCTGTACCCTTTCATTTTATAGGTTTCTCTGGCTCTTTGAGTGGCAAGCTCTGGATTTTCAATTTCTTCAAGCCTTTCATTTCCAACTTGAGCCAGCCAGCGTTTGAACGGCTCTGCTTTAGGAGATGGAATAGACTGAATGATTCTTAGCAATGTTGTTGCATCGGTAGCATCGGTTTCCCTGAGTTTGCCGTCTTTCGCTTCCATTTTCAACTGTACGATTTTTTCGTACAGTTCGTCAAAACCTTCTTTTTTCAGCTTTCTTTTAAGATCACTCCAATATCTTCTGGCGTTATAAGCTTCTGAAAGAATTTCCACAACATCAATTATTGAAAAATACCATTTTTGCTCATGTTCATTCCATTGAGACCTTATTTTTTTGATTCAAAGAGTTTTATATTGCTCATACCCCCACATCCTTTACATTTTTCTCCATATTTTATCATATAGCTTTATCTTTTAATAGCACATATGGTCTGTATCCATCTTATTCTTCATCATACCGTAAATGATATTCACCAGCCTTCGCATGATACAGACCAAGGCCTGGGATTTAGTCTTGCCCTCGCTGGTTTTGCGAAGGAAAAATGCTCTGAATATGGGGTTGTAAGGCTTTCTTTTTGTTGAAACAGACACCATTGTTACAGCAAAAAAGTAAAATAAGCCGTGCAGCTCACGGTTGCCCTGCTTGTTGCTCTCATCCCTGCCTTTGCCTGCAGAACTGAAGCTTTTCGGGGCGATTCCTGCAAAGCAGGCCAGTTTATTGGCATTAGGGAAACAACGTATGTCGCCTATTTCGGCAATGAGTTTGCTTGCTACTGCATTACCGACACCGGGCAGTGTGGTGAGCTTGTAGTCAAAGGCGCCAAGCATTTTCTCGATTTCAGTATCAATTTGAGCCAATTCCACTGCCTGATGTTCCAAATCCCTGACAAGGCTTTGGGTGATAAAGTCTCTTGATTCCTGATAGTCGCGGATGGTATTGCCATCGTTTTGGACACATTCAAGAATCAATTCTGCCTTGCTTTTTAATATATTTGGGGAGATAGCTTTCAGTTCTCCCGTTAATTCTTCTACTGATTTATTGGTCAAGTGACCGGGTGAGGGATAGGTTTTCCAAAAGTGCAACGCCGTTTTCCGGTCTATTTCACAAAAGAATTTTCTGTAGCTTGGATAAGCGACTGCCACTTGCTGATGGACCATGTCTGGGGACGGCAGACTGTGTGAAAAGTAATAAAATTATGACATAAATCCACAAATATGTTAAAATATGGACAAGAGCATCTTTAGAAAAGAGTAGATTTTATGGGATATATAAAAGACGAGGAAAGACACTAGGGAATATTATTTCCAGAGAGTATTGATGAATATATAGGTGAAGATAATGCTGTTCGTGTCATAGATGAATACGTTGAACAACTCAATCTTGAAGAACTTAAATTTGCTAGATTTACTTATGCAAAAACAGGAAGACCACCAAAAAAGCTGGATAAGCATATAAAATATATAGAAGAAAAAACAGATAACTATTTGAGTGAACTTGATACAGAAGATAATCTCGAAATATCTGATAGAAAACCTAATGCTGACGAGATTTAAAAAAAGGTTCAGGAACTTAAAAGCCGTAAAGATAAATACGAAGGATAAATGGGGTTTCTAGGGACGGTCCTTTGACACGCTTGGCATAAATACTCATTTTTTTCTTGCCCCTCATCCTCTGGGGCAACAGGTTTTTGTGATACCATTCTTTGCACAATTCCTCTGTTCAATCCCAAAAGGTCGACTATTCCTCGTATTAACAGCTGAGTTTTTTTTTTCGTAGGTTTAATATGACTTCCTGCAGATAATGACTATTACAATCAGTCTTTAAATCAGTAATTGACAGGTTATTGTCCTTTAAGTATTTTTCCACCTCCAAGAATTATCCGTCTCCTGAAAAATAAAGACATCAGAATCATCTTCCTTTATATCTATAAATTAATCGTCATTCTCCTTGTTGGAAAATTCCTTAAAATTTTCAATAGCTTTGTTTTTCTCCTGGGAAAATGAAGGGAGTATTTCCCAGGTATCTACCAGGTCATTATTCTTATTATCCCTTTTACTTACATAATCAATAAACTGTTCCATGGATATTCTAAGATATCATTTACCATACCTGCCTGATAAGGATTATTATGTATATATCTTACAACTGCCATTATATTTCTTATTAAAAAAGCAAGCATAAGTGGTATTAATTCTTTTCATTACACCTGCAATATTTTCTGTTCTAATTAATAAATGAGCATGGTTATTCATTAAGCAATATCCATATAGGTCAAAAACTACTTCTTTTTTCTTTTCCCTAATGATACCTAATAGCTTCTCCCGGTCCCTGTCATCTTTAAAAATTTCCCTTTTCTCATTCCCCCGCATCATTACATGGTAAAAACCAGTCTGACTTATTTGTCTACTCGTCCTTGCCATTAGATCACCCCCTAGAGCTATTCTATCATATTTTCATTATGTTGTGTCAAAGGACCGTCCCCAGACATCCCCCCAAAGAAAAACTACCTCCAATGGAGATAGTAAATAATACTGCTAAAACATACTAAATTAACGGTAAGGATACATGAAATTACTCAATAAATAATTTGGATAATCCACTAATATGCTTTTCTTTAACAAAATTGATAAATTTCTTGTTTTGCGAAGTTAAAGTTACTTTACCGTTTGCACCCAGGATAAGGTTAGTTATTTCTGCAATTTTATTTAATAAGTCTATTGAAAAAACCTCAATTATTCCAAAGTCAATCACCACATTTAAGGGTTGGACATAAAGAAGACCCTGGGTGGCCTGTAGAAGAGACCCAGCATTATCTATTGAAAACGATTTTGTAATTTCAATATTAAATACTGAATTTATGTTTTTAATGATAAACGGATTTGCGGGTTCTTCTTCAACTTGTGCTTTTATAGGTTCCATTTCCTTTACCGTTTCACTTTTGATAGTATCTGTAGTTTGGGGTTCAATCCCCAAAACCTTATTAATTACAGCCACAAGTTTTTCAGGGTTAATAGGCTTAATAATATAATGCTTAGCTCCACATTTAAGAGCCTCTAGTACCATATGTTTTTGATCCAATGCACTAACCATGATTATTTTTGCCTCAGGAAACTTTGTTATTATCTCATTGACAGCTTCAATTCCATTGACTTTTGGCATTGTAATATCCATCGTAACAATATCGGGGGAATGTGTTTTATATAGATTGTAGGCTTGTCTTCCGTCCGAAGCTTGGGCTACTATTTCGTGACCTGCTTGAGTTAATGTGTGCAATATGTTAAGTCTCATTACGGCCGAATCATCAACAACTAAAATACGAGCCATTTTACACCTCCAAAAATACTAACTAGTGATTATTCTTCTATTTTTCGTGGAACTACCAAACTAAGACAGAGTTTTCCAACATGGGTTTGAATATTACAGGTTGAAATCATTGATTCCTGATATTTCACCAAGGCATTTTTAGAAAAAATGGAGACAGGAGAATCGATAACAATCATTTCTGTAAGACCAGGAAATAGTTTGAGAGAGTTCCCCAAAATTGTGTTTGTACATTCTGCCAGAACGTCTTCCATATATTCTGCTTCCTCATCTTCTGTCAAGTTGCCCAGGACGAAGTTCCTTACTACCATTTTCAGAACTTGTTCTTCCATGCTAATAAGAAATAGCCCCTCTATGGTACCTTTTATTGTTATAAACGCAGTAAACTTATAAAGTACCACCTTTTCCGGTTTACTAACATCAAAACATTCGGTAGATTTTATTTCTAAGCCTATGTGGTTATTGAGATAATTACAAGTTGTGTCAATAAGCGGGTTAATTAATTCCGAGATAGCTAGTCCCCAAAATTGTTCGCCTTCTATGGGAATAGTAAACCTAAATTCCGTACCCTGACCAGGAAAACTTTTTACTGCAACCGATCCCCCAAGCTTTTGCAATTCATTTTTCACGGCACCAAGGCCAACACCTCGCCCCGATAAGTCCGTTATCTCATCCTTTGTAGAAAAGGAATCTTTAAATATGAAATTAACAACTTCATCTTCGGAAATACCAATTGTTTCCTCCCGGTTTAAAAAGCCTTTTTCAATTATTTTACTCCTTAGTATATTGCAATCAATTCCTCTGCCATCATCTATGATAGTTAAAATAACTTTATTGTCCACTCTGCAAATATTACATTTAATACTGCCATATTCTTCTTTTCCGCTCTCTATCCTTTGGTACGCTGTTTCTATACCATGATCCACAGCATTACGAAAAATATGTACTAAGCTTCTAGCAAAATCGTTAAACCGATCTGGGTCAACCAAAATTCTTTCTGCCTTAAATTCAACAGGATAAATTTGTTTATGATACCGCTGGGCTAACTCCATTACATAATCTTGATAAGATTCAAGGAGTGAATTAAAAGGTCTATACCGCAAATTTCTAAGCTCTGCAACAAAAATTTTACATTCAGCAGGCGGTAGAATAGACTTTACTTTTTTCTCCAATTCTATAAGCTTTACCTTGCTAATTGTTAGCATATCCTCGCTTGAAAAGAATTCAGTACCTAAAACCTCTTCTAACCGATTTACATCTTCCTCCAACCAGGAGTTTATATTGAATCGCTCTATAAATCGAATTAATTCATCCTTACCCCAACCCAGTTCAAGCTGATTACTAAAGGTTGAAATTTCACTCTCGAAGTCATGCAGTGATTGTGTAATACCAGTCATATAAAACTGGCTGAAGTTTCCTTTAAATGTATGGATATACCTAAAAATTTCCACAACTTTATTTTCTAAGGACTTCTCACTGTTAATAATCTCATACAATAGTGTGTCGCAAAAATTCTGGTAGTCTTTTAATATTTGAATAAACTCGTTATAACTTACTACGACCTTCACGACCATTTTTAAAGCATTTTTTTCATTCTTCATTTGATTCTCTAATAGCCGCTTGTCAGTAACATCTGTTAAAATCACCATGCATTTTTTGGATTCTAAATTGGTATTGTTAATAATTTTATAGTTTATCTCAATTTGCTTGTTGCCAATATCGATTTTTTCAGGCAATAACGGCAGGTAAAGTTCTGCCACTACATCATCATCATCTTGTTTAAAAATTTCTTCAATAAGGGAATTAAGAAAGTTTATATCTTGTTTGCTCTGTGGAAAAATTAATTCGGAAAATATAAGGCCACCGATATCCTGGGCAAATATCCTTCTACACTCAGAGCTGTATTCATTGTCAACCCGCATGTTTTCCCCAAAAGTTAGGAAACCCTGGCCGGCATTATTTAATAAATTCGTTATGGCCAAAGTCCTTTGGGCCACTGTTTTTTCCAGCACCCTATTCCAATCAGCTATTTCATCTCTGGATTTTTGGAGCTCTTTTGCCTGAGCCTCCACCTTTTCCAGATTGATTTCATTTTCTTTGAACAGGTAATATTTGCAGCTCTCGATATGATTGAGTTGATTTACTATTGCTGTCATCATGCTCCGGCAATTGCCATAGCCACATGAAGCACAATTAATCTCCCGTTCTTCCCGGGTAAGCTTATGCATACGTTGCCAAGTTAGTTCCTCATCTTCTTCAGAAGGTTCACGCAAATATCTATTTGATGATTTATCTGAATAATCTCTGGAAAATTCAATATTTTCATCATCTATCCATTTAAAGTATTCTTCAAACAAACTTGGATTTGCTTCATCAGATGTATTGTGCTTTTTAACCTGTTCTTCTCTGCGTTTATCCATAATCATGTCAATTTCAAAATGGGTATGATTATGGGTAACAGCTGGGCCGATGTTGCATCCGTATTGACAATTAAGAATGTCAACCAAAATTGGAACCTTACCATCTCTTATGTTATTTTTAAGTTCAGGCAAGTATTTTATATAAATCTCATGGGGTCCCTCAATCCTAGGAATGTCAACCTTTTTAAACGGGAAACCAAAACGGCGAAAGGTTTCAGTTAATCCTCCCGGTTGCGAGAAGACCACCGCGCGCTCCGCTTCAGGCGAATCAAAGCCTGATGGTTCTAGTGACTCTAATGAAATGCCCCGTTCTTGAAAATATTTATCCAAAGATTGATAAGTAATATTATATGATACCATTCCCCCAGTATTCGGATCGTGTACTTCCCTACGCTTTGCAAAGCACGGACCTAGAAAAGCAAGCTTAAGATCCTTGTACATTGATTGACTTTTAACCCATTTGGCAGCAGCCAAAAGAGGTGAATGTGTAGGAGCAAGGTAAGGGATTAAATCTGAATGATAAATTTCTATAAAGCTGACAACAGCAGGACAAGGCTGAGCAATTATAGGTTTTTGAGCTCCGGATTGAACCAGTTTTAAATATTGGTAGGTAGCAATTTCCGCTCCAAAACTAACATCAAACACATACTTAACTCCCGCATTTCTTAAAGCAGTAATCATCTTTGGAAACAATCCGTTGTAATTCACTGCCGCAGCGGGGGCAACAAGCACTCCTATCGGGACACCCGATTGAATATCTTGCAAAAAATCGGGAAAATCATCAATCCCTGACCGGGCATTATGGCCCTTTTCTCTGCAGGCTCGAATGCATTCGCCACAGCCAATACAAAGTTCCGGATTTACCGAGATTCCATCAGGTTCCACAACATTACATAGTTTTACCGGACATACAAGTAAACAAGCTAAACAGTGTTGGCATTTGCTTTTATCTAACTTGATAATTTCTGGTAGTTCCATATTTCCCACCTTTATTTGTTTTGACATAAATTCAGCTTACAAATTCTATCAAGTTTTTTGCATTTATTAAAATGAAATATACATAAAATATAAATATAATATACCATGTTTTAAACATTTTTCCACATATATTTGCATATTATTTCATAATATTCTAAATTTGTCTCATTCTTTATCTCTATTCTAAATATCAAAATTCATAAAAATAATTTAATTCGTTTTTCCTTTTCTTTATGTAATAATATCCCACAAAATTATTTTCTAATTGTGTAGGATAATATAGAATAATGTAGAAATTTGATACTATAGCCCTTTTGCTATTTTTATAATTGTTACGGAGGCCAAGAAAGGTAATAGGGAAAGAACGGTTTAATAAAAATTAATACTTTTGGAAGGTAATTTATCATGAGAGCAAATAAAACACTACAATATTTTCTAATAATTTTCATATTAATTTTAATAACAGGTTGTACGCAAGCAAATCAAAAAAAAATGCCGGTTGCAAACCAAGGCAAACTTGATCTTTCATTATGGGATTTGGAAAAAGACGGGATAGTTAACCTAGCAGGCACTTGGGAATTTTATTGGAAACAGCTTGTTAACCCAGAAGGCTTTTCTGACAATAACTCTCTAAAACCAGAATTTATTAAGGTACCTGATGCGTGGAATAAATATACTATGGACTCTAAACTAATAGGAGACGGCTTTGCAACCTATAGATTACTAATAACCACTAACCAGCGAAATGAATCGCTGGGTCTTGAGATCCCGAAAATTTCGACGGCTTATAGGCTGTGGGTAAATAATGAGTTGTTAGCTACTAACGGTGTAGTGGGTAAAAGGGCTGATAAATCCATTCCTCAATTCCGACCAAATCTTGTCTTTTTTAATTCTGGTCAAGGGAATTTAGAATTGATCATTCAAATATCAAACTTCCACCACCTCCATGGAGGAATACTTGAAAATTTTAATTTAGGAACGGAAAATCAAATCAAAGTTATAGAAAATTGGCATTTTGCTTTTGATTTTTTTGTTTTTGGTAGCCTTTTTGTAGTAGGAATTTACCACTTGATATTCTATTTTTATAGAAGAAAAGAAAGGTCTAATCTTTATTTTGGAACTTTTTCCACTATGATCGGCCTCAGAGCCCTTTTTGTAGGGAAAATGTTTATTTTTCAGTTATTCCCTAATTTGAATTGGGAAACGGCACTTAAGGTAGAATACCTAACTTTTTATTTAGGTACCCCTGTGTTTATTTTATATTTGAAATCTATTCTATCTAGAGAAATTTCAATCAAAGTAATTCAGATGGCTATAGTTTCTGCCATTATCTTTAGTGCTCTAGTATTACTCAACCCTGTCAAAGTTTATGGTCAATATAACGTTATCTACCAAATTTACATAATTATTATTATAATATATTTACTTTATACCTTGGTCTTAGCATGCTTAAGAAAGAAAGAAGGAGCAATTGCTATAGGTTTAGCTGTCGTTTTTTTTGTTAGCACTATAATAAATGATATTCTTTATGAAAGTTCGCTAATTTATTTTAGTGAAAGCGTTGCTACAATCAGCGTTTCTTCTTGGG
>Ga0209347_1005844_pt1 | contig 11363 bp, 7 predicted proteins | sample AutmiccommuBRH23_FD_187382 | JGI IMG/M metagenome (GOLD analysis project Ga0209347, IMG submission 187382) | Deep subsurface microbial communities from Mt. Terri, Switzerland - Autotrophic microbial communities BRH/23 (SPAdes) (version 2) | ecosystem: Environmental > Aquatic > Deep subsurface >...
TAGCGGCGCCCATGTTCCACGCTTCTTTCACCGTACCGAACATCACTTGATCGTACTTGTTTGGATAAGTCAAAAGTTCATTGTGGTTAATCTTGACGATGAACGGAATCTTATGGGCGTATTTGCGCGCGACCGCGCCCAGGACGCCAAACGTCGAAGCGACCGCGTTGCAGCCGCCTTCGATTGCCAGCTCGACGATCTTTGTCGGGTCAAAATAGTCGGGGTTCTTGGCGAATGACGCCCCGCCGGAGTGCTCGATCCCCTGGTCTATCGGCAAAATCGAAAGATAGCCTGTTCCAGACAACCGCCCATGCGTATGCAGTTGCTCCAGGCTCCGTAAAACCTGTGGACTGCGGTCAGACAGACCCCAGACGTCACTCACGCAATCTGGGCCGGGTATGTAGAGGCGTTCTTTGTCGATGGTTTGGCAAGTGTAGCCGAGGAAAAAATCCGCTTCACTGCCAAGGAGCTCAACGATCCGATCAACCGAATGCGTGGTGAGAGGCGCTAGATCGAGGGTCATGGTAATTTCCCCTAAGAAATATTTTATGCTGCGAAAATCATATCACCCATCTCAGGCTTAGCATTTCGGTCACCGAAATACGAGTGACATACGTCACGCCGGCTAAAGTGCAGTTCGTCTCTATCTGTGGCGAAGGCGCTCCGCTGAAAGCCGCGTAACTGTACACTGATTGCAAGGTTGATACTTATTGGCGTAAGGATAAATATTACTATGCGTATCGCAGTTTTAACCGGAGGTGGGGATGTCCCCGGCCTGAATTCCGCCATCAAGGCGATTGTGAATCGGGCTATCGATAACGGTTATGAAGTTTTCGGAATCCGCCGAGGCTGGAAGGGACTGCTACAGATCAACCCGGACGACGTCGACACCCAGCGCTGGGTCAGACCGTTGGACAAAGATTCTGTACGCCGTGTCGATCGAACGGGCGGGACGTTTCTGCACACGTCACGCACTAATCCCGGCAGTGTCAAATCCGCTGATATCCCCGAATTCTTACGCGAGCCGGATAAGACCTACGATAAGCCACAAGACCTGACCCCTCACATTCTCAATGTTGTCGACAAGCTGGGCATCGATTGCCTGATCCCCATCGGTGGCGACGACACGCTCGGATACGGCGAGCGCCTGTCCCACGAAGGCGTACGTGTCATCGGTATCCCCAAAACGATGGACAACGACGTCTACGGAACCGATTACTGTATCGGCTTCTCGACTGCCGTGACCCGCAGCGTGGAGTTTATTCACGCCCTGCGTACTTCCGCCGGCTCGCATGAGCGGATCGCCGTGGTCGAATTGTTCGGTCGCAATTCCGGGGAAACGTCGCTGATCGCCGCCTATCTCGCCGGTGTTGACCGGGCGCTCATTTCGGAAGTGCCTTTCGATATCCACCGACTCGCCACGCTCATTGTGGAAGACAAAAAGAACAATCAGAGCAACTATGCAATGTTGACGGTATCTGAAGGCGCGCATCCCATCGAAGGCGAAATTGTCGAAGGCGGTCAGGCGGACGCTTTTGGGCATCGCAAGCTCGGCGGCATCGGGCAATACGTGGGCGAGAGCCTCAAACAGATCACCGGGCAGAACATCATCTACCAGCAGCTCGGCTATTTGATGCGCAGCGGCGCCCCGGACTCCCTGGATCTGATGGTCGCCGCGAACTTCGCGCACATGGCGATGAGCTTGATCGAGCGCGGTGAATCGGGGCGGTTGGTGTGCTTGCAGCGCGGAATTTACAGCGACGTGCCGATCTCGACGCTCACGCAGGGCAAGAAGCGTGTGAACGTCGCCGAATTGTACGATACAGACTGCTATCGACCACGCGTCCGCCATGTGTTGGGAATGCCCATGTTCCTGACCTGATTCTTTGCCGGCGTTTTCCATAACGGTTAAATGTGTTCTGAAAAACAGCATCGGTAATCCAAGGGGGCTGTCCACTAGAACGGGCGACACGTAGGGGCAAGGCGTGCCTTGCCCACCGTAACATGAGACAGTCTTTATGGCCTTACTCTCGTTGATACCGTTCTTGTTCAACAAAAAATATCGGGAAGATCACCATCTGTAGTGTGAAGAGATAGTCGACTGGAGTCCTACAGCGCGTAGAGATTGACCGTGTGCTAAACGCTCCGGCAGTCGTTCGCAGAAAGGGGCTGGCATCTCATGGTACGGCGCATCGCGGTATTAACAGGCGACAATGATGCTCCTGGCATAAATGGTGTGGTTCGCGCTGTCACCCGAACCGCGCTGGGTATGGGCTGGGAAGTGATGGGGGTATGCGACGGCTATACTGGCCTCATCGACAGTGAATTTATGCCCCTGACAGCCCGCACGGTAGACGAGATGAACCCGTGTGAGAGCACGATGCTCGGCAGCACCGGCGGCAAACGTTTCTTGATGGAAGCTGAACAGAGTCGTGTGCTCGAACAGCTCGCTGCACACGACATCGACGCGCTCATCGTCGTCGGGGGCGATAAGACACAGGCCGGCGCCGAGGTGTTGTCGCGGCTTGGGTTTCCAGTCAATGGGGTCGCCGCCTCGATTGAAAACGACCTGGTCGGGTTTGACATGACCATCGGCGTCGACACGGCTATGAACGTTGCACTGGACAGTATCGACCAGTTGCGGTTGACACGCCCGGAGAATGGCACCGCGTTCATCGTTGAGGTCGCTGGACGTAAAAGCGGCTATTTGGCGCTGATGTCGGGAATCGCCTGCAATGCCGACATGATCGTGATTCCGGAAGTCGAGCCAACGCTGGAGCAGCTTGCCGGGGTAATCGACACCGCTTACGAGGCCGGCAAGTCGCACCCTATCATCGTCATCGCCGAAGGCGCAAATTGCAGCGTAGACCGGGTGAAGCGTTACTTTGAAACCGATGCTTCCCCACGGCAAAAAGTTCAGGTGGCGCGGTTAGGTTATCTCCAGAGACGCGCCGCACCGAATGCATGGGACCGTTTACTTGGAACCCGCCTGGGAACCTGTGCGGTCGATGCTCTGGCGCGCGGCGAGTATGGGGTTCTGGCGGGATGGTATCAGGGTGTCACGCGGGTGCTGCCGTTCGTTGACGTGGTGGGGAAAGCGAACGAACTGGATGCCGGGCTGATCCATTTGGCAAACAATCTCTCGTTTAGCAACTTCGTGGAAGCTCAGGCGCCGTAGAGTGGGCATTCGGTGAAGCGATCGTTATGACAACAAAACGTCTCGCCATATTAACCAGCGGGGGCGACGCGCCCGGCATGAATGCGGCGATCCGCGCCATCGTGCGAATCGCACTGAACCGGGGCGTTGAGGTTTACGCCGTCTACGAAGGTTACCAGGGCCTGGTGGACGGCGCGGACTATATTCGCAAGTTGACGTGGGATTCGGTGGGCGGGATCCTGCATCGTGGGGGCACGGTGATCGGCACCGCGCGGTGTGACGCTTTCCGAACCCACGAAGGACGACGCCTGGCCGCTTGTAACCTGCTCAGGCACGAGATCGATAGCTTGATCGCGATCGGTGGCGACGGCAGCCTGACGGGGGCGAATGTCTTTCGGCAGGAATGGCCCACGCTTTTGACTGAATTGGTCGCCATGGGCGAGATCAGCCAGGAAATGGCGGACTCCCACAAGCACCTGACGATCATCGGGCTGGTTGGCTCCATCGACAACGACATGTTCGGTACCGATATGACCATCGGCGCCGATACCGCCCTGCATCGGATCACCGAAGCGGTGGATGCGATCAGCAGTACTGCGGCCAGCCATCAACGTACGTTTGTGGTCGAAGTCATGGGGCGGAACTGCGGCTATCTGGCGCTGATGGCGTCCATTGCCACCGGCGCTGACTGGGTTCTCATCCCCGAAAACCCGCCCGACACCGATCACTGGGAAGAGAAAATGTGCGCCGACCTCAAGGCGGGTCGGGCAGCCGGTCGCCGGGACAGCATCGTCATCATTGCCGAGGGTGCCCACGACCGCTCCGGAAATCCGATTGACAGCGCGTACGTGAGCAAGGTGCTGGAAGAAACGCTCGGCGAGGAAGTCCGGGTGACCGTGTTGGGGCACGTTCAGCGGGGTGGAACGCCCAGCGCCTTTGATCGCAACCTGGGCACGCTCATGGGCCATGCCGCCGTGGAAGCTGTCCTTTCGGCGACACAGGAGACTGAGCCGAGGTTGATCGGCTTGCGCAACAACCGGATTGTCCAGTCGCCCTTGATGGAGTGTGTCGAACGAACCCGTGCGGTCGCCGAAGCCATTGCGGCCCGCGATTACGAGCGCGCGTTGGAGCTGCGTGGCGCCAGCTTCAAACAAGCCTTTCGCACCCTACAGACGCTGCTGCGATCCCTGCCACGCGAGCCGACGCCGGGACAAAAGCGGTTGCGGCTTGCCGTGATGAACTCTGGCGCGCCCGCGCCCGGAATGAACACCGCCATTCGTGCTGCCGTACGGATTGGACTGGATCAGGGTCACACCATGTTCGGTGTGACCAACGGCTTCCAGGGGCTTATTGACGGTAACATTCGAGAGATGGACTGGATGAGCGTGAACGGTTGGGCGTCGACCGGCGGCTCCGAGCTTGGCGCCAACCGTGAGGTTCCCAATGGCCGAGATTTTTACGCCATCGCCCGCAATCTCGAAAAATACGGTATTCAAGGGCTTTTGATCATCGGCGGCTGGTCAGCTTACCAAGGCGCTTACCGCTTGTATCGAGAACAGGATACCTTCCCGGCTTTCATAATGCCGACCATCTGTCTGCCGGCGTCGATAAACAACAACCTGCCCGGTTCAGAGCTCAGCATTGGAGCGGATACCGCCCTGAACAACATCATGTGGGCGGTTGACCGCATCAAGCAGTCGGCGATTGCGCAGCGCCGCTGCTTTGTCGTCGAGGTGATGGGGCGTCACTGTGGCTATCTGGCGCTCATGGGTGGGCTGGCGACGGGAGCTGAGCGCGCGTACTTGCCCGAAGAAGGCGTTACGCTGCGCGATTTGCAGGCTGATCTGGATCAACTCGTGGCGGGTTTCCGGAATGGCAAGCGGCTGGGTTTGATGATCCGCAACGAAAGCGCCAATCCGGTCTACACGGCTAACTTCATGGCCGCACTCTTTGAGGAAGAGGGCGGCGGATTATTCGATGTCCGCCAGACCATTCTGGGGCATGTTCAGCAGGGCGGTGACCCCTCGCCATTTGACCGCATCCAGGCGACGCGCCTGGCAGCCCGCTGCATTGAATTCCTTGTGGAAAACGCTCAAGCCAATAATCCCGTCAGCGCGTTTATCGGGATGGAGTCCGGTGGCATCCAGACCCACAATATCGAAGACATGGCTCGCATGATCGATACTGCGAACCAACGTCCCCTGAATCAGTGGTGGTTGGACTTGCGCCCCATCGCCAAAGTTCTGGCGCAGCCCGGGCCTCAGGGCCCGCAGGGAGCAGGTTAGTCCTCAATTTTACGAGAGTAAACCCTCTGGAAAACTAGGTTGCGAGGTCGGAGAATTTGTGATGAACCTCGATACCCGATACCTCAATTTGACGCTGCGCTCGCCGTTGGTGGTCTCAGCGTCTCCGCTTTCGCAGAGTCTCGACGACATCAAACGGATGGAGGCTGCCGGCGCAGGGGCCGTCGTCCTTTACTCGCTCTTTGAAGAACAAATCCGCGTCGAGCAGCAAATTCGCCAGTATTACCGGGAATGCCCGACCGCCACACCCGCTGACGCGCTCCTGCTCTTCCCTGCACAAAAGCAGTTTTCTGTTCGGCTGGACGATTATCTCAATCATATCGCCCGGTCAAAGGACGCCGTTACGATTCCGATCATCGCCAGTCTCAACTGCAAATCGTTTGGCAATTGGACGGACTTCGCTCAGAAAATTGAGCAGGCCGGCGCGGATGCGCTGGAGCTCAATATTTACCATCTCCCCGCGAACATGGATCAAACCGCCGAGCAAATCGAAGCCGCCTACCTGACAATCCTCGAAATCATCAAGGGCGTGGTCAAAATCCCGGTCGCTGTGAAGCTCACGCCCTATTTCACGAATATGACGACCATGGCGCGGCGTCTTGACGAAGCGAAAGCCAACGCGTTGGTGCTTTTCAACCGCTTCTGCCAGCCAGATTTTGACCCGAAGACGCTGGAGATGACGTCGGATATCCCTCTAGGCCATCCCTCGGATTCGCGCCTGCCGCTGCATTGGATTGCTGCTCTCTACGGATACGTCAAAGCCGACCTGGCGGCGACGGGGGGCATCTATTCAGCCGAGGATGTCGTCAAAATGCTGATGGTCGGCGCAAAGGTGACGATGTTAGCGTCGGTCCTGCTCAAAGAAGGAATTGACCATTTGCGCACCATCGAACAAGATTTGCGCACCTGGCTTGATCAAAACGACTACAACTCGGTCGCAAGTTTGCAGGGCATCCTGCGTCAATTCCATAGCACAAACCCCAGTCAATTTGAGCGCACCGCTTACATCCGCGCCATCGCACCGCATAAGGTGGAAGAATAAAAGACTCACAGGACTCGCGTTCAACCAGGGACTGATTTACGCAGCTACGAGCGGTTGCGTAGCCAATTTCCGTTGTCGCTGGGCCTGTGGTGACAACCTGAACATGCATTCATCGCTCTCCGTTACCCCTGATTGATTCTCTTCGCAACGCTCGCCCAATCCGACGCGCCCTATGAAGGATCACCCGTTCGGGTGATCCAGATTATCCCTTCGGATGAGACATCTCGTTGTCTGGCGGCGTATCCTCACGGGTATGGATTTTCAGGAGGCTCTTTGTATGAAGAGAACAACCCGAAAAGTTGCTTATGGGTCTTGTGATCTTTCTTTGTACATCGGCAGTCAAGGTAAGGAGAATAGGCTATGAGTGATGACAAATCGCTCGCCAACAGCCTCAACGATGCTGTTCTGACACGACGTAGTTTTCTGAAGTGGAGCAGTGTGCTCGGTGGCACAGTCGCATTAGCCGATGGACTGGGTCTCGGGCTTTCTGCCATTCAGGAAACGGCGGCGCAAGACGCAGCCAATGAGGAGGGTGAGTGGATCACGGCGGCGTGCTGGCACAACTGTGGCGGCCAACGCTGCGTCCTTAAAGCGCAGGTGGTCGACGGTGTGGTGCAGCGGGTCAAGACCGATGACACCCATCCCGACTCGCCCGATCACCCGCAGATTCGCGGCTGCGCGCGCGGTCGCGCCCAGCAGCAGCAGATTTTCGGCGCTGACCGCTTGAAGTACCCCATGAAGCGCAAAAACTGGGAACCCGGCGGCGGGCGCAAGGAATTACGCGGCCAGGACGAATGGGTCCGCATTAGCTGGGACGAAGCCCTCGACATCGTCGCCAGTGAGATCGTCCGCATCAAGGAAGCCTACGGCAACGAAGGCATCATGGAAGTCGGCAATTACCTGTCGAAGCCGCTGGCGCTGATGGGCGGCGCGGTCGGCACCTGGGGAACGACCTCCTGGGGAACCTGGTACTACACCGGCCCCAAGATCGGCCTGGGCGACGGCCTGATGGCGACCAGCCACAACGACCGGATGGACCTGCGCAACAGTGAGCTGATCGTGATCTGGGGCGGCAACCCGGCCTGGAGCGCTCAGGGCAATTCGATGTCCTTCTACCGCGAAGCCAAGAAGGCCGGCGCCAAGTTCATTTTCATTGACCCCTTCTACAACGACTCGGCCATGATTTTGGCCGACGACTGGGTTCCGGTTCGCCTGGCGACTGACCATGCCCTGGCATTGGGTATGGCGCACACCCTGCTCACCGAAGACGATCCCGAAACCAACCCGTTGATCGATTGGGATTTCCTCAACCGCTGCACCGTCGGCTTCGACCGCGAACACATGCCTGAAGGCGCGGACGCCGACCAGAACTTCAAAGACTACGTCCTCGGTGAGCTAGACGGCGAACCGAAGACCCCGGAATGGGCCGCCGAAATCTGCGGTGTGCCGCCGAAGACCATCCGCGCTCTGGCGCGCGAGATTGCCTCGACCAAGCGGGTGGCCCTGCTGACGGCCTGGGCGCCTGCGCGTACCAACAACAGCGACTCCTGGCCGCAAATCTTCATGGCTCTCGGCGCGATGACCGGCCACATCGGCCAGTCCGGGCGCATGACCGGCGTAAGCTGCTGGGAATACACGGCCAATGGCGGTCCCGCTCTCGTGAGTGCGGGCGGCGCGGGCGTGCCACGCATCGAGGCCGAGACGATCTCGGTCAAGATCAACAACAACGAGCTGTGGGATGCTGTTCTCACCCAGGAATATACGGCCGGTTTCGAGAACGTTCAGCCCATCAACATTCAGATGATCGTCCACGACGGCGGCTCGGCGCTCAACCAGAAGGTCGGCATGACCAAGGGCATCGCCGCCCATCGTCAGGTCGAGTTTGTGCTGACGACCAACTACAACTTCAATACCAACGCCAAGTACTCGGACGTCGTTCTGCCGGTCACGACCCAGTGGGAACGCACGGGCTTCGTCAAGGGCAACCGCGAGCACCTCATCTGGGCGCGCCAGGTCACGCAGCCGCTGTTCGAAGCGAAGGACGACGAGTGGATCGCGACTGAACTGGCGAAGCGGCTGGGCGTCGATGATACGCTCATCGCGCCGTTGTCGCTCAATCAGCAGGTCTTCAACCAACTGGCGGGAGCCACCGTGTTGAAGAACGATGCCAGCGAAACCGAACCGCTGCTCACCATCACGGCGGATGACATTGCCGAGATGGGTGTCGAAGGCGCTCCGCAAACCGGGCGCATCACCCTCCAGGAACTGAAAGAAAAGGGCGTTTTCTCGGTACCTCGCGCGCAGGGCGACAAGCTCGGTTACATTGCGCACGCGGCCTTCCGTGAAGACCCGGAGGCCAACCCGCTGGCAACGCCGAGCGGCAAGTTCGAAATCTACTGCCAGGATATCGTCGACTTTGTGAAGAACTCCGGTTTTACACAAATCCAGCCGATACCGACCTACAACAAGGCGCAGGAAGGTTACGAAGACACCTTCAGCGACTGGGCCAACAAGGTCAAGAGCGAGTATCCGCTGCAACTGCTGACCTTCCACTATCGCCGCCGCTCGCACTCCATCTTCGACAGCTCCCCGTGGCTGCGTGAACTCTTCCCGCAAGAGTTCTGGATGAACCCGCTCGATGCGCAGGCATTCGGCCTGCAAAACGGGGATACGGCCAAGGTCACCAGCCGGCACGGTACGATTCTGCGCAAGCTCTTTGTCAGCGAGCGCCTCATGCCGGGCGTGGTCGCCATCGGTGAAGGCGCCTGGGCACAGGTGGACGAAGCTTCCGGCATCGACATTGCCGGCGCCACCAACACCCTGAATGGCGGTATTGCCACCGGCCAGGGACACCAAGGCTGGAATACCTGTAACGTGAAGGTCGAGAAGTATGAAGGTCCGCTCAAGCTCGAACCGGACTTCACCTGGGCCCCAAGAGTTCCGATTAAGGAGGTGTAAGTCATGACTGAACAAATGGCCTTCTACTTCGATGCCAGTGCCTGTAATGGTTGCAAAGCGTGCGTAGTCGCTTGCAAATCCAAGAATCAACTGCCGGTTGGTATCAACTGGCGGCGCGTGACGGAATATGGCGGCGGGAGTTGGGTGCCCGATGCGGATGATCCGACTCGGCTGCTGCCCAACAACATCTTTGCCTATGCCGTGTCCATTTCGTGCAACCACTGCGAAAAGCCGATCTGTACGGAAGTCTGCCCGACGGCGGCCATGACCAAGCGCGAAGACGGCATTGTCGTTATCGACGAATCGAAGTGCATTGGTTGTCGCTACTGCGAGTGGGCTTGCCCCTACAGCGCGCCGCAATTCGATGCGGCGGCCGGTGTCATGACCAAGTGTGACTTCTGCCAGGATGAGCTGGCGCAGGGCGGCAGCCCCTACTGTGTCTCCGCCTGCGTTATGCGGGCGCTCGACTACGGCGAACTGAGCGAGCTGCGCGCCAAATATGGCGACGTAAGCGCCATCGAGCCGCTGCCGTCCGCCGACCTGACCGAACCTGCGTTGGTTGTGACCCCTCACCGCCACGCTCAAATGAGCGGTGCGGGCACGGGTCGTATCATTACGATGGCCGAGGAGGGTTAACATGAACACACACGACTGGTCGCTCGTTCTCTTCACCATCCTGGCTCAGATGTCGGTGGGTTCCTTCGTCGTCCTGGGCATCGTTCACTTCCTGGTTGCTCGTAAGCATGGCGCCGAAGAGGCGGATCGCATGAGCGACCGTGCTCTGCTGGCGATTGGTCCTGTGCTGGTGCTGGGGCTGATTGCCTCCCTGTTCCACCTCGGCAATCCGCTGAATGCTTATAACGCCATCGGGAACCTCGGTTCCTCCTGGCTCAGCCGTGAAATTTTCAGCGGCGTGGCCTTTGCCGTCGTTGGCGGCGTGTTCGCCTTCATGCAGTGGCGTAAGCTGGGCTCGGCCAGCCAGCGTAACCTGCTGGCCCTGCTCGCCGCGCTGATCGGACTCGTCCTGGTCTACAGCATGTCGAATGTTTACCTGCTGCGCACCGTCGCGGTCTGGGACAGTGTGTTGACCCCGGTGTCCTTCTTCACGACCACCTTCTTGCTTGGCGCGCTGGCGACGGGGGCGGCCTTTGTCGCCAACTACGCCTACCTGCAGCGCAAGAATCCCGGCTGCGCCGACGCACAGTGTGTCTTGCTCCGTAAGACGTTGAGCTGGATCGGCATCAGCTCCATCGTCCTGCTCGGCGTCGAGTTCGTGGTGCTGCCGCTCTATCTGGTGTATCTGTCGTCTGCTTCGTCAGCCGGAAATCTGATTGCCGGATCGTACAGCACCGTGTTGGTCGTCCGTTTGGTGTTGGCCTTCCTGGGCGCCGGGCTGTTTGGCGCGATGGTCTACCGCAATGCGGTCAGCGTTGGACGCGAGAAAGCTGCCGGCAACTGGGCCTATGCTGCCTTTGCTCTGGTTCTCATCAGCGAAATTCTGGGCCGCTTTCTCTTCTACGCTTCGCACACCGGCTTTAGCCTTTAATAACGGTTACCCCCGGTTCGTTTGAATGACATGAGGCGATACTCCCGCGAGAGTACCGCCTCATGTTTCTATAACCAGAAGATGACATTTACCATCGGTAGATGGTTATGAAGCTTCCTGGTAGCCTGGCATCGCTTATTGCAGACTTATCACAGAAATGTCGGGCGCACTTGTGCATGATGTTGAGTATTGGAATAGGGCAAACGGAGACTATCGGTGATGAAGCAATACGAGCCCAAAGCGCAGTCACGCAATAAGCCTGAAAACCATCTCGAAACGGCCGACTGGATTTCATTCCTTACGGGCGAGATGTTGGTTGTCAGCTTGCTCAGCAAGACGTTATATAACTATCCCACT
>Ga0209347_1005845_pt1 | contig 11362 bp, 7 predicted proteins | sample AutmiccommuBRH23_FD_187382 | JGI IMG/M metagenome (GOLD analysis project Ga0209347, IMG submission 187382) | Deep subsurface microbial communities from Mt. Terri, Switzerland - Autotrophic microbial communities BRH/23 (SPAdes) (version 2) | ecosystem: Environmental > Aquatic > Deep subsurface >...
ACTGGATAAACTGCTTCCATGGTCAAAAGAACTACCCTATAATTGTATAGCAAAACAAAAGTAAAGGATCATGCCACATTTTGATGTGGCAATTCTTTTATATATGTGTAGTCTATTTGACGCTTACTTAAAAATAACCAAACCAAATACATAAATGAAAAATGAATAGTACATATAATATATTAATGCTAGAACACCATCAAGTTTATTTATTTTGGTTTTTATATCGAATCTAATAAAAAAAAGATGATTAATATATCTCACAAACTTTTACCTCCTCATTTTCTTTTATTCTCAAAGAGAAAAAAAATAGATACCTATTGTTTATTATAATTTCGTTTCATTTATCAGATAAGTTAAATTCCAATTGGCAGTCACATGGCTCTTTAGCTACTATCTCTGCATTATATTCCGACGCTTCCACACAGCCTATCGCTTTATAAAAAGCCTGTGACTCTTGGGATGAATGTGCAGATATATACAGCTTTTGAGCACCCATCTTTATTGCTTTTTTACATACTAGACAAAATAATTTTTTACCTATTCCCATACCACGGTTCTCATATGATGTATGTATGCTTGAAAGTTGAAGATACTCTTTTTGTGAACCAAAAAACTGATTTTCAATAGAGGCAAATCCAACAAGCACATTACTATGAAAAGCACCAAACACTGTACCGCCAGTGTTTATGGTGTTATGCAAACATCTAATCAGATATTCATATTCACTTGAACCCCAATGTTCAATAAAAGCAATTTCTTTTAATATCCATTCCCCATCTTCTTTACGCCAACATTTCCTTACATCTTGAAAGCGATTAAAGTTTGAAAATATTGTTACTCCTATTTCAGCTTTTTCTAATTCTTTATAGTCAATACTATTCTCATAATAATCTACAACAGAAACCACAATTTCACCTCATTTATTATCAATCCCGGACGGCGCGTAAATATGCGCGGGTTATAGGTATTTTTACTATAAGCAATTTCAGAACAGAAACCATCGGCTAATCTAATTGGTGCTTTAACCACATATTGGGTTCAATATAAACACCAGTATTTGTATCCAAATTTATGTCTAGGGGTACTAATCCCTCATTTATGATATATTTGCCTGTGGCTGGGAACCTCATATTTGTCCATTCTTCCCATTGTTGAATAGTTGCCGGGATTACCATAGATCTTTCTGCAACACTAATTATTTCAGCTCCTGTTTTGCAATGTGTTCTAATCCAAGGATCAAATAGTTTTCCGTCTTTTGATTTCCAACTAATATATTCATACATAGGAATTAACGGATATTTTGCTTTTAATGATGGGCGTACAGGTGCCACCATTTGGTTAATTTGATTCTTTTTCACTAATGACTTCATCTCTCTTACCATTATCTCGCTTAGACCTTTCCCTTGAAAGTCAGGATGAATAACAATTGCCAAAGCTGATACAGAATTAGGCTTTATATTATTTTGAAACTCCATTATTCCTTGTTCAAAAACGCCATCCCATCCTGATGGTAAGCCATTTTCCGTACCATTCCAGTAAAATGGAATGGAATTACCACAAGCAATAGCTGTTTCTTTATTATCTAGTAAAAGAAATTGAAATTCAGGAAACCATGCGAGAAGCTTACTCCAATATTTTATTGCAACCGGATCCTCTCTCATAAATATCGGCCATCCAAGGGTATGTAGCTTATTAAATTCCTCTTTTAATTCAGTGCGCTCTTTTAATGTAACTATGTAATAATTATTGTTCATGCTAATTCTAATAACCTTCCATATCCTTTAATACTTTTTTGAAATCCTAATGTAGATAGAACTTCCCACATTGAAGCTTGATTTGCTGTTATTACTGGTATTTTCAATTCTCTTTCTAAAATTTCAATAATTTCAACAGTTCTCCAAGCAGTACACGGACATAAAAGAACATCAGCACCAGAGTGATCAATATTTAAGATGAATTCCAAAATTGATTCTGGTTCTTGGTGCCACATCGGACTTTTTATTGCTTCTTCAGCTGATCTCTTATCACCTTCTAGTTTAAGTACGTTATAATCAGTGTCTTCTAAATAATTCAAGAACATCTTATTATTCCATTCGGGGTATGGTGTTACTATCGAAACATTTTTTGCATTGAGTTTATTGAGCGCTTTTAAAATTGCTGTCGACGGTGTAATTGCTTTTAATCCTGATACCTTTTCTATCTTTTCAATCAATTGATTATTATAATCAATCCCTCGATAAAAACTACCTGTCGTAAACCCGTAAGATATAATATCAATCTTAGATTTTGCTAAACATTTTGCTGCATCTTCTACTTTTGAATTAAATATATCTACTATTTCTTCTGATTCAATTCCAGGAGGAGTACAGATCCTTGTTGAATGAACCGTAATATTCTGAGGTAAAACAAGTCTAAAATCAGATTCAATCGTTGTATTACTACCTGGTACAATAAGTCCAATCCTTTTAATATACTTCAAGGGATATACCTCCTACCTAATTAAAATGCCTTCAAATCAAATACCCCGATTGTGGGCGTCCCATTAAGTCAACTCACTTTTTATGATTAATGGTTTTTTGGCATCAATAATTAAAGAAACCATACCGAGTTTTTCAATAGAATTCCTTGTATCAAATCTGAATGACCTTCCAATTTTACCATCCGTTTCATTCCAATATGTATAGTGGAAACTTCCGTTTTCATCGCAATATTCAAGTAATGCTACTTCAAAGCCCACACTTTCAAACACCCTCTTGAAAGTTATCCTGTCATAAATAATCTTATGTGTCGCAGCCGGATGGTCAGCTGATCCTGGTCCTCCTATTTGTACCATGTTCTGATACCATTCATTTCTAAAATTCTTATCTGGAACAGCACATCTCAAGTACCCGCCTGGCTTTAAAAATTGATAACAATTCTTTGCTGCTATAATCCCCTCATCATATGTCAAGTGCTCCCATACATGTTCTGCTAGAAATGCATCTACACTCTCAAAACGAAACATTTTCTCCCAGTCATTCCTTAAAAGCAGATTTAATTCACTTTCTTGTGTCGCTATCCATCCATCAATTCTTGTTTGCCCTGCACCTAATATAACTTTCAACGGATTAGCCTCCAATCCATATAATTTCCATGTCCTGTTTTTCATAAATTTCCTTAGAATATCCACCTGTTCTTTAGGAGATATTTTCAAAGATGATTGAAGCCAAAATTCTGTTATATCCCCAGCCCTGATTTTGGTGGTTCTGGAGAATTATTAAAAATATTCTTTTAAAATATTTCTTAATTCAAATTTACACTTATTCAGATTAAATAGAGAATTGTCAATCCTTTTCTTCTCTATTTTTAACATCTTGAATATTTCCATTTCGAACTTTTTTCTTGCTTCTAGAACTTGAATAGTCCCTTCAATTCCATGGAAATTATTAGCTTTACCATACCCTTGAGTAGTATAATAATCAATAAATCCTTCTGACCATTCTTTTGATCTTTCCCTGATAGCTTTATTAAAGACAAATTTGAGATCTTTTTGGTCAATATATATTAATAAAGGGTTCAAACCTTTTACTATATCCTCCAACTGTAATACATAATTAATGACAGTTTCCTTTGAACTATTATTTTTTACCATACCTATTGTCACAGGATTTTGAATAAAATTACATTCAAAAATATAAGTAGTATCATGATGAAGGGCATCTTCATTGAATTTCTTCCATTTATCAATAATAAGTTCGCTGTTTTGATCTAACGGCAATTCGTATATATCTTTTTTGAATATCGTATTGAGTAATTCATCTGGAAAAGCTGCACCATATTCCTTCTTCATTTTTCGATAAGGAATAAAGTAATCATTTCCTTGCTTTATCACTCGATCATTTATTAATCCTTTAAATTTTTCATTCTCGGTTAACAATTTATTAAATTCATCTTTTTTATAATACGCAACACCATCATAGTCAGCTGGGTGATCAAGATTACCTTCCAAAATAACTTGAGTTTCCTCACCGAATTCGGTAAGAATATCATGTACTAATTGTGCAATGGTCGACTTTCCGGAACCGGGCAAACCTTCTATAATAACCAATTTTGTCTTCACTATTTCACTCCTCGTTATTCAAATAAATTATGTAAACGACTAAATGTAAGTCCGATCTCTTCTAACTTATGTATACTTCATGGTTATCATCATGAAGTTCTTTCTTGTCAACTGTGCAACCAATCCAAAGTGTTAGGTGATGTTGGACACTACTCTCAGAGCAAGCCACAGATGGCTTGCTCTGAAATGTACTCTGTCTAGAAGTTAAGGTTTAATGGCTGTAAAATGAATATTGGGTCCAATTTCCTTCTTCTCAATGTCGATGAACCCAGTTTCTTTGAGCAGATCTATGAACAATTCACTCTTTATAGGGTTATAATCAACGATTTCCACTTCCATGTTTTTTGTACCTGATAATTTGTCCTCAATGAGATATACGATATTAAACCTAATTAAATCATCCAAATAATCAAGTACGTATAGAATGTGTATCCGAAGGGTATTGTTCTAAAAAATCCACTTTATGATCAGGATTATAAAAGGTATCTAAAAATTTTATACTCAAGATTTTACCTCCATTCAAAAAATGGCGTCTAACTTCCGCGTTCGTGAACCAATGTTCATGAATACTCCCAGAACGTTCTAGTATCCCCGACGCCCTTGAGCCTTACAAGGAGTTGCTAATGCCTTGCCAGACTTGGCAGGCTAATGCAACGACTGGCTTGGTTAGCGAAAGGTGTGTGTCGCTTGAATATGCTTCTCTGGCTTTTCTGCTTCTAGCGACCAAGGGCGTGAGCCCGCAGCGGGGAAACCTGTGTTAGAAGATGTCAACGCCCTCTTTGAACTACTAAAAAATTAGTTTTATTCATTATTTACGTAAGGGTGTATAAAATGCTACCTCTTCTCTATTCATACAAGGTTCCAAATCTTCCCCAAAGGATACTATCAAAATTTATGTTTTTTATGTTATCCATAATTTCATAAACGGGCATACCTCTAATACAAGCACCAATAAAAAAATATTGCTTACAGCTCTTACATTTAAAATAGTGCTGAATAGTGTAGTGAATTTCTTCAGATAGATGCTTTTCCACTTCTTCAAGTGGACAATCGCCAGCAAATAATTCTATTCTGTCTTGTCTCGTCATTTCTTGGATAAAAGATAATGTTGGAATATAATTCTGATGTGAGTTACTTTCTGCTGCCTTAAATAGTTCTTTTAATACATAGCACTTTTCACACATACATACCTCCATGAGTCAACAATGATCATTACAAGGAAAAACAAGAATAAAAGCAAAATAAAATCCATCTCAATAGTTTTGCTTCTTAAAACCACCTTAGCGTTTTTCTATTACAATTCACCCCTTATCTATAACAATTCTTCAACTATTCTGCTCATTAAATGAGTACGATTGCATTCATGTTATGCACAAGTAGTATGTTACGCGTTGATTTCTTCTAACAATTGGGTTTGCGAACCTTGGTTCGTGAATGATACTTTACTCATTATTCTGTCTAGCAAACTTTGTATACAAAATAATTGTCTTTTACAAATCTTTCTTTTTTCCCATTTTATATTTTTATCCAGTAATATTCAACCTATTTTTTCTTCTACTTTCCAGACAGGGGGCAGACTAATGAACACTATTATCCTCCGCTTTATCTGATCATTATCACCGTTATTTTTTGGCCATACCCAAACCATGTGTTCAATACGAGATAATAAAAGCAATATTTTCGAAAGAAGCAAAAGTAACCGTCCCTTTTGCTTAGTCTTATGTTGCTATACCCCCTGTCTACAAGATTCTTTGAAAATAAAGCTCTGGTAAAATGATTTTAATTTCCTGTTCTGAGTTTTCCTTCAGCCAGTATATAACAAACCTTATTTTTGCTATTTTTGGAATGTAGCTCTTTTGTTTCATCATCGCTAATTTTTCAACAAACTGCTTTGAGAACCTTAATATCGGCTGTCCTTTGATATTACAGCAATAATCTCCGTTAATATTTAGCTCGTCTCCGCTAATAAGCTGCGAAATCAAATATTGGCGAGATAAAAAATAATCCAGCCAAACATCTTTATATGTTAATTGAATTGCTAAATGATTAGGTGCTAAATATGCGTTAGAATCCTCCAGCATTTGCATATTATCAGCTTTTATGTTTTGAAAATATCCCCCATTATAATGAATGGTAAGGCTGCGTTTTGCCCTTGTAATCGCTACATATAACTGGCGCTTAACGTCATCCGAATTTGAGTCAAACTGATCCAGCAGCATAAAAACATTATCAAACTCTCGTCCCTTTGCTTTATGAATCGTTGAAACAAAAATTGTTTCAATGTTTTCGCTATAGAAATCCTCGAGCTTTGATTCATGAATAAAAATATGTAAATCTGATACGTATTTAGTTTTAGGATTTGTAATTTCAAAATCATTAATGATATTCAGATATATATCTATATTTATGCTGTTTCTAAACCTCTCAATTAGCTTCATTTTTGCCTTTGCCCATACCTCATCACTAATCGTATAAACATCCTCTTGAGATTGAAGCTGACTTAGAAAAAAACGAACTTCCAACAGATTATATAAATTAAATTCATCGTTGGATTGAATCAATTTTGCCGGTATTCCACTATTTATAAGCAATCCCGTAATCTGTAGTGCCTCATCATTCGTCTTAGTCAAAACACAGGTGGTTCCAGCAAGATCTATTGAGAGAATATCCTTTACTAATGGGGAACTGAGATTAGAGCTCCTATAGCGTACAAGCTTCAAAATGCCATTATCCTTCTGTATTGCAATAATAGGGGTATGCTTTAATCGATTACGAATGCCGCTCACAAACTGATTAGAAAAATCAACAAGATTGCTCTTACTTCGATAATTATCAACCAGTTCATACATAACCGAATTCTCATCCTTCAATAAGTTTTTTAGATATTTAGAGCTTGAACCTCTAAATTCAAAGATATTCTGGTCATCATCTCCAACAGCAATGACACGCATGTCTTCATTCAGTTCCTTCATTGTATTGATTAAGGTAAACTCATTAGCATCCATGTCCTGGGCTTCGTCAATGACCAAAACAGTTTTTGTTATTCGACCAAGCTCCACTTCTCCACTCTTCATTTTCTTAATCGTTTCCTCAATGATGGCATCTGATTTTTCAAGTGTGCCAACTTTCCCTAATAGATCAAAGCAGTAAGAATGGAAGGTTTTAATCTCTATGTAATAAGCAGGACTACCAATCAGCTTTAACAAACGTTTCTTGAATTCAGTAACTGCTGATCTGGAAAAAGTCAACATCAGCAATTGTTCATGCTTGACATCCTCCATTAACAATAAAGATGCCAGTTTGTGAACCAAAATTCGCGTCTTACCACTCCCTGGACCAGCTGCTACTACAATGTTTTTTGACTGATTATCATTGATAATTTTTAATTGAGTTGGAGATAATTCACCAAAAAGCTGCTTAAACTTAGATGGAGTAATATTTTTTTTAATTTCTTCTTGACGACTACCCTTAAAATATTTATTTAAAAAGGAAGTATAATTAAGCTGAAAATAATCATCAACAAATTGTAAAGCAGCTCGGTAATTACTTAACATTTTTTTAGCATATTCACCAACAATATGAATTTGCTGTATTTTATTTTGGTAAAACTGATTTAATTTCTTATAGTCCTCCGTTTTGTAACGCTTTTTATTATCCTTTTCCAGACGCTCAAGCGTAAGGGCATTGTAGACAACCATAAAGCCGCCTTCGATTTTTACAGCTTCAATTTTTGATAAGTAGTAGATGGCATCCTCTATATCTTCAGAGGTCACTTTTGTATTAAAAAGCGTTAATCTGCTTTCAAAACTCTCCTTTAATTCTAGCACCGAAAATTCAACTAAGCTTTCTTCTTCATTTTGATCCACTTTGTCAATATTACTTTTTTCATAAAGATACTCTAAGATAAACTGGGTTAATTCATGACGTTTGGAAAGCTTCTCTTCAAGAGTCTCTATGTCATAAAGAGGGAGAATACCAAGATGACTCTTGGAGTGCCCTGAAATTTGCCGTTTGACCCAGCTTTTGATTGTCCAGATATTAAAAATGGTTTTTAGCTTATTTGGTGTGACATCCTTACAGCCATACTCTTCAGCTTGTTCGTTCAGTTCCTTGATGTGAAATATTTGCTCTTCACTTTTTATAACAGTTAAGAGAAATCTTTCTATTTCCCAAAACGAGGTCAGTATATTTAGCGAATGATTATTTTTCTCTTTTTTCTTAATAAAGGCATTTAAATCTTTATTATCTGCTAAAATTCTCTCTTCACGAAGTAGATTTACTATTTGAATTACTTCTTCTTTGGTCAATCCCAAATGGTCTGAGATGTAATCAATTCTCGATTCAGCTATTTCTTCATTTGCATGCTTTATGCTCTTAATCGAAAAGAGCTTCCTCATAATTCGAACTGCTTTTTCCTTTTGCTTATCATCGAATTTGTCGGATGAATAAATTTTAAGGATTGCTTCCTCGGCATTTTTAACGAGGATACTGTTAGCATAAACGCTTGGAATGTTTTGCCCTCGCTTTAAATAGCCAGATTCCTCCAAGGCTGTAATCGCAGTTTTTACTCTTGTTTCAATTTCATTGATGCTATCGTCCCAGCCAGCCTTGCGGGCAATTTCTAGAGCGGATTGCGATACGGTGGAACGAAATCTAGTTATTCCCTTAATCGCCTTCCAGATTTGCTGAATTTCCTGAATGCTTAGCTTTGTTTGATTAAGAAGAGTAAAATGCTTGCCTAGATCATCGTCGTTATACAAGACATAACAATCAGCAGAGATATTTTCATCTCTTCCTGCTCTTCCTGCTTCCTGGATATAATTTTCTAAGGAATCAGAAATATCATAGTGGATGACCATGCCAACATCCTTTTTGTCTACTCCCATCCCAAACGCCGATGTTGCGACGATTATTTGCACCTCACCTCTGATAAATTCATCCTGATTTGCGCTTTTTTCCTCCTTTTCCATCTTCCCATGATACGGCCTTGCTTGATAGCCATCTTGTTCTAATCTCTCTGCAAGCATATAAGCTTTTCTCGTACGAGATACATAAATAATAGTGGGGCAATTCTTTTCTGTAAGTAAATCTCGCACCGTATTATATTTTTCTTCTTCACTTTCTCTCTTGAATACTTGATATCGTAGATTACTTCTTTGGGCAGAAGTACTGAAAACCTTCAGATTAAGAGAGAGCTTTTCTCGGAAATAATCTCGAATGTCCTCTATAACCTTTTGCTTTGCGGTAGCAGTAAAACAAGAAACGGGAATTCCTTCTTCTAAATTTTTCTTTGTCTGAAGTAGCTTGATAAAGTCCCCAATATATAAATAATCAACCCTAAAATCCTGTCCCCATGCGGAAAAACAGTGTGCTTCGTCGATAACAAAACGAACTACATTTCTCCCCAAAAGCAAGCGTTCTATAGTTTTTGAACGTAAAGACTCTGGTGAGATATAAAGCAAAGAAGCAGAACCGTTTTCTACTCTTTCAAATGATTTCGCCCTTTCAATTGGATCTAGCAAACCGTTAATCGTTACCGCATCAATGATACCAATTTTTTCTAGATTATCAATCTGGTCCTTCATTAAGGATTGTAAGGGAGATATAACAACAGTTAAGCCATTTGCATTAGCTCCACTCATTAAAGCTGGTACTTGAAAAGTTATTGATTTGCCACCACCTGTAGGAAACACAGCTAAAAGTGATTTATTATCTATAGCCGCCTTAACGGCTTTCTCCTGCAAATGTTCTCCTTCATATGCTCGATAAGAATCAAATCCGAAGAATCTTTTTAATCCTTTATACATATCTAAAAACTCATCACAATATGCGCAACCTTCTAAACAAGGTTTTTCCCTTAATAAATACATGATTCGTTCTACTGTTGGATAATTTATTAGAACCCAAGGAGGGGTAATGGAATAGCGACTTTTCGTATTAATCAAAGCTAAGCTATAAGCTAATTCGATAGGATATTCTAGTATGAGCTTAGAAAGCTCTGTATGTTCACATATGAGAGAATGAAACCTTTCGCGAATTTCATTTTCAATTTGGATATCATCTGCTTTATAGTCAAGGAAGTAAAAAAAGGAGCGAAACTCCCTTTGGTCTTTTAATAGAAAATAATAAATGCGCTTCAACTCTATATCTGTTTGTTGAAAAGCAGTAACCTCATCAAAGAACAAGTCTTTTGCTTTTATGGAATCGTTCAAGGGGTTATTAATATCTTCCGTTTGTAGCTTATCGTCCTTCAATAGAGCATGATAAGGCCTAGCTGGAAAAAGAAGCGGAGAAAGAAATAAAGTATCAATATAATTCAGATGCTTGAGGTCTGAATGACGAATAGCAGCTTCCAGGTACTTTAAATCATGCTGGAAAATGTTATGTCCACAGAGGTATTGCGAGCCATGCAAAAATGCAATAAAATCGGCTGAAGATGGTGAGTGAAATAAACTGCCATTCTCTTTCACACTTCCGTAATCAAGAATTTTTTTGCTTTTTGGGTCAACCTCGGTATCAAAAAAGGTAATGGGTTTCATGTTCTTCTCTCCTACAAAAAACACTAAAGCTGCCAGTCAATATGAAAAAATAACTCCTAGATCCAAAAGTATCTAAGGCAAAAACTGTTATTAATAACATACATTACTTTTCTAGAAAATTCAACATTACGGATTACGCACTTCTTTTTAAGGCTGCTCTGAAACGATAATAAAGTAAAATTAAATTAACATTTGATTACTAGAAAAGGAGTCATAGTCGACTCCCTCGGTGTAAGTAATAATCTTATGATCCATACGTTAGTTGATGCCCATGCGCCACTAATCCAGCCACTAATAGGAAATAGGTATCTACTCATTATTTTTTTGGTAAGCATTAATTTTATCTCCCGATTTCATACCTTTACTTATTACATAAATAAGATATTGATGTGACTTACTCCCACCACCTACGAATCACGCTTAGAGGTGGGGGCTTCTTGGGACGTACCAACTAACGTTGATATTATTACCAAGCTAACCCCGTTTGCCCAACGGTTTCTTTACTATTTGCTATGCTGCACCAAGAATTCTACATCCTTCATTTTTTATGTTGATTGCAGCATTTATGTCTCGATCTAGTATAGCTCCACAAGTACAAGTCCAAACTCGATCATCAAGGGTCAATTGACTATTCTTAGTACCACAAACGTGGCATACTTTACTGGATGGGTACCATTTATCAATAACGATTAGCTGTTTCCCTCGCTCTTTCAGTTTATAA
>Ga0209347_1005846_pt1 | contig 11361 bp, 11 predicted proteins | sample AutmiccommuBRH23_FD_187382 | JGI IMG/M metagenome (GOLD analysis project Ga0209347, IMG submission 187382) | Deep subsurface microbial communities from Mt. Terri, Switzerland - Autotrophic microbial communities BRH/23 (SPAdes) (version 2) | ecosystem: Environmental > Aquatic > Deep subsurface >...
TCCGGGCGACGTCGGCAGCCCCGGGGGCATCGACGGTCGGCATCGATCCGGGACGGACGACGAAGCCGCCGTGGTGCACCTCGGGGACCTCGGTGCTCACGGGCAGCCCGGCGCGGACCCACGCCGCGAACCCGCCGTCGAGCACGCGGACGTGCGCCAGGCCGGCCCAGCGGAACACCCACCACGCGCGGGCTGCGGCGTACGACTCCCTGCCGTCGTAGACGACCACCCTGGTCCGCTCGCTCACCCCGCACCGGCGCAGCGTTCCTTCGACGACCGCCGGCTCGGGCAAGGGGTGCCGGCCGCCCTCGCCGGGGGGTGCAGCGAGCTCGGTGTCGAGGTCGACGAAGAAGGCGCCCGGGACGTGCCCGGCTGCGTACTCCGCCGGCCCGGGCTGCTCCTGTCCCGGCGTCGTCAGCGTCCACCGGACGTCGATGACGACGACGTCCTCGATCTCGTGGGCGAGGTCGCGGGCCGTGACGAGGTGACTCATGGCCCCCATCGTGGCATCCTCGCGACGTGGCGGTTCACCTGGTCCTCGTGCACGGTTCCCGGCTCGCCAGCTCTCAGTGGGCCCCGCAGCTGCCGCTCCTCCGGGAGCACGTCACCGTCGGCCTGGTGGACCTGCCCGGACACGGGTCCCGGGCGACGGAGTCGTTCTCCCTGGCGCGCTGCGTCGAGGTCATCGGCGCGGCGGTCGACGGCGCCCCCACTGGTTCGACGGTCGTGCTCGTCGGACACTCCCTGGGCGGCTACGCCGCGATGGCGTATGCCGCTGAGCTGGGTTCGCGGCTGGACGGACTGGTCCTCGCGGGGTGCAGTGCGTCCCCGGTGGGTCCGGGAGCGGCGATCTACCGGGGCGTCGCGGCGGTGACGGACCGGCTGGGGCCGGAGCGGATGACTCGTGTCAACGACCGGGTGCTGAGGCGCCTCTATGCGGTCGACCTCATCGAGCCGGTCATCGCCGGCGGGTACTTCTTCGCCCCGACCGCCTCGGCCTGGCAGGCGGTGATGACGTCGTGCCGACCCGCGATGCTGTCCGGGCTCACGTGCCCGCTCCTGCTGCTCAACGGGCAGTTCGACCAGATGCGGCTGGGGACGAGACGGTTCCTCCGCGACTGTCCGCGCGCCCGGGTCGAGATCATCCCCAGTGCCTCGCACCTCGCCAACCTCGACCAGCCCCGGGCGTTCGCCGCGGCGCTGCTGCGCTTCGCCGATTCGGTGGATGGGCGCTGACTGGGGACAATCGGGTCTCGTGAGCAACGTGACCTCCCCGGCGACGGACCCGGCGACGGACCCGGGACCGGGCGCCGGCCCCGTGCTGCCGGCCCTGCGCATCGGTCGGCACGTCATCGAGTCACCCGTCGTGCTGGCCCCGATGGCGGGGATCACGAACCGTGCCTTCCGTCGCCTGTGCCGCGAGTACGGCATCGAGGGCGCCGTCACCGGGGGCGCGAGCGGAGCGACGAGCCTCTACGTGAGCGAGATGATCACGACACGCGCCCTGGTCGAGCGCAACGCGGAGACGATGCGCCTCATCGAGCACGACGCCGACGAGAACCCCCGGTCGATCCAGCTCTACAGCGTCGACCCGGCGACTGCTCGGGCGGCGGCCCGCATCCTCGTCCAGGAGGACCGGGCGGACCACATCGACCTCAACTTCGGCTGCCCCGTGCCCAAGGTGACGCGCAAGGGTGGCGGCTCGGCGCTCCCCTGGAAGCGCGACCTCTTCCGCTCCATCGTCGGCGCGGTCGTCGAGGAGGGCGCCCGTCGGGACATCCCGGTCACGGTCAAGATGCGCAAGGGCATCGACGACGAGCACCTCACCTATCTCGAGGCTGGGCTCGCGGCGGAGGACGAGGGGGCGGCCGCGGTGGCGCTCCACGGGCGGACCGCCGCGCAGGCCTACTCGGGCACCGCCGACTGGGCGGCGATCAGGTTGCTCAAGCAGACGGTCACGACCGTCCCCGTCCTCGGCAACGGCGACATCTGGTCCGCCGAGGACGCCCTGCGCATGGTCGCGGAGACGGGCTGTGACGGCGTGGTGGTCGGCCGTGGCTGCCTGGGTCGGCCCTGGCTCTTCACCGACCTGGCCGCCGCCTTCGCCGGCTCGTCCGCTCGGGTCACCCCGACCCTGGGCAAGGTCGCCGACACGCTGCGCACCCACACCCTCTACCTCACCGACTTCTACGGTGACGAGGAACGGGCCTGCCGCGACATCCGCAAGCACATCGCCTGGTATCTCAAGGGCTTCCCGGCCGGCTCGACGCTGAGGAGCTCGCTCGCCCTCGTCGACTCGATCGCCTCGCTCGACCGGCTGCTCGCAACGCTCGACCGCGAGGCCGCGTGGCCTGGGGAGGCGGCGGAGGGCCAGCGCGGACGATCCGGCTCGTCCCGCCACGTCGTCCTGCCCGAGGGGTGGCTCGACTCCCGTGAGCTGTCCGACGAGCACCGTCGCGTCGTGGCGCAGGCTGAGCTGTCGGTCAGCGGCGGCTGACTCAGCTGATCCAGACCGTGAGCGGCCCGAGGCGCTCCGCGCCGGCCGCGACCGCAGCCTCGACCCCGGACCCCGCGTCCCAGCCGACGAGGGGCAGGCTCGGCAGCAGCCGCTGCGCGGCCGCGACGGCCCAGCGCCACGTCTGCTCCTCGTCGCCGTCCGCCGCGAACGTGTTGCTCAGCCCCGCGACGCCGTCCGTGACGTTGACGATGCAGCCGGCGGTGAACACCCCCACGTCGGGGCCGCTGCCCGCGAGGACGTGGACGCCAGGGTGGTCGAGGAGTGCGGGTCGGAACAGCCCGACGTCGTCGGGGTCCGATGACCACGCCCGGGTCCACGCGGCCAGGTCGCCTGCGGTCGTGATCGGCCGCCACGACGTCGGCCCGCCGGCCTCGCCGGTCGGCCCATGATCGGCCGCAGTGTGGGACGGCGCCCACCACAGCCACTCGCCGATGACGAGCCGGGCGAAGTCCTCGGTCGACAGGTCGAGCCGGGACCAGCTGTCCTTCACCGAGGCGCCGTCCCCGGGGTCGATGCGGGTCAGGAGGTCGTACTCGCCCGCATCGGGTGAGACCGTCACGGCATCCGGGTAGTAGGGCGGCGTCCGCCTCGGCGAGGTCCAGGCGAGCTCGTCGAGGACACCCGGCAGGCCATGGGTACGGCACACCGCATCGCACCAGAGGGCGTTGTTGCGGGCGGCCAGGGCGATGCGGTCGGTCACGCCCCGATCATGGCGCACCCCGCGGAGCTGAGCTGAGCTCCGGCCTCAGTGCTTGTTGCGGGGAGGGATGATCTCGTGGTGCTTGGCCGCCTCTTCCTTGGCGTGCTTGTCGGAGCGCTTCTCCTTGATGGACTTGCCCTTCTGCGACATCCGGGAACGCGGGGACTTGTCGGCCATGTCTGGCTCCTGACGGTTGGAAGCCGAGGTGGCTTCATGGCCAGTATGCCCCACGGGCCCCAGAGCCCGCCGGTGCTGGAGCCAGCCCTCGCGCGCCACCGAGCCCAGCGGCATACGGCCTAGAGTCTGGGTGTGGCCTATACGGAGTTCGACCGGGAGCGATGGGTCGCGGAGGACCCGGCGCAGAAGCGAGCCGACCGGGACGACTTCGCCCGCGACCGCGCCCGCCTCGTCCACTCGGCCGCGCTGCGCCGGCTCGCCGGCAAGACGCAGATCCTCGGCGCCGGCCACGACGACTTCGTGCGCAACCGCCTGACCCACTCCCTCGAGGTCGCGCAGATCGGCAGGGAGTTCGGCGCCGCGCTGGGCTGCGACGCCGACCTCGTCGACACGGCCTGCCTGGCGCACGACCTCGGCCACCCGCCGTTCGGCCACAACGGGGAGATGGAGCTCGACCGGATCTGCGCCGACATCGGCGGGTTCGAGGGGAACGCACAGACCCTGCGCCTGCTCACCCGGCTGGAGCCGAAGCGGTGCCACGCCGACGGGCGACCAGCCGGCCTCAACCTCACCCGCGCCTCGCTCGACGCGGCCACCAAGTACCCCTGGGTCCGCGGCGACGGTCCGGTGCCGACGCGGAAGTTCGGAGCCTACGAGGACGACCTGCCGGTCTTCGAGTGGCTCCGCGCCGACGCCGAGCCCGGTGTCCGCTGCTTCGAGGCCGAGGTGATGGACTGGTCCGACGACGTCGCCTACTCCGTCCACGACCTCGAGGACGCCATCGCCTCCGACTGGATGGACCCTCGCGCGCTCCGTTCACGCACGGAGATGCGCTCGGTCCTCGAGGTGGCCGCGGCGACCTACGCCCCGGACCAGGACCCCGCGGCGCTCACCGCCGCCCTGGAGCGGATCCTCGCGACGGGTGCGATCCCGGCCCGGTTCGACGGTTCGCGCAACGACCTCGCCGCGCTCAAGGACATGACCAGCCGGATCATCGGCCGGTTCGTCCTCGCCGTGGAGCTCGCGACGCGAGAGCGCCACGGCCCCGGGCCGCTCAGCCGCTACGAGGCCGACCTCGTCGTGCCGGACGAGACGCGCGCCGAGTGTGCGGTGCTCAAGGCGGTGGCCAACCAGTTCGTCGTCACGACGCAGGACCAGATGGCCCTGAAGGAGCGCCAGCGCCACCTCCTCGGCGACCTCGTCGACGCCTATGCGGCCGAGCCGGACCTGCGCCTCGACGCTCCCTTTCGTTCCGACTACCGCGCGGCCGACGACGATGCGGCCAGGCGGCGGGTCATCGTCGACCAGGTCGCCTCGCTGACCGACGCCCGGGCGCTGCTCCTGCATTCCCTGTGGGTGGGGCCGACGGCCGAAGGTGGCTGACGACCTAGACTCACGGCAGCGAGAGGAGGCTTGATGGCCGGCCGGATCAACCCTGATGACATCGCGACCGTCAAGTCGCGCTCCTCGATCGAGGACGTCGTCCGTGAGCACGTCACGCTGCGCCCAGCCGGCCCCGGGTCGCTCAAGGGGCTGTGCCCGTTCCACGACGAGAAGACCCCCTCGTTCACCATCCGCCCCGCCGTCGGCGCCTGGCACTGCTTCGGCTGCGGGGAGGGCGGGGACGTCATCTCCTTCATCCAGAAGGTCGACCACCTCACCTTCAGCGAGGCCGTCGAGCGGCTGGCGCAGCGACTCGGGATGGAGCTGCGGTACGAGGACGGCGGGTCCCGTCCCCGCGAGGAGGGGCTGGGGCGGCGCTCCCGTCTCCTCGAGGCGCACCGCGTGGCGGAGGAGTACTACACCGAGCGACTCCTCGGTGACCAAGGCGCTCGACTCGCCCGGGACTTCCTGCGGGCCCGCGACTTCAACAGCAGCCACGTCCGGCACTTCGGCGTCGGTTTCGCGCCCCGAGGCGGGGAGGAGCTCGTCCGGCACCTTCGCGGCAAGGGTTTCACCGACGACGAGCTCGTGATCGGCGGCCTCGCCGGACGCGGGTCCCGAGGACTCTACGACCGGTTTCGCGGGCGCCTGGTCTGGCCGATCCGCGACATCACCGGCAGCACGATCGGCTTCGGGGCGCGCCGGATCTTCGACGACGACCGCATCGAGGCGAAGTACCTCAACACGTCCGAGACGCCGATCTACAAGAAGTCGACGGTCCTCTACGGGCTGGATCTCGCCAAGAAGCGGATCGCCCAGGACCGTCAGGCGGTCGTCGTCGAGGGCTACACCGACGTGATGGCCTGCCACCTGGCCGGGGTCGAGACCGCGGTCGCGACGTGCGGCACCGCCTTCGGCGCCGAGCACATCAAGCTGCTCCGCCGGATCATGCGCGACGAGGCCGACCTCGCCCCCGCCAAGGTGATCTTCACCTTCGACGGGGATGCGGCCGGCCAGAAGGCAGCGATGCGGGCGTTCGCCGACGACGCGAAGTGGACCTCCCAGTCCTTCGTCGCCGTGGAGAAGTCCGGGAAGGACCCCTGCGAGCTGCGACAGGCAGGTGGAGACCCGGCCGTTCAGGCGCTCATCGAGGACGCGGTCCCGATGTTCGAGTTCGCGGTGCGCACCACGATCAAGCGGTTCGACCTCGGGACCGCGGAGGGCCGGGTCCAGGCGAGCCGAGCGGTGGCACCCATCATCGGCTCGATCCGGGACCGGTCGCTCCGCCCTGAGTACACCCGGGAGGTGGCCGGGGTCCTCGGTCTCGAGGTCGAGCAGGTCGCTGCCGAGGTGGCCCGCGCCGGACGGCTCCAGGTGGACGCTGACCGGGCGGACGGCCGCTCCGTCAACCGCCCGTCGGCGCCCGGAGCCGGCTCCGCCCGAGCAGCCGGGGGCTTCGACGACGTGGAGCCCGGTGCTGACGAGGCGGCCGGCCTGCTGCCGGTGCCGGACCGGCGCGACCCTGTGGTGCTGGCCGAGCGCCAGCTCCTGCAGGTGCTGCTCCAGTTCCCCACGCTGCTCCGGCCAGGCGCCATCGACCTGCTCTCCCCGGATGCGTTCTCGGCGCCGGCACACCGGGCGGTCTTCGACGGGATCAGGGTCGCCGGAGGCTCAGGCGAGCGCCCCTCGCTCGGGTCCTGGGTCTCCACCGTGACGGAGGCCGCCCCCACAGCGGTGGCGCCGCTCATCAGCGAGCTGGCGGTCGCGACGCTCCCGACCCGGATGGACGCGACGACCGGCCTGCCCAGCGCGCGCTACGTCGAGGAGCTCTTCAACCGGGTCCGTACGGTCGAGCTGACACGGCGGGTGGCGGACGCGATGAGCGAGATGCGCCGCCTCGACCACGCAGCGGCACCCGATCCGCACCGTTCTCGGTCCCTGGCGGTGAAGCTGCAGGAGCTCCAGCGGGAGCTGGCCACGATCAAGGAAGGGATGGCCTGATGGGCTTCCTCGACCGCCGCCGCAAGGCGGAGCTCCCCGGCGAGATCCGGCGATCGGTGCCGTTGGCCTCGGGCGACCGGATCATCGCCTGGGCGCAGGACGAGCAGACCGGGGGCTACGTCGTCGCGTCGACGCACCGGCTGGCCTCGGTCGGGCCCGACGGTGCCCTGCTCTGGCAGCGGCCTTGGCACGAGGCTGAGTCGGGCACGTGGCAGGGTGACTCGGGCCTGCTCACCGTCATGTGGGTCGACCACCGTCGCCCCGCCCAGTGGCTCGTGCGCGAACCCTCCATGCTGCAGCAGGCCCTCCGGGAGCGCATCCAGGCGAGCGTCGTCCTCAGTGACGAGTTCCGGGCCGACAACCGGCGGACCGTGCGTGTCGTGATCCGCCAGGACTTTGCGACCGGCGGTCTTCTGGAGCAGGTCATCCCGGGCAAGGGGGTCGATCCGGGCGACCCGGACGTGGCCGCCGAGGCCGCGAGACGACTCCAGCGAATGCGCTCCGAAGTCGGTCTCTGAGCTGCTCCCGATGGCCGCCCGGGGTTGTCGAGAGCCGATTTAGTCCCGGGCGAACTCCTTTGCTATGGTTGCCCGGCAGCAGTCCCCTGTAGCTCAACTGGCAGAGCAGCCGGCTGTTAACCGGCAGGTTGTTGGTTCGAGTCCAACCGGGGGAGCACCTCGAAAGAGCAGTTCGCGACACGGCCGTGACGCGAACTGCTCTTTCGTTGTGGTGCGGTGCCCCGAACGGTTCTTCTTGAGTTGGCCAGGTGGCGCGAACTGCTCTTTCGACTGAGGCGGCGGGTCAGCGGTCCCGGAGAGCGCGTTCGTCGGCCTCGTGCAGCTGCTCGTCGAGGATGGCCGTGTCCACCTCGGCGACCGCGCCGGGTCCGGCGGCGCCGCGCGTGATCGTCACGCGCCCTCGCTCGCGCAGGCGCCGCTCGACGTAGGCGGCGACGCGGGTGAGGGCGTAGTTGATGACGATGAAGATGATCGCGATGACGATCATCGCCGGCACCGGGTTGCCCTTGTACGAACCGATCTGCCCGAACTTGTTGAGCAGCTCGTCGTAGGTGATGATCGCGCCGAGGGCGGTGTCCTTGAGGACGACGACGAGCTGGCTCACCAGCGACGGGAGCATGGCCGTGATCGCCTGCGGCAGGAGAATCGACCGGAGCGTCTGGCCAGGAGTCAGTCCGATGGACAGCCCCGCCTCGGACTGGCCCTTGGGGAGGCTACCCACCCCGGACCGGATCAGCTCGGCGACGACGGATCCGTTGTAGAGCGTCAGCCCGGTGATGACAGCGGCGAGCGGGTTGATGTCACTGTCGAAGACGTTGTTGGCCGAGTAGTAGTAGAACGCGGCGATCATCATGACGAGGACGGGCACGGAGCGGAAGAACTCGACCACGATGGTGCTGAGCCACCGCACGGCAGCGTGGTTCGACACGCGGCCCATGCCGAAGGCCACACCGAAGATCCCGGCGAGGGCCACGGAGATGACCGCGGCCTTCAAGGTGGTGAGCAGGCCCGGGATGAGGTACTCGACCCAGATCTCGCCAGTGAGGAACGGCGTCCATTTTTCCGCGTCCAGGTTGCCCTTCTCGCCCAGCTTCCACAACGCGAAGCCGACGAACGAGAGGATCAGCAGCAGGCCGACCAGGCTGAGCACGCGGTGGCGGGCGCGGGCCCTCGGACCGGGGGCATCGAAGAGAACAGCGGTGCTCACCGCTTCACCACCAGCCGGTTGGAGAGGTAGGTCGTCAGCATCCCCATGGGCAGGGTGAGGATGACGAAGCCGATGGCGACGATGAGGAAGATCGGCAGGATCAGGTCGGATCGCAGCTCGAGCATCTCCTTCATCAGGCCGCTGACCTCCGCCACGCCGATGGCGGTCGCCACCGTGGTGTTCTTGGTCAAGGCGATGAGCGTGTTGCCAAGAGGGGTGATCGCTCCCCGAAAACCTTGCGGCAGAACGACGTCACGCAGGCTCTGCGCGAACGTGAGGCCGATCGACCGGGCCGCCTCGGCCTGTCCCACGGGAACCGTGTTGACGCCCGATCGGATGGCCTCGCAGACGAAGGCGGCGTGGTAGACGGACAGGGCGATCACCGCCCAGATGAGGTTGTTCCGCGCGAACTCGTCGCTGAAGTTGAACCCCAGGTTGACCGCCATGACGATGTTCGCGGCGATGATGATCAGGGTCAGCGGGGTGTTGCGCACGGTGTTGACGTAGAACGCACCGGTCCGCTGGAACACGCCGACGGGTGAGAGCCGCATGATCGCCACGATGGTGCCGATGAGGAGCGAGCCGATGGCGGCGGTGACGGTGAGCAGGATCGTCATCCCGAATGCCGCGAAGATGTTGTACTCCGCGAAGAGTTCACCCATGTGCAGTCCTCCTCGGGCGGTCAGAGGTTGTGCTGGCCCGGCTGGGGGCCAGCCGGAGCGGGAGGTATGCCGCTGAGCTGAGCCAGCTCAGCGGCATACCTCTGCGGTGGGCTGGGTGATCAGGCGGACTGGCAGGTCGGGGTGGGCGGGTTGCCCTCACCCGGCTTGTAGTTGGCCGGGCCGAGCCACTTGTCGACCGACTCCTGCCACTTGCCCTCGTCGATGAACTTCTTCAGGGCCGTGACGACCTGGTTGCAGAACTCCGTGTCGCCCTTCTTGACACCGACACCGTAGTTCTCCGTGGAGAACTTGTTGCCGACGACCTTGAGCTTGCCCTTGTTGGTGTCCTGGGCTGCGTAGCCGGCGAGGATCGTGTCGTCGGTGGTGAGGGCGTCGACCGCTCCGGACTTCAGGGCGTCGACGCAGAGGCTGTAGGTGTTGTACTCCTGCAGGTTGACGCCGGGGATCTCGTCCTTGATCTTCTGGGCACTGGTCGAGCCCTTGACGGAGCAGAGCTTCTTGCCGTCGAGGGTGTCCTTGCCGGTGATCGAGGTGTCGTCGGAGCGGACCAGCAGGTCCTGGCCGGCAATGAAGTACGGGCCGGCGAAGGACACGTCGGCCATCCGCTTCTCGGTGATCGAGTACGTGCCGACGATGTACTTGACCTGCCCCGTCTTGAGCAGGGTCTCGCGCTGGGCGGAGACGGCTTCCACGAACTCGACGTCGAGGTTGAGCTCGGTCGCGATGAAGTTCGCGACGTCGACGTCGAACCCGGAGTAGGTGGCGCCGGTCTTGAGGCCGAGGCCCGGCTGGTCGAACTTGATGCCGACCTTGACCTTGTCGCCGCCCGCGGCCCCGTCGTTGCCTCCGTCGCTCCCGCACGCGGCGAGGCCGAGGGCTGCGACGGTCGCGATGGCGACTGCGCTGGTGCGCCTGAGCTTCATGAGTTGTTCCTCCTGGTGGGGTGGGTGCCCGGCGGTGGCCGGGAACGGTCTGACGGTGTTGATCAGTGGGTGAGGATCTTGCTGAGGAAGTCCTTCGCCCGAGGAGACCGGGCGTTGGTGAAGAACTCCTCGGGCGTGTCCTGCTCGACGATCTCGCCCTCGTCCATGAAGACGACGCGGTCCGCCGCCCGACGGGCGAAGCCCATCTCGTGGGTCACGACGATCATCGTCATGCCCTCCTTGGCGAGGCTCGTCATGACGTCGAGGACCTCGTTGATCATCTCGGGGTCGAGAGCCGAGGTCGGCTCGTCGAAGAGCATGACCTTGGGGTTCATCGCCAAGGACCTGGCGATGGCGACCCGCTGCTGCTGGCCACCCGAGAGCTGCGCCGGGTACTTGTCCTTCTGCTGCTGGACCCCGACGCGCTCGAGCAGCTCGGTGGCCTTCTTCTCGGCCTCCGCCTTGCCGATGCCCCGGACCTTCATCGGCCCGAGGGTGACGTTCTGCAGGATCGTCTTGTGGGCGAAGAGGTTGAAGGACTGGAAGACCATTCCGACGTCCGCCCGCAGCTTTGCCAGCGCCTTGCCCTCCTCCGGCAGCGGCTGGCCGTCGATGAGGATGCGGCCCGTCTCGAAGGTCTCGAGACGGTTGATGGTGCGGCAGAGCGTCGACTTGCCCGACCCGGACGGGCCGAGCACCACGACGACGTCCCCCTTGCCCACGGTGAGGTTGATGTCCTTGAGCACGTGCAGGTCGCCGAAGTGCTTGTTGACGCCCTCGACGACCACGATGGGGTGCTGGCCGTCGGTGCTCGCGTCACGTCGGGCATCGCTGCCGACGGCATTCGCTTCGTCCATGCCGGAAACCTATCGGCTGCGGCTGCCCTGAGCGAGAGGTCCGCAGGAGCGTCGCCGAATCGTAGCGAAGCCGTCGCCCGTCTCCGGGTGACCCGCGCCGCGGTCGAGGTGCTAGTCGGTGCTCGCTGTGGCGCTCGCGGTGGTCGGCTCTGCGACGTCGGAGGTGGTCGCGGGCTCGCTCGGAGCTGTGGTGGCCGCCGGCTCGGACGTGGTGCTGGGAGCGGGCTCGGCGGTGGTCGCGTTCGTCGTGGTCGGCTCGGACGTGGTGCTGGGAGCTGGCTCGGCGGTGGTCGCGTTCGTCGTGGTCGGCTCGGACGTGGTGCTGGGTGCAGGAGCCGTGGTGGTGGGGTCGGTCGTGGTGGGGTCGGTCGTGGTGGGATCCGTGGTCGGGTCG
>Ga0209347_1005847_pt1 | contig 11360 bp, 16 predicted proteins | sample AutmiccommuBRH23_FD_187382 | JGI IMG/M metagenome (GOLD analysis project Ga0209347, IMG submission 187382) | Deep subsurface microbial communities from Mt. Terri, Switzerland - Autotrophic microbial communities BRH/23 (SPAdes) (version 2) | ecosystem: Environmental > Aquatic > Deep subsurface >...
GGGCCTGTGCGTTCGCCGGCCCGACGAGGGACCCAAGTAGAAGCGCAAGCACGAAGCGGTGCTTTCGGACCTTGATGCGCTTCGTCATCGACTGTTCTCCTCGTGAGTAATCCTGCATTGCAGGCGTTGCTTGCGTTCCGGTTCGTGCTGGCCAGAGCACCCATGCACAGCTCGCGGCTGTGTGGGCGAACTCGGGCGTACAGCGTGCGCCGCAATACCTACAAGCGCAGCACGTGGGCCACGCGACGTGATCCAAAACTCGTTGTATCGCGAACCTAGGAGTACGCCAAGAATCGGCCGGCAAAGATCACTCCGGTCCATGCAACCATAGACATGAAGGCAGCCACCTTCGCACTTACGGGTGTTGGTGCATGGAGGTCCCATGCTGCTACGCCGCGGAAGACGCCACCGTGGAACAGCAGGATGTTGAGACCTGCGAGAATGATCAGCACGAGCTTCCACCGCGCCGCCCCGCTCGAGCCCACCGTGAACGCCACCGCCGCAAACATCGTCAATCCGGTTACCAGCACTATAAAGAAACCTGCACGCGAAAGTGGTAACAGGCTTCGGGCGACGACCGTCACAGGAATGGTGCCACGGCCATATCCCATCAGACGAAGGTCGACAATGAATGCCGACCCGATCATCAGGGCGATGCCCAGCACATGCACGCTCATCAGGACGGGGTAAAGATGCGGAACTATTCGCACCTCATTGGCAAAGCGGGTTTGTTCAAGCCAGCTGAACGTCTCTGCCAGTAGCGCCGGCAACTGGGTCTCCATGGCCGGACGCTTTAGTTGCCGGCCGGCTCGGGCGTGGTTGGGAATGCGGTCAGCTGTTGCCAGACGCCCTGACCGTTGGCTAGCCAGAACATCACAGGCCGCAGGTCTTGATCGCCGGCTGCATCCAGGAACCCCACAATTTCGATCTTCTCACCGACGTCGAGCGGGCGCGACAGGCCCCAGCGCTCCATCCAGCTTGGTCCGGCGAGGACCAGGTGCAGTTCATCATGCTCGCCGCCATAAGGACGGGCCGACGCCAGGGTGGCCTCTCCGTTAGCCTGATCGGCACCGGGCGGCAGAGAGCGCTGCGACCAATTGGTCGGTAGATCGGCCCCCTCTACCTTGAGGTGGACTTCACTATGCGGGTTGCCCCAACGCACATAGGTCACCGTGCCGTTCGCGTAGTAAGCGTTTCGGGTATCGAACGAACTCCAGCCATGGTGAGCCAGTACGGGAAAGGCATTGATAATGGTTGCGGCAGCCGCTGCGGCGGCAAGATGTACCGCCGAGCTGCGGCAGCCTAAAAGACGTCGGAGAAGGTTCATAAAACTCTCTTTAGATTGATTTGTTAACATGAGGATCAGCGGCAGGCTGGTTCCAGCGGTGCTGAGCACAACGAGGCCCCGATAAAATTCAGCGGGTCAGTTTAGGAGCTCCATAAGGAACGCCAGTCTGCACGGAGGGACGTGACCGCCCATGCGTTCTCATAGAAAGGCCACCCGTTTCGAAGCCTGCTTTTCGGCAAAGTTTGACCGACGTTGTAGGCACGGACCTCAGCGACTTGACCATTTTCTCGGGTCTATATCTAGCTCAGCGATTCGGGCCACCACTACCGATGCTTGGGCGGCGTCAGCAATCGCGCTCCAGCAGGCCGGGCCGCCCAGCGCAAGGCTGGACAGCGCTGTCAAAGGCCATCGCCTATTGAACGCCTGCATGGAGCGCCTCCTCATTAGTTACTGCGATGTCCGCTGGGCAAACACCTCCTTCGCGACCGGCAGCGCGGAGAAGGCGTTCGGCCAGCCGGCATAGAATGCGAGGTGATTAATGACCTCCGCGGCTTGTTCTTGGGTGAGGCCATTGTCCATCGCGCGATTGAGATGATACGGAACTTGCGCCACCTGGCCCGAGGAGATCAGTGCCGCAACCGTGATCAAGCTGCGATCGCGCGGCGCAAGGTCAGGGCGAAGCCAAAGGTCTTTGAACAGATAGTCTGTTGTGTACTCGACAACTCCCGGCGCAACAGCTCCAAACTGATCGCCGACATTCTCCGCGCGTTGCGCCTCGGTGACCTCGTCAAGCGGCAGAGGCGGCGGCACCTCTTCCGGAAGCTGATCACTGGCGATTCCGCGCTTGGCGAACACCTCGCCCACAGGCCCAACAGCGGCCATCGCTTTTCCCCAGCCCGAGTAGTAGGCGAGGTGGACGATCGTTTCGGACAGTTCGCCCGGCGTTACTCCGTTTTCCAGTGCCTGGTCGCCGTAGTAGCCGAGCGCGGGAGCTTGGCCGAGTGCGATCAGGGCGGCGGCCGTGATCAGGCTGCGGTCTCGGCGGTTGAGGCCAGGGCGGTTCCAGACCTCACCGTAAAGGCGCTCCTGCGTGTGCCTCTCCAACGCTGGAGCGACCGCGCGGACCTGCTCCGGGGAGAAGCGGCGGCCTTCGACATTGGGTTGCTGTGCTTCAGCAGCAGCTGTGCTCATGACGATAACTCCTAATGTGAAAGTAAGCAGATTTTTCATGTTCATCTCTTTCGTTTAAAGGGTGGGAAAAGCCGGTGCGAACCTCCGCTTACCGGGCGTATTGCTCGTCGGTGACCCTTTCGAGCCAAGCGGCGTTGGCGCCGTCGGCGACGCCCGTGATGGCGATGTGGCTGACCGATGTCCTCGCCGTTGCTCCGTGCCAGTGTTTCACGCCCGGGGGCGTCCAGATCACATCGCCAGGCTTCATCTCGATCTTCTGGCCGCCCTCCTGCTGCACCCAGCCGGTGCCTTCAGTGACGATCAGTGTCTGACCAGCAGGGTGCGTGTGCCAGTTGGACCGCGCACCGGGTGTAAACTCGACGAGACCCCCGAGCGCGGAGTTATGTTCGTTCGCCGGATAGAGCGGCGTGACGGTGACCGTGCCCGTGAAATATTCGGCCGGTCCAGCCGCTGATTCGCGGGTGCCATTGGGCGAGATCTCCATCGTCTGTGCAGAGGCTGCCGTGGCCATGCCGAAGCAAAGCAGCGCTGTGGAGAGAACGTGTCGCATAGTTGATCCTTCTGGTTGGTTGGTTGGTGGTTCCTGTTTAAGGGTCTCAAAGACCCGAGCGCCGCAACATCTCCTCGGGGTAACGCTCCCCTTCGATCTTGATGCCGGCGGCATTTGTTTCGATCTCCTTTAGGTCAGCGGATGTCAGCGTGAGTGCCGCCGCACCGAGGTTTTCCTCGAGCCGTTCAAGTTTCTTGGTGCCGAACAGCGGGACGATCCATGGCTTTCGGGCGAGCAGCCAGCCGAGCGCGACCTGCGCCGGCGTAGCTGCATGGCGATCGGCGACCCTCCTCAGCAGATCGACAAGAGCTTGGTTGGCCTCACGTGCTTCAGGTGCGAAGCGCGGAATCTTGTTGCGGAAGTCGGCGCTGTCGAATGTCGTGCTGACGTCGATCTTGCCGGTGAGGAAGCCCTTGCCGAGCGGACTGAACGGCACTAAGCCGATGCCCAACTCCTCGAGCACAGGGATCACGTCGGTTTCCGGCTCGCGCGTCCAGAGCGAATACTCGCTTTGCAGCGCGGTGACCTCCTGCACGGCGTGAGCGCGGCGGATGGACTCCGGTCCGGCCTCCGACAGGCCGAAATGCCTGACCTTGCCCTGCGCAATGAGATCCTTCACCGTACCGGCGACATCCTCCATCGGCACGTCAGGATCGACGCGGTGCTGATAGAGCAGATCGATGGTTTCGATCCTCAGGCGCTTGATCGAGCCCTCGACCGCACTGCGGATCCTGTCCGGCTTGCTGGTGACGCCGCCACGGTGGATTCCGGTATCTGGATCGACATCCCACCCGAACTTGGTCGCGATCACCACCTGATCGCGTATCGGCGCAATAGTCTCCCCGACCATATCTTCGTTGGCGAAGGGCCCGTACACCTCGGCCGTGTCGAAGAAAGTGACGCCGCGCTCCACCGCATGGCGGATGAGTGTGATCATCTCCTGCCGCTCGGCCTCATCGCGTGGCTTGCCGTAGCCCATGCAGCCGAGCGCAAGTGCTGAGACTTCAAGGCCGTCTTGGCCAAGTTTGCGCGTTTGCATGTTCCTTACTCCTCATTCGTTTCGACGCGCGGTGTGATCGCGACAGTCGCTGCCCGGGTCTGTGCGCTGGTCATGGCGCCCAAATACGGGCTCGACGCGTATTTCGTCCGGTAAGCCGCATCGATATGGTCGTTGAGCTGCCCCTCGATCGGCGCGAAGGACACCTCCCGGATCAGTCCGGCCGCGGTGATGCGCCCGGCGCCCTGCCGCAGCGCGGCCTGATGCCAACGGGAGGCTCGCCCAGTGTAGGCACGGACGTAAAGCCCGCCGTCCACCACAACAGACCAGATCCAGGTCGGCGTGCCGTAGGTTACGCCGTCCTCCCGTAAAGGCGCGATGTGGAAATCGTCGGCGTTTGCGATCTGGCGCAACTCTTCTTGTGACCACTTTGCCATGGCTATGCCTGGTCACACCTGCAGCAGCGTCTTGATCGCGCGCCTCTCATCCATCGCCTTGTAGCCTTCAGCCACTTGCTCAAGCGGGAGGACAAGGTCGAACACCTTGCCTGGATTGATCTTTCCGGAGGTCACGAGGTCGATCAGCTCGGGCAGGTAGCGCCGCACCGGTGCCGGGCCGCCATGCAGATGCACATGGGTGAAGAACAGCTGCTGGCCGTCGAGCTGCACGCCGTGCGGAGCTCCCACATAGGAGACGTAGCCGCCGCGGCGCGCGGCACCGATCGCCTGCTTCATCGACTCTTGCGTCCCGACGCACTCGAGCACCGAGTCCACGCCGATGCCGCCTGTCATTTCCAGGATGCGCGCGACACCCTCCTCGCCGCGTTCGGTCACGATGTCAGTGGCGCCGAACTCGAGCGCGAGCTTCTGGCGCGGCTCGTGCCGGCTCATGACGATGATGCGTTCGGCCCCCATCTGCTTGGCCGATAGGGCAGCCAGCAGGCCAACCGCGCCATCGCCGACCACGGCGACCGTCGAGCCCGGCTTCACATTGGCCGCATCGGCCGCGAACCAGCCGGTGCCGAGTACGTCGGACGCGGCGAGCAGGCCTGGGATCATGTGCTTGTCAGGAATGCCGGAGGTGGCAACCAGCGTGCCATCCGCGAGCGGCACGCGCAGGAAAGGCGACTGTGCGCCCGTCATGAAGGTGCGGTGCTGGCAGGACGACTGATAGCCATTGCGGCAGTTCGGGCATGTGTTGTCGGAGGTCGCGAACGAGCCGACCACGAACTGGCCCGGCTTGAAGGCGCGCACCTCGGCTCCGACTTCCTCAACGATACCGCAATATTCGTGGCCCATGTGCATGGGTTCGTCGAGCGGCTGCAGGCCTCGGTAAGGCCAGAGATCGGAGCCGCAGATGCAGGTGGCCGAGAGGCGGATGATGGCGTCCGTAGGCTGGAGGATCTTCGGATCGTCGATTTCCTCGCAGTGGATGTCGCCGGGTTTGTAGAGGACGGTGCCGCGCATAGGGACTTCCTTCGGGTTGAGGCTCGGCCTGTTGTTGCTATTGAATGCGTTCGATGCGCAGCGGGAACTTCCCCCGCGTCAGCAGCGGCCTGAAGTCGTCGAAGCGACCGAGACGGATCAGCCCGGGGTGGCGGTAGTCGGCGTAGAACATCGCCAGGTTACCCCACGGAATGTAGTAGCAGAGGTCTCCAGGCTGCTCATTGCCGAACGGCCCGCTGGCCTCTTCGGTGAGCTTGCGGGGCAAGTAGGCGATCTTCTCGTTCTGTGCGAAGTCTTCAATCGTCAGGTTAAGCGGCAGCATGGATGCGAAATCCCGCGCCGAGGGATTGTCATAGAGGGTGGCGTTGAGGGTCTGATCGCCGAAAGTCATGCGGATCTTCATATCGGTGGGTTCCTGGCTCGCCGGATCGCGCCCCACCTGGCTGAATGCACGGAATGGCAAGAGGGTCGCTGCGAGCACACCGCCCAGCGCCATTCGGCGGCTGATGATCGTCTTTTCCGTCATGCGTCATTCCTTGCCCGAGCCGCCGCAGCGACGGCCGAGAGGTTCGAACCGAATTGAAGCAGGGCACCGAGCATTAGGGCTCACCCTACTCTTCCTCACGACAATATAGGCCGACTGCAGGATCCCGATTAGGCATGATAATACGCATGGACCTATCTCCTTGTGGTATCAATGCACATGGAAGGCGAGACATGAAGCGTGAAGAGTTGACCGATATGCTCTGGTTCCTGGCAGTGGCCGAGGAGCGCAGCTTCACGAAGGCTGCTGCCAAGCTGGGAACCTCGCAGTCCGCGGTGAGCCTCACCATCAAGCAGCTTGAAGCCCGGCTCGGGTTGCGGCTGCTGACCCGAACTACCCGTAGCGTTTCGCCAACAGAGGCTGGTGAACGTCTGTTGCGTTCTCTTTCTCCCCACATCCAGGAGATGGAGGCCGAGATCGATGCACTGATGGCTTTCCGCGAAAAGCCCTCAGGAACTGTGCGGATCACCTTGTCGGACCACGCCCTGGATTGGATCGTCTGGCCGAAGCTCAGGCCGGTGCTGAAGGAATATCCGGACATTCACATCGAGCTGAATGTCGACAACGGCTTTCGCAATATCGTCGAGGAACGGTTCGATGCCGGTGTACGCCTGGGAGAAAGCGTTGACCGGGATATGATCGCCGTTCGTATCAGCCCGGACTGGCGACTTGTCGTGGTGGCTTCGCCAGACTACCTCGCCGATCATACACCGCCGCAAACGCCACAGGATCTCGTCGGACAAAATTGCATTAATCACCGCCAGCCACATGCAGGCGGGCTGTACGCATGGGAATTTGCTAAGGACGGTCGGGACCTGCGAGTGCGGGTCGATGGTCAGCTGACCTTCAATACCTCGATGGCCATGGTCGACGCCGCGCTGGGAGGACTCGGGATCGCTTATGTGCCGGAGAACCTGGTGGCCATTTCGATAAAGTCTGGCCACCTGGTCCAGCTGCTCAACGACTGGTCGCCCATGTTTTCGGGCTATTACCTCTACTATCCTACCAGACGACAGAACTCGCCTGCCTTTGCGGTGATCGTCAAGGCTCTGCGGCACATAGATGCCTAGGGTGAAGCAGCCGCGCTCAAGGCGCCGCTGCCAATCATTTACTAGGCACAGCCGGTGATCGATGAAACGATCGTGACGCTCGCCTTGGCGAACTCTTCGTCGGGGATATGCGACGTCGTGCCAGCGCCGGTTTCGATATCGCATCGAAATCAAGCTAACCAAGTGCCTGACCGTTTACGGCGGGGCCGCCACGCGCGGCTCGTTCGGATAGAATGTCCTGCGGAACGACGAGGCTTTGAGGGGATTCGGTTGGGTACGGCGCTTTTTGGGCCCAAAGAGGATCTTGTGTACTCCACTCGGAGCAACTGTCGTTTTGAGGAGCGGGAGCAGCGGCACTGCCGCGGACTGGCCGCGACGGTGCCATCTCGCGCCATCATGTCAGCGGCTGTTCATGCGCTCAAACAAGGTCTCGCCCAACCGGCGGGTGTCGGCCGAGATACCGACGAGGACTTCGTCCAGGTCCTTCTCCAGTTGAACGAGGGCTTGCGTGGCGAATTCGTCCGCCGAAACCATGTTGCGCTGTTGCGTGCCCTCGCTGCGGGCTGCTCCACCGAGACCGGTGTCCACGATGGGCGGGGCCATTTCCACCACCCTCACGCCTGTCTGTTTCAGTTGATGGCGCAAGCTGAGCGTAAAGGAGTGAATGGCCGCCTTGGTGGCGCAGTAGACAGGGACGTCCGCCATGGGAGAAAAGGCCAGCCCCGAACTGACGTTGACGATGACAGGCTGCGGCTGTTGCATGAGCGATGGAAGGATCTCGGCGATGAGATGGATAGGGGCGGTAAAGTTGATCGCCACTTCCTGGTCGAGGCTTTCGGTTGCCCCGGCTGCGGTGAAATCGCGCCGGTGTTGCACCCCGGCATTGTTGACAAGGATGTTGAGCCCGGGATGCTCCGCCTTCAGCCATTCCACCAAGCTTCCGCGGCTCGTCGTGTCGGCGATGTCGCAGACGCGCGTAATCAGCGCCGGCACCTGCGCTTGCGCGTTCCGCAGAGATTCTTCGCTTCGTCCGCAGATGATGACGCGGTTGTCTCGCTCCGAGAGCTGCCTCGCGAGCGCAAGCCCAATGCCGGTTGCACCGCCGGTGATGAGGATCGTATTTGCTGTCAGGTTCATGGTCGAACATCCTTCGTCATTTTGGATCAGAAGGTGCGCCGACGGACACATCAGAGATTTCCGCAGGCACACCTTGGCGACCGGCACGCCGGTCCAGGTGTCGCGGATACCCCGAGGGGAGGAGTTGCCGTCCCTTGAGACTGCGACCGGGCTACCATCCGGTCAGCACTCTTTCGACAGACCGCCTTTAGCAGGCCTCGCCTTCGACTGCAATTGAACGGCTCGAGCAACGGATGGAGCGGAAGGTGGGTCTTCTGCTGCGTTTGACCCCGGCAGCTACTGTGCGAACTCTTCTAGTGACCAGCTTGCCCCATTCGACGTTCTTGCCGTCCTTCATGTATGAAATGGCGATGTGACCCATACCTGTCTTGTCGGTCGCCCCGTGCCAATGGTTCACGCCGCAAGGCGGGACACTGGGCGCGGATATTGCAAGCCGTGTCAAAGGCTTATGCTGGCGACATCCAGATGATCGGTTCCTCGTCCATCCGGGTTCACCAGCACGCCGCCAACGCCCAAAAAAAGATGGCCGATCCCGTTGCATGGGTTGAGCCTTGAGCCAAGCGATGCGCCTTGACGGCCACGAAGGCCAGGACATGAGCTTTCAGGCTTTCGCGATCGGGGTAGTGGAAGACCCTCACCGTGCGTCCTTGATGGTGCGGTTCATGCGCTCGGCCTGGCCGTTCGTCCAAGGATGATAGGGCTTGGTCACCGTAAGCGGTGTTCTGACGCCACTTTCGGATCGCGCTGTGAGAGACGATGTTCGACGCCTGTGAGGGCTTCGACATATGACGATTTCAGAGTTTACGCTTAAGTCCAGCGATCTGGAGCCGGTGCGCCGGTTCGATGTTTTCACGGGCACCGGCCGGCGGCGCGAATGGTCGCTGGAGGAGAAGGCGCGGATCGTGGCGGAAAGCCACGCGACCGACGAGACGGTTTGTGCTGTCGCGCGCCGATACGCTTTGTCTCCGCAGCAATTGTTCACCTGGCGTCAGGCCTCTCGCAGCCGGCGGCCGAGAGGGTGGCGATGTCGGAATCGTTGTTCGTGCCAGCGGTGGTGGCGGCTTCGACGACGGAACCGATGGCGACGCGGCCGTCAAGGCAAAGCAAACGGAAAACTGCCCGAGACGCCGGCGTCATCGAACTGGAGATTGACGGCGTCGCCATGCGCGTTGGCCGCGGAGCCGACGCCAAGACGGTCGCGGCGGTGATCCGTGCGTTGAAGGCGACGTCGTGATCGGGCCGACGGGTGCGGTCAAAGTCATGGTGGCGACGAAGCCGGTAGACTTCCGCAAGGGTGCGGAGGGATTGGCCGCGCTATCGCGAGACGATGGGCGCCGATCCGTTCAGCGGCGCCGTCTACGTCTACCGCGCAAAACGAAGGGATCGGAGCAAGCTGATCTTCTGGGATGGCACCGGCGTCTGCCTTTACGCCAAGCGCCTGGACGACGGCGAGTTCCGCTGGCCGAAAGTGCAGGACGGGGTGATGCGGCTGACGGCCGCGCAGCTGTCGGCGCTACTCGAAGGACTGGACTGGCGGCGGATCCACGAGGCGCACCGGACACGCGTTCCGGTTCAGGCCCGCTGATCCGCGACCAAGTGAATCAGCCCGGATTCTGCTGTCGCCCGGCCTCAGTAAATATGGTCTGATCCAGTCATGGCGACGACGGCGGACCAGCTTCCCGACGATCCGAACGCGCTGAAGGCGATGGTCCTGGCGCGCGACGTTGAGAATGCCCGCCTGATCCAGATCATCAAGGAATTGCAGCGTCACCGCTTCGGCCGCCGTGCCGAGACGCTGCCGGAAGATCAGCTTCTGCTGGGATTGGAAGAGGCCGAGCAAATCGAGGCGGCCGGCAAGGAGGAGAAGGATCAGTCTGCTCCCGCCGAACGTCTGGCGAAGGCTGCGAGGCGCCGGGCCAACCGGGGCGCGCTGCCGCCCATCTTCCTCGTGTCGAGATGGTCGTCGACATCGAGAATCATGCTTGCCCGTGCTGCCGCAACGGCCTGCATCGGATCGGCGAGGATGTGAGCGAGCGGCTCGACATCGTTCCGGCGCAGCTGCGTGTGATTGTCGTGCGCCGGCCCAAATATGCGTGCCAAGCTTGCGAAGACGTTGTGGTGCAGGCTCCGGCGCCCGCACGGCTGATCGAGGGCGGTTTGCCGACCGAAGCGACGGTCGCCCAGGTTCTGGTCTCCAAACTACAGGAAACTTCGCCGGCCGCACAGGACCTGAAGTCGCGGGATCCAACCCCGCCCTAATCGGCTCTGCGGGCAGGCGTACGACGACCGCCCTCTCAACTCATCGAATGTCTCGCAATTCCCACTGCACTAAGCACTCTGCGAGCCTCTGAAACTCCCATCGATACCCGTTACAAGTCAGCCCCGCCGTGGGTTGAACGCCGATCCAGGCGCAAAACCCTGGTCATAGGGCAATGGCGGCATTTCACCATCCGCTACTCGCCACATCCAGGCACCGACCTCGGGTCGTAATGCGATCAGCTCATTGAGGACGTCCTCGTAGGAGCAATCGGCTGAAGGCGGAACGACGTACAGCCCGACCGGCCTTGGCTGGATCTGCAATATCGCGGCCGCGGTCGGCTTGTCCGGTGGCAGATTGTAGCGCAGACCCTTCACGCTGCGCTCCCTCATCCCGGCGAGCACATCGACCAGCTTCTTTTCATAGGCGGATTCATATGGCACCCAATTCTCGGCCACCACCATGAGCGCCATTTCCTCAATGACGGCGAGCCCGGCCGGCGACAGCCCAAACGTCGCAATGGCGATCAAATGGGAAGCTTCATCCGCACCCCATAGCGCCACTTCATTTTCAAAACGGGTCTGGAGCCGACGATGAAGTCTCTCGTCCAGCAGGAACACGAACCCCGGCATGTGCTTGACGATCAACTTGTGGCCGCTGCGAGCCGTACCGAATTCCTTGACCTCGCCGACGAGGACCATCAGCTTTCGCGGACCGCTCTTTGGAGGCAACGCGGATGAAAGCGCCTCTGCGCGCCTCTGTTTGATCGCGGATTTGTCGACGGACCGGAATGGCTCTGGCACGAACAGGATCTCTCGGAGCGGTCCGCCCTTGACTGTCATTTGGCCAGCGGCCTCGATGAGGTGCCAACGGATATTCCACCAACGACGCTTGCAAGCCCA
>Ga0209347_1005849_pt1 | contig 11354 bp, 9 predicted proteins | sample AutmiccommuBRH23_FD_187382 | JGI IMG/M metagenome (GOLD analysis project Ga0209347, IMG submission 187382) | Deep subsurface microbial communities from Mt. Terri, Switzerland - Autotrophic microbial communities BRH/23 (SPAdes) (version 2) | ecosystem: Environmental > Aquatic > Deep subsurface >...
GATGGCGTAAACCGAATCGGCGCTGACGCTGGTCACCAGCTCATTGCCGGAGCGGTCATAGATGGTGCCCCGTTTGGCTTCCACCGGAACATCCCGCATCCTCACCTCCAAAGCCTTTTCCTGGAGGTGCTCCCCCTGCACGAACTGAATCCAGGCCAGCCTGAATATTAACCCTAAAAAGGCTATGGAGCAAAATAAAAAAATCCAGGTGAGCCTTTTGCGGATTAGTATGCCGGTAGTGCGCATACATTTTCTCCCTCCGACCTAGCCCACCCGGGTGGCTTGACCCCTTTTTCAGCTCCCCTTTATCCCCATTAGATTGGCAAAGGCTTGGATCACCTTACTTTTCCCCGTATTCTGCCGGGCTAAGGCCTGCTGCTGCTGAACTTTGGCGCCGCCTGTCCCGGCCATGGCCACGGCAGGCCTTCCAGCACCGCTTTCACCGGCCAAATCGGCCTTCACCACCACCACATCCCTGCTGCCGGGCTTGACCATCTTCAGCTTGCTGGTAGCCAGGTATTCAATCCTGTCCAGGGAATTGAGCCTGTCTACCTCCTCGCTAAGGGAAACCGTTTCCTGGCGCAGGGTGGCTAACTGATTGTTCAGGCTGTATATCTTGTAACCTGAAATGATTACCTGGGTGTAATAGAAGGCAATCAGCATGCCGGTGCAAAAAACCAGCAGCACGAGGAATGTAAGGGTATATTTACCTTTACTGGGGAGCCAGTTGCGTTTGGGGCGCCGGTTGACCCGGCTTGCCTCTTCGGGCAGACTGTAATGATCGTACCGCTCTTGCGCTACTACCACAGCTTATTCACCCTCCGGGTTGTTTAGAACTTTACAGATTTGTAAAAACCCGCCAGAATAGTCGTCAGTCGTCAGTTGTCGGACATCGGTATCTTTCTCTCCCACTCCATATGCCTCTTCTGAATTCCGGCGGATACTCCCAAATTCCTAATTCCAGTCTTTTCAGGGCAGCCTCTCCGCCACCCGCAGCCGGGCGCTCCTGGCCCTTGGGTTTTCCTCTATTTCCCTGGCCGAAGGGGTTATCCCCCCCGGCTTGATCAGCTTCACCAACGGCTTACTGCCGCAGACGCAGACCGGAAAGTCCCTGGGACAGGTACAGCTTACCGCCATTTCCCGGAAGGCCTCTTTGACCATGCGGTCCTCCAGGGAGTGATAGGTAATCACACAGGCCCGGCCCCCCGGCCGGAGGCAGTCCGCCATCTCCCGCAGCGCCTTGCCAAGAACTTCCAGTTCCCCGTTGACGGCTATGCGCAAGGCCTGAAAGGTCCTTTTAGCCGGGTGCGGCCCTTCCCGCCGGTGCCTGGCCGGAATGGCACCCTTGATTATCTCCACCAGCTGCCCGGTGGTGGTAATGGGACCCCTCTCCCTCGCGCTGACGATAAAGGAGGCGATCCTGGAGGCAAATTTCTCCTCGCCGTACAGACGGATGATCTCCGCCAATTCCCCGGCCGGCAGATTGTTCACCAGGTGCCCGGCGGTCACTCCCGCCTCCCTGTTCATACGCATGTCCAGTTCCGCGTCATGCTGGTAACTGAACCCCCGCCCGGGGTTGTCCAACTGGTAGGAACTAACCCCCAGGTCGTACAGGATGCCGTCGGCCTTCAACCCCAGGTCGCTCAAAACTTTGGGCAAATCGGCGAAATTGGCCTGCACCAGGGTGGCCCGCCCCCCGAACCCGGCCAGCCTTTGGGCCGCCGCCCGGATGGCATCGGCATCCTGGTCCAGGCCGATGAGCCTTCCCCCCGGCGCAGATGCATTAAGTATAGCCTGGCTATGCCCGGCCCCACCCAGGGTGCAGTCTACATAAACTCCCTCTTCCCGGGGCCTGATCAGCTCCAGGACCTCCTGCAGCAGCACCGGCCGGTGCCGGTATCCGTATTCTGAAATAAATTCAGATTGTTCATCAGTCGGCATCTGTTTGCTCCCCGGATAAATTTGGCTGCCCGGGGAAATCCTCCGGCGCGGAATCTAAATACCTAGGTCAAAGTCAACCATTTTCTCGGCCAACTCGTCCGCCGAGGCCGAGGCCGCCTGGCTGTATTCCTCCCACCGCTGCCGGGCCCAGATTTCCACCCGGGACGAAACCCCTATAATCATGGTCTCCTTTTCCAGCCCGGCGTATTCCCTCAGGTTTGCGGGAATCAGTATCCTGCCCTGCTTGTCGACCTCGCACTCGGTAGCCCCGGAGAAAAAAAATCGCATAAAGGCCCGGGCATCCGCCCTGGTAAAGGGTATGGACCTCAACTTTTGCTCAAGAGCCGTCCAGTCCTTGGGGGGGTACACGAACAGGCATCCATCCAACCCCTTGGTCAAAACGAAACTATCACCCAGGCCTTCGCGAAAACGGGCGGGGATGAAAAGCCTTCCCTTGGCGTCGATGGCGTGTTGGTATTCACCTATAAACACGGCTTCTCACCCCACCCGAAATCATCTATCCACCACTATGATCCACTTTGAATCACTTTTCCCCACTTTTATTCTCTATAATAAACCAGATCCCCCTGATTTTGCAATGAAAAAGTGAAATTTTTTCATAATTTCTATACACAAACCCGTCCGGCTAAGTATCTGTCCACATATTGGGTGTGGTACGACAAAAATCAACAATATATTGATAAATAAAAAACCGCACACTAAGTGCGGTTTTTTATTATTCTGCTGATAATTTCGGGTAAGGGATTAGGGGTTGGGGGTTAGGGATTGGGGATTAGGGATTATAAAAAAATTAAACTGGGTGAAAGGCAAAATCTTCTCGCAATCATTTATCCTAATCAAAAATAAAAACCAGTCCTTAACTTGACCGGGTTTAGCTTTTAGCCAATACCTTGCGTTTTAAAAGACTCCAACCCTCACTAACCTCACATCAAACCCCTAACCCCCAATCCCAAACCCCTAAACTATCCCCTCCATCCTCCTGTCCCTCCGCTTAAACCGGGCAACCTCGGTGTAGCCGGCCTCCAGCAGAAGGTCCCGGGCCAGGTGGAAGTTCCGGCCCACCATTTCCGGGTCGTGGGCATCCGACCCGGTCACCGCCGGAACGCCCTCTTCCCGGCAGATTTTTAAAAACTCCAGGCCGGGGTAAATCTCTCCGGCAGGCCACCTCAGCCCGGCGGTGTTGACCTCCACGCAGACCCCGCCGGCGGCCATGGCCCTGGCGGCCTGGCGGTAAAAAACGGCGGGGTCGGTGCGGGAGCGGTAGCCGAATTTTTTCACCAGATCCGGGTGGGCGATGATATCAAACAGCCCGGATTGGGCGGCCCGGCTGATCAAGTCAAAATACTGCCGGTAGACCTCGTCTATGTCCCTGCGGCCATACTCCTCCAGTTCGTGGGGGCTGTCAAAGGCCCACCGGCCGATGAAATGCACCGATCCGATAACATAGTCAAAGGGGTGGCCCGCCAGCATCCGGGCCGCCTCAGCTTCATAGCCGGGTATGTAGTCCACCTCGACCCCAAGGCGCACCTCCGGGCACGGGCTCTCTGCCGCCAGTTCCAACACCTCGGCCAGGTAGCCCGGGAAGTCGGCTTCGGCCATGGCCAGTCCGGGATTTCTTTGTTCCGGGGGCAGCCAGTACATGGGTATGTGGTCGGAGAAGCCTATCTCCCGCAGCCCTTTTTGCCGGGCCTGCTCCAGGTACTCCCGGGCCTGGCCCCGGGCGTGGCCGCAGCGGCAGGTGTGGGTGTGATAGTCGGCCATCATCTTGCAGCCAACTCCCTTACCGCCATGGAGACCTCCCGGGCCAGCCGGTAGATCCTCCGGGCCAGTTCCGGGTCCAATAGCCCCGTGCCGCAGGCCGGGGTGATCATGGTCTGGTCCAGGAGTTGGCGCTGCGGGATCCCCCTGGCCTGCAGCCCGGCCCACAGTTGCTCAAGCCTCTTGACCAGGCCCTCCCGGTCCTCGGCCCAGGCCTGGTCGCTGGTGGGCACTATCCCCAGGGCCAGCACCCCCCCGCCAAGAATAAATTGCTTCAGTTCAGGGGCAAAGGGTATGAGGGATTCACCGAAGTTGTATGCGTCCAGGTTTACTATCTCCAAATTGCACTGGTACAGTATCGACCAGTCGATGGCATCACAGGAGTGCACCCCGGCCAGGGCGCCCACCGCGTGAATCTGTTCGAGGATCTCGTCCAGGTCCTTCTTGATCATCTCTCTGGTGACCGTGATATAGCCCGATTTGCCGTACACGCCGACGGCGGGCTCATCCACGAAAATAATGGCCGGACGGCCCAGGGCGGTCAGTTTTACGGCCTGCCAGCGGGCATTCAGGGCCAAAGTTTTAACCAGCAGGTCCCGCAGCTGGTCCTCGTAATAGGCCAGCCGGCCCCCGGCATCTTTGAGGTTAAATCCCACCGAAAGCGGGCCGGCCAGCTGCCCCTTGAAAAAGACCGCCCCACCGGGGCCCTCCTCCTCCAGCCGGCGCAGGAAGGCGTAAAACCCAAGGGCCGCTTCCCCGGGCAGGGCAAAAGCCTCCAGGGCCACCGGGTCACCCTGGACGGCGGCCAGATAAAGGGTGTAAAAATCGGCCATGCTTTCCCCCCACCGCTCACTGCCGGTGTCAAACCAGGCCCGGTCACCCTCCAGCCTGATCAGCCCGGTCTTCACCAGCGGGGTAAGAAACTGGAAGACAAAACCTTCCTTTGCCCCCCTCTGTGGCATCTGGGGCCAGTGAGGTATCTCCGGCAGGCTGCCGAAGACCATCTCCAGAGACTCCCCTGGTTCGCTGAAGGGTACGCTGCCAATGCCGGTAAGCAGCCCCGCGGGCTTAAAAGTCAAATAAAACACCTGCCTTGAAGTTGGAATTAGGAATTGGGAATTAGGGGACTTGGCAATTTTTCCAATGCCCTATTCGGCTATTATATCCCATACCTGCCACGACAGTAAAGTTGCTCATAAATTAAAACCGCCCTATGGGCGGTCCCTCTACCCTAACTCCCAACCCCCAATTCCCAATTCCCAACTCCCAATTCCTGTTCTTTCAGCACCTCGGCATATACCCCGGCGGTTTCAGCGGCAATCTGGCTCCAGTCGTAGCGGGTGACCACCTTGCGGTAGGCCCTCTGACCATGTTTCCGGGCCAACTCCGGGCGGTTCAGCAGCTCATGCAGGTAGCGGGCCAGCAGGTCCGGCCTGCCCGGGGGAACCTTGAGGCCGTCGATGCCGTGGCTGATTATTTCCCCGAGGCCCCCGGTGTCCGAGACCAGCACCGGCGTGCCGGCCGCCATGGCCTCCAGGGCCACAATGCCAAAGGGCTCATAAATGCTGGGGAACACTGCCACTGCAGCCTCGGCCAGCAGCTGGTTCCGGGCCTGGTCGTCCACAAAGCCGATAAATTTCACCTGATCGGCCACCCCATAAACCCCGGCCAGCCTCCTCAGATCATTCTCGTAGGGTCCCCTGCCGGCCACCAGCAGGATGGCCCCCGGGTGAGACTCAAGGATCCGGGGCAGTGCCTCGATGATCACCTGCACCCCCTTTTCCGGCACCAGCCGGCCCAGGAAGGCTATCTTAGGGCTGCCGGGGCCCCACTGCGGCCCGGCCTTGGGAGATGGACCGGCCGCCAGGCTGGAGGTGTCCACCCCGTTTGGGATTACCCTGATCCCCCCCTGCCCGCCTCCGAATAGCCGGCCCACCTCCCTGGCCATGTACTGGCTGCAGCAGATAACCCGGCTGGACCTGGCCACCAGGTCCCCCTCCACGGCGTGGATCTGCCTCTGCAAATCGGTAAATATACCCCGGTTGCGCCCGTACTCGGTGGCGTGTATGGTTACCACCAGGGGAAGCCGGTATTTTTCAGAAATCTCCTTTGCCGCGTCCCGGACCAGCCAGTCGTGGGCGTGCACCAGGTCAAAATACCCCCGCGCCAATCCATTTTCCTCTGCCCGCCTGACCATGCCCCCGTTCAATTGCCCCAGCCACTCCAGAAAGTCACCGGTCTCCAGTTCCTCGGGGCTTACCCGGTGCACGCGCACCCCGGCGTCGTCCACTTCGTACAGTGGCCGCTCCCTGGCCGGGCAGGTATATACATGCACCTCCAGGCCCAGTCCCGAAAGCGCCCGGGAAAGGTCGTAAACGTGCCTGCCCAGCCCCCCCACCGTGCGGGGAGGGTATTCCCAGGAGAGCATGATCACCCTGGCGGCCTTCTTCCGCATCGACCCGGCGGTGGGCTTTCTGGTTCCGAACACCCGGTAGTCCAGATCCGGAAAGATGTTATTGCTGTCCTCCAGTGGCCTGATCATGTCCTCATCCAGCGCACCGGACTCGATCCGGCCGGCCAGGGCCAGAAAATTATTGAGGTGGCCGGAAACCCTCCCGGCGGCATAGCCGGCAGTGGTCTCCTCCTTTAAAATAAAGGCCCAGTCGCTGCTCTGGGCCAGCAGCAGCTCCCTCCCGGCCTGGTTCAGCGCCCGGCGCAAAAGTCCGCCGGCCGAGGGGTGACTGTCGGCCAAATCGGTCATCTTCTCCTCGGCCCTGTGCTGGTGCCTGTAAATCCAGTCATTCTTGGGATTCAGCCAGACGTAAGAGTAACCTCCCTCGCCCCAGCTGCTCATACTTAAATCCACCACCTGGTTGGAGGTATGCAGGGCCAGGTAGTCCCCCGGTGAAACCAGCCTGATCTTGTCCCCGGCACAGGCCAGTCCCAGCACCCTCTCCAGCCAGTCCGGCCCTTCATGCCACCAGTGTCCGAACAGCTCGGCGTCATAGGGGGCCAGCACCAGGGGAGGCCTGTCCATCCGGGAAAAGGCGTTTTCCAGCTGCCCCAGGCGGGCACCAAGGAACTGCCGGGCGTGCATGTCAGCCCGCAGCGCAGCCATTTCCGGGTCGTAGACCTCCTTTTGTTCACCCCGGCCGGTAATGCGGTAATACTTAAAGCCGGTGTCCGTGCGAATCCCGCCCCCGGCAAGAAAAGGCTCCAGGTAGTCCAGGTCCAGGTCGTAGCCGATGTCCCGGTAAAATTCCCGGTAATCCGGGTGGCCGGGATAGCCGGACCTCCTTTCCCAGACCTGCCGGGAGCTTTCCGGGTCTCGGCCGAAGGCGGCCACCCCGGACCGGCAGGCCACCGGCGCGTAAACACCGTACACCGGTTCCGGCCTGGCGCTGAGCAGTCCGTGGGTATCCACCACAAAATAACTAATCCCGTAACTCTTCAGCAACAGATCAAGCCCCTGGCTGTAGGCGCACTCCGGCAGCCAGAGTCCCGGCGGCATTTGGCCGAAAACCCGCCCGAACAGGTTAAGCCCCACCTCAATCTGAGCCCGCCTGGCCTCCACGGAATGGACCAGGGGTAAAAAGGCATGGGTGGCCGAGGTGGTAATCAGCTCCAACCTCCCCCTGGACCGGAGATCCCCAAACCTTGCGGCCAAATCACCCCCGCAGAGGTTAAAAAACCTCCGCGCCTTTTCTATCTGCCGGAGGTAGATTACAGCCAGAGTATTCAGTTGCCTGTCCCGGGAGGTCCTTTCACACTCGGCCTCCCCCAATGCCGCCATGCGGTCAAGGTAGTCAAGAAATCTCTCCTTTAACAGGTCGTCGGCCAGCATGGACAAAAGTGTCGGCGAAAGAGAAACCGTCAGGCGGAAGCCGGCCCCGGCCCGGTCCAGCCTTTCGAAGGCCTCCAGCAGTGGTATGTAGCACTGGGCACAGGACTCGAAGAACCACCTCTCCTCCAGTGACCGCCGGTGTTCGGGGTGGCGCACAAAGGGCAGGTGGGCGTGCAGCAGCAATGAAAGATAACCGCGCATGTCTTAACCTCCCTCAGCTGATTAACCAGCCAACCCGGGATCAAATCCCATGTAAAAAGGCATTTTCTCCAGCACCTCTGCAAGTTCCAGCTCCACCACAATCTTTTCCCGCCCTCCGGCGGGGGTGGCCTCCAACTGATGGGGCCGGGGCTTTCCGCCGGCGATCCCTCCCCTTTTCCCTGCATCAGACCCGGGATTGGGGGGAGTGGCCGTTTTTTCCGATTGCAGTAGTGAAAAAAAGCTCCCGTCCGGAAGCCGGAAACCAACCTCAAAGCTGTACACCGAACCGGCTTCAAGCCCTTTGAAATACCAGTTGCCGGTGGCCGGAGGCGGCTCCACCTCTTCGACCAGGGTGTAATTACAGTCAAACCCGTCTGCGGCATTTTCCAAAACCTGATACATCCTGATTACAACCGACCCCCGGGACCCGGCCGCGACCTCCCACTGGCCGGCCGAAAGTTCCCAGTAAACAAACAAAACGTCAGGTCCCTGGGCGAAAGAGGCGGCTATGCTTTGGTCATAATAAGCGGGCAATGACCTGATCAACGGCCTAATCACGGCAAACTCACCTTCTCAATTATAATGAGTACATGGTAAATAATAGCATATAAAACCGGGAGGCACAATAGATTGCTATGCAATGCACATTCCGCCCATATGCCCAATTTAACCACTGGTAGCCAAATATCGACATTTTATAACCATAAGTGCGTGATTGCCCTGACAATATGGCAGTTAAAAACATCCTTAGCAATATTTTATAGCAGTATTGTTAAGTATTAGTTAATTTGTTCACATTTAATCTAAAAAATTTTTTACTTTTTGCATTCCCGGCAATAGCCAAATATTTTAAGCTGATGGTTGACCACCTGAAAATCCAATTCCCGGCTGACCCTTTGCTCCAGATCATCCAGCAGGTCGTCGGCCACCTCCAGTATTTTCCCGCAGTTGAGGCAGATGACATGGTGGTGGTGATGGCCCGAGACCCGGCCGTCCCCGTATTCGTAACGTTTGCGCCCATCTCCGAAATCCATGCTGTGAATGATGTCAAACTCGGAAAAGAGTTCCAGGGTGCGGTAAACCGTGGCCAGCCCTACATCCGGCGCCTTCTCCTTGACCAGGTTGTACACCTCTTCGGCGCTCAGGTGCTTGTCCTTGTTCTCCAGCAGCACCGCCAGGATTGACTCCCGGCGGGGGGTCAGTTTGTATTCCCCGGCCCTTAACCTGGCCTCCACGTCACGCATGACCTTTTTCACGCCCTCACCCCCGGGGTGACCCAGTATTTTTGCGGTACCAATCCCTAATCCCCAATCCCTGTTTTTAATAATATCTTCTGCGCCGCTCCAAATAATACCGGCGGCGGCGGGCCCTGACCCGGGCGCTGGCGTATATGTACAGCAGCCCGATAATCACCGCCCCATACCACCAGCGGAAAAAGGGCTGCCTGTCCACGTCCCGGTCGGCCACCAGCCCCACGGAACCTATCTCCTTGCCATCCTTTATAAAACTGAGGCTGCCCACCCTCTGCCCCTTTTTCAGGGGGGCCTCGAGGTTCGGATAAAGATTCAGCTTACTCTGAACCCCGGCCTGATCAGACACCGGCAGGCTGTAACCGAAGGCCCCGGCGGTGACCGCGCCTATTTCCCCGATCACGCCATTCTGTACCTTGACCCGGCCGGCCTCGGCTCCCTGCTGGGCCAGGTTCACCTGTTTAAATTGATTGAAGCCATAATCCAGCAAGGTGATGCTGTCGGTGTAAATACCCAGGTTCTCAGTTTTCATCACCACGGCCAGCAACTCCCGGCCGTCCCTTTGGGCGCTGGACACCAGGCAGCGCCGGGCCTCATCGGTATAGCCTGTTTTAACCCCGGTGGCCCCTTTGTAGCCGTAAGCATACCCTTCCCAGAGCAGCCTGTTCAGGTTGACAAAATCTTCCTGGGGAATGCCGTTTACCGGCCTGGGCATATTTCTCTTGAAATGGTAGTCGTAGCTGCCGGCATATTTTCTGAAGACACTGTTCTTCATAGCCTCCCGGGCAATGATGGCCAGGTCTCCGGCGGTGGTATAATGATTGGGGTCATGCAGACCGTGGGGATTGGCAAAATGGGTATTGACCGCCCCCATGGCCTTGGCCTCGTCGTTCATCAGGCGGGCAAAATTCTCCACCGACCCGCCTATGTGCTCGGCCACCGCCATGGCGCCCTGGTTGTCCGAGGCCAGCATCACGGTGTATAAAAGGTCCTCCAGCCTGATCACCTCCCCCTCCTGCAAACCCACCGACGACCCGTCGGTAAGGCAGGCCTGCCTGGAGACCTTGACCAGATCGTTGAGGTTTCCCTTTTTAATGGCAATCAGGGTAGTCATGATCTTGGTGGTGCTGGCCGGGTACATCAACTTGTCCTTGTTCTTCTGATATAAAATCTGCCCGCTGCCCAGATCCATTAAAATGGCGGCCTCGGCCGAAACCACGGGCTGCGCCATAAGTTGAGCCGGAAAAAGAATGATCACTACAATAAAGCTCAAAATCAAGAAAAAAGTCTTTTTCATGCCTTCCCCCGGAGAAATTTAAGAACAGTATTTTTTTGACTTATTTCTATGTAAACCTTAACATTTCCTTTTTCCACAACTTCCCAAAGCAAGCACCCCCGCCAGCCCCAAAGCCAGCGCCCCCACCATCAACAGCGGGGCGTCCCCGCCGCCGACGGCGGTAAGCAAGCCCAGTAACCGGGCCAGGAGCCCACCAGCTAAAAAGGCCAATACCAGCACCGAAAACCAGATGGCCAACCCCTCTTTCCAGCCCCGCTCCTTGAAAATAACCATCACCGAGGCTATGCAGGGCACAAAAAGGGTCAGGGTAACCATCAGTATAAACCTCTGCCCCTCCGCCATAGGAAAGTCGACCATTCCCGCCGGCCCGAATTCTCTGCGGATAAAGCCCATGATAAAGGCGCTGGCGGACTCCCGGGGCAGTTTCAGCCAGCCCACGGTGATAGGGTCCATATAGTTCTGAATCAAGTCCAGCGTCCCGGTCACCTTCAGCAGGCTTAAGAAAAGCGCCCCGCCCACGAACAGGGGGAAGGCCTCTTTAAGAAAGTGCCAGGACCGCATCCAGGTTTTCTGCAGCACATTGTCCAGCCTGGGCAGGCGCAGGGGCGGCAGGTCCATCAAAAGCGGGCTGGACTGGCCGGGCAGAAGCCTGGACAGCAGTATTCCCGCCGTGGTGATCACCAACAATATAACCAGGCCGTAGAGGATGAAATAGGCCGGCCCCTGTCTGGCCATGATGGCCGTCACCAGGGCCAGTTGGGCCGAGCAGGGAACGGCCAGTGAAAGCAGAAAGATAGCGATCCGCCTTTCCCGGTCGCTGGGCAGCAGCCGGGTGGTGATGATGGCGGCGGTGACACAGCCGAAGCCCAGCACCAGGGGGATCGTGGCCATTCCGTTCAGCCCCGCCACCCCCAGGAGCCTGTCCATCAGTATGGCCACCCTGGGCAGGTAGCCGCTGTCCTCCAACAGTGAGAGCACCAGGAAAAACCCCACTACCAGGGGCGTAAGCAGTCCCAGGACATAGGATATGGACATGGTCAGC
>Ga0209347_1005851_pt1 | contig 11352 bp, 11 predicted proteins | sample AutmiccommuBRH23_FD_187382 | JGI IMG/M metagenome (GOLD analysis project Ga0209347, IMG submission 187382) | Deep subsurface microbial communities from Mt. Terri, Switzerland - Autotrophic microbial communities BRH/23 (SPAdes) (version 2) | ecosystem: Environmental > Aquatic > Deep subsurface >...
CGCGCGGGTCAACCTGACCCGCCAATCGAGCCGGTTCTGTAATCAGATCGCGCACTGGCAGACGAGGATTCAGGCTGGCGAATGGGTCCTGAAAGATCATTTGTGCCCTTGCCCGCAAGGGACGCAACTCGGCAGCGGAGAAATCTGTCACGTCCTGGCCCTCCCACACGATGCGGCCCGTGGCGGTCGGGGTCAGCCGCATCAGCGCGCGGGCCAGCGTGGACTTGCCACAGCCGGACTCGCCGACCAGTCCCAGTGTCTCTCCTTGGCCAAGCGTGAGCGAGACCGTGTTGACCGCGTGATACTGGGCACGCGACAAGCCGAGCAAACCGGACGAGACCGGAAACCGAACAGACACATCTTTGGCTTCAAGAACGGCTGAGGGTCGGGACCTTGCCGCGCGCCTCACCGCAGCAGGCAAGACGGGCGAGCCGGACCCAAGGCGCGGTGTGGCGGCCATCAACTGTCGGGTATACCCGGCGGCGGGGGCGCTGAAGATCTGGCAAACCTTACCTTCCTCAACCTTGCGGCCATGCTGGAGGACGACGACACGATCAGCGATTTCGGCCACGACCCCCATGTCATGCGTGATGAACAGCACCGCCATCCCGGTTTCGGCCTGCAAGCTGCGGATCAGATCGAGGATTCCTGCCTGCGTGGTCACATCGAGGGCTGTTGTCGGCTCATCCGCAATCAGAAGATCGGGGCGGCAGGCCAATGCCATGGCGATCATCACGCGTTGGCGCAAGCCCCCCGACAACTCGTGCGGAAACTGGTCATACCGCGTGCGCGGGTCCGGAATTCCCACCTTGGCAAAGGATTCGATTACAGCTTCGCGGCTTTGCCTGCGATCAAGTCCCTGATGCAGATGCAGCACCTCAGCCACCTGATCGCCCAAGCGCATCACCGGATTGAGGGCGGTCATCGGTTCCTGAAACACCATCGAGACGCGGTTGCCCCGCACCTGCTGCATCTGGCGTTCTGGCAATGTAGTTAGCTCCAGATCAGGCGCGCCCGCCTGACAATGCAGCGTGACACATCCCGATGTGATGGCCCCGCCTTCCCGTTCGATCAGGCGCAGGATTGCCAGTGCGGTAGCGGATTTGCCAGATCCGGACTCACCTACCAACGCCAGCGTCTCCCCGCGAGCGACCGAGAAGCCGACCCCCTCGACTGCCCGGTGTTGCCCGAAGTTGAGATGCAGATCCTCGACGGTCAGAAGCGGGGCCATACGATCACTCCGCCGCGTGCGCCATCGCGGCGCGCAAATCGGGTCGTGTCTGGAAATTCGGCAAGGGCGGGGTCCAGCGGCGCGCCTGCGGGCGGAACCCGTGGGTGATGGGGTCGTCACCAACAACCTGCCAGTTGACGGTATCGCCCAACTCCAGAATGCCCATGGCCCCAGCCGCCTCACCGCCTGTGGTGAAGCTTTCGGTCAGAGATTGCTGGGTCAAATGGGTGATCCCGTCCACGCAAGTCACGGTGTTCCAATGCACATGTCCCGCCAGACAAACGACCGGGACACGGGCCATCGACAAGGCAGCGCGCGCTCGCTCGGAAGTGGGATAGGTGGACAGGTCGGGGTTGTTCTGGAAGTAGTAATTTCCCGTCTGTGCATGACCGGACAGGGGCACGTGGCTCACCACCAGCGTGGGCCGGTCCGCCGCCTGCATCGTGCGGGCCAGCCAGACCAGGTCTTGTTCCTGCAACTGGAAGCCGCGATGCGCCGGGCTGCGGTGGATGCGGCTGTCCGCGCGCCACAGCACCAGACGCCAACCTTCGACGTCATGGACCTCGTGGCCCAAGGACTGCCCAAGGATCGCCTCGTTGTCAGCCACGCTCAGATGGTCGCGGTCATGGTTGCCGTTGATATGCCAGACAGGGGCCGCAACTTCGCGAAACGCATCAGCCACCTCGGCTTCAAGACGCAAGTCGGTGTCCCGGTCCTGATCGGATATACGGTCACCCATATCAAGCACATGGGTCGCGCCGCTATCTTTTACGAAACGGGCGAATTCGGGCATCAGCGGCAGCGCCATGTCGCCGCGCTTTGCGGTCGAGGGGGCGCCGTGATGAATATCGGTCACAATGGCAAGGCGGAGGGTCATGTCTGCATCCTTTGGCATGAGGGGCCGCCGCCCTGATCGCAGGGCGGCGGCCTGAGTGGATCAGTTGCTGGAGAACGAGATCGCGCCGGCGCGGAAATCCAACACATAGGGAATGTGGCCAGGCTGCGGGGCCCAGTTCACATCGCTGCGCATTGCCCAGCTTTCATAGGGCCGGTAGAGCGGCAGAACCGGCGGGTTTGCCGCAATCCGCTCCATCAGATCGGCATAAGCAGCCTTGCGCTCCTCGACATCAGCCGAGAAACGGAACTTGTCCCAGACCGCAGCATAGTCCGCGTCCGTGTTGAAACGCCCCTCGGATTCCGACGGGCCACCCGGTGCCCACATCACACCGAAGCTGCCGAAGGGATCGGCAAAATACATCGGGTTCGACCAGTTGCGCGCCATCATGTCGGGCGAGCCGCCGCTCCACTTGTCCTGCACGTCCACCTTGCCGCTGATGCCGACGGCTGCCCACATTTCGGTGATGGCCTGCGCAGCAAGAAGGCCGTTGGTGTAATAGGTCGGGAAGGAGGTGTAGGTGATCTCAAACCCGTCATATCCCGCCTCTGCGAGCAGAGCCTTAGCCTTCTCTGGGTTGTATTCGAAGGTGGTCAGTTCGGGCATGTAGAGATCGCCGAACTCTTCCATCGTATGGGTCGAGGGCACCTCGGCCTTGCCCAGCCAAAGCGCCTCGTTGAGCAGGTCGCGGTCGATGGCGAGAGACATGGCCTGACGGATACGCGGATCGGTCAGTTTGGGGTGATTGGCGTTCATGATCATGACATGGAACAGCGCAGTCACACTGCCTTCGGCCTTGAGCGTTGGATCACTCTCGATCAGCTGCAACTGGTCCGGGGCAATGTTGGTGGCGATGTCCGCCTCACCCGTGCGCAGAGCCGTCAAGCGCGACGCGGTCTCAGGCACGGCCAGAACGTTGACACGGTCCAGCGGTGCGGAATCGCCCCAGAAGGCGTCATGACGTTCCCAGACGATCTTCTGACCCGGCACGAATTCGGCCACCTTGTAGGGTCCGGTTCCAACCGGCTTGAGCGAAAAGGCCTCGTAATCATCATGCTCCAGCGCGGTGGGATCGCCAGCCAGGGATTTGACATAGGCTTCGGGGATGATGAAGGTCTGCTGCAGGTTCAGCAGCGTCTCGAACAGCGGCTCGGGGCGTTCGACATGCACGCGCACGGTCAGATCATCGACCTTCTCGACGCGGTCGAAATTTGCCAGACGGTCGCGCATCCGCACCTGGTAGGGTGGAAAATCGGCCTGGAACATCCGGTTGAGGGAGAAGACCACGTCATCGGCGGTCATCACAGCACCATTGTGGAAAGTCACGCCCTCACGCAGCTTCAGCTCCATGATCGTGGGCTCGACCAGAGTCCATTCGGTGGCCAGACCTGGCAGGAAACGCTGTTCCTTGCTGGTGTAATCCTTGTGGATCAGCGGGTCGAAGCTGTTGAAGTAATACTGCGAACCAACGTTGGAATGGTCGCGGCCGGGGTCGAGGTAGTCGGACACATTGGCGGCGGCCACGGTCAGGTCACGCGCCTCGGCGAAGCCGACCAGGGACGTGGCCATGGCGGTTGCCAGAGCAGTGGATGTCAGGAAGCGTTTCATGGTGGTGTCTCCGAAGGTTGAGGGACGGGTCATCTTGAGCGGAGCCGCACATCGGCGCGGTCCCGCAGCCAGTCGCCGAGGATTTGCACGGCGAATGTTACGGAAAGGATAAAAAGGGCTGGCACGAGCACGATCCAGGGTGCGGTGGGCATGTAATCCCGACCGATCCCGACCATGGCACCAAGGGTCGCTGTGGGCGGCTGGACGCCGAGCCCCAAAAAGGAGAGCGTGCTTTCCAGCAGGATGATGCTGGACAACGACAGCGTGAATTGCACGACCAGTGGCGAGACCAGATTCGGCAACAGGTGGCGCGTAGCGATCCAGAGCGGTGCTGCACCAGCACAATGGGCCGCCTCGATAAAGGGAAGCCGCATCAGACGCCTGACTTCGGCGCGCACGATACGGGCATATTGCTCCCACCCGGCAAGGCCAAGCACGATCACCATGACCTCGATCGAATTGCCCAGAACGGTCAGAAGGAACAAGGCGATGAGCGTGAAGGGAACGGCAATCTGCGCATCGACCGCCCCCATGACCAAGGCCTCGGTGCGACCACCCAGCATTCCCGCCAGAAGACCCAGCGTGCCACCGATCAGAAGTCCCAAGGTCGCCCCCAGCACAGCCAGCATCATGGTTAGGCGCAACCCATAAAGCCCACGGGTCAACACATCGCGGCCCAGCTCGTCGGTGCCCAGCAGATAGCCCGGCTGTCCCCGCTCCATCCACACGGGTGGTCGCAGGCGGGCGATCAGGCTTTGTGCATTGGGATCGAAGGGCGCGATCAGTGGCGTCAAAACCGCCAGCAGGACCAGAATGGCACCCACCACCATGGCCAGTTTCTGGGTCGGATCGGCCTCAAGCCAGAACCGGGGGAGCTGGCGGGGGGGCGGTGTATCGGACAGGCTTGCCATAGCTCAGCCCTCCCGCCGCAGCCGGGGATCAGCCCAAGCATAGGTCAGATCGACAACAGCATTGATCACGATCACGGCGGCGGCCACGGCGATGACGCCGAATTGCAGCACCGGATAATCGCGGCGGATGGCCGAACTGACCAGCAACTCACCGATCCCCGGCCAGGCGAAGATGCTCTCGACCACGACTGACCCAGCCGCGGCCAGCCCGGCCACCTGCAGCCCGATCACCGAAAGAACCGTAATACCTGCATTGCCCAAGCCGTGCCGCAGGATCACAGCGGTTTCGGGCAGCCCTTTGGCCCGTGCCGTGCGCATGAAATCCTGCCCCAGCACATCCAGCATCGCGTTGCGGGTGAACCGGGTCAGCGCCGAAATCAGCACACCGGACAGAACGATCGTCGGCATGATGAAATGTGCAGGCGTCGCGTTGCCCACAACCGGAAGCCAGTTCAGCCAATAAGAGAACGTGAGGATCAACAGGATCGCCAGCACGAAGTTCGGCACGGCATAGCCGAGGAACACGACAGACATGATGGCCGACCCAATCCAGTGCTTGCGCCACACCGCAGCGGCAACCCCCAGCGGGATCGCAAGCGCCAGCGTCACCAACATCGCTGACAGCAGAAGCTGCAAGGATGGCCAGAGCCGCTCCACGACAATCTCCGCGACGGGGCGACGCTCCATGAACGACAGTCCGAACTGGCCGTCTACAAAGGCACCCAGAAAGGCCGTGTATTGGGTCAGGATCGGCGCATCGAGCTTGTAGTAGCGGATTAGTAGGGCACGGTCCTCCTGGGTCAGCCCCTCGCCTGCCACGAAATCCACCGGATTGCCTGTGATCCTTGTGGCAAAGAACACCAGCGTCACGATCACGAAGAAGGTGACACTCATCCGCGCAAGGGTTTTGAGCACATGCTTCAGCATGCCCTTTCCTCCTGGTCGTGAAAGATCGGTTGCCTGTGTCCGGGACGGTGCAGCAGGACAAACGCGACGCCTGCCGCCTGCGCTGATGCGCCGTCTGTCTCCGGCGTATCACCGATGAAGATCGCGTCTGCTGGCGCGACGCCTGCGCGCATCAGAGCCCGTGCGGGCAGATCAGGCGCGGGTTTGCCAAGGCAGCGGACACGGGCTCCGGGCACTGCCGCCGAAACCGCGGCCCAGAGGGAGCCGGTTTCAGGCACTGGCGTGCCATCCGGCGCGGGGTGGGATGGGTCAGGATTGGTCAGCCAGACCTCAAGCCCGCGATAGGCAAGGGCAATCAACCGCGTGAGACTGTCGAACCCAAAGCCGATATCCCGAGCCAGAAGAACCACATCCGGCCGATCCATGTCGGGGACCAGACCCAAAACCACCGCCAGTCGATGCAAGGGAGCAGAGGCGAACAAGGCGACACGCGCGCCAGGCTTTTCCAGCGCGAGCGTCCGAAGTGTCTCTTCACCGGCCAACAGGCAGCGCGCAGCCGTCATCGGCAGACCCAGCGAGGATAGGCGCAAGGCCAATCCCTGTGCCGTGTCGGTTGAATTATTTGACACAATCCACACCCGTTCACCGCAGCGGGCGAAGAGATCAGCGGCATAAGGAAGAAGCTGGCCGCCCGAAATCAGACAGCCATCGAGGTCTGCCAGAACAGCCGCGTGCAAAGGGCCATCACCGCGCAGAAACTCATCAAGGCCAACCGGCAAGGTCATGGCAAATCCTTCTTGTTCGTGCACAAGGCACGGTCCGCGCCTTGGAGCGCAGAATCATGAGTGTGATGTCCAATCCGGCACGCTGACCGAATGCCGTCTCTATGGCGCTTCGATGTAACCGGACTGTTACGCTCGAAAGCTAAACCTTGTTTCAATGAAAGCAGAGATTGCAGACCCTCGAAGACTCCTATCGCGCGCTCGCTTGCGTGCGATCACCGCTGTCTGCGAGGAAGGATCCTATGCCGCAGCCGCGCGACTTCTGGGTTTGTCTCATACAGCCATTTCGCAACAGATCCGTGAGATGGAGACAGAACATGGGATGCGGCTGTTCGAGCGCCATCATGGGCTTCTGCGGCCCACGCCGATATGTCTTGAACTGACCGAGATTGGCCAACGCATCCTCGAGGCTGAAAAGGATGCCGCCCGCATCCTTGAGCGACGCGATGAAACGGGGATGCAACGCCTGCGTGTTGGGTTGGGCAATGCGATGCCGGGCATTGCGATCGCGGGACAAATGCTGGCACAACACAAGGCGATTTCTATCTCGGTGGAAAGCGGATCACACCAAGATGTCCTGGGGGCTGTCCTAAGACGCGAGGTTGATGTGGCTGTCCTGCCGGACATACCCGTGGATCGTCGTTTCCGCCGCCTGTCCGTTGTATCGCAAGAGGTGGTGGCAATCGTCGGTGCGCAATCACCCTATTCAAGTCGTCGTCTGATCACCTTGTCAGACCTGGCGGACGAACCATTGATCTTCCGCTCGCGAGGATCATCAACCCAGAAAGTGATTGACCGAGCATTCCGGGTGGCGGGATTGACTCCTGTGCCGCGGTTGATCGCCGATACAAGAGACGCCGTCTATGAAGCTGTGACCCTTGGGATCGGGATCGGCTTCATGTGGCGCCATGGAACCATGCGCACCGACACTGTGAAGCGGCTTGAAATACCAGACCTGGGACCCGCCGTCGAAGAAGTGGTCTTTGCCCTGAAAGAAGAACGCAACCCCTTGGTCGACCTTTTTTACAACGCGGCTGAGACCTACCGTGGGAAGATCAACTTTTAACCGCTCAATCTTGTTGAACCAACATCAACTGCTCCAAACAGGTTGCCTCCCCCGCGAAGGTCGAACGAGATAAACGGGAAACACAGCTTCTCACTGACGTCGTCCCCAATGCCTAATCCAGGTTGAGATAGATCTTGGGTTAACCGATAGGACCAGAGATGAAGTGCCAGAGGTTAACCGAAGGATCAGATCATCGGCAATTTGAAAGAGCACGAGGCCGAGGTTTCTGTCGCTGATCTTTGCCTCAGCCCCAAGGTTAGTGTTCCGACCGTCTACAGTGGAAGGCAAACTATGGCGGGGTGAGGTTAGTAAGGCGAAGAGGCTGGAGGGCCGAAACGACCAGCCCTTCATCCCGTCCATGCACTAAGACGCACGTTGGCGAAGTTGTGTGCCGACAGCGACGCAGAAGCCGCACAACACCAATGGCAAGATTATGGAACGCCCGCTCCCTTAAAACAAAGCGGTGACTACAATCTGCCTCGTCACCCTACCCCTTTATCACAGCGCGGTGATCATTGGGATCCCAATAGCCCTGTCGCGCGTTCACCTTTCGCACATGGCACTAAAAAAAGGGAAACTCCGATGCTGACCAGACGCCATTTCATCGCAACGAGCGCTGCTCTGTTTTCGGCTCCAATCGCCGGGCCAGCCTTTGCTCTCGGTAGGCCGACCGAAGCACAGAAAGCTGCTTGGGATGCACAGGTCACGCCGCCCGATTATAACCCCGCCACCACCAATCCATGGGGATTGCATCCCCGGTTCCTGCCTCAGCGGGTCCAAGCGCGGAGCGATCTGCTGCCGGGCGATATCCATGTCGATGCGGTCGCGCGCTATCTCTATCATATCGAGCAAGGCGGCACCGCGATGCGTTATGGCGTATCCATCGGACGGGCCGGTCTTTATGAACCGGGCACCTACACGATCCGTCGCAAGGTGGAATGGCCCAGTTGGACACCGACGAAGAACATGATCGAACGCGAACCCGAACTTTACGCGCAATACGAGGACGGCATGGAGCCGGGGCCGCAAAATGCATTGGGGTCGCGTGCGCTGTATTTGTATGTTGGCAATCGCGACACATATCTCAGAATTCACGGCACGCCCTCACCAGAGTCGATCGGGGGACGCGCCAGTTCAGGTTGTGTGCGCATGGCAATGCCGCATATCAACGACCTTTATGATCATGTGAACACCGGCGTGACCGCGTATCTCTACCCGCCAGAAGCCGATGGACTTGCCTGATCTGATCGCAGATCCGCCCGGCATGACCGGGCGGTTCACCTGTCGCAACAGAAAGAGCGGCGCTTGAATCAGCCCTGCGGCGTGCAGATCGGGCTACCAGACGGCGTTCTGAGCGGCAGCATCGTGGTCTCGACAGGACCGGCATATTGATACCAATAGCAACCATCGTCCATGATTTTGACCGCTTGCAGGTTCTGGTCAGGGTCCGCCAGAGCGATGACCTGCTCTGGAAGTTCGACAATAAAGCCCGTGGCGGTTTCAGATTCTGGCGGCATCGGTGCCACGCATGCCGAAAGCGCAAACAGAATGGCCCCTGCTGCCAAAGTCTTGCCTCCCGCAACAGGTGGCATCGCGTGGTCATCAACATGCTGGGTCATGGTTCTCTTCCTGTCTGTGTGCAAACATTTGGTCCCGGTTCCAAGACAAGCCTTGCGAACAGGGAACTGTCCAAAAGCGCCGGACACAGGGTCCGGTTCCCACCGGACAAGACATCGTCTTGCCGAAGTGCTAAAAATATCACAGTGGGGTCCCCCTACGATTGCTGATCATAGACCAGTGGCAGCACAGGCTGCTCCTGTCAGGTCGTCAAAGATGGAAGAGACAATCTTTTTTGGCAATCTTTTGCAGTTTCATAACTGGGGCATGCTGCGCATACCCTGCCGGGCGGCGGGGAGTTCGACTTTATCTATCTCAAGGTGATTGGCTGGGGCTGGTTCTATCATTCCACCGTATTGGATGACTTATCGCGCTACATCGTGGGCTGGAAGCTCTGCACCAACATGGGGGCAGACGATGTCAGCGCGACGCTCGACATTGCCCTGGCCACCTCAGGGTGCGACAGCGTCACCGTGCTGCACAAGCCGCGGCTGCTCAGCGATAGCGGCCCCTGTTTCATCGCGGGGGATCTCGCCAAATACATCCATAAGAACGGAATGGATCACGTGCGCGGGGCTCCCAACCATCCCCAGACGCAAGGCAAGATCGAGCGCTGGCACCAGACCCTCAAGAACAGCATCCTGCTCGAAAACTACTATCTGGAAGGTGAGCTTGAGGCGGCCATCACCGCCTTCGTCGAGCATTACAATCATTGCCGGTATCACGAACGCCTCGGCAATCTGACCCCCGCCGACATCTACTTCGGGCGCGGCCCGGCAATACTGGCAGAGAGGGAGAGGATCAAAGCACAGACTATCCAGAACCGCCGCTTGATCCATCAGCGCCAAGCAGCATAACATCACCCCACAGAGCCGGAGCCCTCCAGACCAAAATCACGCCGCCTGTTTCAAATCATTCGACGATGGACACTTCTTCGTGTTCAAGGCGATGAATTAGGACTTGCCTGAGGTCAAAACTCATTCTCGACGGTCACATCAAACTCCAAGGCAACAGGAAGCTGACGTGTCGGGTCTTTTGCCCTCTCAGAAATCGGCATCAGCTTTCTCCAGGTCAAAGTTCCCTGAACTGATCCCGAAAGTGACAAAACACCATCCTGTTTCTCTGCTTGGACCACTTCGATCTGCAAATCGTTGTCCAAATCTGCAAAATAGCTACTCATGTTTCCAGCTTCGATATCGGCCACGCTCACCTCAAAGCTGGAAAAACTTGCATTCTGAAAGTCCGACCCCTCGAAAGAGATGGAAATCGCCCCCAAACCCTGATCGGGCGCAACCGGCTTCGTCATGATCGAAACCCCTCCGGAATTTCCGTCGCCGTAGAAGTCAGACTGTTCGCCCCAGATGGGAACGTCGATTTCAAGTTCGCCAACTGTTCCCGAGATGCGATTTGCACCCTCTTCTGCCCAGGCCATCAAAGGGACCATGCAAAGGGTTACGGCTACAACAGCTTTATGTTTCATTCTCTTACTCTCCTTATGGACAGCCACTTGTCTTCAGCCGAAGGTCATCATCCAATGGCTCTGCCTCGCCGCGGTCCATCATCTGCGTGACGATGGCACGGCCTTGTTCGGGAGCGAGGTTTGCAGCCTGCAGGATGGCGGCATGGTTGTTTTCGTGAACGATGCATCCCGCGGCTTCTATCGCAGCTACAAGGCGTTGCTTCTGAGACTCGAAATCCGTGTCTGCCATCACCCCTTGGGCGGATAGGAACAAGGTGGCTCCGATCCAAAAAGGCAGCGCCTCATGGCAACGAATCCGCCTCCAGGACGACAGGTTTCCGTGGTTTTCGGCCAAGCCTCCCATTCCCCGTGACAGATCACAAATCGTCCACAAGAATATCGCAGCGCCTCGCTTGCAGAGCACAGACCCAATCCTTGCGGGAGATATTCGGCATAGGATCATGACGCATCCCTCAATGCTGTTTCAAAGCGGCCCTCGACAGTCTTGCAGTCGTCAGTGTCGGCCTCGGCGAAGAAGCTGTCCTTTCGGCACAGGCTCGCCGAAAAACGGCCCGTGGCGGATGCCGGATCGTCCAAGGACAGGTTGTCCAGCGTGACCTCGGCCGCGCCGCCTTCCTCGCTTTGAAAGAACGCCGCGTTCATGCCTTCGGGCCACCAGCTTACGGATGGTGTCATCGGGGCAGGTGATCCACCTGACCCCATCAGCGAAAATTCGACGACCATTACCCCTTGCAACCTGCTCGCCAACGCCGGATCCAGAGCCTGGATCGACACCGACATCATCGGCCCAAATGCCCTGACTTCGGCTGTGGAGGTGCCCTCGGACGGCACGTCAAGCGTTTGCCCTTCGTAGGTA
>Ga0209347_1005852_pt1 | contig 11349 bp, 7 predicted proteins | sample AutmiccommuBRH23_FD_187382 | JGI IMG/M metagenome (GOLD analysis project Ga0209347, IMG submission 187382) | Deep subsurface microbial communities from Mt. Terri, Switzerland - Autotrophic microbial communities BRH/23 (SPAdes) (version 2) | ecosystem: Environmental > Aquatic > Deep subsurface >...
CGGAGCTGACGCAGTCGCTAGATACTAGTCGCTAGTCTCTAGAGTAGTACCGGAAAATTCAATATCAGGCTTCTAGTGACTAAAGACTAGTGACTAGAGACTGAATTCATCTGGTGGCAATGACGGAGAGGTCACACCTGTTCCCATCCCGAACACAGAAGTTAAGCTCTCCAGTGTCGATGGTACTTGGACCGAAGGGTCCTGGGAGAGTAGATCGCCGCCGGGTTTAAATACTCCTCAATAGCTCAGTCGGTAGAGCATGCGGCTGTTAACCGCAGGGTCGTTGGTTCAAGTCCAACTTGGGGAGCCATTTTATTTTAGAAAATTAAAAAAGGTATGATGATTTATTAATTCTAATAAATCATCATACCTTTTTTAATGTGTATACCTTATTACTTCTAGCATCCCAGATCAGTAATGCCTCTTTTTATATGATAATACATGGCAAGAGCCGCACCATCGGCATCCCGCTGCTCAATGAAGTGGGCGATATTGCGATGGTTGGTCAGAGCGTTTTTAATAGAACGTTCATGGGTTCCAACATATACAGCCGTATTGATGGCATCGCTTATGGAAGCCTCAATAGCGGGCAGCATCAGCTCAATTACGTTGTTGTGTGTTGCTTTTGCAATGGCCGCATGGAATCGCTGATCGGCGGCTGCATACGACTTGCCGGCTAATATAAGTTCTGCAGCCTTCTGCTCACATTCAATGATTTCCCGGATTTCCTCATCACTTGCACGTTCCACCACCAGACGCACATTAGCAGGCTCCAGAATCAGACGCATCTCAAACCAGTTATGTACCAATTTCTTTTTATCCTCTATATAAGAAATGCCGAAGGGATCATTTTGTGCACCCGGCTGTGCTGTAACAAATGTTCCGCGCCCACGGTCTATCGTAAGCACACCGTTTGCAACAAGCGTCTTCACAGCCTCGCGTATTGTTGTCCGGCTGACACCCAGTTCTTCGGCCAGTTTATGCTCGTTGGGCAGCTTGTCGTTGGGCTGATATTTTTTTTGCAAAAAAATCATATCGCTGATTTGGTTAGCAACGTTTTGCGAAATGGGAATGAAACCGTTAGCCATTCTATTTCTCCCTTTATAAGTTTGTATTTCACTTACGCGTTTTGCAGTAAGAAATTCCACTACTTTTGCTGCCTCTCTCGTGGATAACCACGATCGGACGCAAAAGGGAATTTCTAACCGTAAAACGCTTCATAATTATACAGACATTATACCACATACATTTACAAAATCCAGCATTTAGTTTTTGTCAAGTCGGGTTGTAGTATCTCTTTGTATGATTTTGCACAAAACCGTTGACAGTACCTTGAAAAAAGAATAAAATTTGATTAAGACATCATACAACGTTACTAAGCGGTTCTTTCGAAAAACAGTTTTACCTTAATTAAACCGGTAAGACATCATACAACATTTAGCCTCCTATGAAGTATTACAACCTGATCAAGCTGTTTCAAATTGATAAGGATGGAGGAAGATAAAAATAATGAAAAGCTTTTCTTGGCAATATGATGAGATGAAACAAGTGGGGGTCGATTACACTATCTCAAGTGAAGTTGAAGGCTACGACGAACGAATGGCAAAATTACGGGACATTAAAAAGGAAACAGACAATACCATTAGTCTACTTAGTATAGGACCCGAGGATACAGTTGTTGAGTTTGGAATTGGAACCGGAGAGTTTACCAATGAGGTAGCACAACATTGCAAGAGAGTCATTGCGATTGATGTGTCTGCTAATATGCTTGAGTATGCGAAGCAAAAGAGTAAAGAGGGGAGAATACACAATATTGACTTTAACCAAGGTGGATTTTTAACCTACCAACATTTAGGGGAACCTGTAGATATTGTGATTACTCAACTGGCTTTACATCATCTTCCAGATTTTTGGAAGTTAATAGCTTTAAAAAGGATATTCAATATGCTTAAAGAAGGTGGGATCCTTTACATAAGGGATACAGTTTATTCCTTTGATATAGATAATTATCAGCAATTTTTTAACCAATGGATATCCGAGACTCTTATATTAGCGGGAGAGGAACTTGCATGCGATATTGAAACTGCAGTAAGAGAGGAATTTTCTACTTGTGATTGGATAATGGAAGGGTTGTTAAAACACGCCGGCTTCACAATTCATAAGGTGAAATACAACCAAGGCTTTCTTGCCCAATATATTTGCAAGAAAGATCAGGGAGAAATGTCGAACTTAGCATAACAAATTATATTACATGAATTTGAAATGGAGGGAGAATAAAATGAGAAGTGATCAAATGAAAGCAGGCATAACCAGAATTCCACACAGATCGCTGTTCAAGTCACTGGGACTGATGGATGAAGAGATCCGCAGACCAATGATCGGAATCGTAAATGCACAAAATGACATCATTCCGGGGCACTTGCACCTGGATGACATCACAGATGCGGTTAAGGCCGGAGTTCGAATGGCGGGTGGAACACCTTTCCAGTTCCCCACAATCGGTGTTTGTGACGGTATAGCAATGGGACATGACGGTATGAGATATTCTCTGATCAGTCGTGAGCATATTGCAGACTCTGTGGAAATTATGGCAATGGCGCACCCTTTCGACGCGCTGGTGTTCGTTCCAAATTGTGACAAAATAGTACCCGGTATGCTGATGGCTGCATTGAGATTGAATATTCCCAGCATATTTGTCAGCGGAGGTCCTATGATGCCGGGTTATTATAACGGCAAAAAGCTGACGGTTTCAAATGCATTTGAAGCTGTAGGTGCAGCAGGGGCTAATAAAATCAGCGCAAAGGATGTTGTGGAGATAGAAGATTATTCCTGCCCAGGCTGTGGTTCCTGCGCAGGTATGTTCACAGCAAACTCCATGAATTGCATGACGGAGGTAATCGGTCTCGGCTTGCCCGGCAATGGTACAATACCTGCTGTCAATGCAGCTCGCATCAGACTTGCCAAGGAAGCGGGCATGAAGATAATGGAGCTGCTGGAGAAGAATATACGTCCTCGGGATATCGTGACTTCGGATGCGCTTCATAATGCGCTGACTGCAGATATGGCCTTGGGCTGCTCAACAAACACCGTGCTGCATCTGCCCGCAATAGCACATTCTGCCGGTGTTAAAATCAGTCTGGAAAATATCAATAAGATCAGCAAGGCAACACCTCATCTGGTCAAGCTCAGTCCTGCCGGTACGGATTGTTTAATGGATCTCTGGCAGGCCGGCGGTCTTCCGGCTGTACTCAAGGAATTGAATGAATACGGCCTGCTCCGCTCTAACTGCATGACGGTAACAGCCAAGACTGTTGCTGAAAATATCAAGGATGCCTCGGTGAAGGATTCACAGGTCATCAGAACCCGTGAGAATGCATACTCCCCTGATGGCGGGCTTGCAATACTTTGGGGCAATCTGGCACCGGACGGTGCTGTGGTCAAGAAGGGTGCTGTACTGCCTGAAATGATGGTGCACAGCGGCCCTGCCAGGGTATACAACAGCGAAGAGGAATGTATGGAGGGGATCATGTCCGGCAGGATCATGGCAGGAGATGTAGTTGTCGTCCGCTATGAAGGCCCAAAGGGCGGTCCAGGCATGCGTGAAATGCTTACACCGACATCTGCAATAGCAGGCATGGGTCTGGACAGCAGCGTTGCATTAATAACAGACGGCAGGTTCTCAGGTGCATCCAGAGGCGCGTCAATCGGACATATATCTCCCGAGGCTGCTGCCGGTGGCTTGATAGGCATTGTTGAGGAAGGCGATATCATCAGTATCGACATTCCCAACAACAAGCTGGAGCTTATGGTGGATGAGGAAATCATTGCGGCACGAAAGGCCAGGTTTGTGCCTTTGGAGAAGCCTGTGCCCAACGGATATCTCAAGCGCTACCGCAAATTAGTGACATCTGCCAATACAGGTGCAATATTTGAAGAGTAAACAGGAAATAGTACTGTTATAAAAGACGATTTTACTGCCTTGTGCGGTTGCATGGGGCAGTCAAATATAATTGAGGAGGAGAAGAATATGAAAAAATTACATCGTTTTATGATCGTAGCAATGACACTGGTTATGGTATTCAGTCTGGCTGCTTGTGGACAAAAGCCGGCTCCCGCTGCTGAGTCACCTGCTGCTGAGACCCCTGCTGAAGCAGTTGTCATCAAGCTGGGTACCACTGTTAATGAGCAGGACAGCTTCCAGATTGCAGCGGAGAAATTTGCTGAACTGGTAGCAGACCGCACAAATAACGCTTACAAAATCGAAATCTACCCCAATGGTGCATTGGGCGATGAACGTACCATGCTCGAAAGCATGCAGATGGGCACCCTTGACATGGGCATCATCACCAGTGGTCCTTTTGTGAACTTTGCACCTGAGATGGGAGTTCTGGACATGCCCTTCCTGTTCAGCAGCAACGAGGATGTATATAAAATACTTGACGGTGAAATAGGCAAAGAATTGCTTACCAAGCTGGAAGCTGCACAACTCAAGGGTCTTGCTTATGCAGAGAGAGGCTTCCGAAACCTGACCAACAGCGTTCGTTCTGTTGAAAAAGCGGCTGATATTGCAGGCTTAAAGGTTCGTGTTATGGAGAACGAAGTTTATATCTCCACCTTCGAATCCCTGGGTGTCAACACAGTACCGATGGCATGGGCTGAAGCACTGACTGCCCTGCAGCAGGGTACAATTCAAGGACAGGAAAATCCGGTTAACGTTATTCATTCTTTCAAGCTCTGGGAGTCACAGAAACATGTTACAATGACACGCCACGCTTATGCGGCCGCGCTTATAACCATGAGTCTTGATAAATTCAACAGCTTGCCTGCAGATGTGCAAAAGATATTCACTGATGCTGCTCAAGAAGCTGCTGAATATGAACGTGACTGGGTAGCACAGAATGAAGAGAAGCAGATGGAGGATTTGGAAACAAACGGAATGGAAATAGTTAAAGAACCGGATGTGGAAAGCTTCAAAGCAGCTGTTTCCAAAGTATACGAAAAGTATCCCCAGTATAAAGAATATCTTTCAAGAATTGAAGCAGCTCTTAAATAAATAACCATAAAGGGGGGGGATGTGTTCCATGGCAGTTGCAAGAGCAATCAATAAGGCAAGTGATTTGGTGGACAAAGCGTGCTGTGTAATTGTAGTAGTATTATTAGCAGGTATGGTATTGGTCACATCCGCACAAATCATCTGCCGAGTGTTCTTCAGTGCTCTTTCGTGGAGCGAAGAGGTAGCCCGCTATCTCCTGGTTTGGTCAACCTTTATAGGAGCAGGCTGCGTCTATAAAAAAGGAGGGCATATTTCAGTACTGGTTGCACAGGAATTGTTACCGTCCAAGCTGCGCAAGCCGTTGCAGATTCTGGTACATGTTCTGTGCGGTGCCTTCTTTATGCTTGCCGTATACTATGGCTTCAAATACACGGGTAAGCAGGGCACTCAGCTTTCTGCGGCTCTTCGCATACCCATGAGCCTGATGTACATGGCGATACCCGTAGGCAGTGGCGTGATGCTGGTGCATGCATTTAATGCAATCATACAGATTTTTGTTGCAAAGGAGGTGGCGGAACAATGACGGCATTGTTATTCTCTGTATTCCTGGTGGGACTTATCATAGGCATACCGATTGCCTTTGCCATCGCAATTGCTGCTGTCACTGTGCTGATCAAGGGCGATGTAAACCTGCTTATCATAGTGCAGCGTATGTTTGCCGCCACCGATTCCTTTCCGCTTATCGCGGTACCTTTTTTCATACTGGCAGGTGATTTGCTTGCCCGTGGTGCTATGTCACAGAAGCTGGTTACCTTTGCAGAGTCACTTCTTGGAAGAGTAAGGGGAGGCCTCTCTGTAGTTTCGGTAGTAGCAGGCATGTTTTTTGCAGCTATCTCCGGCTCTGGGGCCGCGACTACTGCTGCTGTCGGTGCCACACTGATACCGGAGCTAAAAAAACGCGGGTACAAGGAGGATTCCTCCACCGCACTCATTGCGTCTGCAGGCTGTATCGGAGTAGTTATTCCGCCTTCGGTGCCAATGGTGCTGTATGCGGTAATTGCCGATCAAAGCGTGACTAAGCTATTCAAAAATGGATTTTTGCCCGGTATTATGATGGGAGGCGTTTTGATAGCCATCTCCCTTCGTCAGGCATACAAATACAATTACCCAATGGGTACGGTATTCTCATGGAAGAATGTCTGGACAACCTTCATGCAGTCCATATGGGGACTTTTAATGCCGCTCATTATCCTGGGAGGTATATTCTCGGGCTATTTCACACCTTCTGAAGCGGCAGCAGTAGCAGTGGTATACTCAATGCTGGTTTCGATGTTTCTGTACCGTGACCTTACATTGAAGGATATAGGTAAAATCATGCTGGGCAGTGCAAAAACCTCTGCCGTTATCATGATTATAATCGCATGCAGCGGTATATTCGGCTGGGTGCTTGCCAACTGGAAGATACCCGAAGCAGTTGCCCAGGGGATACTATCCATTTCTTCCAACAAGTACATTATTTTATTCTTGATTTCAGTCATTATATTAATTGCGGGTATATTTATGGAAACATCCTCGGCAGTTATTTTGCTTACACCTGTATTCCTGCCGCTGATAAGAATGTTGGGCGTTGATTTGGTACATTTCGGTATAATATTTACGGTGGGTATCTCCATAGGTATGGTTACACCGCCGGTTGCAATCAACCTATTTGTCGGCTCAAGCATCACCGGTTTGCCGATAGAGCGGATAGCCAAGGCTGTGGTGCCTTATCTGATTGGCTTGATTGTGATGTTCCTGATATATATCTATTTGCCATTATTGATTCCCTCACTGATATTTTAAGAAAACGTAATTCAAAGGATTTTCATACTTGAGATATAAAGCGGCACATTGTCGTTTTATATCTTTTTTTGTTGTTATTTTATAAACCGTTTGTTAATATTATTATAGTAAACTACATAATTTAAATGAGATAATGAAAAATTGCTGTGAAGCATAAAGGAGCATAAGTGATGGCAGCCAGAAGTCGAAATTTATTATTGGGTTTCATGATATTTTGTACAATATTTTCACTGGTCAGCTCAAGAAATATGGTGGTTCCGGTATATTCCAACAGCTTGGAAGCGGACGAAAACAGCACTGAGTACTACATAGATCAGAAGAATCCTGATTGGGAGCTTATGAAGAATAGGGTCAAGGTCAAAGGTATTTATATGACAGGTAATACCGTTGGATATCAAGAGAGGTTCAATAAGCTTATAGACTTGGTAAAGACCACAGAGATAAATGCTGTGGTAATCGATGTGAAGGATGACAATGGGTTGATGACTTATTCCAGTGAGCTTTCTGATGTTCAGTTTACCGGAGCAAATAAAAATGTACGCATAAAGGATATTAATGCAGTAATGAAGGTTCTGCGGGAAAACAATATATATGCGATAGCCAGAATTGTTACCTTCAAGGACAGAACAGCCGGGGATAAATATGCCAACCTGGCTGTAAAGAATACCAGCGGAGGTATATGGAGAGATCGGCACGGAATGTCCTGGCTGAACCCACACAATAGAGAGTCGTGGGATTATATTGTCGATATAGCAGAAGAAGCTGCGATAAAAGGCTTTAACGAGATACAATTTGATTATGTAAGGTTTCCTACTGATGGAAATACTAAAATAATCGACTATGGTGCTAGTGCCGTAGGCAAGTCCAAGGCAGAAGCGATTGCAGAATTTCTTTCCTATGGCAGGGAGAGATTAAGCAAAAAGGGAGTGGTGGTGTCAGCGGATGTTTTCGGACTTGTGACAACTACCAAGGATGATATGAATATTGGTCAGCATCTTGAGTCAATAGCTAAAAGTGTTGATGTAATTTGTCCAATGGTTTATCCATCCCACTATGGCAAGGGAAGCTATGGGGTGGCAGAGCCGGACTTTGAGCCTTATAAGATAGTGAACCGGAGCATGACCGTCGCACAGGATAGAATAGCTGCAATGAAGGAAGTGAACCGGAAGGCGATATTGAGACCATGGCTTCAGGACTTTACAGCATCATATCTTCCCAAATATAAAAGATACGGCCCGGATGAGGTAAGAGCGCAAATAAAGGCTACATACGATGCAGGGGCAGAGGAATGGCTGCTTTGGAATGCAGGTAACAAGTTTACGGCAGGAGCATTGAACAAGGAGTAAAATGAAAATAATTAATAAAGGCTATATCAGATATTTGTATTTGATATAGCCTTTTGTCGAAAAAATGACGATGATTTTATTGAATAGGAATAGTATTATATTTTGCCATATGATACAATATATAGTGCTAAGGAATGCAGTAACATACAAAATATAGTTTGGAGGTGCTGATAAGCTGTGTTAACAAGCAATGCCATAAAAGTATTGGAAAAACGTTATTTGATAAAGGATGAGAATGGAAAAGTAATTGAAACCCCTGAGCAAATGTTCAGGAGAGTTGCAAGTACTATAGCTGCTGCTGATAGTTTGTATGACAGCTCAGCTGACACTAAAGCAACTGAGGAAAAGTTTTATAAGCTGATGAGCAAGCTTGAATTTGTACCAAATTCACCTACCCTGATGAATGCGGGGAGAGAGCTTGGGCAGTTGTCTGCCTGCTTTGTGCTTCCTGTTGAAGATTCTATGGAGGGTATTTTTGATGCTATCAAGAATGCTGCAATGATACATAAAAGCGGCGGAGGGACAGGCTTCAGCTTCAGCCGTCTTAGAGGCAAAGGGTCTACAGTAATGACTACCGGCGGTGTAGCATCAGGTCCCATAAGCTTTATGAAGGTATTCAATTCCGCAACAGAAGCAGTGAAGCAGGGAGGAACCCGAAGAGGTGCCAATATGGGCATACTTCGCGTGGATCATCCGGACATACTTGAATTTATACAGTGCAAGAAAGACAGCAGCGATATAACCAATTTCAATATTAGTATTGCCATTACGGAAAAATTCATGAAAGCTGCTGAAAATGGTGAGGATTACGATCTGGTCGACCCGGCCTCCAAGAAAGCTGTGGGTAAGCTCAATGCAAGAGAGGTATATGACCTTATAGTGGATATGGCCTGGAATAACGGCGAGCCGGGCATCATATTCCTGGACAGGATAAACAGAGACAATGCAGTTCCAAAGCTTGGTGAAATAGAGAGCACCAATCCATGCATAACCGGTGACTCATGGGTTCTGACCAAGGCGGGGCCTGCGCAGGTTAAGGATATATTAGGCGAGCAGGTAGAGCTTGCGTTAAATGGCTCCTATGCCATATCGGACAGTAAGGGTTTTTTCAGGACCGGCGTAAAAAACACAATTAGAATATGCACAGACCGGGGCTATGAGCTAAAGCTTACAAAGGATCATTTAGTAAGGACAGCGGCGGATATAACACGTTTCAAGGTTGATGAGGAATGGAAGGCAGCAGGGGATTTGAAGGCCGGAGATAAAATCATCCTATCCAACAATAGAGGAATCAAATGGGAAGGAAAAGGAAGTCTCGATGAAGGTTATTTATTAGGACTTCTGATAGGAGACGGAACCCTGAAGAAAGAGTGGGGGATCATTTCTGTATGGGGTAGTGACGAAGAGGCAGTATCCTTGATGAAGGCAGCAGGAGAAGCAGCTCATACGCTGCCGCATCGTAGTGACTTCAAGGGTTTTCAATCTGTTATCAGTGACAGGACTGAGAATAGAATGAGACTTTCCGCACTCCGTGACCTTGCTGAAGCATATGGGATAATGCCTGGGAATAAAAAGCTTACAGCAGAGGTAGAGAAGAGCAGCTATGAGTTCTACCGGGGATTTATAAGAGGAATGTTTGACACTGACGGTACTGTTGCAGGTACACAGAAAAAAGGCCTGTCCGTAAGGCTTTGGCAGAATGACTTGGATACGCTGAAAGCTGTACAGAGAATGCTTGGCAGAATGGGAATCCTATCGACTATATACAGCAACCGTAAGGCGGAGGATACCAAATCCATGCCTGATGGTAAAGGCGGTTTGAAAGAATATAATGTAAAAGCGGGCCATGAGCTTGTTATTACACAAGATAACTTACATGTTTTCTCCGAAATCATAGGCTTCAGCAGCATCAAGAAGCAAAACCGATTGAAAGAGGGCTTGAGCAGCTACAAGCGAGCTTTGAACAGAGAACGGTTTTTTGCTGCCATTACAGAGACTGTTGAGCTGGGAGAAGCTGAAGTATTTGATGTTCAGGTTCCTGGGATAAATGCCTTTGATGCCAACGGAATATATATACACAACTGCGGCGAACAGCCGTTGCTCCCCTACGAATCCTGTAATCTGGGCTCAATAAATTTGATGAGCTGCTTAAAGAAGAGCAAAACAAAAACGGCAATAGATTATGACCGGCTGGGAAGCATTGTAGAGGATTCGGTGCATTTCCTTGATGACGTAATAGATGTCAACAAATATCCACTGCCTATGGTTGATGAGATGACAAAAGGAACAAGGAAAATCGGCCTTGGAGTCATGGGCTTTGCTGATATGCTTATTGAGCTTGGCATTCCGTATAACTCAGAGGAAGCTGTAAAGGCAGCAGAGGACATAATGAAATTCATAAATGACAGATCAAAGGAAGCCTCTGTAAAGCTGGCTGAGAAGAGAGGCGCCTTCAGATACTATGATGACAGTGTATTAAAAGAAAAAGGCGTTGCAATAAGGAACGCAACAACTACAACCATTGCACCAACCGGCACAATATCTATAATAGCCGGGGTATCCAGCGGCATAGAGCCATTATTTGCACTTTCCTTTGTGAGAAATGTAATGGACAATGATGAACTGCCGGAAGTAAATCCGCTATTTGAAAGGGTCGCCAAGGAAAGAGGCTTTTACAGTAATGAGCTGATGAGGGACATAGCAGCTCATGGCACTATTCACGATATTAAGAGCATACCTGAGGATATAAGGAGAGTATTCGTAACTGCTCATGATATAGAGCCGGAATGGCATATAAAGATACAGTCAGCTTTCCAAAGATATACCGACAATGCTGTATCCAAGACGGTCAACTTTTCCAACTCAGCCACCAAGGAAGATGTAAGCGAGGTCTATATGATGGCTTACAAAATGGGCTGCAAGGGTGTAACAATATACAGGGACGGCAGCCGTGAATCCCAAGTCTTGAATATCGGCTCGGTCAATAAGGATAAAAAGGAAGAAGCGGCAGTGACTGCTCCAGCTTCCGAGACTCTTATGCCAAGAACCAGACCGGAAGTGACGATAGGAATTACCGAAAAGGTCAAAATAGGCTGCGGGAATCTTTATATAACTGTGAACTCCGATGAGAATGGTATATGCGAGGTATTTACAAACCTCGGAAGAGCA
>Ga0209347_1005855_pt1 | contig 11345 bp, 11 predicted proteins | sample AutmiccommuBRH23_FD_187382 | JGI IMG/M metagenome (GOLD analysis project Ga0209347, IMG submission 187382) | Deep subsurface microbial communities from Mt. Terri, Switzerland - Autotrophic microbial communities BRH/23 (SPAdes) (version 2) | ecosystem: Environmental > Aquatic > Deep subsurface >...
AATCGGACATCTTTTTAATTACTATAATCGTTAGTGTGGCCTTAGTAGCATTTATATCAATATGGCTATTGATATAATTTAAAATTCTGGCCAAGTCGCCAGGAAATTACGGAATACCACCGATTACAGACATATCAAACTACCTTCCCGGGATACTTATTAAAATTCGTTATATATAACGTAAATACCGGGAGCTGTTAATTGCTTTTGCAGGTATGCTTATATGGATGTTAATGGCGAAAAGTGTATTGATCAATTAATCAGGGTTAACTTCCAAATCGGCATCCTCCAACTTGGTATCGGCCATTCTTATCTGCTTGTATTTGTTTTCTTCGATTTCCTTTTGGGCTTTTTCACGGTCATAATCAAATACTAATAAATTGTCGGTCTCTAAGAATTGTAAATTGATAAAAGAATCAAACCTGTTGTTTTGGATTTGGAAGATCTGAAGACTTGCCAGCTGACCTATTTCTTTAGGGATCTCTCCGTTAAGCCGATTATTAGCCAACACGAGTTCCTTTAGCTTGGTAAGATTACCAATCTCGGGCGGTATTGAACCGTGGAGGGTGTTTTCGAAAAGTCCCAAACTCTCCAGCTGAATTAGATTACCCAAACTATCAGGAATCTGGCCCTTTAAATTATTACTGGAGAGATTTAAAATCTGTAAGTGATCCAATTGGCCTAAACTCTCCGGTATGTACCCGCTTAAAAAGTTGTTGAACAGAGAAAGCTCGCGAAGGTTTTTCAATTTTCCGATATTATCCGGGATTGTACCCCGAATCCGGTTCATTTCAAGCTTTAAAATATTCAGCTCGGTAAGTTCAACCAAACTATCAGGAATTTCACCTCTTAGGATATTAAAAGCGAGGTTTAACGTAGTTAGGTGTTTTAGATTACCAATGCTTTGCGGGATAAAACCAACCAGATTATTTCGAAAAAGATTAACTTCCACTACATGACTTCCTGTTACCTTAACCCCGTGCCAGGTTGACACCGGGGCACTGATGTCCCAGGTTTTAACCCATTTGGGCCCATCGGTTGCCTTATAAAGATCGATAAGCGCCTCCCGTTCAATCGAAGATACCGGATCATTAGCCCAAAGATGTACTATTGTCAGACAAATAGCCGGTAGTATCAGGACTTGCTTTCTGATTATATGGAAAGGACTTTTCATGATGTCATCTTTTAAGTTAATTGAACTCCTCAAAATCGGTTTCGGCCATGTCAAACCATTGTCCGCTTTTGACTAGTTTATATCTCAAAGCACGAAATCTGGGATCTTTATCCTGATAGTTAAATGAATTAAGGTCAGTTTTCCGTTTAACGATGGCATAGGCCTGGTGTTTATCAAAATTGTTATTCTGCAGTTGTACCAATTTTAATCGGGCCAAAGACAATAATCCAGGCGGAATTTTTCCGGTGAGTTGATTCTCGGAAAGTATAAGTACCTGTAACTTCTTTAACTTCCCTAAACTATTGGGGATTGGGCCCGCCAGATTATTGTCTCCCAATTCCAATCTCTCAAGGGCATAAAGCTGACCAAGTTCTTCGGGCAATTTCCCTGTCAAATTATTTTGAGAGAGAATCATCCATTTGAGCATTTTCAAATCTTTAAGTTCCGCGGGGATCGGTCCGGATAAATTATTATCAAATATTTCCAATACCTCCAGATTTTCCAAAGCACCTATTATAGGTGATATTGAACCTGTAATACGATTTTTTCCTAATCGTAATTCTTCAAGTCTATCCAGATGCGCCATACTTTTAGGAATATTTCCTTCAATGGCGTTAAAGGCCAGGTTTAAAACCTTCAGGTGCTCGAGATTACCTATAGAAGAAGGCAGGTTTCCAGATAAATTATTATTAAACAGATACAAGCTAACTATGTGATCTTTTTCTATACCGACACCATACCAGGTGGTCACTGGTTTGGAAAGGTTCCAGGTGCGATTCCACTCTGCACCATTAGTGCTGTAGTAAAGATCCAGGAGTGCTTTCTTCTCCAACTCGGAGATTTTTGCCAGAGTAGTTGAGACACAACATACCGAAAATACAAGGGTACACATGGATATAAACCAGGACCTCCATAATCTGGTCTTGTTCATAATAAGTAAGTTTATTCTTACAAATTTAGTGTGGAGCAATAGTAATGTCAAAAAATATCGATGTAGTGTTTCCTATATGCTCATTTATGTTGTGTAATTCAAAAAAGCTGTGGTAAGAAAGGCTTAATTAGGTCGTAATGCAGACTTTAAACCAATAAAAAAGCCCTTTCCTTTAGGAGAGGGCTTTTTAAAGAGACTAAAGTATAAGTATTACAATATATATAATAAAATTTGGGTCTGTTCTTGTGATCCAAATATTGATATTCTATTCGGAATAATTAAATAATTGTTGTGAATGCCTGATCTTTTGTAGTAAAGTCCTACATTAAAGGTGTTAAGGTTATTAGTTTATTTGAATAAGTGGAACTTCCACTTAAAATATGGAGATGCAATGGAGCCTGTGCTGCTCCATTAGGCTAGTACCTAAATACTTGTGAAGTTCCTGTCGTATAATTTTATTCTATGAATTACGTTTAATTGTTGTTATTATAATTTTAAGGATGAAGCGGTTTGGTGAGGCTTAAAATTTTAATGACCATTCAACTTAATCTATATTACTATGAACGCAAAGAAAATTAATTTTAAGGAAACGCACTTTTATGAGATCATGCACATTCTCTCTTCCTATAAAATCATGCCGGTTAATTCCCCTACTTTAGGTTTTACCTATGAATCCAGGGACAACGATAAATTGCATTTACTTGCCTTAAGGAAAATTTGTATGTTTTGCCTGGATGCTATTGATAACCGGTATAAGATGCTCGTCTCAAACGATACCACCTATGATATTATCGCGCTAAATGCCGGTGCGGTAGAAGATACTTTTGAAAGATTTATTTTCTACGCCAACGAACAAACTTTACTAATCCTTGAAGAGGAATTAATGGAATGCATTGACAAAATCAACAATCTTCATTATGAGATTTGATTTTATCTGAGGGCGTGGATTTCATTATTTCTTAAGGCTCAAACTCCGGCTGCCATATTTTTCTTTGACTTCTAATAAGAACTTCTCCTTTCGTGCCAGGGTAAATTTTGGCAACACAATTATAAACTTTGAGCTGAATGCCGGCCTGATTATTTGGGGTTGCCGATAAATGTAGCGGGGTATTAATTCTAACTTCTGAAATGAGGATTTTTTGCCAGGGCTGCCGGTAGTTTTAAAACATTTCAGATCATCCAACTCATAATCAATCTCGGATCGGTTCTCAATCTCATATGCGAGGTAAACCTCCCGGCCATAATAGGCTATATCCAACAGCTTCAACACGAGACCATATTTACGCTTAGTTTTAAGTACGTTTGTTGCACTGCTCAACACAAATACACTCCCCTTTTTATAATCAATAGAATCTGACTTCGTCGGAGCTGAGGAAGATTTTGCTATAGAATCCCTAACCCCGGGATATGTTGAGGGATTGTCCAGGCCTTCCTCCTGCTTTATAAACCTATATGTCCTTAATAAATGGGGGGTATATTTCAGTTCGAACATATATGATTTCCCATCCTCGGTCAGCACCAATAAATTACTTCCAGGCCCGGGTTTTGCCTGCAACAGTCCAAGACTATGGGCAGTATTTGTGTTAAAACTAAAAGTGAAGTTTTCCGATCCGGTAATGGCCTGACGGACCGGACTTGAAAAGAACAAGGCCATCGTATGGGTGCTGTTGGCCAGCAGGGTATCCGTTTGGGCTGTGATTGCCTGGGTTAGGCAACTGCAGAGTAGTGAGTGTAAAAAGATATTTTTCATATTAATATTGAATTATGGACGCAGATATAATAAGTACTGATCGTGTATTGTAACCTTCACCGCCCTGTTCGAGCGCCGGAACACCTGTTTGATGCCTTGAATCTGAGGTAAGCCTGGCACATTTACATCCCCAGCTACATCTTCCATCACTTCCTGCCTGGCCTCCTGCCGGTAACTGTTTTTAATATAGATCCCCTCCCGGGCATCCAGGTAATCAAATGCCCTTAAAGCAATTGGGTGTTGGTTTATCCGTGTGATATCCAGAAAAACCCTATGGGACTTAAAACTTACAAATCCATATAGAAGGGTATGCTTCGGAACCGTTTGCTGGCCGATCTTTAAATCCTCTAAAAGGCGCAATTCGAGCCGCTCACGTGCACCAACTGTTTGCTGGCCGTTCACTGCTACCACGAAAGCATTACCAACGGAAATATGACTGTCACTTTTCAAGCCGGTATTATAAAATGTTTGGTGCATAGCGTGAAAGTTGAGATCCTCATTGGGCTGTTTTTGGGATGACGCTATTCCTAAATTGATATCTTTTGCTACTATTTCGGATGTCTTGTGATTATCCTCCCGGTTTACTTGACCATAAGTTATCCGTCCCTGCCGATAAATACTGTCTACTATCCGCTGACGGGCAGTATCCGATTCCGTATCTTCATTACCAAGGGAATCCAGGTACTTTTCTTCATACAGACTCGGAGTGTGTAATTTTCGAGGCTCCTCTATGGCATCAACCGCCTCGAGACGGGTGTCAAATTCTTTTGTTGTATTCTCCGCCGCAGGCACTTCGGGCTGCTCAAGGGGTATTTCCACTGCCGGGGCATTTTCTTTTATCCAGTAATAATAACCTACGATGAAAGCAAGCAGCAGGGCTACTATGGATCCGAATACGATTTTCTTCCTGTCAATTTGCATATCATTGATTTTGATCTGTTAATTTCTGTAATGAATTTTCGTAATACTCTGTTACCAGTAGTCCATGAGGATTTTGCGGAAAACTTCGTTCGACATGTACCAGTTTCCCACTAGTGTTAAGGCGGTAGCGGTCCTTTACAGATCCGCGCACAACGTCAAATTCCGTAACTGCCCGAAATCCATATGGCTCCTTTTCCAGCTCCAATTCGATTTCCACGCGTAAAACTTCCTGCCTAAGGGCAAACTGCAGCAATCGGTTATACACCCCATCGGTTTTCTTTTGCTTGTAGACCTGATCCACAGAACTGTCACCCAACCAGAGCGCCTTATCCAACTGGGATTTATAGTTCCCGGCATCCATCCCATAAAACAGGCGATGGAAACGATCCAGATGTGAGCGGGCTTCCACCTCCAGATGTTCCCTGGTGTTCACCATTTTCAACGGAAGTATTTCGCCGTCCGTACTGATGGCAAAAGCTGAGCTCAGCATACGCTCATGCACCCTGAATACGGTCCAGATGGCAAAGCTGCATGCAAGCAGGCATAACGTAACCACGGACAGGACAATCCTTCGGTTGAGTTTTAATATTTCGGTCAGGTTTTTGTATGGTGTCTTCATCATGCTGAATTATTCTTAATTTTTAAAAGGGTATTTTACCCCTAGTTGCTGAATAGGCGAAGGGTAAAAGATGTGGCCCGTTTATAAAGCTTGAATTTGAGCAGTACGATAAAGCCCACCCCGGCCAGTTCAATCACGGGGGCAAAGAGCTCACTCCCGTAATCAGTTCCAAAAAGGTTCGGCCAGAAATTCTCGGTGATTTCAACATAGAGAGTATTGACAAAGACATTCACCAGAAAAAAGGCAGGCACTATCATGTAGACAGCAGCATAGAGCCGGAAATAACGATAGCCCAGGTCCCTGAACTTTTCAAACACCGCCATGCTGATGACCAATGGGAAAAACGCCTGCATAATCCCCAGGATAAAATAACGCTCCGCCAGAAAGAGTGGATAAATAAAAAGGTCCAGTACCCATAGGAACAGCCCCATAGCAAGGGCCATCATCCGGATGCCTAAAAATGGGGTGGCCAGCCATTCATAAAGCAAGCCCATGGCCTTGGAGGCGGCATCTAATAATCCCGCATCTTCCTCAATGGCTATTTCCTGCAGAGCCAGGGGTAAAAGGATAGGCGCCGTTGTGCGATATTGCCCTTCTATGGCCAGCAGGATCCCGTCGAAGGTAGCCAGTACTTCGGTAGAGAAAAGCACCACCAGCACCACAACAAAATTCTTAATCAGTTCCGTTGGGGTGAGCCCCCAGGTGATTCCCTGTTGATTGACCCCGCCTTCATAGTACTTCTTAAGGATATTTATCAGAAAGAAAAGCACGGCCAGGGCTTTCATACCCCCAATGACATAGGTCGCAAAAGCGCTGTCTTTAATGGTTTGAAAAACCGCGTCTACATACTCAAGGCCAATGGATAGAAACATTGTTTCCTGGGGTTAGTTTATCGTTTAATAGTTGGTTTCCCTATGGTTGACCAGGTCCTGCATTTTTCTAAATGAGATCACCAGTTCATACCGCCTTTTCTTTAATTGTAAATCAGCCAGCAGCTGATCGGATGTTTCGCGATGTGCCTCCAGGATTTCCAGTCGCTGTGCATCATCCATATTGAGAAAATCACTGGTTAGTACTTGCCCGATAAACTCCAGACTGCTCAGGGAAGATTCCACTATGGCATTAAATGCCCCTGAAACTGCTTCTACTTCGTCACTGCGGATATATGGGGAAGAAAGCAGTTGCCGCAAATCTTCCCGGGTCATTCTAAGCAATTGTTCATTGTTGTGAGTAATCTCACGGACCGCCCTGTACTGGCGTACCGCATTATTGACTTTTTCCAGTTTCTCCCGGGCATTCTGCAGGTGCTCGACCATTTTAAGGAGTTCCGCCGTTTGCTTGGCGGATTCCACCAACTGTTTGGCCAGGGAAATAAAGTTGGTATTGTCATAAACCGGTAACCCCTGGGCGGAGCTGTTAGCTCCCATTAGTATTACAAGCAGGGCGGATAAAATGAAATTTCTAATACTTGGGCGTTTCATAATATGTTCATTAAATTGAGTTTTGAGACCGTTGATTTTTGACAAATTCGATGATAGCCTTTTCCATGGATTGGTGTTTTTCATAAAGTTTCATTATAGCCTCATGTTCTACTCCATCTGTGAGATAGGCGGCATATACTTCCGGAGGTACTTCCAGGCGATAAACATTGCCGTCAGAGCCTAGCTTGATAAAAATCTCAGTATACCGACGATCTCCCTTGAGATCATTGCGCATGGAATACAGTTGGTTTAAATCATGCTCTGAGAGGTTAAGCCGTTTTTGCAGGGCCTCATAGCCTTTCTCATTGCGCAGGCTGTAAATCACCTGGGTGTTTTCCAGGATACTTGCCGAAGTGGAAATTTCCGGCAGCTGGTTGATGGATTGCAGGATGATTCCAATGGCCCCGTTCTGCTTGCGGATCGCCTGGTAATAGTATTCCACACTTTCCAGTACATTTTCAAATTTGAGTTGCTTGGCAAATTCATCGAAGAGGATAATCCCTTTTTCAGTGCGGTTCTGCCAGATGGTCCGCTGTATGGCAGATTTGATGAGTTTGAGCATCACCGATAGTACTTCCCGGTTCTCCCGTACTTCGTCCAGCTCAAAAACGATCAGGCGCTTATCCTCGAGGCGATAGGATTGGTCCTCGCCGGCTTCAAAGAGAAATTGATACAAGCCATCCTCCACGTACTCCGAGAGAATGTGCAGAAAGTGGGCAACATCGAAAAAGGCTGCATCTATATGCAATTTAGATTGAAGTCGACTACCTAAGGATTTGACAAAGTCGTAAAAACCCTGAAGGCTGTGTCGCACATCCCTGCAGTTTAAATAATAGTGCTTAAGCAAGCGTTTTAATGCCACACGTTGCGCCTTGGAATAGGTGGAACTAGCAGATAGCAGCTCCAATAGAAAGACCGTCAGGTCCTCCAGCCGGTCTGCGGTCAGATCACTGAGATGTTTGATGTAAAAGGGGTTAATCCCAAGGTTCCTACCCGGTTCATAGCGAAGGATCAAATGATCATCTGGATAGAGTTTTGCAAACTTGGCATAACTACCTCCAAGGTCAATGATCACCAAACGGGTACCGGCCTCAAAATACTGCCGCAATATATTATTTGCTAGAAAGGATTTCCCTTCCCCTGTGGGGGCGAAAATGGCAAAGTTTCGTGCCTTGATCCGTTTTTTCTGCTCATCCCAAACATCCTTGCGAACCGGAAGGTTAAACTGACGGTCACAAAAGAGGATCCCATTCAGGTCAGATTTGTAGGCGGTGGTATTCAGGAGGAGGCAGAGGGCATGCTTAAGATCACTTACATACAGATCCTGATCAGAAAAGTTGCTTACAAAACAGGGATAGCTGTTAAGCAGATAATGTACCCTTGCCTGGCCCCTGGGGGCATAGGGGCGGATATCCAGCTCCCTAAATCGTGATTTTATCTCTGAGGCGATCCCCGGCAATGCTTCCTTCTGAGCACTCCAAAACACTACATTAAGCTGCCCTCGCACCAGGCGGGCTGTTTCGTCCTGATTGATGCTGTCCAGCACATGAGAAACCTTTTCATGCTTCACCCTGTTCTGCAATCCAAAACCGGAACTTTTGCTTAATTCCTCCAGCTGATATTCCAGCTTCTTACGCCAGCGGTGGGTATCCTCCACACAGAGGATCTGGTTGAACATATGATCCTCATTCAATGAAAAACCAAACGAGTCTATGAATCCCTGATGAAAGACATGGCCCTCTGTGCTGAATCGTTCATCCCTCCGGCTGCTTTGTACCCCTTCCCCAAAACAGCCTTCATTATTGATCGCAAGTACATCAAAATGATAATCTCCAATCTGTGTTCCATCCTTTCCTAAAAGGATGTCCGTGTCAAAACCCTCATTAAAGCCGTTAAAGAAATCATCTGTGTAACGCAAGAGTTCCACCTGCCCAAGAGCTTCGGCCATCAAACTCCCGCTTTGATTAAGGAACCGTACCGAATCATCTACCGCTGTTATAAAAGCCCGTGCCTTCTCATCCAGTTCTGGGACGATGTTTGTTCTCACCTGGGCAAAGGGATTGCAATACCGGGATGTGTTCAGTGCCTTATTGCCAGGCCAGATAAAAAACAACAGGGAATGATGGATTAAAAAAGTCCTTCCATGAAAGTGATCCCGGGTCGCTTTTTGAAGAAAGGTTGTTGCAGGAAGTTCGGAAGCGTCATAACTGGCTTTTTGATAATGATCCTGCTTATGGACAAAGATTCCTGGGGGTAATGTTTTGAGTGCCTGAAACCAGAGGCTGTGTAACTGTTCATAATCCTTTTCTGAAGGCGTATATATCTCAGGCAGCTGCAAACGGAATCCAAGCAACAGGTTCCCATTGTTTGCAAAGACCAGAGAGTCCTCAATGGATAGAATCGGATAGGAATCACTTAGGTTCATCTCCATTCTTAAAGCAGGTTACTTTTTTGTTTGAAATACTCCGGGGAAAGGAGAATCCGGAAGCCAACAGCTGAGGATCCTGGCTCAGTTTTAATAGCAGGCCATATACGAGCAGGTTGGTAGCCAGCAATCCACATAGTAGGATAATATGGAAGGAAAATATGATCACCAACAAGGAGCAGACCACACACAGCACCTGAAGGGCAAAAAGCGCCACGGGCAGTCCAAAGATCATTGCCCGCTGCCGGATGTACCTGTAAATCGGATAACTTTTCATCAGACTACCAGGGTTATCAGATAGGTAAAGATGCCTACCACGGCACCCGCGATGAGTACAAAGACCAGCACCCGGGTGATCCCCTTTTTAAGGTCCGCGTTCTCCCCGAAAAAGTGCCCGGCATTAAACAGGAAACCAATTAGGAAAATCACTCCAAGGACAATGGGAAAGATGGTACGGATGGTATCGGAAATCTGATTGACGGAATCTTCAATTCCGCCAATTTGGGCGTTTGCGGAAAAAAGGGTAAGTAAAATCAAGCCGGTACTAAACAATCTTTTTTTCATAGTTGTTGGTTATTGAGAATTGATACTGGATTCAAAAATGATTCTGTAGGTACTATTACTTTTACCGCAAAATCATTTATGAAATCTCTAATGTTTTAAAATAATCATCGCCAAAACATGAATATTTAACACCAAAAGCTGTTAATTTTTGTGTTAAATACATCGATTTGAAAAAATCATTGAATATTGTTCAATTCAAAATCCGGGGTAGTGGTGGCGGGGCAATTTTTCACGTATGGGTTGTTCTTGGTATTTGCACTTACCCGGCCGGATGCCCGGAAGAAAGTAGAACCTGTGGTTCTATCGGACCCCGGCTATGGGGGATTTGCGCGAAATTTTCAGGTGCTGCGGGATACAAAAGGGCCATACACTTCCGTGCAATTTGAGGTGGGGTTTCATTCCAATTCAATCGAAGCTCGCAACTTGTAAGAGTAATGGAGCGGAACTGATGTAACACTGGTCATTTTAGGAATGCTAACACTTACCAATGATGAACGAATTCTATAAAACCCTGGTAATTATCATTATTGAAATGCTGAAAAGCTACCGGGATTTGTTACGGGAATGTTTATCCTACTTCAAATGATAGAAGAAAGGACGATAAACCAACATTGGTTTAAATGATTAGAAGGAACATCATCCATTTGATATACCCCCGATTAAATATCCCATTTAAATAATAGTAAACTGTGCCCATAACAATGGATGCTCACTGGCTGCATATTGCTGATCGGAGAGGGAATTAAAAACATTCCATTTGGAAGGACTGCCGGGATACATACCCTTGCGGTTCATTCCGCATTGCTGGACGTTATCCCAAAGTACCGTAGAGCAGAGCAGGTAATCCTTTTGCGTAATATTGACCCCCTTGGCATAGGCCCCCAGCCGGAAATAGCTTTTATGCTTCGTGGTATCGAGTTCTGATGAAAAGTTCTCATGTTTACAGATATCATAAAACTGTTCCGCTCTGAACAGCGGACTTAAGGCATCAGCATAATAGGGTTCCTGAAGGGAACCGGCTACAATGACCTTTTCTGTGCGGTTCTCAAGATTAGTTTTATAATAAGCAGCTAATCTTTGGGCCTGCAGCTTTCGTTTGGCATGGAAATCGTATTCCCCGGTCTTTTCCTGGAAACGGGCACTGATGATAATGATTTCTTCACCACTTGGAGTTACGATGGTATATTCCGGACAGTCCAGGTCAAAAAGCTCCTGTCCCTTTTCATCCTGTTCATGGGCATGAGTCTGTAGCCCTTTTATACTATAACCGTTTTTAGTTAGCAAACCATGCCCCAGCCCACGCTTGTCATTGCCCTCCACAAAAAGCAATTCCTTGTACGGCTTGATTTTAAGATTAGGAAGCAGTCCGAAATTAAACTCCTGCAAGGCCGCCCGATCCTCGACTTCTTGTAGAATCAACACATCAGGATCGATTTCTGCGATTACCTGGGCTTTCATTTGAATGGCTTTTTCATGCAAA
>Ga0209347_1005856_pt1 | contig 11343 bp, 10 predicted proteins | sample AutmiccommuBRH23_FD_187382 | JGI IMG/M metagenome (GOLD analysis project Ga0209347, IMG submission 187382) | Deep subsurface microbial communities from Mt. Terri, Switzerland - Autotrophic microbial communities BRH/23 (SPAdes) (version 2) | ecosystem: Environmental > Aquatic > Deep subsurface >...
TCTGAAGAGTTTGAATGCTACCCTTGCCCATGTGCTTTCCTTTAATCAAAAAACGAACCGTGATGTCATTAATCACATTATCTCACGGTAAATTAAAACCAAAAGTGGCGAGGACGATTGGCATTCGCAACGACATGGTCTAAAGCGTTTAGCATTATTGCCCCCAAAAAAAACAAGCCCCAGTCAAAGGGCCTGTGGATATGATACTTAGGGTTTAAGCCAAGGCAAACTAAGATATTTACGAACCAGGGCAATAAGCCAATGCACCGTATCTAGGTTCCATAGGTACCGCCTGATATACCGTCATTCTTACAGAAAACACATTGTCTGTTGGCGGTGACTATGTGAAAAAAATTCAACCTGTGTGACGGTTTTGCTGGGTTTGACGCCAAATATGTTTACCTTACTTTCGGTGAGTAAATTACCAAATCCCAGGAATACCTACGTTTTAGCCTCGAATATTTTGAAAATTTTTTTAACAAAAAAAGAGGAACGTCCTTCCTGATCAAGTCTAGCCATCGGCTAAACCTTAAATTTATCTATCGACTGCTGCAATTCGTTCGCTAATAACGATAAACCTTGACTGGCATCAGCTATTTGACTCATTGATGCTGCTTGCTCTTCTGAAGCAGCAGATACTTGCTGTGTACTGGCAGCATTACCTTCTGCAATATTAGCTAAGTTTTTCAAAATGACAATGATTTGATCCTTTTTCTTTTCCATATCTTGCCCTGAACTATTCAATTTACTTATAATTATTTTTGTCTCTTCTATAGCTTCTGCTATACTCGAAAATCGCTCATCCGTAATTATTACACTATCTTCTTGTTTTTTAGCAATGGACATACTCTTATCGATAATCTTTACTGCATTTTGGGAATTTGTTTGTAATTCTCTAACTATCTTATCAATTTCTTTGGTTGAATTAATCGATTGTTCTGCTAACTTCCTTATTTCTTCAGCTACAACAGCAAAGCCTCTTCCCGCTTCACCAGCACGTGCTGCCTCTATGGCTGCATTCAAAGCCAACAAATTTGTTTGATCTGCAACGGCTTGAATCATTTGGCTGGCAGTATTGATTTTCTCAGCACTTTGATTAGTTTTAATAATTCCCTCCTGTATTCGTTCCATATAACGTTCTCTTTCGTTAGTCCTTTCCTTTAATTCTGTAATTGACACACTACCTTCATTTTTCATTTTCTCTACAATTTCAGATGAATTGTTTAAATCGACTAAATATTGTTGATCTTTCTCGATAATATTTCCTAACTCAAAAATCTGATTGACACCATTTTCCGTATCTCTTGCCTGATCTGTGGCACTAATAGCAATTTGTTCGATTGTTTTTGCTATCTCTTCTACTGCTTTTGCAGACTCTTGGGATATAAGTGTTAATTCTTGAGAAGTATTGGTAACTTGACTCGCTGCTTGTAATAAACGATTGGTTATTTCTTTTTGATTAACATTGGTTGCCTTGATGACCTGCCCAAGTATTCCCAACTCATCCTTTTGACTCAATAAAACTCCCTTAATCTTTTCAACATCTAGTTCTTTATATTTGTTATCATATAATACTATATCCCTTTGTATTTCTGCAATTTCTTTTAATACTAAATCAACAGCTACTACACCCATAAACTTACGATTAATTATTATCGGTTGAATTATACTAGTAACTAAATTATTTTTACCATTTAACTCATAATAAAATGGTTCTACTATTGATAATTTGTGACTTTTTTGAGAAATAGTATACCATGATTCATTATACACATTCTTCAGAGCTACTACTAAGATATTTCCGTTTTCCCGAAATACACAAGAAGTAAATCTGCCATTATCATAGTATTCTGAGTTTGTGAAACTATTATCTTTTCCATCAAACGCATTAGGTTCCCAATAGGAACTTACTGATAAAAATTCTCTATTTTGCTCTAAATACTTTTTCTCGAGTTCAAGGATAACTGTTCTATCAGTCTTACCATCTTTTTTTAACACTATTAACTCATTTAGAAATTTTTTAGCAACATCTACCCCTTTTTCTAAAACCATGTAATCCCCTAAAGATCCTCTCTTGAGAAATTCTATGGCAAAGGCAATTAATTTCAAAGTTTTGCTTGTTCGAACTAATGAAATAGCCAGTAAACCGACAAAGCCTAAAATAAAAAATATTAGAGCAATATTGGAATTTCTAAATACTAGCCCTAATAAAACCATAACTCCTGCAAATGCCAAAGACAACTTATTCTGGATAATGATTGATTTCAAAAAACTACCCCCTATAACTATATTTAATCTAGACAGGAAAGCTATAAAATTTCAAATCCTTAAACTTGAAATCGGTAAGTACCAAGATTTTTCGAGAAGAATCAATATGCAATTCCAAGAAAAGGATATAAAAAAGTGTTACGCCATTTGTAGTCGGAATTTCATGGTGAAAGGCCTCCTCAGGGAGAACGGCTAAATGAAACCAGTTGAGTAGATTATAGGCTAAGATCTTGATCCACATGTAACTAATATTTCGTTCCATTTCATGCTGGCTTGTTTGATCTATGCCCGGCCCCACTTTGAGTTCATCAATTTTGTTTTCGATGTTACACCGTTTGTTATACCAGTGCCACACCTCCTCGCAGGTCAAATCCTCCATATTTGTCACAATGACTTGGTATTCATAAGTGTCAAGATCCAAGCACAGTTGACCTTTGATTTCTTTCGGTTTTATCCTTTCACGTATGAATACGAGCCGTCTTGCTCTCGTCCAACTGGGCAAGGGGACCCTTATTTCCGCTGTTGCATAGGTCTTGCCTAAGGCTTCCCATGCGTCCTGCTCATTGAGGTAATCAATAATTTTCTTCATACCCCCTGTCATTTTCCCTTTGCAGACGTATTGCAATCCCTCGTCTTCAAGGTAGATAAAATTGGCTTCGTCTAGAACCCACGATCAATGCATATCCCCTCAACCACTGTTTTACGGGGATCAATTTTTGCCAGCGTATCCTTTAGAAACTCTAGAAATCCGCCGTTACTGGCTGTTTTACCCCCACAGAGGGAGGTCAGCATTGATCAATTCAGCGCTCTCAGAGACAAAGGCTACTTTGACTTTGTAAGAGGAACGACCATGGTAACGGGGATTATAACCGACCTCGGAACCTTCTTGGTTTCAAAAACAGTAATCACAGAGTCATTAAAATCCAACCAAACGCTACGTGGGCCGTCCATATCGGCTTTGAGTGAAAGAAGTAAAAATCTTTTATGTAGTTCAATAGATTAATGGAATTACTGGAAAAAGAGAAATTCTACGTCAAGTCATAAATACATGCTTTTTACGCTTTATTCTAAGTTCTCTAACCCAATTGCTATTGTCTTCATACATCTCACCACTTAGTGTTCTAATCATACGTGTACCATTCACCGTCTTAGCTTCAGGTATACCGTAAAAGGAATTGGTGAACTGAGTAAGTATAGTAATTACTCGATTATCTCTCACGATGAGCACGACTTGATAACCTTCTTTTGTAGGTTCTGGGGCTAAGTAGTACTTAGAGCCTTTTATTTTGTTAAAAATATAGGCTACCTTAGTAGCTTCCTTAAAGGAAACCTCGTGTGCAGTTTGTAACCACTCTTTCATAAATCGGTTAACCGTGAGTGGATCTAACCCAAGTCTGCAGACAACACCCTCTAAGCTATGAACAGTTGCAGTAATCATAACATTTTGCTCCCATAACAATTAATATTAATAAGACATTTGTTTACCTCTATAAAGAATAGTATCCTTAACTAACCTTTATAGGAATAAAACAAATGTCTCATATCTTGCCTTTTTTCTCATTGCACTCAACCTACACTTTATTATTTTTTTATACTTATACTTATACTTATACTTATACCTATAAATAAATAGCTATAAGCATTAGACAAATATTTTTGATTTTAGAGATTATTACCAGAATAATGTTATGAGGTATCAAAACACCAGCGCAAAATAGCCCTCGTCAAATATATAATTTACTGTACACAGCATATAACTGAATATTTCGAATTTGAATAAACAATATAATGAGTAGTACTAAATAGTTGTAAATAAATTTGAATGCTACCAGTTTTTCCCGAAGCAACATATAACACCTGATTTGCTCTAAGCAAGAAAAAAATTCAATTGCTAAAAGCAAATTTTTTGTCAAATTTATGCTCAGCTCTGAAGAGTTTGAATGCTACCCTTGCCCATGTGCTTTCCTTTAATCAAAAAACGAACCGTGATGTCATTAATCACATTATCTCACGGTAAATTAATACCAAAAGTGGCGAGGACGATTGGCATTCGCAACGACATGGTCTAAAGCGTTTAGCATTATTGCCCCCAAAAAATAACAAGCCCCAGTCAAAGGGCCTATGGATATGATACTTAGGGTTTAAGCCAAGGCAAACTAAGATATTTACGAACCAGGGCAATAAGCCAATGCACCGTATCTAGGTTCCATAGGTACCGCCTGATATACCGTCATTCTTACAGAAACACATTGTCTGTTGGCGGTGACTATGCGAAAAAAAAATCGTCAACCTGTGTGACGATTTTGCTGGGTTTGACGCCAAATATGTTTACTATAACAATTATATTCCTAGTACGCTGTTTATCTGTTAATACCCGCTGAAAAAATCTTTTATATAGTTCAATAGATTATTTGTAGTATATTGCAAGGGTTTATCCCGTCTCACTATATAGCCCAATGAGAGGATGATATTCTCCTTAATTGGTACTATAACAGTCTCGGACAAATTTTGTGCAAACGACATAGTACAGGGTGTAATTGTATTATTGCTTTGTTTTAATAAAGAAAACCCAATCCCATGACCACTTTTTATCAACTCATTGTATGCTAACTCATTATATACCCAGATGATTTTCAGATGCTCCTGAGGACAAATATGCTCAAACACTTTTAATTCCATTTCCTTAGTCGGTTCGAATATAATCAGCGGACACTTCGTCATTGTCTTCAAGGAGATAGATTTATATCGTAATATTGGAAAAACTCTACTACCGCAGCAGTAATACCTACTGTTAAAAAGAGGGGTGAATTTAACTTCAGGAGTGATATCCGACAGCATATCCTTTCCTTCTAAGGAAAACTTCCTTACAAGCGCAAATTCAACTTCCCCACTTAATACTTTAGAAATGATTGAATGATTACTATATTCTCCTCTAAGAATGATGCGGCAATTTGGATAAAGTTTATAAAGTGCTGTATGCAAGCTTGGTATTCCCTCAAAAAAGCCATACGGCATGTAAAGAATGAACTCCGATGGTAAATATTTTTCTTTTTGGGAGTTAAATCGAATGGTTTTGATAACGTTGGTGAACGTAATAGTAGCATCTACCAATGCATTTCCTTGAGGGGTCAATGTGGACCCTATAGCCGAACGTTCCAGTATTTGAAACTCCAATTCATCTTCTAAATTCTTAATCGACATACACAAAGCCTGTGGAGTAAGATGAAGTATACTACTGGCAGAATTTATTGATTCATGTTTTCTGATTTCTATCAGGCGTTCTAATTGATCGATTCTCAATATAATCACCTCATTAAGGACTATTTTCGACAACCCTTGAAACCTTGAAAACTTGAAACCTTGCACATACATGCGTTGTTTTTTTGCCTTCTTCACCTCAGTACCTTATCCAGCGTCAGACATAGGAACCTTAATTATTTTTGGTATACTAATTCTTATATTTATTTACAATATAATACATCTACTCAAACTTTGTAGCAAAAATCAGATAATAAATACCTGGAGTGCTACAATAAAAGTGCAGTTCAAAATCGTAAGGAAATGATATCCTGAAAATACTAAGGACCGCTAGTCATCCCGAAGCCTTCCGAAACTTCCTTCACCTGCCGCCAACGCTCGCCTTCGGCCGCAAACTCATTACGACAAGCCATCTCACAACTTCGACAACCCAAACAGAGTTCGGGATTAAATATGATAGCGCCAAACCATGCCCCCCTCCTTTATCCTGCTATAAACTCTTCCACGAGTTCTCGATCCCATAACAGAATTCCCCAAATCAATTCGAGTAATCCTTCATAAAAACCTAAAGTACCATGGTACTTAGAATACAAAGTACAGGAATCCAGGAAAGTAAATGCTTATCAATAAAACTAATCTGTTCTTTAATAATTGAAGCATCTTTTGATATCACAGGTTCTTGTAAATTCTCACTAACCGCAGACAAAAACATAAGTTCTAAGCCGATATGGTCCTCAGGTTGCTTATTTTTACTTCTAATCTCTAATCCAATATGGGACAACGCTTCTCTCACTTCATAAGTCGGCCATCCGAATAATACTTGCTCTTGTGTCCGGTAAACGGATTCCCACGGAGGTGCTTTAGGTCGACCAGGTCCCAGAAAGAGTTCCGTATATTCTATTAAAACTTTCTGAATTGCCTCTTTCTCGGAAAGCACCTCCAAATTTGTTGTACATCGGATTAACTGTTCCAAGCCTGATTTCATCTGCGAATTTTCAGCTTCTAAAGGGAACCATATGGCACCTACCCGACTGTCGATAAGATTCAGTGTTCTCATAAATGACTAGTTAAAGATATAATGCTAAAATTACTAATTATGATATCCCAAACGAAGAACACTAAACTAAATAATTAGAACTTAGCAGGAATTCTTTTAAATTGATTAGCATGCGGATTTCAATAAGCATAGTTGATACAATACTTCTCACCCTTTCCCTTCGGTAAAAATAACAATTGAATATACTTGCAAAGGGCATGCCAATTATTATTATTATTAGTTCAAAAATTAAGCCAAAAACTTCATTTTTCATAGTAATAACCAATTTTATCCTTGTTTATTGTTAAATATCATAAACAATCTAATGTGACATATAAAATATTTTTTCCCAGTAAAATAATTTTTACGTAATTGTTAGCCGTGTAAAAGGGAAGTAAAAATTTTTTTACCTTTCCTAAGATTTTTTAGATATAATAATTAATAACCCTATTCTCTGATTTTAGGATGGTGCAATAAATGAATGAAAATACAGAAGAAAAAATTCTGCTCCTGGAAAAAGAAAATAAAATGTTTAAAGACGCTTTAAATTGCATAGATGCGTGTATTACGATACTAGATGAGACAGGAAAAATGATTTTCTGTTCGAAAGCATTTGAGCTAATCGAGGAATATCCGGCGGAATATTTTATTGGAAAAGGTCTCAACGAAATTGAAAATGAAACACAGGGGGACTTAAGTTTTATTGCTGATTCCATGAAAGAAAAGAAAATTATTAAGGACATTTATCTTCAGTATGTTTCCGGCAAAGGCAACCGGGTGTCGGCAATGGTCGATAACTTTCCTATTATATCCAGAAATACAGTTGTTGGTTCGGCAACGGTCTATCGTGATTTCTCCAGAATTAGAGAACTCTCTCAAAAACTCTTTAGTTTGCAAAGCGAAGTAAATTATCTTAGACAAAAAAGAAAAAACGGAACGCATTATTCTTTTGATAACATCATCGGAGAGAGTAACGAACTCAAATCCATCATTGACGCTGCAAAAAAGGTTGCCCTTAATTCCTCTCGAATTTTAATTCTTGGTGAAACAGGTACTGGTAAAGAACTTTTGGTGCAGAGCATTCATAACTCAAGCCCCATCGCGAACGAACCTTTTGTGGCGGTAAATTGTAGTGCCATTCCCAATACATTATTAGAAAGCATCTTCTTTGGCACGGTAAAAGGAGCTTTTACAGGTGCAGAGAATCAGCTCGGTCTATTTGAGGAAGCAAAAAATGGAACACTCTTTTTAGATGAAATACATTCTATGGATATGTCATTACAATCTAAACTTTTACGAGTGCTGGAGGCTAATTCAATTAGAAGAATTGGAGATCATAAAGATATACCTATACATACTAGAATCATTAGCTCTATGAACATTAGCCCATTTGAAGCAATCGACAAAGGATTTCTTAGAAAAGATTTGTACTACCGGCTAAGTGCAGTTACTTTAGAGTGTCCACCTTTACGAAAACGACAAAATGATGTGATGCTACTGGCAAAACTATTTATCGAAGAATTCAACAAACTCTTAGGCAAAAATATTAAAATAGTTTCTCAAGATGTAAAAAAACTATTTCAGTCCCATTTATGGCCGGGAAATATTCGTGAATTGAGACATACTATCGAGCATGGCATGAACTTAGCGGAACCAGCTGAAGAGATATTATTATTAAAACATTTGCCCCCCCACATTAATAAGGGTTTCCCGAAAAACACTTTGCCTAATACTCATACTGACCCGATTATTGGAAAAGATTTGCCAACTTTACTTCTGGAGTATGAAAGAGAGATTATAGTTCAAGTATTGAAAAAAAACAACTGTGTTATCAATAGAGCTGCTAAGGAATTAAAAGTTTCGAAACAAAACCTTTTTTACAAAATGAAACGGCTTAAAATTAACATTAACCATGAGAGTAGCATTGAATAACTAAATACGTTACCCATCGCCTTGTTGAAGCTTATCGTGTCACTGAAGGGTCTAAAGCAAAAGTTAGGCAACGTCTTATTTATGCATTTGGGTACGCTGAAGCTTCCTAAATTAGATTGGCCGAAACTGGCCAAGATTTTGGAAGCCCGATTAGCAGGCCAGAATTCTCTGTTTGAAGACGACCTTCAAGTGGCGAATGCTGCCGATAAAGCGATGGATTATTACTCGTTTGTGCAACAAAAAGGTGAGGAGAAGTCTGCCCGGAAACAAAAACAGACGTTTTGTGCGATCGACTTAGAAAGTGTCGAACATTCAATGACCCGTTCTTTAGGTCCGGAATTAGTTGCCCATGCGTTTTGGAAACGTCTGGGGTTTGATAAGTTGTTGCAAACGTGTGGACTCTCCTCGACAGAGCAATCATGGACGCAAGCCGTTGTTCTCGGCCGGCTAATTGAACCGGCAAGCGAACGACAGACGAGGTATTGGCTGAAAAAGAAAACGTCCCTTTTGGAAATGTAAGAGGTTGATTTGAGTGAGATGGGCGAAAACGCTATCTACGAGATTGGTGATACGCTTTTGACCCATAAAAAGCAGTTGGAGAAAGAACTTAGGAAACAGGAAGAGGCTCTTTTTCCCCAGGAGCACGCTTTGTTTTGTATGATTTAACGAATACTTTCTTTGAGGGTGGGGCAACAAAGAATACATCGGCTGTGCGCGGTCATTCCAAAGAAAAACGAAGCGATTGTCCCTTGATCACGCTCGCTTTGGTCGTGGATAACCGAGGCTTTCCGATCTTCAGCCAGATTTACAAAGGAAATCAGTCGGAACCTGAGACACTCGAGGAAATACTAAAGAGACTTTATGTCGAGACCCTCTTTAAGGAGACTTTACCTACCATTGTAATGGATCGAGGAATTGCTACCAAAAATAACCTTGAACTTCTCAAGGGAAAGAATTACCCCTATATCGTGGTAGAGAGGCGATCGACCGAAAAGGATTATGTCCAAGAGTTTACCCTTGCGAAGGAGACGTTTGAGAAGTTAGGGGATGACTCTAAAGAAGGCTCTTCCACCGTTTATGTTAAAAAGGTCTTGACGAAGGATGCGTGCAGGGTGCTTTGTTGGAGTGAAGGACGTAAGCTTAAGGAACGGGCGATGGATACCTTAAAGGAAAAACGATATTTGGAAGATCTGGAACGTCTGAAAGCGTCCGTTAGTAAGAAAGGCATTCTTTTGGCCACGAAAGTAGCCGAGCGAGTGGGCCGAATCAAAGAACGTTACCCCTCCATGGCAAAGCACTACGAAATATCACTCGAACTTGATGAAGAATGGAAAAAGGTTGTCAGTATTGCCTGGGCGAAATTGCCCAGTCGGGAGAAACGTGCAACTATAACCGGTTGCTATGTGATGGAAACCAGTCACAGAGATCTCGGTGCACAGGAGATTTGGCGACTCTATACGACCTTAGTCAAGGTGGAGGAAGCATTCCGTGACTTAAAAACCGATTTGGGGTTCAGACCGGTTCACCACCAGTTAGCGGAGCGAACGGAAGCGCATCTTTTTATATCTGTTCTTGCTTACCACCTGCTCAATCTTATTGAGCGCGAGCTTCGGGACAGCGGTGATCATCGACGATGGTCCACGATCAAGGATGTGTTATCCACACACCGACGAACAACCGTAATTATGACGGACGATGAGGACCATATACACCATATCAGATGCTCTGGGGTACCGGAAGTGGAACATAAGGAAATCTATCGTTTGTTGAATATTAAAGACCCGCTAAAGAGAATCCGATCATCGAAGGGTAAAAGGTTGTAGTGCCAGAATTATAATGAAGAATTGAGATACAGCAGGGGTTTGAGCTATGTCTACCGTGAAGTTGGGCTAGTGAAAAATGGCCAGGGAAATTATTCTCTAGCCATTTTTTAATTTTCAATAAACCTTTTTAAATCAGTCACAATTTACATATCTCTTCAAAACCTTAAGAGTGTATCCCTGCAAAGAATTCTTCATTGTCATCAATCGGCTTATCTGCGATAGAAGCAAGCAGTTCTTTTGACGGAGGTGGGGACACGTACGTACCGATAATAACACCAGCCACACCGCAAACCAACCCGACGACACAGTAACCCAGGTAGGAGTTAGCCATTGCTCCTGCTCCGAATATCCAGTCCCAAATTGGCATGTTATAAGAGGATTTCCATACCTTGTATTCCAGAACGAAGAAGATGAAGGTTCCCACAGTACCGAATAATCCACCTAACATTACTCCTAAGAGAGTAGTACGCTTCCACCATAATACATATAGCATCACAGAGATACCAGCCGTGAGTAACCCTGACGACAAGAAGTAAGCATCATTGAGAGTCGCTCCCATGACTGGGCTGTTATAGAGTAAAGCTAGAAGAATGTTTAATCCAATCATGAGCACTGTAACTAGGCGTGACCATTTAACAATCTTGGCATCAGACCAGTTCCTCTTCTTATATACCAAAGGTTGCAAAACATCGTAAGACAGGTTCATAGCAGTCATATTACTGTAATTGGCAACCGTAGACATCGTATGAGCTGACAATAAGAAAATCAATAGTCCTTTAAGCACGGGAGGCATATAGAAATTAATATACGTTGATACTATGTTATATGCACCTTTATCACCCAATGCAGCGGCAGCAGTGACAACACCATCTACAGTTTCAGGCGGGAACACGATTAGGCCCAAAACACCAATAATAGAGGCAGGTAAAACAATAACAAAGGTATTGAAAGTAATGCTGTATATCCCGCCTCGACGAGCTTCTCTTGTACTCTTAGCAGCTTGCGCTTTTAACCAGAAATCTTCTG
>Ga0209347_1005857_pt1 | contig 11342 bp, 9 predicted proteins | sample AutmiccommuBRH23_FD_187382 | JGI IMG/M metagenome (GOLD analysis project Ga0209347, IMG submission 187382) | Deep subsurface microbial communities from Mt. Terri, Switzerland - Autotrophic microbial communities BRH/23 (SPAdes) (version 2) | ecosystem: Environmental > Aquatic > Deep subsurface >...
CTCCGCATTCTTATCCCCAGGATTAACGTCAGGATGATATTTCCGAGCTAATTTACGATATGCTTTTTTTAATTCTTCTGTGCTTGCATTCTTTGGAACACCCAGCACTTCATAATAATCTCTTTTAGACATAGAACCCCCCGCTTGTTTTGAAAGGATGTGAGCATATTAAAATAAGTCAGGACAGGGGGCTCCCTGTCCCAACTGTCAGCCGCTTATTTCCCTTTTTCGTCGTCTACTTCTTCATAGTCTGCATCCACTACTTCATCATCTCCACTTTCTTCTGACGATTGTCCCGGCTGGGCTTCCTGCTGCTCCTGAGCCGCCTGTTCGTATATCTTTGAAGAAACTGAAAATACGGCTTCTGACAGTGCTTCCGTCTTTGCTTTAAGTTCTTCTAAATCTTCACTTTCACTTTCCAAAACCGAACGTAAGTCCTTCTGAGCACTCTCTATTTTTTCCTTGTCGTCAGCCTCTACTTTATCGCCTAATTCCTTGAGAGTCTTTTCAGACTGGTACAATAAAGAATCTGCTTGGTTTTTAGCTTCTACCTGCTCCTTACGTTTCTCATCTTCCTCAGCATATTGCTCTGCATCTTTTACCATTTTATCTATTTCGTTGTCATCCAAGCCACTGGAAGATTTAATGGTAATGGCCTGAGATTTCCCTGTTCCTAAATCTTTGGCAGTAACATGCGCGATGCCGTTAGCATCCAGATCAAAAGTTACTTCAATTTGCGGAACGCCTCTTGGTGCAGGTGGAATATCGGTTAATTGAAAACGGCCAAGGGTTTTATTGCCGGAAGCCATCTTTCTTTCACCTTGCAGCACATGAATGTCCACTGCAGTTTGACTGTCCGCCGCCGTAGAAAAAACCTGACTCTTGGAAGTAGGGATTGTGGTATTTCTATCGATTAAAGGTGTAAACACCCCGCCTAAAGTCTCAATCCCCAGTGTTAACGGTGTTACATCTAATAACAGGACGTCTTTAACTTCTCCGGCTAGAACACCTGCTTGTATGGCTGCTCCTAAAGCTACCACTTCATCAGGGTTAACACCCTTGTGGGGATCACTGCCGATTACTTTTTTAATTGCTTCTTGCACCGCCGGAATCCTCGTAGAGCCGCCTACTAAAATCACCTTATCTATGTCACTGGACTTCATGCCTGCATCTTTTAAAGCCTGCCGTGTGGGTCCCATGGTTTTTTCCACTAAATCTGCAGTCAACTCTTCAAATTTAGCTCTGCTTAGATTAATATCCAAATGCTGAGGCCCTTCCTGATTAGCCGTGATAAACGGCAGGTTAACATTAGTGGTTGTTACACTCGATAACTCATGCTTTGCTTTTTCCGCTGCTTCTTTTAGGCGCTGCATTGCCATTTTATCTTTTACCAAATCTATGCCATGAGATTTCTTAAATTCCTGCACCAGGTAATCCATAATACGTTCATCGAAGTCATCACCGCCAAGACGGTTATTACCACTGGTAGCTTTCACCTCAAATACGCCTTCCCCTAACTCTAGGATAGATACGTCAAAGGTTCCTCCACCTAAATCGTAAACTGAGATTGTTTGGTCTTCACCCTTATCCAGGCCATATGCCAGTGAGGCCGCCGTAGGCTCATTAACAATCCGCAATACTTCCAAGCCGGCAATTTTTCCTGCATCTTTAGTTGCTTGACGTTGACTATCCGTAAAATATGCAGGAACTGTTATAACAGCTTGAGTTACCTGTTCACCTAGGTAGCTTTCAGCATCCTTCTTCATCTTCTGTAATATCATTGCAGATATCTCTTGCGGTGTGTACGATTTATCATCAATCGTCACCTTATGGTCGGTGCCCATCTGCCTTTTGATGGACGCAATCGTTCTATCAGGGTTGGTAATGGCCTGCCGTTTTGCAACTTGACCTACCAAACGTTCTCCCTCTTTCGAAAATGCCACTACCGATGGAGTAGTACGGTTACCTTCTGCATTTGGAATAACAACTGCTTCGCCGCCCTCCATCACTGCCATACATGAGTTAGTAGTCCCTAAGTCAATTCCTATAACTTTTCCCATATTATCTGCCTCCTAAAAATTTTTTAACTAATATAAGTCAGAAGTCAGTATTAACTACTTCTAATAACTACTGAACAATTCCCTTAACTCTTTGCAACTTTTACCATAGCAGGTCGAATAACCTTATTCTTTAGTTTATATCCCTTTTGAAACACTTCAATAACAGTTCCATCCGGATATTCATCGGTTTCCTCCTGCATGACAGCTTCGTGATATTCCGGATCAAATGTTTGCCCTTTGGCTTCAATAACAGTCAATCCTTCTTGAGATAACACCTCAAATAGTTGTCTATAGGTCATTTCAACCCCAGCTTTCAAACTATTATTATCCCCGTATTCTGCTTCCAATGCTCTACTGAAGTTATCTAACACCGGCAGAAGTCTTTCTACCAAATTCTGTGATGCGTATCTTGCAAAATCCTCTTGTTCTTTCCTCGATCGTTTACGAAAGTTATCAAAATCCGCCTGCAACCGTGCCAGCCTTTGATATAAATCTTCGCGTTCTTTAACCAATTTCTCAATCTCTACTTCCGGGCTGCTACCTTCAATTGTTTCTCCTTTGCTACCCGCCAATTCTTCCTGTTCTTCCTCAACTTCTTGAAACATCTGCTGTTCTGATTCGATGGAATTATTATCAGCCATATTATCTTCTTCAGCCTTGCCAACCCCATCTTTGGCTTTTTGCATTAAATCATCATCCTCTAGTTTATGTATGCCTACCCCCTCTTGTTCTTCCAGACCTTTCTTACCTTCAGTTTTTGCCATGGCATTCACCTCACTAACTTCTAAACTTAAACTGCAATGTTTAACAGTTTTTATTAAGCACCTAAGTAACCACGGGCACCTTATTTAATAATATTTTTTTAGCACGTCAGACAAATTAGTAGTTACTAATTTGACCAGAGAAACTGCTTTAGGGTATTTCATCCGGGTAGGGCCTAATAACCCAAGAGTACCGGCTACCTCACCATTAATATGATAAGTTGCAGTAATAATGCTGCATTGATCAATCCCTTCCAGCTTATTTTCCCCACCAATCTTAATGGTTAATCCCTGCTTATTATCATTTTGTAATATTTCCCTTAGAGTTGATTCCTCCTCAAGATTGCGTAACAGCATTTTTACCTTCTCTAAATCATTAAATTCAGGTTGATTTAAAATATTTAGGGTTCCTCCTAAGTATATCTGTCCGCCTTGAGAACCGATTAAATAGTCGGACAAGGCAGAAACTATATTATTTAAGATAAGTTTTTCCCTAATCACTTGCTGGCAAATCTCTATTAGCGTCTCTTCTTTTAACTGCTGAATCGCATAACCTTGAAGGTTATGATTTAACACATTACTAATCCTTTCCATGTCACTAACAGTTAGTATTTCCGGCATATCAATGGTGCTGTGCTGTACCAAGCCTCCTTGGAATACAACCATCAGCAAAGCCTTCCCGGGATTGAGCATTAACAATCTTACATCCTTAACATAACTACCTCCGGCTTGAGGGCCTGTAACCAATGCAACATAATCAGTAATATTAGACAGAAGTTTCCCTGTTCTTTCAAGAACCTCCTCAATCTGTTCCACCTTGACAGAGTAACGATCTTTAATAAACGCCGTTTCAGCGGAGCTCAACTGATGATCTTTCATTAAGCAATCCACATAATAGCGGTAACCAATATCGGAAGGGATTCTCCCCGCCGATGTATGGGGTTGCTCAATAAGCCCCATTTCCTCTAAGTCAGCCATTTCATTTCGGACCGTAGCCGGGCTCACTCCTAGGTCGTATTTACGCGCAATCAATCTTGACCCTACGGGCTCAGCAGTCTCTATATAACTTTTTATAATAGCCTCAAGAACCATTTTTTTACGCTGATCCATGCGCATAACATCACCCTCTTGTTAGCACTCTATGTTAATGAGTGCTAGTTTTTACACCTAAAAAATATCACTTAGCGTGTCTTTTGTCAAGATAGATTAGTGCATTGGAAATAATTTTTACAGCTTCTTAAGCCGTATATCGCTATTTTACATTGAATTAGATAAACTCTCGAAAAACTTCATTGGCTAATAGTCTCGCCCGTTCAGTTAAGAGTAGTTGCCTATTATTTTCTTCGATTAAGCCGCCCTCAGTAAGAGAAACAATTTCCTTTTCATATATTTGATGCATGGATACACCAAAACGTTCTTCAAACGCTGGTATGGATACCCCTTCCTTAACCAAACGCAAACCCATTATAATAGTTTCGGCCATTTCTTCTTTTTTACTTAAAGTCAGCATTTCCTCTCTCGGCCAACTCCTATCTTTAAGGCTGGTAATATACTGAGACAGCAGTTGATAGTTTGACCAACGATATTTATTATAATATGATGCGGCGGATACGCCTATTCCTAGATAATGCTGACCTCGCCAGTATATCAGATTGTGACGAGATTGAAAGCCTGGTTTTGCGTAATTGGAAATCTCGTATTGCTCTAACCCGGCCCGTCGTACTATCTCTTGCGCCTCCAAATACATGTCGGCCTGTTGGTCTTCATTTGGAAGAGTAAGGGTGCCCGCTGCGGCCAGTCGTCCCCAAACAGTCTCTTGGGACAGCTTAAGACCGTATAAAGACATATGCTCAGGTTTTTGTTCCAGCACTTTGCGGACAGTGTTCTCCCATTGTTCAAGAGATTGCCCCGGTAGTCCGTAAATCAAATCTACTCCGAGATTGGTAAAACCGGCCTCTCTTACGCACTCAATTGCATGAATTACATCTTTCCACGAATGATGCCTGCTCATTTCAATTAAACAGTCTCCGGAATCAGTCTGCACCCCTAAAGATACCCTGTTTATTCCCATGTCGGCATAAGCTTTAAACTTATTTAAAGTTACTGTCTCCGGATTAGCTTCAATAGATATTTCTATATCGTCATTAATGCAAAAATACCGCCTAATATGAGACAGCACGTAATCAATAAAACTCTCTGAGACTAGACTGGGGGTGCCCCCTCCGAAATAAACAGTATTCACTGCTAAGGCGCCATAGTTTTCGCGTATCAGTTCCATCTCAGTCTTTAACGCCTGAAAGTAATCCGTGGATTGATGCTTGACCATAGCATAAGGGAAGGAGACAAAATCACAATAATTGCACTTGCTGGTGCAAAAAGGAATGTGGACATAGAGCCCAACACCTTCCATACTTTCGCCTCCTTTTCTTTTTAAAACTCTAGTCTATACTTAACACGGCCATAAACGCTTCCTGAGGAATTTCCACCTTGCCCACTTGTTTCATGCGCTTTTTACCTTCTTTTTGCTTTTCGAGCAGTTTGCGTTTCCGGGAAATATCCCCACCGTAGCATTTATCAAGGACACTTTTACGAAGGGCCTTAATGTTAACCCGGGCAATAACCTTGTTGCCTATAGCCGCTTGAATTGGTATTTCAAACATTTGCCTTGGTATTAATTCCTTTAATTTATTGGTGAAATTCCGGCCTTGATAATAGGCTTTATCTCGGTGTACGATGCAAGATAGAGCATCCACTATTTCCCCGCCTATCAAAATATCCAATTTGACCAGGTCCGTTACCCGGTAGCCTGATAACTCGTAATCCAGGGAGGCATATCCCTTTGTCCTAGATTTAAGCAGGTCAAAGAAATCAAAAATGATTTCACTTAATGGAAGAGAGTAAGTCAGCATCACCCTTAACTCAGACAGGTATTCCATAGATTCATAAGCACCGCGTTTTTCCTGACATAACTCCATTACTGCCCCTACGTAATTGCTTGGCATCATGACCGTAGCCTTAACGAACGGTTCCCCAATGGATTCCACCTCGCCCACAGGGGGCATATTACTTGGGTTATCTATATTTATTTCAGCGCCATCAGCTGTTTTTACCTGATAAATTACGTTTGGTGCAGTGGTAATTAAGTCTATCTTATATTCTCTTTCCAATCGTTCTTGAATAATTTCCATATGCAGAAGACCTAAAAAGCCACAGCGAAATCCAAAGCCTAACGCTACAGAGTTTTCCGGTTCGTAGATTAGTGAGGCATCGTTTAGCTGCAGCCGTTCCAAGGCGTCTCGCAAGTCTTCGTAATTAGCATTATCCACCGGGAAAAGACCACAATAGACCATGGGAGTAGCTTTGCGATAACCAGGCAGAGGACTATCGGCACCGTCCTTAGCCGTCGTAATTGTATCTCCCACTCTAGTATCCTTAACATTTTTTATACTTGCACTAATAAAACCAACCTCGCCTGCCTTTAATTGGTCTACTACTTTCGGCGCAGGTGTAAATATACCAACTTCATTCACCTCAAATGTCTTGCCACTGGACATCATTTTAATCTGATTGCCTTTCTTAATAGAACCATCCACTACACGAATGTAGGGGATTGCTCCACGATAGGAATCATAAAGGGAATCGAAGATAAGTGCTCTTAACGGCCGCTCTGCATTATCCACAGGCGGGGGAATGCGTTTTACGATAGCCTCCAATATTTCCTGGGTCCCCTCGCCGGTTTTAGCAGAAGTCAGAACTACATCTTGGGGGTCTATTCCCAGAACCTCTTCAAGCTCTTTCTTTACCCCTTCAGGATCAGCACTAGGCAAATCAATTTTATTGATAACCGGGATAATCTCCAGATCCTGCTCCATAGCTAGATAAATGTTGGCTAGAGTTTGGGCTTCAATTCCTTGGGCCGCATCCACAATCAACAAAGCGCCCTCACAAGCCGCTAGGCTGCGAGAAACTTCATAGGAAAAATCCACGTGTCCAGGTGTGTCAATCAAGTTTAATTGATACTCCTGGCCGTCCATAGCTTGATGCATAAGCCGAACAGCCTGCAGCTTGATAGTAATCCCGCGTTCTTTCTCCAAATCCATAGAATCAAGCACTTGTTCAGACATTTCTCTATCTGATAAGGCACCGGTAAATTCCAAAAGCCTGTCTGCCAAAGTTGATTTACCATGGTCAATATGCGCTATAATACTAAAATTTCTAATTAAGTTTTTATTAATTCCCATGTCAATAAACCTCTTTCATATAGGTAGCTAACTTGTAATATTATAGCACCTGCATCACTACCTATCAACTAAGCCGTGCCTTCTTTCGCAAAAAACGGCGTTTAAAAATATCGGCTGCCATTTGCGCCTCTTCCTGCTTAAATAAAAGAGCCAACGCCCCATACACACCTGCACCTACTACTACCGCAATAGTTACCTGCAATCCTTGGTTAAACTTTTTAGTGATATCCAAAATTGTCTCTAAATAGACGGCCGTAAAATATGTAATGCCGGCCATAATTGAGGAAGAAAACAGGCTTATTCCAAAGGATGTCACCATCTGTGTGCCGTTAATGGAGCCAATCTTTTGCCGTAAAATTATTAAAAGAAAAACCATATTGAAAATACCGGCAATTGAGTATGCCAGTGCTAAACCTCCGTGCTGCATCGGCTTAATGAGGAGAAAATTAAGTACTATGTTTAAAAGGATCGTCGCTACACCGGTTGTCACCGGTGTACGCGTATCGTGCAGCGCATAAAAGGTTCTATTAAGCACCTGAATTGCCGAATAAGCAAATAAACCAATAGAAAAGAACAACAATGCTTCAGCTATTTCCAAGCTGTCTTGATGAGTAAACAAACCCCACTCATACAAAAAACGAATTATGGGTATACGAAGCGCAACCAGTCCTGCAGCGGCAGGAAGGGTTAAGAAAATAACTGATCGTACACCTAAAGACATAGTGCGTTTAAACTCTTCTACCTCTTCTAAAGCTGCATGGGAAGTTAAAGTCGGAAAGACCGCAACAGCAACTGCAATACCGAAGATGCCAATGGGTAACTGCATCAATCTCTGCCCGGCCTTTAGAGCAGCAACGATACCCGGCGGCAGGGAACTGGCAAGGTTTTGAATAACAAACAGATTAAAATGGGTTACGGATAGGCCTACCAATACAGGAAGCATCAATGATGCAATCTTTTTCACATGTACATTACTTACGTTGAAATTAAATTCGTATTTTAAGCCTAACTTGATTAGCATCGGAACCTGAACTGCAAAGTTAGTAATGGCCCCAACTACAACACCGATAGAGAAACCTGCAATACCAATATATGGCGATAGGATTAGACCAACAATAATTATTGCTAAATTGTATAACACAGACCCCAAGGCTGGGAAAAAAAAGTGTCTGTATGAATTCAAAATTCCCGTAGCTATCCCGTTCAAGCCCATAAAAAAAGCCTGGGCAAACATAATCCGGGTCAATGTAACAGTTAAAGTAAAGCCTTCACCCTTAAATCCCGGCACCAAAAGGTAAACCAATTTTGGTGTAAATATAACACCAATAGTGACACCTACTACCATTAACACCATAATAATATTTAAAATAACGCTGGCTATTTTCCATGCTTCTTCTTCCTGTTTTTTAGCAATTAGACTCGTGAAGACAGGAATAAATGCCGAACTTAAGGCACCTCCCACAAGAAGCATGTACAAAAAGTCCGGTATAGAAAACGCTGCATTATAGGCATCTGTTATTCGGTTTTGTCCAAACTGGGCATAAATTATTACGTCTCTAAGGTATCCCAGCACACGGGAAATGGCCATGGCAATCATAATCATACCCGCCGCCTTGGCTACACCGCCCTTACCATCTGCCACGCATATCCCTCACTTCAAAAGTCGAGGTCAGAATTAGAAAGTCGGAAATTTCCCTTCTATCTCCTGTTTTCTGTTTTCCGTATTCTGCCCTTTTACATTCTGCTCTCCATTATACCACTTTGTTAGATGTTTCCGCCAGTCTATGGAAATTTCCCTCGCTTGGGCCAATAGTTCACTACCTAACAGCAGTAACTGCCCCGTCTCTCGTCTTAAACCATCCACCCATTGCATTGTACCATCCGTAAACCTAATATGATACCTCGTACCCATAGCCGCCACTACAACCTGCCTTTGATATAAGTGAAGAGACAAGACATCTCCTGGCGTTTCAGCAGTAAATTGCTGTAACTCAAAAGCCACCTTATTCAAGGTTACAACTAATAATGAAAGTATTAATAAAGCAAATAGCATTTTCTTAACCAATAGCTAAAACACCTCCAACAATACCATTACCCATATTGGATTATTCCATACCCTTTAAGAAGTTGGAATGTTGGTACATTGGAAAGGTTTAAAATCCTAACCAACTCATTGGGGACATTCCTGTCCCCAGAGAATAACCTAGTCTTTAGCAGGTGTGTCCCCTTTCCGCAGTAAATATAAAGGACAGCTAAAATAGCTGTCCTACCTCACTTCTTTTTCTATTTCTTTTGCTAATATCCCGGCAAATAACCGAGCACTTTCCTCTGCCTCCTCTAGACTATTGAAACTGCTTCCCATTTCTATTAAAATTGCATGGGGATGCAAATGTTGATTATACCTCCCACTCTGGGCCCTAACCCCTGCAGATAAACCCGGATAGAGTTGATCCATTGTAGTCGTAAGCCGGTTTGCAAATTCCAAATTTTTCTTCCAATTAGGATGCTCCCAGCGTTGATCAGTTCCTACTACAAACATGACTTCCGCTGCTCGTTCGCCTTGAACACTTATCACTTTTTTAGCTCCGATACCAGCATCCCTATGTACATCTATTAATACTTCGATAGAAGGATATTCCTTTAACATCTCTTTTGCCGTTTCCATTGAATTTCCATAAGAGTCACCCCAACTGGGATAGTCATGAATAGCTGGCGAATATATGGTACCAATGCCATAATCTTCTTCCAAGCTGCTTGCTAATACTTGGGCAACCTTGCTAACGCCTCCGTTCTTACCAGGCAGTCTATCTACCCCGTCTGTCGGCTTATAGGTCTCGGCATTATGTGAAGTATAAATACCTATTAACACTTTTCCTTTAGGTGAAACACGAGAAACCGGAGCAGAGACCGGCACATCCTCCTTCGGAGGTGGAGGAGGCAATATTAACGCTTCCTTTTCAAAGTTCGCTGCCTCAGCTAAGGCAACCAACTGGGAATCCAAGATACTTTCTATACTCCCCGGCTCCATCCTGGTAATAAATTCCACCCACTCATTGAAAATACGACTGACAGAGTTTCGCAATCCTTCTTTCGGAACTTCTTGACCTCTTGTAAACACTGCCAATGGTATCGTTTGGGATAAAATTTCAGTTGTTTCTGTTATTACACCAAGCTTTTTTAACGTTTCTACTAGGTTACCCGTCTTGGTTACAGATCGTCCTTGGTTACTAAAAACAGGCACAGCCGACTGAAACTGCGTTGAAACATAAGAATAGACAGTCACCGACAGTAGCATTAATAAGATTAACCCTGCAATTCTTTTGATTGTGTTATTTCTTCTACGTCTAGATCGGTAGGAAAAAACGCTGATTATTGGTTTTCTGCCCATTTATATTTCCACCTTTAACTTTACTTTTGCTAAAACCCAAGTGATAACGCGGAAACTTACATCAGGTGGGGTTTTATATACATCTGATGTCTAGTTAAGCCTATCCAGGAGCTTAGCGCCACTTATTAACTGGTGTTAGTGGCGGTTAACTATCGGATAAATAATTTTATGCACTTGTCCCATTTTTTATAACATATTTATGAAACCCATCATAAGATCCAATTTGAAATCTTCATAAAAATAACCAGATATAATAGAACGGATGCAACCAACAGGCACATTCCCTATATCTGGTATATTTTTCGTCATCTTTATTAAGTTATCTCAATTCTGTTGGGACAAATGCATCAATAATACCGATAACGAAAGCAGCAAGCAGCGCCCCAATTATACTAACCGATAGATAATCGGGAACAATAAACTGAGCCACATAAATTACTACTGCAGAAGTAACAAAACCTATAATACCACGGGACTGAGGTGAAATCTTTTTCCCCAGTAAGCTTTCAACTAAGTAACCCAGAACAGCTATGACGGCTGCAGCTATTAAAGCACCTGTAAATCCAGCAACTCTAACCCCTGGTAAAAACCAACTAACAAGCAGCACTACTAAACCAGAAACAATAAAACGAACAATAGTACCCAGCCAACTACCCATAATACATACCTCCTTTCAAAGATACTAGTTTAAGATGTTCTTAAAGTCATCAGCTTCTCGAACACATCCTTAAAAAAAGTGTTCCCAGAGATAGAATAATCTATACCAAAAAAGCAATGTTGCGCAATGTAGTTAAACATGGTAAAATGTAAGTTGTTTTACTACCGATTGACAAAACATTCCCCATGTTATGTTAGTGTCTTTAAAACATATTATCATTTCGCTAGGAGGTGA
>Ga0209347_1005861_pt1 | contig 11336 bp, 10 predicted proteins | sample AutmiccommuBRH23_FD_187382 | JGI IMG/M metagenome (GOLD analysis project Ga0209347, IMG submission 187382) | Deep subsurface microbial communities from Mt. Terri, Switzerland - Autotrophic microbial communities BRH/23 (SPAdes) (version 2) | ecosystem: Environmental > Aquatic > Deep subsurface >...
CGGGCTTGCCTTCGGCCTTTTCGCGGACGCAAGCCTGTTCGCACAATGTCTCGGTCGGGCAGACGCGGGCGCACATGCCGCCGAGGATGTTCTGCTGGAAGATCGTTCTGGCCGCCGCTTCGGGTGTGCCGGTCGCGATCTGGCGGATGAAGAGCGGGATGTCGATGTCGGTGGGGCAGGCCGTGATGCAGGGCGCATCGTGGCAGAAATAGCAGCGATCTGCGGCCACCAGCGCCTCGTGATCGTCCAGTGGCGGATGCAGATCCGAGAAATGATCAGCATAGGCGGCAGGGTCCAGCCGCCCGGCTTTGATCCCTTCCGCAAGGGGATTTGCAGTCATCAGAGCCTCTCCTGTTGTTCTTTTCTTGAGGTCAGTATTCCACGATTCCTTTTTTTATCAACTGGTAAAATTTAGGCAGTTTGTGAACGACCCATCCACGGGTGGTCGCGCCCGGGATGAGCGTTTCGCAGCAGCGTCAACCGCCCTGCGCCGGCAGATGACCTGTGATCAGACGTGGCGGGTCAGGCGGCGGCCTGTTCTTCCAGAGGCAGGCTGAATGTGAAGGTGCTGCCGACAACCGGCGTGCTTTGCACGCTGATGTCGCCGACCTGGAGGGCCACCAGTCGCTTGGTGATGGCCAGACCCAGACCTGTCCCGCCCTGTCGCCGTGTGCCCGAGGGATGCACCTGCGAGAATTCTTCGACGATTGAGTCCAGTTTCTCTTCGGGTATGCCGTCCCCGGTATCGGCCACGGTCACCTTGACGCAATGAGGGCCGGGAAGGGCCGAAACGCGCACCGAACCGCCCGAGGAGGTGAACTTGACCGCGTTGGACAGAAGGTTCTCCATGATCTGCGCGACACGCACCGGATCGGCCGCAACCTTGGTATCGCAAGGCTCGGTCTCGAGCAGAATTCCCTTGGCCTCGGCCATGCCAGGCTGCGCCCCTTTTTTCCGCTACGATCAGACGTCTTCCGTGACCTGACGCAGGATGTCCTGGTCCCCGCTCAGACGCCGCGAGATCCGGGGGGCCAGTTTGCCCAGCGCCTTGCGGTCGCCCGCGCGGGCCGAATCCTCGGCCTCGGCTAGCAGGCGCGACAACTGGGTCAGGCCGACCACGGCGGTCGATCCGACCGTGCTGTGGATGCGGTCCGCCACATCCTCCAGACCCATGGTCTTGTCCGTCAGGACAGGCAGGGTCTTGTCCACATCGTTCAGGGTCTGATCCAGAAAACGCAGCGCGCTGCCGCGGTCCAGCATCTCTTCCAGCTGCGCCAAGGCGCGGTGCATCTCGGACTGGGCCTTGGCGTCGGGGGCGGCCTCTGCCTTCTCGGACAGTCTGACGTCCAGCATCTGGGTCATGGCGGCGGACAGTTCGGCGGTGTTGATCGGCTTGGTCACGACGGCATTCATGCCCACCGCCGTCAGGTCTTTCAGACGCTTCTCATCGCTGAAGGCCGTGACGCCGATGATGATGGCATCGGCCGAGGCCCCGCCTGCGCGGATCAGCCCGGTTGCCTCGCGCCCGTCCATGACCGGCATGCTCACATCCATCAGGATGATGTCATATGGCTTGCCCGAGGCTGCCGCCACGGCCTCCAGACCGTTGCTGGCCTGTGACGGGACATGCCCCAGCCGGACGATCATCTTGCTCATGAGCGTGACGTTGATCTTGTTGTCATCGACCACCAGAACCTCCAGCGGCTTGACCGGCGGCGCGATGGCCTTTGATGCCGCGTCGGGTGCCACGGGCAGCGCCACGGTATCGTTGTCCTCATCCGCGAAAGGCAGGGTGATCTCGAAGCAGAAGGTGCTGCCCTTCCCTTCCTCGCTGCTCAGGAAAAGGTGCCCCCCCATCCGCGTGACGGCCAGCCGCACGATCGGCAGGCCCAGCCCCGTGCCCGACCCCCGGAAGCGCGAAACGGATTCCACCGTCTCGAATTCCGCGAAGATCCGCTCCTGATCTGCAGGGCCGATCCCGATGCCGGTATCGCGCACCTCGACCCGCAGGCGCTGCGCGCCGTCTTCCTCGGGAGAAAAGGTCAGCCCGATCCGGACTCCGCCATGGTCGGTGAACTTTACCGCATTGCCCGCCAGATTATACAGCGCGCGCGAGAAGGCATTGGGCAGACCAAGATACATCCGCTCGGCATCCTGTCCCGCGACCTCAAGCTTCAGCCACAGGCCGCGCGCGGCCGCCATCGGCGTCAGCTCGCGCAGGATATCCTGCGCCACCTCGGCGGGGCGGAAGGGCACATTGCCCATCCGGCTTTCGCCAAGCCGCGTGATTTCCAGCACGTCATTGACCTGTTGCAACGCCCGGTCGCTGCAATCCTTGGCCGTTTGCAGCAGCAGCCGCGTTTCGTCATCCATCGGCCCCTGATCGATCAGGTCAAGCGCCGCCATGACCCCATGCAGCGGGGTGCGCATCTCGTGGCTCATCGTCGCCAGGAACATCGTCTTGGCCGAGGCGTGCCGTTCGGCCTCGTCCCGCGCGATCACCAGCCGTTCTTCGGCGGCGACCACATCCGAAATGTCGCGGATGAACCCGATCAGGATCGGCCGCCCGTCCAGATCGTGATCCGCCACGACCGAAATCTCGGCCTTGAAGGGCGTGCCGTCCATCCGGACGGCATCCATCCGCACCGGTCCGGCACCGATCATCTTGCGGTGACCATCGCGCCGGTGTCTGGCCATCAGCTTGCGATGAGACTCCCTGTGATCGGCCGGGACCATCACCTCCTCGATGAACTCGCCTTCCAATTCATCGGCGGGAACCCCGAAGATGCTTGCCGCCGCAGGGTTGGCCATCAGGATCTGGCCATACATGTCCGAAATGACAACGGCGCTCAGCGAGACCTCGAACACCTTGGAAACCGTGTCCAGCGCGCGCTGCATCTTGACCGTCCGGTCTTCCAGTTCGCGCCACAGCTTCACGGCCAGAACGGCCGAGGCGATCATCAGGAAAAGCAGCACAAGGCTCTGGATCCAGAACCGCTTGAGCAGGCTGCGCTCGGCCTCCCGCACCATGTCGGACTGCGTCACATAATGCAGCAGAGCCATGGTCGTGATGTCACGCACCAGCGGCGCGGCCCTTTGCACACTGCCGGCAAACCGCACAAGTCCAGCGGTGTCCCCCTCGGTCAGACTGTCAAGTTCTGCCGCCAGCGCGTCACGGCTTTCATCCAGTTCGACCAGCCGGTTCCGCAGGTCGTCCGAGATGGTTTCGCGGCTCAGGGCGGCGATCACGGTATTCACGCGGCTGTAAAAGATATCCAGACGCAACCGCACCACCGACAGGTCCGTCGATGTGCCTGCCAGTTCCGGATAGGTCGTGAACAGAAGCGTCCGGTCAATCGACAGACCCAGGGATTTGTGATCAACGTCAAGCTGCGAGATCAGCCAGCCCGCATTGTCGGAATCCGATGCCCGCACTGCGTCGATGCGGTCCCGGAAGGCCTGCGCGCTATACACCATAGCGACGCAGGACAATACCAGAAGCAGTAGCAGAAACAGGGCCGTATAGCGCCGGGAGGTGTCTTTCCTCAGCACTGATGATCCTGTGATGGCGAACAATTCTTCAATCCGGAACAACCTGGATCTGGGTCAGCTGCCAGATCGAGAAGGAGTAGATTTCCTCGGTTTGAAACCGCGCATCGGCATCATAGGGGAACACGACCCATAGCGGGCCCTTGTCGCGGATGCTGAAGGGTTCGCCGTTGATCCGGTTGGCGACGACGGGCACTTCCTCTTCCACAAGGCTGCGCGGCATCTCGACCTTGTAGTCGTTTACGGCCACCATGCTCAGAGCGCCATCCTGCGCCCCGACAGCCTCAAGCACAGAGGCCAGACTGGGGCCCGAAAACGTGACGGGCTCGGTTGTCCATATGGTCGATGTGGTGAAGCTGACCTGCGGCAGCGCCGACAGTTCGTCGTCGGTCAGGGTGCGGATCTCGGACCCGTCCCCTTTCACATCGACACTTAAGAGCACTTCGGCGGCGGCCAGACCGGCCGTCATATGCACCAGACCGAGGGCACCAACCACCAGGAGAAAGAAACGTTTAAACATGAGCCCTGAACCTCTCTTGAGACTGCGCATTGCTAGCGGCCCTCTTTCAGCCGGACAATAGTATCTTAAGATAACCCTGAACTGCCTTACGATATCGTTTTTCTGCCGCGTCTTATCTTACAGGATTCGCGGCAAAGGTGTATCACTCTCCTTCGACAATCTGGCATGTCTTTTGCAAGGATGACATCAAACATATAGGATGATTTTGTCGTTTGTGCCGCTATCATACCTTACGTATGCCAACATTTCCTCGTAAGTGCGTTCGGGGTCCGAGTATTCAGGAAAAACCAGATGCCCAGAAACTATGCCGCGACTGCTGATCACATCAGCCGTGTGTTGCTTGCGGACGATCACAGGTTGATCGGCGAGGCTGTCGCCACCCTGTTGTCCACGACGGAACGGTTCAGCGTCGACACCGCAGAAACGTTTGACGAAACGATCTCCTGCCTTGTCAATGACGGCCCCTATGACATCGTGATGCTGGATCTGCGGATGCCGGGCCTCGTCGGTCTGGAGGGCGTGCGTCAGGTGGTCGAAAACGCGGGTACGGGTCAGGTTGTCCTGTTCTCGGCCAATGCCGACCGCCATATCCTGAACCGTTCCATCGAAATGGGCGTGCGCGGCCTGATCCCCAAGACGATGCCGCTGCAATCGCTGGTCAGTGTGCTGCGCCTGATCGAATCCGGGCAGATGTTCGTTCCCGCCGACGCGCTGGACGACAAGCAGGCCTCCGGGGAACGCGACAAGCTGACCGATGTGGAACTGCATGTGCTGCGCCTTGCGGCGGCGGGCCTGACCAACAAGCACATCGCCAACGACATGGATCAGAGCGAGACGACGATCAAGATGCACATGCGCACGATCTGCCGCAAGCTGGGCGCGCGCAACCGCGCCCATGCCGCCGTGATCGGTCGCGACATGTCGATCATCGAGTCCTGATCGCGCCCTATCCCTTGCCGCTGATCCTGCGCCGCATCGCCCGTTGATAAAGACCGGGCGAGGCGCGCATCAGCCACCAGGCCAGCCGGGCGACACGCCCCACGGGGATGAAGTCCTGCCCACGCGCCAATCCGCGCAGGATCACGGCTGCGGCCGCCTCGGGGGTCATGTAATCCATCCCGTCCGCAGCCGATCCCGGCCGCTGCAAGCCGTCCGCGCGCCGGTCGGCCCGGCCAAGGTTCGTCGCCACGAAACTGGGGGCCGCGATCAGGCAACGCACGCCAAAAGCCGCCTCCTCTGACCGCAACGAGGCAAAGAAACCCTGAACCGCATGTTTCGACGCAGCATAGGCCGTGCGGTTGTGCAGCGGTGCAAAGCCCGCGACCGAGGATATCGCCAGATGGGTGCCGCCGCTCTGCCGGATCGCCGCCAGAAAGGCCCGCGCCATGGCCACGGCGGCGAAATAGTTGATCTCGAACACGCGACGATGACTCTCATCGCTGGATCCGGCGAACGGGCCGATCTGCGACACGCCTGCATTATAGATCACCAGATCAATCGACGGGCGCGCTGCGATGATCTGCGCCGCCGCCTGCTCCAGCGCGGCGCCATCGGTCAGGTCCACCGCAACGGGTGTCCGTGTCGCCGATGCCGCCAGCCCGGTCACGTCGATATCCATCAGCACGCAGTGCCAGCCCTGCGCCTCCAGCGCTGCGGCCATGGCCCGCCCCAGCCCGCCATTGCCGCCCGAGATCACCGCCGTCCTCACAGCCCGGCCTCCCGCCGCCACAGGTCGAACACCTGCGCCGAGGTCAGGTCCGGCACATAGCCGAAATCACGCTTCAGCCGCGTATTGTCCAGAACAGGCCGGTATTGCAGAAACCGCACCTGCTCGGGCCCGTATTGCGACAGGCCCAGCGGATGCAGCACCGCCAAGGCCGCCCGCAGCGCCCAGGCCGGCACCCGCAGAACCGGCTTTCCCAGTGCCGCCGCCAGCGCATCAACCGACATCCAGCCATCCCCGGCGACATTGTAGATCCCCGCAGGCCCATCGGTCGCCGCCCGCCGGACGATCCGGGCCAGATCACGGGTCCAGATGAACACGAACGGGCTGTCGCTGCCCCGGATCGCCAGAAGGCGCCTGCGTCGGAACAATGCGGTGATCTGGTTGTCCACCCCCGCCCCCAGCACGGTGCCCACGCGCAGCACCACCTGCTCCAGCCCCGGATGCCGCGCCCGCGCCGCGGCCAGCATCTCCTCGACCTGACGCTTGTGATCGGCATAGGCGAATTCCGGATTGCCCCGGCAGGATGCGTCTTCCGTCAGCGGCACGGGGTTGTCCGCGTGATAGCCATAGGCCGCGCCCGAACTGGTCACGACCAGCCGTCGCACCCCATGCGCCACGCAAGCCTCCAGCACATGCCGCGTGCCGGTCACATCCACCGCATGGGCCTGCGCCCGCGTCATCCCCGGCGGCGGCGTCACGATCGAGGCCAGATGCACCACCACCTCGGGCCGGATCGCGCCGATCACCTGATCGGGGTCGGTGCCCGTCACATCCATCCGCCGGAACTCCAGCCCCTCAGGCAGCCCCCGGTCGGACAGATCCGTGACAATGACATCCTTTGCAGGCAAAGCCTCGGCCAGCGCGCGCCCCACCATGCCCGCCCCGCCGGTGATCAGGATGCGGGTCATGGCGCAACCTTGGTCCGCGCCATCACGCTGGCCAGAGCCAGCCCCGAAATCGCGTGCCAGATGCCCCAGAAGGCCGCCACCACAGCCATGCCGCCCAGGCCGCCGAAAAAGCCGAAGATCAGCACCAGACCCAGACCCGAGTTCTGGATGCCGGTCTCGATGGTCACGGCCCTGCGGTCAAAGGCCGACAGTCCGGCCAGACTGGCCGTCGCATAGCCCCCGCCCAGCGCCAGCGCGTTGTGCAGGATCACCAGCCCCGCGATTCCACCGGCATAAGTCAGGAATTGCGCCCAGTTGGCCGCCAGCGCGATGATGATGAACCCCACGAAAATCGCCATGGACACCCATTGCAACGGCTGTCGCAGCTTGCGCGTCACGTCGGGGCGGCGGGTGTTCAGCGTCACCCCCAGAACCAGCGGCAACACCAGCATCAGCCCCACGGTGATCGCGATATTCACCGGATCAATCGCCGTGGCCCGCAGGATCTCGGCCGTGGGGGCATAGAGATTGCCCCAGAAGGCGATGTTGAGCGGCGTCAGCAGGATCGCCGCCACCGTGGCAAAGGCGGTCATCGACACTGACAGCGCCGCATTCCCCCCTGCCCGATGCGTGATGAAATTCGAGATATTGCCCCCCGGACAGGCCGCCACCAGCATCAGCCCCAAGGCGACCGATGGCTGTGGCCGCACCGCCAGCACCAACAGAAACGTCAGGACCGGCAATACCACGAATTGCGACACAAGCCCGACGATCAGCGGTTTCGGCGCCCGCGCCAGAACCCGGAAATCTCGCGGCGCCAGATCAATGGCGATCGAGAACATCACCACCGCCAGAATCCCGTTCAGCAAAACCAGCGAGCCCGCCGAGAAATCAAGAACCGCCTCGTCGATCATGCCGGTGCCCCTCCCAGCCTGCCGATCCAGCGGTTCACCGCTTTCCGATAGGTGGCCTTGTCCACATAATATGCCATGCGCGGCAGATTGAGGTAGTTCATGCCCCCCGTGGCCCGGTCAAATCCCTGCGCCTTGGTCTGTTGCAGCTTGCGCGCTGCGGCTGATCCGTCCTGCAATCCCTTGATATAGCGCACGACCATTTCGGCCTGTTCATGCCGCCCCTGCCAGCCAAGCCCCGAGGCCTCGACCATGCCCAGCACGAAAAGGTCATCCCGCTGCGGATGCATCGCGTTCAGGTAAAGATGCGGCGCATCCCCCTGCCAGTTCAGATGCGCCTTGTCGATGAACGGGTAATCCAGCCTATAGCCGGTGGCTGTCAGGATCATGTCATAGTCGGACTGGCTGCCATCGGTGAAATGCACCGTCGGCCCGTCGAACCTGTCCACATCGGGCCTCACCCGGATGTCGCCATGTGCCGCGTGATACAGCACCAGCGAGTTTACAATGGGGTGGCTTTCATACAGCCGGTAATCCGGCTTGGGAAATCCGTATTTCTGCGGTTCGCCCACGAACATGCGCAGGATTGCCCCGTCCAGGATCCGCTTCAGCGGCATCGGCAGCCTGATCGCCCCGCCCAGCGTATCAGCGGGTTTGCCAAAAATGTATTTCGGCACGAAGTAATAGCCGCGCCGCATCGACAGGTCGCAGGACAGCCCGTGATGGATCGCATCCACCGCAATGTCACAGCCGGAATTGCCCGCCCCGATCACCAGCACCCGCTTGCCGTCGAACTGGCTGGCATGACGATACTGCGCGGAATGGATCATCTCGCCGCTGAACGCGCCCTTGAAGCTGGGCATGTTCGGCGTGCTCAACGTGCCATTGGCGATCAGAAGGCCCGCGAAATCCGCGGATTGCTCTGACTGCCCGTCGCGCCATGTGATGCGCCAGCCGTCATGAGGACCACCCAGCGGCGTGCAGGACAGAACCTCGGCCCCAAAGCGGTAATGCCGGTGCAGGGCGAAATGCCGGGCGAAATCCTCGAAATAGCGCTTCATCTCGCGGTGGGACGGATAGTCGGCCACGTCGTCTCGCATCGGGAAATCAGCGAACTCCGTCATCCTCTTGGACGAGATCAGATGCGCCGTCTCATACATGGTCGAGCGGGGCCCGTCGATGTCCCACAGGCCACCCACACTGTCGTTCAGTTCGAACCCCTGAAAGGCGATACCGTGCTGGAGCAGCAACTTGGCCGTCGCCAAGCCCATCGGTCCCGCCCCGATCAGGGCGTACCTGTCGCGCGCATTGGTCATTCCGTCCTCCCTCATTGCAAGTTAAGTTGAACAAATGTTCAATCTAAGGCAAGATATTTCGATGACCGCGATGCTGCCCTCCGCCCCGCCGCGCAAACGTGCCCCCTCCGCGCGGGCGCTGGCCACGCGGCAGCGCGTCTTCGATGCCGCCGAACAGGTCTTCGCCCGTCAGGGCTTCGATGGCGCCACGATCCGCGACATCGCCGCAGCGGCGGGCGAGCCGGTCGGAACGATCCACCACCACGGCGGCGGCAAGGAGGCCCTGTTCCACGCCACCGTCGCCCGGCGGGCCGACACCCTGTCCCGGGCCCGGCTTGACGCCCTCGCCCGATTGCGCGCCACTGACGAGCTGACCCCGGACGGCCTGCTGCGCGCCTTCATGCAGCCCTTCTTCGCCCTGTCACGGGACGATCCGCGCTGGCGCGACTATGCGCGCCTTGTCGCCTTCGTCTCGACCGATGACCGCTGGCGCGCCATTTCGGCCAGCTGTTTCGACCCCACCGCCCAGACCTTCATGGACGCATTACACCAACGCCGCCCCGATGCCTCCCGCAGCCGGATCGCCGAAGCCTTCGTGTTCTCGGTCTCGGCCATGCTGGCCCTGCTGACCTCGCAAGGCCGGATCGCCGCCCTCGGCGGCACACCGGTCCCCGAGGATCAGCAATTCGACCACCTCATCCACTTCTGCGCAGCGGGCTTTGCGGCGTGATGGCCGCCGGCACGGGCAGCGATACGTGCCGCATGTCGACAGGTGTCCAGCCCAACAAACCTGTGCTAACAGGTCGCCAAAGACGAGCGAGACGCACATGGGCAAGATCCCTTTCTGGAAAATCAAACGCGAGCTGCAAAGGTTGCGGCGGGACGGAACAGTCGTCGTGGGTGAAATGCTCCGCCGGCTCTATTTCCGCCGCTACTACGATCTTGTCACCCGCAAAGAGATCCGCCGCACAAACGGCACGGTCCCCATGCAGCGGGAAGTGGCGATCTATCTGATCTATCCCGAAACCGGCGTTCTGGCCTCTCACATCTACATGCTCGATGAAATCAAACGGGCCGGCATCAGTGCGATCGTCGTCTCGAACCTGCCCCTGCACGACCATGACAGAGAGCAACTCCAGGCTGTCGCCACCCAGATCATCGAACGCCCGAATGTTGGTTACGATTTCGGCGGCTACCGGGACGGACTCCTTGAAATCGCGGATCGCCTGCCGACACTGGACCGCCTCTGGCTGCTCAACGACTCGGTCTGGATGGTGCCACGTCAGGACAGTTGGTTCACGCAGGCCCGCGCCATGAACAAGGACTTCACCGGCGCGACCTCCAGCTTTTCCATCCTCCGCAAAAGCCTTCTGGGGGCCAGACGTTTCGATGCCTCGGACTATCGCAATATTGTCTGGACCCATCAGCCGGACAACCCTAATTTCCATTACGGGTCCTACGCCCTGTGCATCGGCAAGGCCATTCTGCAGGATCACCGGTTCATGGACTACTGGCGAAAGCTTGAGATCCGGAACGGCAAGAAACACACAGTCAGACGCGGCGAGATCGGCCTCAGCCAATGGGCCATCCGCCACGGCTATAGCCACGGCGCCACGCATGAGATCGACCAGTTGCCACAAGAGCTCGCCAAACTATCGGATGAAGACCTGGATCAGACCGCACGCGAACTGATCCTGTTCAGGGACACCACGATCGCCGGGATCAAACCGCGTGTGCTACGAACGGATATGTCGACCGCCGACGGCCGCAACGAACGAACCGGCCTGATCCTGACCGCCGTCGCCCGCCACGGCAGCGCTTATGCGCTGGCCCTCTACAACCTGCGTCATACGACCTTTCCATTCCTCAAGAAGTCGCCATTGTGGCTGTCAGCAGACGGGCCCAACTGTATTTTGAAGGTAGCCGAAAACATTTTGACACAGCAGACACCTCATGTTGTCCAAGAAGCCACGCTGCTTTGCGCTGACAGATAGGTAGTCTGTAGAATATTAATTCTTACTTAGATCTTGGGATTATCCAGTCGATCGCAAAACGTCCGCTCTAATGCATTCGCTAGGCGTGGAACTGCAATCCGGCAGGAACCTGCCACTCGCGTCGCGCGCAGGCCTTCGCATCAATAACAATGGCCCTACATGTGTTGCTAAACTCACGGGCTTGGCTTAAGCGAACGTACCGTGGGTTGATGCAGTTTCCTGGCTTTTGATAGCACTTTGGGTAACGGACGTTGTGAATAAAAATCTGACAAAACTACTTCAATGCTATCGAGCCCAGTGCGCCGACCAAACGCCGAAGCCGTGCTGGTTGGGTGGTAAATCTGAACTTGAAAAAGGTGAAAACGGCGGTGCGAAAGTCGGCCACGGTAGCGGCGGGATGAGCCTGCTGCGGGCGGTGTAAAAGTCGTCCACCTTTACCCTTTCTGGTGACAGG
>Ga0209347_1005862_pt1 | contig 11335 bp, 5 predicted proteins | sample AutmiccommuBRH23_FD_187382 | JGI IMG/M metagenome (GOLD analysis project Ga0209347, IMG submission 187382) | Deep subsurface microbial communities from Mt. Terri, Switzerland - Autotrophic microbial communities BRH/23 (SPAdes) (version 2) | ecosystem: Environmental > Aquatic > Deep subsurface >...
TCTGATGCGGTGTGATGAAGTTCAGTACGACTTTCGGCTTGCCGTTCGACTTCGCCTCGATGATCGGGTTGATCGACTTGGTGTCGATGGGTGGGCGATAGACGCAGAAGGATTCGCCGAACGCCCGCATCCACAGGTGATCCTGATAGAGCTGCTGCCGGCCGGAGATGGTGCGCCACGGGATCAGTTCGTGGACGTTGGTATATCCGGCATTGTAGCAGACCGTCTCGGACTCGATGCCCGACCACGTCGGCGACGAAATGATCTTGCGTGGCTGGGCAACCACGTCGCGGAAGCGGATTTTTTCGTCTTCCTTGGGAAGTGCGAGATGAGCATGTTCGCGGCCTGTCGCCTTCGACAGAACCTCCCAGGCTTTGACCGCAACTTCGCCATTGGTTTCCGGCGCGAGCGACAGAATGACTTCCGCCGCATCGATATCGGTGTCGATCCTCGGGCGTCCTTTCGAAGCGCCTTCCTCCGTCACGATGCCATTCAGACGTCCTACCAGTTCGACCTCATGGTCGGTGTTCCAGGAGATGCCCTTGCCGCCATTGCCAAGCTTTTCCATCAATGGCCCCAGCGACGTGAACCGCTTGTAGAGGTTGGGATAGTCACGCTCGACGACCGCCACTGCCGGCATTGTCTTGCCAGGGATGAGATCCGTCTCGCCCTTCTTCCAGTCCTTGACATCGAGTGGCTGGGCAAGCTCGCCGGGCGTGTCGTGCAGGATCGGCACCAGGACCACATCCGTTTCCACGCCGAGAATTTCAGGGGCGACCTCGGAGAACTTCTTCGCAATCCCCTTGAAGATGTCCCAGTCGCTCCTTGCTTCCCAGGCCGGATCCGCAGCGCTTGTCAGCGGATGGATGAATGGGTGCATGTCGGAGGTGTTCAGGTCGTTCTTCTCATACCAGGTCGCGGTCGGCAGAACGATGTCGGAATAAACGCATGTGGTCGACATGCGGAAATCCAGGGTGACCAGCAGATCGAGCTTTCCCTCCGGCGCCTCGTCGTGCCAGACGGCCTCCTTCGATTGCTGCCGGCCCTCCTCGCCGAGATCCTTGCCAAGGAGGCCGTGCGATGTTCCCAGCAGATGTTTGAGAAAATACTCGTGCCCCTTGCCTGATGATCCAAGCAGGTTCGAGCGCCACACGAAGAGGTTGCGCGGCCAGTTGGCTTCGTCGTCCGGATCGGTGCACGACATCTCCAGCTTGCCGGACTTCAGTTGCGCGGCAACATAATCCTTCGGTTCCTTCTTGGCTTTTGCCGCCGCTTTCGCGATGTCCAGCGGATTGGACTTGAGCTGTGGCGCCGACGGCAACCATCCCATCCGCTCGGCCCGGATATTATAGTCGATCAGCGTTCCGTCCCATGGGCCTTCCGGTGCCGTCGGCGACAGGATTTCCTCGACCTTCAGCGTTTCGTAGCGCCACTGATCGGTATGTGCGTAGAAGAAGGATGTCGAGTTCATCTGACGCGGCGGGCGGTTCCAGTCGAGCCCGAAGGCCAGGGGCAGCCAGCCGGTCTGCGGGCGCAGTTTTTCCTGTCCGACGTAGTGACTCCAGCCACCACCGGACTGTCCGACGCAGCCGCACATGACCAGGAGGTTGATGATCCCCCGGTAGTTCATGTCCATGTGGTACCAGTGGTTCAGACCGGCGCCCAGGATGACCATGGAACGGCCGTTGGTTTTTTCGGCATTAAGCGCAAACTCGCGGGCAACCGTAATGATCTGCTCGCGCGGGACGCCCGTGATCTTCTCCGCCCAGGCCGGGGTGTAGGGCTGGTTGTCGTCATAGGACTTCGCGCAGCTTGCATCCTTCAGACCACGGTCGAGGCCATAATTGGCGACGAACAGATCAAACACCGTCGCAACGAGCGCATCGCCTTCGACAAGCTTCACCTTCCTGGCAGGCACCGAGCGCAAGAGAACGCTGTCGTGATCCGTTCCCTGAAAATGGTCGTGCTCCCGATTGCCGAAATAGGGAAAGCCGACAGACGCTATCTCGTCATGATCCTCATCCATGATGAAGGTCATGTCGAGTTCGACATCCTTGCCCTTGCCGTCCTTGTCTTCGAGGTTCCACTTGCCCTGTTCGCCCCAGCGAAACCCGATGGAGCCATTTGGCACGACGATCTTCTTGGTCTTGCCGTCGACAGCAACCGTCTTCCATTCCGGATTGTTGGTCTCGCCCAATCCTCCCTTGAAGTCCGACGCGCGCAGCAACTTTTCGGGGATATAATGGCCATCCTTCTTCACCAGGCGCACCAGCATCGGCATGTCGGTGTAACGGCGGCAGTAATTCTCAAAATACTCCGCCTGCCGGTCGAGATGAAACTCTCGCAGCACGACGTGCCCCAGCGCCATGGCCAGTGCGGCGTCGGTGCCCTGCTTCGGATGAAGCCAGATGTCGGAGAACTTCGCAGCCTCGGAATAGTCCGGAGACACGACCACCGACTTGGCGCCCTTGTAACGGACTTCCGTGTAGAAATGGGCGTCCGGGGTGCGCGTTTGCGGAACGTTCGAGCCCCAAAGCATCAGGAAGCCGGAATTGTACCAGTCAGCCGATTCCGGAACGTCCGTCTGCTCGCCCCACGTCATTGGCGAGGCAGGTGGCAGGTCGCAATACCAGTCGTAAAAGGACAGGTTTACCCCGCCGAGGAGTGATAGGTAGCGCGATCCCGCGGCATAGGAAACCATCGACATCGCCGGAATCGGGGAGAACCCGACCACCCGGTCCGGTCCCCATTTGCGGGCCGTGTAGGCATTGGCCGCGGCGATGATCTCGTTGACTTCGTCCCATGTCGAGCGGACGAATCCACCGTGGCCACGAAGCTTGATGTAATCGTTGCGCTTGGCCGGATCTTCCTGGATCGCGGTCCAGGCGCCGATCGGCGTTTTCAGCACCCGCTCCTTGCGCCACTGCCTGACCAGGCGTGCGCGCACCAGGGGATATTTCACGCGGTTGGCGGAGTACATGTACCAACTGTAGCTGGCGCCGCGGGAACAGCCGCGCGGTTCGTGGTTGGGCAGGTCCGGCCGGGTGCGCGGATAGTCTGTCTGCTGGGTTTCCCAGGTGACGATCCCGCCCTTGACATAGATCTTCCAGGAGCAGGAGCCCGTGCAGTTGACGCCGTGGGTCGAGCGGACGATCTTGTCGTGCTGCCAGCGCTTGCGATAGGCATCTTCCCAGTCCCGGTTTTCATTGGTCGTCACACCGTGGCCGTTGGAAAAGGTTCCAGTGTTCTTGCGAGCCAGGAAATTCAGGCGGTCTAGAAGGTGTGACATCTCAGGTGTCCTTTCATTTCATCTGCTCAGCAGGGAACCGGTGCATTGCGGCGGGTGTAATAGATCCACGTCAGCGCGGTGCAGAGGGCGTAAAAGGCCGCGAAGCCCCAGAGCGCTGCGTTTGGTTCGCCTGTCATCGCGAGTGACGTGCCGTAGGATTTCGGGATGAAGAACGCGCCGTAGGCGGCGACTGCGGAGGTGAAGGCGATGATCGCCGCGCTCTCGCGTTCGATCTGCTTTTGCATGCTTGCCGCATCCAGTTTCGGCATTAGGCGGGGAATTTCCCGACGCATGATCGCGGGGATCATCTGGAAGGTGGAGGCATTGCCGACGCCGGTCAGGAAGAACAGCGCCATGAAGCAGGCGAAGAAGAGCCAGAAGTTGCCACCGGCGCCATCGGCCGGCAGGAACTGGAGCACACCGAAGACAGCCAGCATCATGCCGACGAACACACACAATGTGACCCGTCCGCCGCCGAAGCGGTCGGAGATCCAGCCTGTTCCAGCACGGCTCAAGGCGCCGACCAGTGGCCCGAGGAAGGCATAAGACAGCGCGTTGACTTCCGGGAACTGGGTCTTCATCAGCAGCGGAAAGCCCGCCGAGTAGCCGATGAAGCTGCCGAAAGTGCCGGTATAGAGAATGCACATGACCCAGTTGTGGAACCGCGAGAAGATCACGGACTGATCCGCGAAGGACGACTTGGCCGATGCGATGTCGTTCATGCCCAGATAGGCGGCGACCGTGGCCACGATGATGAACGGCACCCAGATGAAGCCAGCATTCTGCAGCCACAGCTGCCCGCCATCCGACAGCGGCTGCGGATCGCCGCCAAGTGCGCCGAAAACGCCCATGGTGATGACCATCGGCACGAGGAATTGCATGACCGACACGCCGAGATTGCCAAGGCCGGCGTTCAACGCCAGTGCGTTGCCCTTCTCCGCTTTCGGGTAGAAGAAGCTGATGTTGGACATCGACGAGGCGAAGTTGCCACCGCCAAGGCCACACAGAAGCGCAAGCACCAGGAAGATCAGGTAGGGCGTTTCGGGGTTCTGGACCGCATAGCCGATGCCCATTGCCGGCAGCAGGAGCGAAGCGGTCGAAAGCGTCGTCCACAAGCGGCCGCCGAAGATTGGCACCATGAAGCTGTAGAAGATGCGCAGCGTGGCGCCAGACAGACCCGGCAGCGCCGCCAGCCAGAACAGTTGTCCCTGAGTGAAGTTGAAGCCGATGGCCGGCAGGCGTGCAACCACCACCGACCAGACCATCCAGACCGAAAAGGCGAGCAGCAGGGCCGGGATCGAGATCCAGAGGTTGCGCCGGGCGATGCTGCGCCCCTTGGAAGCCCAGAACTCCTCATCCTCCGGATCCCATTCAGTCAGTGTGGCGCTCGAAGGCGCGGCCGGGATCGGCATGCCCTCGAACTCCGGGAGTTCGGGCAGCGCATCGCGCGAGATTTCCGGATTTGCACGCTCCATGTTGCGCACCGCCAGGTGCATCCAGGTCAGGGCAATAGCGACAAGGACGAACAGGAAGGCAAAGCAGGTTGTGTAGATGCCCGTCAGGTCAAGCAAGGCACCAAAGATGATGGGCAAGACGAAGCCGCCGAGCCCCCCGATCATCCCGACCAGACCACCGACTGAACCGACATTGTCTGGATAGTAGACCGGGATGTGCTTGAATACGGCGGCCTTGCCGAGGCTCATGAAAAAGCCGAGGCCGAAGATCATCAGCACAAACGCGCCAAATCCCATCCGCGTCGAAAAGGTGATGTCGCCAGTCCGCGCGTGGATGATGTAAGTCGTCTCTGGATAAGACAGCATGAACAGCATCAGGAGGGCGAACCCGAAGGTCCAGTACATCACCGCGCGAGCACCGAACCGGTCCGCCAAATGCCCGCCATAGGCGCGAAAGACACTGGCTGACAGTGAAAACGCCGCTGCTGCAATGCCTGCGGTTCGGATATCGACGTCGTATACGGCAACCAGGTAGTGCGGCAGCCACAGAGCCAAAGCGACGAAGGCCCCGAAAACGAAAAAGTAGTAGAGCGAGAAGCGCCAGACCTGCATATTCTTGAGAGGCGCCAATTGTGAAGCGATGCTGGCCGCCTTGGCTCCCGACTTGCGCCGCGCCTCAAATGCAGGGTCGTTCCTGGAAGCCAGGTAAAAGATGACGGCGATCGCTGCCAGCGCGAGCGCCCAGATGTTTGCGACTGCTTCCCAGCCAAAGGCCACCATGACGAAAGGAGCGCCGAACTTGGTGACCGCGGCTCCCACATTGCCCGCGCCGAATATGCCAAGCGCCGTCCCCTGCTTCTCGCGCGGATACCAATGCGAAACATAGGCAACGCCGATTGCAAACGAGCCACCCGCCAGGCCGACGCCAAGCGCCGCGACCAGGAACATCGGAAATGTTTCCGCCTGCGTCAGCAACCATGTGGCGATTGCCGTCAGGAGCATCTGGATCGGGAAGACGATCCGTCCGCCATACTGTTCGGTCCAGATACCCAGCATCAACCGGGTTAGCGACCCTGTCAGGATCGGCGTTGCAACCAGGATACCGAATTGTGTCTCGTTGAGCCCGAGTTGGGCCTGGATCTGCACCCCGATAATCGCAAAGATGGTCCAGACCGCAAAACAGACGGTGAATGCAAGTGTACTGAGTCCCAAGGCACGGTTCTGATCCGCACGGGTGACTCCTTCCAACGAATACATCTGTCAGACCCCCCAAGATTTCGGACCGATTTGATCCGCCTCACAAAGCGATCAGGGGCAATTGGCATCGCCGGCAGGCCATCGCATTTGATCGGAATCAAGGATTGCGCAATGAATGAAGCAACAAGCTCCCAAGGCCAATTTGACAAGCATGATGATCGGTCACATCAAGCGAGAAGGTTGAGTATGCTCACAGAAATAGGTAACGTCGCAAATCGACACTTGATAAATGTCAAGGATAGCAATTATGCGAACAACTGACCTGCCGCAGGTCCGGTCTCTCAGATTGTTCGAAAGCATGCAGGAATCGAATTTCGATGCACTCATGCAGGCTGCCTACTTGCAGAGCTTTCCGGCACAGCTTGATCTCATCACGGAAGGTGATCCGGCAGACTTCCTCCACATTGTGATCGAGGGGTGCGTTGAACTCTACGCGCGGGCCAACGGCCGTGAGTCGACCATGGGGATGGTTCGGCCGAACGGTACGTTCATTCTTGCCGCCGTCCTCAAGAGTGCGGTCTATCTGATGTCGGCACGCACATGCCACAAATCGAAGGTCCTGCTCATTCCGGTCGAAGACGTGCGCCACGCTTTCGAGGCCGACGAAGCCTTTGCGCGCGCCATCGTTCTGGAACTGGCGAGTTGCTATCGCGGCGTTGTCAAGGAGCACAAGGATATCAAGCTCAGGACCGCGGTCGAGCGTCTGGCCAATCGCCTTATCCGCTATAACAAGGATCAGGGGGAAACCGGTGCGCTGGAACTGCCGCATGACAAACGGACCATGGCTTCGCTACTCGGCATGACGCCCGAGAGCTTGTCCCGCGCCTTCAATACACTGAAGCCGTATGGCGTCGACGTTGACGGCGCGACAATCCGGCTGAAAGATCTGAAGGCGCTGGAAACCCTGGCAAAACCGAACAGTCTGATCGATGATCGCGCCACCTGAGCGCCCTTCATTCGGCTGGCAAGCAGCAAACCGCTGAAGACGAACCGATATACCGCGTCAGCCTGGTGCTCTCCGCCGTACGCGTCCTCACTTCCGTCCTCTGTCTCATCCTGGTTCCCTTGTAAGGCCAAGATGATCCAGAAAGCCTCCACTCTCAATCAGTCCAGTTCTGTCTCATTGGTGCTGATCCCGGACAACCGCATCGCCTGAGGCGGCTTCTCGGCGATACCGGCGATATTAGATGAACGCAATTGGCCAGCGGGGTTCCCCTTGATTCTCGAGCTAATGGGCAACTCGAGCGCCGAGTCTCATTGACACTTCGCCTGCGGCATCCACCACCAATTGCCCGATCTCTCGAATTTTTGTGTCGGGCATCCTGATTGTGGGGCCTGACACCGAAATCCCCGCCACAGCCTCTCCATAGCTGTTAACAACGGAGGCTGCGACGCAGCGCATGCCGATAGTACGCTCTTCGTCGTCGAATGAGTAGCCACGGTCCCGGGTTTGCCTGACCGCTTCGAGCAGTTGCTCTGCATTCGCGACGGTCTTCTCCGTGAAGCGGGTGAACCTGGCCGTCTTGATAAACGACTGTAGTCGTTCGTCATCAAAAGCACTCAGAAGAGCTTTGCCAATTCCGGATGCATGGAGGGGTGAGCGGGTGCCGGGAGGGAAGAAGGCACGTATGGTTTCGTGGGTTTCGACCTGGCTGACAAATAGTACGTCACCGTCCCGCTCGATGCCAAGATTCGAGGTCTCGCCGGTTCGGGCCATGAGATCACGCATGACTGAGCGGCTGCGCTCGACGATGTTTGTCTGGCGCAAGAAAGCCGATCCGAGACGGAAGGCTTCCGGACCCACAAACCACTGCTGGCGCGCGGGATTGGTCTCGACATAGCGGCGGTATTCAAGCGTGGCGAGAACCCGGTGCATGGTTGCTGGCGACTGGTCGAGGTAGTCGGCCAGTTCGGTCAACGTGAAACCATCATGGGTTGCAAGCGCTTCCAGCACATCGAGTGAACGGTCAAGCGCTTTAATGCTTGTGGCTGTTCCAGGCCCTTTGGGCCGCCCACGTTTTCGATTGGATTGCTGCAAAAGAAACCTCCAGTGCCTGGGTCGACGCGAAAAAAACTCACATGAAAATCCATTGCACACAATGGAAAAATCTAACCAATTGAAATGTCATCCATATTACCCGTTGTATACGATTATGAAAAATGTTTTCAAAAAAATTTACCGGAAATAGGGTCCGTGCTAAGCATTGTCGTGAATAAGAGGAGATGCGCATGAGCACCCAAAATCCAATCTTCATTCCCGGCCCGACAAATATTCCCGAGGTGTTGCGCAAAGCCGTCGACATGCCAACCATCGACCATCGCAGCCCGCTTTTCGGCAAGATTCTTCATCCCGCACTCGCAGGCGTGAAGAAGGTGCTGAAGACGACGCGAGCCGAAGTCTTTGCGTTCCCCTCCACCGGCACCGGTGGCTGGGAAACAGCCATCACCAACGTCCTGTCTTCAGGGGACAAGGTTCTCGCAACCCGCAACGGGATGTTCAGTCATCGCTGGATCGACATGTGTCAGCGCCACGGCCTGGACGTTCAGGTCGTCGTGCAGGAATGGGGCGAGGGCGTCCCCGCGGATAAATTTGAAGAGATCCTGTCGGCAGATAAGGCACACGAAATCAAGGTCGTGCTTGCCACGCACAACGAGACTGCTACCGGCGTCCGCTCGAATATCGCTGCCGTACGGCGTGCGCTGGACAGCGCCAGGCACCCGGCCTTGCTGTTCGTCGATGGGGTCAGTTCGATCGGCTGCTATGATTTCCGGATGGACGAATGGGGAGTCGATGTCGCCGTCACTGGGTCTCAGAAGGGCTTCATGCTACCGCCGGGACTTGCCATTGTGGGCTTTTCACCCCAGGCGCTGGCCGCGGCTGAGACTGCAAACCTACCGCGTACCTACTTCGATGTCCGCGACATGGCAAAGAGCTACGCCGTCAACGGGTTTCCCTACACGCCGCCGGTCGGTCTCCTGAACGGGCTGAAGCTTGCGACCGACATGCTCCTGGAGGAGGGCCTGGAGAATGTTTTCGCTCGTCACCATCGCATCGCCGAAGGGGTGCGAAAGGCGGTCTCTGCGTGGGGCCTGAAACTGTGCGCGGCACGTCCCGAACTTTATTCGGACAGTGTCAGTGCTATCCGCACACCTGAGGGGTTCGACGCCAACAGGATCGTGGCGCACGCCCTTGACGCCTATGGCGTGGCATTTGGAACCGGACTTGGCGATGTTGCGGGAAAGGTGTTTCGCATAGGCCATCTCGGAAGCCTGACGGATGTCATGGCGCTGTCTGGTCTCGCCACGGCTGAGATGGTGATGGTCGATCTCGGGCTTCCGGTGAGGCTGGGTTCCGGCGTGGCCGCCGCCCAGCAGCACTATCGCCAGAGCGCCACCAGCGCGCAAAAGCAAGCCGCGTGATGAAGGATACGCCAATGTACATTCCAACTCTGGAAGACATGCTCGCCGCGCAACGCCGGATTGAGCCCTATGTGCATCGCACACCGGTGCTGACTTCACGGATGCTGAACGAACTCGCAGGTGCCGAGCTGTTTTTCAAATGCGAGAATCTTCAGAAGGCCGGGGCGTTCAAGGCTCGTGGTGCGACCAACGCAGTCTTCGGGCTTTCGGACGAGCAGGCGAGGAGGGGCGTCGCCACTCATTCCAGCGGCAATCACGGTACCTGTCTTAGCTACGCTGCTGGTCAGCGCGGCATTCCCTGCACGGTGGTCATGCCCCGCACCGCACCGCAGGCCAAGAAGGATGCGGTGCGGGGCTACGGTGGACGAGTGGTCGAATGCGAACCCTCGACCAGTTCGCGGGAAGCTGTCTTTGCCGAGGTCGTGGCCGAGAGCGGGGCTGAGTTCGTCCATCCCTACAACGATCACCGCGTCATCGCGGGTCAAGCAACCTGCTCGGCCGAACTGATAGAGCAGGTCAGCGAGCTTCACGCGTTAATTGCCCCCATCGGGGGCGGCGGCATGGTCTCGGGCACCTGCCTGACGCTGTCGAACCTCGCGCCTCGGGTGAAGATTTATGCGGCCGAGCCCGAGCAGGCCGACGACGCCTATCGCAGTTTTAGGGCCGGGCACATCATTGCCGATGATGCGCCGGAGACTGTGGCGGATGGTCTGAAAGTGCCCCTCAAGGAACTGACGTGGCATTTCGTCCATAAGCACGTCACCGACATCCTCACGGCTTCCGAACAGGAAATCATCGACGCGATGAAACTGATCTGGAAGCGGCTGAAGATCGTGATGGAGCCGTCCAGCGCCGTGCCGCTGGCCACTATCCTGAAGAACCCCGAAGTGTTCGCCGGCAAGCGTGTCGGTGTGATCGTTACCGGCGGCAACGTCGACCTCGACAAGCTGCCCTGGAACCAAGGAGAGCAACCATGAACGCACATACGGATTTCTCTGATCTTGAAGTCGGGTACGATGTTCCCGCGCTGCCGGGCATGGATGAAAAGGACATCCAGACGCCCTGCCTTATCCTTGATCTCGATGCGCTCGAGCGCAACATCAAGAAGATGGGCGACTACGCTATGGCGCATGGGATGCGTCATCGCGCCCATGGCAAGATGCACAAGTCGGTCGACGTTCTGAAGCTACAGGAAGAACTTGGCGGCGCCATTGGCGTTTGCTGCCAGAAGGTGTCCGAGGCCGAGGTCTTTGTACGCGGTGGCATCAAAGACGTCCTGGTTTCCAACCAGGTACGTGACCCAGCCAAGATCGACCGTCTGGCCCGTCTGCCCAAACTCGGCAGCCGGATCATAGTCTGCGTGGACGACGTGACAAATGTCGCTGACCTCTCGGCTGCAGCGCGCAAGCATGGTACGACCATCGAATGCTTCGTTGAGATCGACTGCGGTGCTGGTCGCTGTGGGGTCAAGACCACGGCCGAAGTGGTCGAGATCGCCAAGGCCATCGACGCCGCTCCAGGGCTGAAGTTCACTGGCATCCAGGCGTACCAAGGCGCCATGCAGCACATCGACGGCTATGAGGAGCGCAAGGCGAAACTCGACGCTGCGATCATCCAGGTAAGAGATGCTGTCGAGGGACTAAAGGCCGAGGGCCTTGATCCGGAACTCGTCTCGGGCGGGGGCACCGGATCCTACTATTTCGAGTCGAACTCGGGCGTCTATAACGAGCTTCAGTGCGGTTCCTATGCATTCATGGATGCGGACTACGGTCGTATCCATGACAAGGCCGGCAATCGTATCGACAAGGGTGAATGGGAAAATGCGCTGTTCATCCTTACCAGCGTCATGAGCCACGCAAAGCCACACCTTGCTGTGGTCGATGCGGGTCTGAAGGCACAGTCGGTCGACAGCGGT
>Ga0209347_1005863_pt1 | contig 11332 bp, 18 predicted proteins | sample AutmiccommuBRH23_FD_187382 | JGI IMG/M metagenome (GOLD analysis project Ga0209347, IMG submission 187382) | Deep subsurface microbial communities from Mt. Terri, Switzerland - Autotrophic microbial communities BRH/23 (SPAdes) (version 2) | ecosystem: Environmental > Aquatic > Deep subsurface >...
AGATAATATGGCAATACCCAACCCGTTGAGTATGCGTGGCATATCCTTGTGACCGACATACTGACGTAAGCCGGGAGTAGAAACACGCTTCAATTTCTTGATTGCATTTACTTTGTTTACCGGATCGTACTTCAGGGCGATCATGATCTTACCCTGTGGTCCATCCTCTACAAACTTATAATTAAGTATGTAGCCTTTTTCAAAAAGAATCTTTGTGATATCTTTTTTGAGATTTGATGCGGGGATCTCCACCACACGATGGTTCGCCTGAACAGCGTTTCTTAACCGCGTCAAATAATCTGCTATTGGATCTGTCATATAAAAATAATTTAAATTGATCCCGACTGCCGGGACAATATTTATTGTTTTAGTTTTCTGCGTTCAGCTGTCAGTTTTCAGCATTTTACCCGAAGGCTTACCGCTTACTGCTTATCGCTTATTGCTTATTGCTTACAGCTTACTGCTTATAGCTTACTGCTTATCGCTTACAGCTTACAGCTATTTACCAGCTTGCTTTCTTGATACCCGGGATCAACCCTTGCGATGCCATTTCGCGGAACTGGATACGTGAAAGGCCAAACTGGCGCATGTATCCTTTGGGGCGTCCGGTGATATTGCAACGGTTATGCAGGCGTACCGGAGATGCATTCTTAGGGATCGATTGAAGCGCTTCGTAATTGCCTTCAGCCAGGTATTTGGCTCTTTTCTCGGCATACTGGGCAACCATCTTCGCTCTTTTCACCTCACGGGCTTTCATTGATTCTTTTGCCATTATCTACTGATTTTTTGATTCTGTTTTGAACGGTAATCCGAAATTTCTCAGAAGAGCGTATCCCTCCTCATCGGTTGACGCTGTCGTAACGAAGGTGATGTTCATCCCCAGTAAACGGGTGATGTTCTCAATGTTGATCTCGGGGAAGATGATCTGCTCATTAATCCCTAAGGTGTAGTTCCCTCTTCCGTCCAGCTTGCTCTCGATCCCTTTGAAGTCACGTATACGGGGCAGTGCCACACGTACCAGTCTCTCCAGGAACTCATACATCTTATCCTGACGCAGGGTTACGCGAACACCGATAGGCATTTTTTTACGCAGCTTGAAGTTGGAAATATCCTTGCGCGAATAGGTTGCCACCGCTTTCTGACCTGTGATGGTTGTCATCTCATTGATCGCGGTCTCGATGATCTTCTTGTCGGCTACAGCAATCCCCAACCCCTGGTTGATCACTATCTTCTCCAGCCTGGGAGCCTGCATTACCGATGTATAGTTGAACTCTTTCATCAGGGCAGGAACGATACGATCGTTGTAATCCTTTTTTAAACTAACTTCGTATGTTGTCGTACTCATTTAATTTCCTCCCCAGATTTTTTAGCGTAACGTACTAATTTGCCTTTACTGTTCTCTTTCCTGCCAACGCGGGTAGGTTTACCTGTCTTGGGATCCACAGGGTTCAGATTGGAAAGATGCACAGAGGCCTCTTTCTTCTCAATACCTCCGTTAGGATTCTGAGCGTTGGGTTTGGAATGCTTCGATACAATGTTCACACCTTCTACCACTGCACGGTTCTTGTCGATAAGAACCTCCAGTACGCGGCCGGTCTTTCCTTTGTCAACGCCGGAATTCACGTAAACCGTATCTCCTTTTTTAATATGTAATTTTGTCATTGCCTGTGATTGATTAATAGATTATAAAACTTCAGGAGCTAATGAAACAATCTTCATGTTGGTAGCGCGAAGTTCACGGGCGACAGGTCCAAAGATACGGCTTCCCCTCAACTCACCGGCACTGTTCAACAGCACACAGGCATTGTCGTCGAAACGTATGTAGGAACCGTCGGCACGACGAAGTTCTTTCTTCGTACGCACGATGATTGCTTTCGTTACTGAACCTTTCTTTATATCACTCGATGGGATTGCGCTCTTAACAGTAACAACGATAACATCCCCTACCGACGCGTAGCGTCTTCTCGTACCACCCAGCACGCGAATACAAAGTACTTCCTTGGCTCCGCTGTTGTCAGTAACCGTTAATCTTGATTCTTGTTGTATCATCTTACTTAGCCCTTTCCATTACTTCAATCACTCTCCATCTCTTTAATTTACTTAAAGGACGTGTTTCCATTATACGTACTGTATCACCAATGTTACAGTCGTTTGTCTCATCATGTGCGTGAAATTTCTTCGTTTTACTAACGAACTTCCCATATATAGGGTGTTTCTCTTTCCATTTTACAGCAACGGTAACGGTTTTATCCATTTTATTGCTGAAAACGACCCCGATTCTTTCTTTCCTTAAATTTCTCGTTTCCATTCTCTATGTTATTGAATATTTTTCAATTCTCTTGCACGCAATTCCGTATGGATGCGGGCAATGTTTCTGCGTTTCTCCTTGATGGAGCCTGAATCATCGAGGGGAGTGATGGTGTGGTTGATCCGCAGTTGGTTCAACCCGATCACATCAGCATCTAATCTCTCTCTCAGATCCTTATCGGACAGTTCTTTAAATTCTTCTTGCTTCTTCATATCGCTTTACGATTTTTGATCATAATCATAATCATTCCTTACCACGAACTTGGTGGTAACAGGCAATTTCTGAGCCGCTAAACGCAAAGCTTCTTTTGCCACCTCATAGGATACACCCTCTATTTCAAAAATGATTCTGCCTGGAGTGATGGGCGCAACAAACCCTTCCGGATTACCTTTACCCTTACCCATACGCACTTCAGCCGGCTTCTTGGTGATAGGCTTATCGGGGAAAATACGTACCCAAACCTGTCCCTGACGTTGCATGTAACGCGTTACCGCGATACGGGCAGCTTCAATCTGTCTTCCGGTGATCCATTTAGACTGCAATGATTTTATCCCAAAAGATCCAAACGCCAGCTGATTGCCGCGACCGGCATTGCCTTTCATGCGGCCTTTCTGCTGTCTTCTGAATTTTGTTTTCTTTGGTTGTAACATATCTTCTTCAATTAAGCGTTTTTGTTATTCCTTTTGTTACGTCTGCCGCCTCTGCCGGCGTCAGGACGATTACCGCCACCACGATTGCCTCCACCACGGTTATCTTTGGATGTAGCGAAAGAGGGTGCGAGATCTTTCTTGCCATAGAACTCACCACGGCAAATCCATACTTTCACACCTATCAGACCTACTTTCGTCAGCGCTTCTGCAAGTGCATAATCGATGTCGGCACGGAAGGTGTGCAGAGGTGTTCTACCCTCTTTGTACATCTCCGAGCGAGCCATCTCAGCACCGTTCAAACGGCCCGATACCTGGATCTTAACACCCTCTGCACCCATTCTCATGGTGGCAGCGATGGCCATCTTCACGGCACGACGATAAGCGATCTTACCTTCAATCTGGCGAGCCACATTGTTGGCTACGATCACAGCGTCCAGCTCCGGTTTCTTAATTTCAAATATGTTGATCTGTATGTCTTTGTCAGTGATCTTCATCAGTTCCTCTTTCAACTTGTCCACTTCCTGACCTCCTTTACCAATGATGATGCCGGGGCGGGCTGTACAAATCGTGATCGTAACCAGTTTCAACGTTCTCTCAATGACAATGCGGGATACACTTGCTTTGGCAAGACGGGCATTCAAATAGGAGCGGATCTTACTGTCTTCCAGCAGCGTCTCACCATAATTATTTCCGCCGTACCAGTTAGAATCCCATCCTTTGATGATACCTAAACGATTTGCTATCGGATTTACTTTTTGTCCCATCTTCTTAATTTTGTTCTTGTTCTTTGTTCAATGTATCTACCACAATGGTCACATGGTTTGAACGTTTGCGAATCCTGTAACCGCGTCCCTGGGGAGCAGTACGTAGTCTTTTCAACATTGTTCCTCCATCCACGGAGATTGTTTTGATATAGAGTTCGCCGGTCTCGGCTTTACGTTCGTTCTTCTGTTCCCAGTTAGCAATGGCTGAAAGCAATAATTTCTCTACCCTTCTCGATGCCTCTTTGTTGGAAAACTTTAAAACGCCCAATGCTTTGAACACTTCCATACCGCGCACCAAATCCGCAACGTAGCGCATTTTACGTGGCGAGGTGGGAACATTCTTCAACACGGCTAAAGAAACCTCTTTGCGGCTTTCTTTTCTTTGTTCGGCTGATATTCTTTTTCTAGCACTCATGTCTTTTTCTGTTTTTCTTTATTCGTTAAGCGCCCTGATCTTATCTCTTTCTGTTACCTGCGTGTCCGCGGAACGTGCGGGTAACAGCGAATTCGCCCAGTTTATGCCCAACCATGTTTTCTGTCACGTATACCGGGATAAATTTGTTCCCGTTGTGTACAGCGATGGTGTGTCCAACAAAATCCGGCGATATCATAGAGGCACGTGCCCATGTTTTGACAACAGCTTTCTTGCCGCTCTCATTCATGGTGTTCACCTTCTGTTCTAATTTCAGGTTGATATATGGACCCTTCTTTAATGATCTGCTCATAGTTGTTAATAATTAATCAGATTACTTCTTTTTTCTTCTTTCCACGATGTACTTGGAAGAATGTTTTTTGCGAGCTCTTGTTTTCAAGCCCTTAGAATATAAGCCCTTCGGTGATCGTGGGTGACCTCCCGAAGCACGTCCTTCACCACCACCCATAGGGTGATCCACCGGGTTCTTAACAACCCCGCGGTTGTGCGGACGACGTCCGAGCCAACGTGAACGTCCGGCTTTACCTGATTTTTCCAGAGCGTGGTCTGAATTACCAACACTACCAATAGTAGCTTTACATGCGGATAGGATCTTACGAATTTCACCGGAAGGCATCTTTAGAATCGCGTACTTATCCTCGCGGGATACAAGCTGTGCGAATGTTCCGGCTGAGCGTGCCATTTTTGCTCCTTGTCCCGGACGCAGTTCAATATTATGAACCACTGTACCGATAGGTATCGCGGACAAAGGCAACGCATTTCCAACTTCAGGGGCAGCATCCGGCCCCGACATCACTGTGGTTCCCACCTCAAGGCCGTTGGGAGCAACAATATAGGTCTTCACTCCATCGGCGTAGTACAGCAATGCGATACGTGCCGAACGGTTAGGATCATACTCTATGCTTTTCACAACGGCGGGGATACCATCTTTCGTTCTCTTGAAATCGATAATCCTGTAACGTCTCTTGTGTCCGCCACCAAGATAACCCATGGTCATCTTTCCCTGGTGATTACGTCCACCCGTCGCACTCTTACCTACAACAAGAGATTTCTCCGGTACACTTGCAGTGATTGTTTCAAATGAACCGATAATCTTGTGTCTTTGCCCCGGTGTAGTGGGCTTAAATTTACGTATTGCCATTTCTTTTAAATATTGCTAAATAGATCGATTGTTTCACCTTTCTTCAAGGTTACAATTGCTTTCTTGTATGCTGATGTTCTGCCGAAAACCACACCCGATTTAGAGTAGCGGCTTTTCACCTTACCATCATACTTCATCGTGTTCACGCTTTCAACATGTACGTTGTAGAGCGCTTCTACGGCGTTCTTGATATCAACTTTATTGGCAGAAGGCGCAACAATGAAACCGAAACGGTTCTCAAACTTGTCCGTTAATGCGGTTTGCTTTTCTGTGAATATGGGTTTTACAATTACACTCATCTTGTCTCTCCTTATGCTTTTAACAGGTTATCAATCACAGCTACAGATGACTCGGTCATCACCAGACTTGCACAATTCATAATCTTGTATGTGTTTATGTCTGAAGCTGTTATAACACTCACTTTTCCTAAATTTCGGGCCGACAAATATACGTTTTTATTTTGATTCGGCAAAACGAAAAGTAGCTTTTTATCAGCGAGTTGCAGATTTCTTGTCAACTCGATAAAGCGCTGCGTTTTTGGCGTGTCAAACTCGAAATCTTCCACCACGATAATGGCATTGTTCTGTGCCTTCAATGAAAAGGCCGATTTGCGTGCCAGCTGCTTCACTTTCTTGTTCACCTTGAAGCTGTAATCTCTTGGTCTGGGACCGAATGCACGGGCACCACCCACCAACAGTGGCGACTTGATATCACCACGACGGGCACCACCGCTACCCTTCTGACGGATCAGCTTGCGTGTACTTCCGGAAAGTTCGCTTCTCTCTTTCGATTTATGCGTACCCTGACGCTGGTTGGCCATGTATTGCTTTACATCCAACCAGATAACATGTTCGTTAGGTTCAATTCCGAAAATGGAATCGTCGAGCGTCACCTTTTTATCTGTTACCTCTCCTTTGATATTATAAATACTTAATTCCATTTTACTTTTCAATTAATACGATTGAACCTTTCGCTCCCGGGATGGAACCTTTTAACAATAAAAGGTTGTTCTCGGGAATAATCTTAACTACCTGAAGGTTTTGAACAGTTACCTGCTCGTTACCCATCTGACCGGCCATACGGGTTCCCTTGAACACCTTGGCGGGATAGGAGGCAGCTCCGATAGAACCGGGAGCACGCAGCCTGTTGTGCTGACCGTGCGTAGCCTGTCCAACACCGGCGAAACCATGACGTTTCACCACGCCCTGGAATCCTTTTCCTTTCGATGTACCAATCACGTCTACGTAAATGGTATCATTGAAAATATCAACAGTGATCTCTGAACCCAACGTATAGTCGTTTCCAAATCCTTTGAACTCGGCCAAGTGTCTCTTGGGGCTTACTCCTGCTTTCTTGAAGTGACCTTTTTCAGGGTTCGGGGTGTGTTTGTCTTTCTTGTCCACAAACCCGAGCTGAATAGCATCATAACCGTCATTGTCGATCGTCTTCACCTGAGTAACCACGCAAGGACCAACTTCGATAACAGTGCATGGAACATTTTTTCCCTCGGCACTGAAAACGGATGTCATTCCGATTTTTTTTCCTAATAATCCTGGCATTTCTCTGTTTTTTATAATTAATTTATAGCTTAAGCAGTTAGCTTTAAGCAATAAGCTTTTTGTAAAACTGAACGCTAATAGCTTGCAGCTTATTGCTTACTGCTAATCGCTTTTTCTCACACTTTAATCTCCACCTCCACACCGCTGGGCAGCTCAAGCTTCATCAACGCATCCACGGTTTTGGCCGTCGAGCTGTAGATATCGATAAGGCGTTTGAAAGAGGCCAACTCGAACTGTTCACGTGATTTCTTGTTCACGAAGGTAGAACGGTTCACGGTAAAGATGCGTTTGTGCGTTGGCAAAGGAATAGGACCACTGACCACTGCACCCGTAGCTTTTACGGTTTTCACGATTTTCTCGGCCGATTTATCAACCAGGCTATAATCGTATGACTTCAGTTTAATTCTGATTTTTTGGCTCATATATTTATACTATTATTTAATCAAATCTACACGGCCTTTCACATCCGTCAATACCTGTCTGGCAATGGAAGCAGAAACCTCTTCGAAGTGCGAGAACGACATGGTCGAGGTGGCACGTCCCGAGGTGATGGTACGCAATGTTGTTACATAACCGAACATTTCAGACAGCGGCGTCTTGGCTTTCACCACGCGAGCTCCGGAACGGTTCGATTCCATTCCTTCCACCTGTCCGCGACGTTTATTCAGGTCTGAGATAACATCTCCCATGTTCTCTTCGGGAGTCACCACCTCTACCTTCATGATCGGTTCCAGCAATACCGGACCCGCTTTTTCAGATGCATGCTTGAAAGCCTGCATAGCGCACACCTCAAACGAAAGCTGGTCGGAGTCAACAGCATGGTAAGACCCATCCAGAACAGTCACCTTCAGTGTATCAATAGCGTAACCGGCAAGCACACCATTCTTCATGGCGCGATGGAATCCTTTCTGGATCGAGGGGATGTACTCCTTCGGAATATTACCACCCTTCACCTCATCCACGAACTGCAAATCTCCTTCGAAGTCCTTGTCGGCAGGCTCCACACGTACAATCATGTCGGCGAACTTACCACGACCACCGGTCTGCTTCTTATAGGTCTCACGTAACTCAACAGGATGTGTGATGGCCTCCTTGTATGAAACCTGCGGACGACCCTGGTTGGCTTCCACCTTGAACTCACGCTTCAACCGGTCGATGATGATCTCGAGGTGAAGCTCACCCATACCGGAGATCACTGTCTGGCCGGTATCTTCATCGGTCTTCACGGTGAAGGTCGGATCTTCTTCCGCCAGTTTGGCCAGCCCAATAGAAAGCTTATCAAGATCTTTCTGCGTTTTTGGCTCTACTGCGATACCAATCACCGGATCCGGGAAGTCAATCGCTTCCAGAATGATCGGATGCTTCTCATCACAGAGGGTATCACCGGTGCGGATATCCTTGAATCCTACACCTGCACCGATATCGCCCGTACCGATAAACTCTTTCGGGTTCTGCTTGTTGGAGTGCATCTGGAACAGACGTGAGATACGTTCTTTTTTACCGGAACGGGGGTTGTATACATATGATCCCGCTTCAATCTCCCCGGAGTAAACACGGAAGAAACAGAGACGTCCCACAAAGGGGTCGGTGGCGATCTTAAATGCCAAAGCACTCATAGGTTCTTCCGGATCGGGATGGCGTACAAGCTCTTTATCCGTATCATCCGGATCGAGACCTGTGATCGCTTCCGTATCAATCGGAGCAGGCAGGTAAGCACAAACAGCATCAAGCAGCGTCTGTACGCCTTTGTTCTTGAATGAGGAACCGCAAATCATCGGATTGATATGCATCGACAGGGTACCTTTCCTGATGGCTACCCTGATCTCCTCCTCGGTAATGGTTTCGGGATTATCGAAGAACTTCTCCATCAATGCATCATCACACTCAGCAATTGTTTCGAGCATCTTCTCACGCCACTCTTTGGCTTCCTCAAGTAAATCGGCGGGTATATCCCTCACATCGTAGTCGGCACCCATGGACTCATCATTCCAGTAGAGTGCTTTCATCGTCACCAGGTCAACCACTCCCTTAAATGTCTCTTCTGATCCGATAGGAATCTGGATGGGGCATGCGTTGGAACCCAGCATCTCTTTTACCTGACGGACTACATCGAAGAAGTTGGCTCCCGAGCGGTCCATCTTGTTGACGTAACCTACACGGGGTACTTTGTATTTATCTGCCTGACGCCATACGGTCTCAGACTGCGGCTCAACACCACCTACAGCGCAGAAAGTCGCTACAGCACCATCCAGCACACGCAGCGAACGCTCCACCTCTACCGTGAAATCCACGTGTCCCGGGGTGTCGATCAGATTTATCTTATATGTCTGCTCATCATATTTCCAGCTCGTCGTGGTAGCCGCAGAGGTGATCGTGATCCCACGTTCCTGCTCCTGCGCCATCCAGTCCATGGTGGCTGCACCGTCATGTACCTCGCCGATCTTATGCGTCAACCCTGTGTAGAACAGGATACGCTCCGACGTGGTTGTCTTGCCGGCATCAATGTGCGCCATGATACCAATGTTACGAGTGAATTTTAATGTTTCTTTTGAACCCTTAGCCATCTTTTTTACCTTCTATCTTTGTTAAAATCTAAAGTGAGCAAAAGCACGGTTCGCTTCTGCCATTCTGTGCATGTCCTCTTTCCGTTTGTAAGAACCACCCTGATTGTTGAACGCGTCAACGATCTCGCCGGCAAGCTTGTCGGCCATCGTCTTACCTCCTCTTTTACGAGCGTAAAGGATAAGGTTTTTCATTGAAACAGATTCTTTTCTGTCGGGTCTTATTTCTGTAGGAACCTGGAATGTAGCTCCGCCTACACGGCGTGATTTCACTTCCACTTGAGGGGTAATATTGTCGAGAGCCGCTTTCCAAATCTCGAGAGCCGACTTCTCTTCGTTAGGCAATTTAGCCTTTACAGTCTCCAATGCAGTATAGAAGATATCGTAGGAGATACTTTTTTTACCGTCATACATAAGGTGGTTAACAAACTTTGTTACCCTTATATCACCATACACAGGATCCGGGAGGACCTGTCTTTTCTTCGGTTTACTTTTTCTCATTGTTTAAAAAATTATGCGTTGTTTGGTTGCAATTTATCTGTCTTCAACGAACTCCTCTGAATTCATTTACTCAACCTGTAATAAGTAGCGTATCCAAAAATTTCAACAGCGATTCTACATTTTTAAATTATACTTCTTTTAGTACGTCGGGCGATGATTACTTTTTCGCCGTTGTCTTCGCTCCCGGTTTAGGACGCTTTGCCCCATACTTGGAACGTCTCTGTGTACGTCCGGCAACACCGGAGGTATCCAGTGTACCACGCACAATGTGATAACGCACACCCGGGAGGTCCTTCACACGACCACCACGCACCAGTACGATGGAGTGTTCCTGCAAGTTGTGTCCTTCACCCGGGATATATGCATTCACTTCCTTCGAGTTAGTCAAACGTACACGGGCAACCTTTCTCATCGCTGAGTTAGGTTTCTTTGGTGTAGTGGTGTACACTCTCACGCAAACACCACGACGTTGCGGACAAGAATCCAGCGCAGGCGATTTGCTTTTATCAGTAAGGGTGGTACGTCCTTTTCTTACTAGTTGTTGAATTGTAGGCATTTTCTGCTTTCTTTTTACGTATTACTATTTTTTAAATAATTGCTCTGTCACTGCTTCACACGCACTGGACATATAATAATGCCCTGATTATCATGAAATAACCTTTCCCTTGGTGTGAAAAACGGCACAAAATTACAAATAATCAACCAGATATGCAAGAGTTTAGAGATGTTTTTTTCAAAAGGTTTCATCGTTTTTCAATTTGCGGGCTATAACGTTTAAAAGGTTTGTAGGACTTACCACTTATAGCTTAAAGCTTATTGCTTATTGCTTACCGCTCACTGCTTATAGCTTATAGCTTACCGCTTACAGCTTATAGCTTATAGCTTATCGCTTATGACTGAAAATCATTTTTTTTAATTATTTTTGCATGAAGCTGTAACTTTCCCCCCACCTGACCGTCAATATATAATGAGTACTGATACTTTCCACACCATCATCCTGCCACTGAAAGAGAAGCTCTTCAGGCTGGCCTACGGCATCGTAAGAGACCGGGCTGAAGCGGAAGATATCCTGCAGGACCTGCTACTGAAGCTATGGAGCAGAAAAGATGAATGGGAAGGAATCGGGAATCTGGAAGCCTACTGCTTCAGGGCGATAAAGAACATGTCGCTCGACCGGCTGGCATCCCTGGCGATAAGGAAAACGAATCTGCCACAACGGGAGGAGCAGTTTTATTTTGTGGACAATCATTCACCGCATCAGGAGCTGATAAGGAAAGAACAGCGCACCATGATAGATCAATGCATCGGAGCGCTCCCCGAGACCCAACGACTGGTCTTTCGACTGCGCGAAGTGGAAGAGATGAGCTACAGGCAGATAGCGATAACACTTGACATCAGTGAAGAGCTGGTGAAAA
>Ga0209347_1005864_pt1 | contig 11331 bp, 8 predicted proteins | sample AutmiccommuBRH23_FD_187382 | JGI IMG/M metagenome (GOLD analysis project Ga0209347, IMG submission 187382) | Deep subsurface microbial communities from Mt. Terri, Switzerland - Autotrophic microbial communities BRH/23 (SPAdes) (version 2) | ecosystem: Environmental > Aquatic > Deep subsurface >...
AGATGCATAAGACCTTTAAAAGTAGGGACAATGAAGAAGAATAGGGATTATTCAGGAGGATGAAGCATTAGAATTTTCTTAGTCCTTTGGCTTGGGTTTAATCATTATTTGGGGGTGGTTATATGGATAGTGACCCTGGAAGTATTAAGAACCTACAGATTTACAAACACTATAGGAGGGTACGTGCATATAAGTTGCCTAATAAGCCAGCCTTTTAAAAGGGGGTAAAGAAATGCTTTCTATCTTTAAGACAATTAATGACAAAACAGTTCAGCATGATAAGTTGGAAAAAGGGGTCTGGATAAACCTTGCAAATCCAACAGACGATGAAATTAATAAAGTAAGTAAAGAAACAGGAATCCAATATGATTTTTTGAAATATTCACTGGACGATGAAGAAAGGCCTCGGGTTGAGATAGATGAAGGGCAAATATTAATTATTATTAATGTACCTATATTTATAAGTAATGAAGCCTTTTATGATACCATTCCTTTAGGCATAATTCTAACAGATGACTATTTCGTAACTGTTTGTCTGGAGAACTTAACTATTTTAGAGGATTTTTATAATAATGGAAAAATAAAAGGGATGGCAACCTTTAAAAAAACCCGTTTTCTATTCCTAATATTATATAAGGTTGCTACTTTATATTTAAGATACCTAAGGGTAATAAATAGAAAATCGGAGGATATTGAATTAGAACTTCATAAATCAATGAAGAATAAAGAATTGATTAGTTTATTAAATTTGGAAAAGAGCTTGGTATATTTTTCTACGTCTCTTAGGTCAAATCAAATAGTAATGGAAAAATTACTGAAGAGTAATAGTATTGAAAAGTATAATGAAGACAAGGATTTACTTGAAGACGTATTAATTGAAAACCAGCAGGCAATTGATATGGCTAATATTTATGCGAATATTTTAAGTGGAACAATGGATGCTTTCGCTTCAATAATATCTAATAATTTAAACATAGTTTTAAAATTTTTAGCTACCATAACTATTATTTTAGCACTACCGACTATGGTTGCTAGCTTCTTTGGCATGAACGTTGCTCTTCCGTTTCAAAACTCTTCCTATGGTTTCCTGATTGTTCTAATAATATCTATTTTCTTATCTGTGGTTGGAACATTGTTTTTGGTAAAGAAGAAAATGTTCTAGGGACAACGGTATGGTTGGTTGCCTTTTAAAAGAACAATAGGCCCGCTGCCAATAGTAATATTGGCAGCGGGTCTTTTCATTGCTTAAAACCAATTCAATTTTGCACCTAGGCTGCTAACTATAGACAATCGGACCATCAAAGCTTACCTGGTATTTAAAAGCCTTTTTCCACTTTTTTACCCTAGGATATGGTACACTACATGGGGGAGAGTTGAGTAAAGAAAAAGTTCATAATTGCTACATAAAAATGATGCAGTTAGAACTTAAAAAGTTTACCTGTAAAGAGGAAAATAAACTGCCACCTAAAGGAGGGGACAGTAAGAATGGACGAAAGAAAAATGGAACCTGAGGAACTGCTCCAACAATTGCAAGAGCTAATCAAGCGTCTGAGGCAAAAGGGCTTGGGACCAATGCTGTTTGTTATTCCTATCATAGCCGTTCTATTGTGGGCCGCCAGCGGCATCTATATGGTTCAACCGGGAGAACAGGCAGTTGTGCGGATGTTTGGAAAGGAAGTAGGTATCACTGAACCGGGGTTAAGATATCAACTACCATATCCCATTCAAACCCATGACACAGTTAATATTGCCAATGTTCGCAGGGCAGAAATCGGGTTTCGGAATGGAGATGCGGGTACACCGGGCGATACACAGCGAATCCCAGAGGAAGCATTAATGCTGACCGGAGATGAAAATATTGTCGAAGCCCAGTTGGTTGTGCAATATGTAGTGCAAAACCCTTCAGATTTTCTGTTTAAGGTCAAGGATCCTGAACAGACCCTTAGAGCGGCAGCAGAAGTAGCCCTGCGGGGGGCCGTGGGAAAAACTACCATTGATCAGACCATGACTGAAGGACGGGTACTTGTAGAACAGGAAGTACAAGCTACTCTGCAATCACTGATGGATCTTTATGAGACGGGGATACTGGTAACACAATCAAAATTGCTGGTTGTCGACCCACCTGAGTCTGTTAAAGATGCCTTTCATGAAGTAGTAAGAGCCTACGAAGACAAGGAAAGGTTGGTCCAGGAAGCGGAAGGTTACCGTGAAAACCTCATTCCGCGTGCCAGGGGTAGAGCCTTGGAAATTATACAACAAGCCGAAGCTTACAAAGAACGGCGCACGCTGGAAGCCCAGGGCGATGCTGAAAGGTTTACCGAGGTATTAGAGGAATATTCCAAAGCAAAAGTAGTTACTCGCCAGCGGTTGTACCTGGAAATGATTGAGGAAGTAATGCCTGGTGTGAAAAAATACATCATTGAAGGTCAAGGGGACGGTAATTTACTACAGCTACTGCCTTTAGGCGGCACGGAAGGGGTGAAAGTTAGCAATGAAAAATAAATTCATTCCTGTGCTTATAATTATAGTGTTGGCGCTTGTTTTATTTTCACAATCAGTGTTTGTAATTAACGAAACGGACCAGGCTATTATTACCCAATTCGGGGACTATATTCGAACTGAAGAGGACCCTGGTATGCACTATAAACTACCTTTTATTCAGGTAATACACCGGATGGAAAAAAGGGTCTTGGCATCTGATGCACAATCCGCCGAGTACCTAACTCGGGACAAAAAGCGAATTAACATGGATCACGTTACCCGCTGGAAGATAGCTGATCCCTACGTATTTTATCGGACGGTTCGTGCTGAGGCTCAGGCCAGATCACGTCTGGACGATATTATCTTCGGCCGCCTCCGCCAGGAAGTCGCCAAGCATGATTTCGTTGAATTGATTCGGGAAGAAAGGGAAGCAATCATAGAAACTGTTACAGAAGAAGCGATGGAAAGTGCCAAAAGCTTTGGAATAGAAGTAGTAGATGTTCGTATCAAACGGGCTGATTTACCTGACGAAGTCCAGGAAAGTGTTTTTGCGCGGATGGAAGCAGAAAGAAACAGAATTGCCTCACGCTATCGGGCTGAAGGAGAAGAGAAGGCTCTAGAAATCCGGGCGAATGCTGATCGCGAACGTGAAATAATCTTGGCAGAAGCCAACCGGGAAAGTGAAGTATTACGGGGCCAAGGTGATGCCGAGGCAACGACTATCTACGCTGCAGCTTTTGAGCAGGATGCGGAGTTTTATGCTTTTTTACGAAGTTTAGAGACGTACGAGAAGGTTCTACCGGAGGATACCACAATGCTTCTAGGCATTGAAAGTGAACTGTTTAAATATCTTCAGAGTAGTTCAGATCGCTAGTTTATAACCAGAATAGTTTTCTGTTTAAGACACGAGGGTTGGTCAAACGCCCTCGTGTTTTTTGCACTACCATAATATAGCTTTCTGATTAGCATAAATGCAACTAATGCTTCCCCTGGGTCTAAACTAACGAAAGCCAAGTTTTATTTATTATTGGTAAAACCTTTTTAACATAATCACCACTCAAACAATATTATGTTATATAGTCATTTGTTTGGGGTGAGTTTTTATGTTTAAAGTGCTTAGTATAGGTATTTCGACCGTGGCTGGCATTGGTACGGATAAAGGTTTCGTTACAGCTATTGCAGGATGGATAAAAGACTATGCGGGAATGTATTTATCTCCATGGTTTCCTGTCCTTCTGATTGCTATTTTAATAATTGTGAGCATATATACCTCCAGAATATACCGCCGTTTTCCCCAATGGCTGACATCCTTCAAGGCAATGCTTGCCATTATCGGATTTAAAAGGCAGATAGATCAAGAAACCTTAGATAAGGTAATAGCTACCGCCGGTTACTCCTACGATCCCAAACAAGAAATATTTTATTCTAATATGAATGCATGGCAGAGGAAATTAGGATATTGTCGTCTTTATGATGAATCGGCCGCGTCCTTAGGTATGATTATAGATTGCGAACCTATTTACTTTACCTATGGTGGTAAAAGGTGGTTGATTGAATTTTGGAAAGGCCAGTATGATTTAACAACCGGATGTGAGATAGGAGTATATACCACAGAAGGATTTGATTTAAACATTCCTAGTGTTTTTAAAGGGCCTTTTTATCATGCTGCAACTAACGAAGAACTATTGCAAATGTCATTGTCTTTAAAAAGGAATGGTAAAACACTTTTAACTAGAACCGAAAAACATTGGTGGCTAACAGGATTTAGACTTGGTGAGTTCTCCGAACCTTCAGAACTAACGATGGATATAGAAATTATCTTAAAAGATGCGGCTATGCGTGATGCATTTGTAAAAGGATTAAAGAATGCCGGATATTCTGATGATGAAATTACTGTCAATGGAAATACAGTAGGTTTAAGATTCGATAAACCCCGTACGGAACAACCCACTACACGGACCACAGAGACAGACCGGATTATACAATGGAAAAATAAGCTATTATGTGATAAATATCGGGACATTACTGATCCTTATGATAACTTACTGGATAAAATTAATGCAATTCTGGAACAAGCACCTGACTTGATTAATGAGACAATCAATATGGGCAAACCTAAACATCTGTTTGGCGAGTATAAAGAAATTAATAGTTATTTAGTAGGTGCCTCAAAGAGGGGTTCATTAAGGCAGGTCTCTCAAGTTTTTGAAAGGGCGGAAGAAATTCTTTTTGATGATTCCTCTAGGATCGTTCTAATGAGTGATATTCACAGGGGCGATGGAAGCTGGGCAGATGATTTTGCTAGGAACCAAAATATATACTTTGCTGCTTTAACGCATTACTATAACAATAGTTATACTTATATAGAGATCGGCGACGGCGACGAACTTTGGGAGAATAATAAGCTTTCCGACATTGTGCACGCCCACAGAGATGTCTTTTTGCTTCTGTCCAAATTCTTCTATGAAGGCAGGCTCCATTTCATTTTTGGAAACCATGATATGGTGAAAGGAAATTATAGATTTGTGGAAAACAACTTATTCCAATACTTTGATGAACGTGAAAAAAAGTTTATTCCTTTGTTCATAAATATTAAACCACATGAAGGATTAGTATTGAGGCATAAGGCCACAGATAATAAGGTTTTCTTACTACACGGACATCAAGTGGATTGTTTAAATTATAATTTGTGGAAATTAAGCAGATTTTTAGTCAGATATTTATGGAGGCCGCTTAACTTTTTTGGAGTAAACGACCCTACTAGTACAGCAAAAAATTATAGGAAAAAAGCTGCGGTAGAAAAGAAGCTTATTCAATGGGTAATGAGAGAAAAACATATGCTAATTTCCGGACATACTCATCGGCCTATGTTTCCTGATGTAGGTGAACCTCCATATTTCAATGGAGGGAGTTCTGTTCATCCCCGCGGCATAACCGGAATAGAAATTGCAGATGGCTATATCACACTTGTCGCATGGAATGTTAAAACAAAATATGACGGCCAATTGTTTATCAATAGAGAAGTGATTGCTAAACCAAGAAAAATAAGGGATTACTTTAATATTCAGTAATTTGTTGAATTTAACATTATTCCCCATGGATTTAAATACCTAACAGGTAGCTGTTCCATAACTTGTTTGTTGGACATATACTATATCATTAAAAAAGGTGGGGAGGTGAATTATGATTATGAAAACGGAAACATTTCAAGATAGAAATTCAAAGGGGACAGACACAGATGTTGTTACAATGAATGAGAAGTATTATAAATTGAATAATTGCTATGTCTCTATAAACTTACCAAGGAAATGGTCAGAATTATCTTATGCAGGGGAGTATAGAGTGCCGCAAGGACTTAATCCAAACGCAGGTTCATGGCCTTTATGTTTCTTACGAAGGAATAAGCATGGCAAATTCACAACACTTGATGGGGAAATAATTACTTTCCAAATACAGCATCCCAGCAATTTTAATTTTGATCAGGAATTGTTGATTGTCAAAGACACTCTGCGTAACCTAACGCAAAAACAAATAAATATTGCCGAATACTGGGGAGATGGTCCTCCAACCAAACAGTGGACGCCTGTTATTGATCGATTGATAGATACCTACAATTTCTCCCCAGCCAGGGCTGCACGAGTTCTTGGGGCGGTGCAGGCAGGAATCAATGATGCAATTATAGTTACTTGGTATTATAAGTATCTATGGGATGTTCTACGCCCAAATCAGCTGGACCAACATTTGGTTACTTTAATATGCACTCCGAAATTTCCAGCCTATCCATCAGGGCACTCAGTTGTTGCAGGCACAGCAGAAACAATTCTCAGTTATTTCTTTCCGCCAGAAGCGGAAGATTTAAGAAAGTTGGCTGAAGAAGCTTCCATTTCACGGTTATTTGGTGGAGTTCATTTCCCTGCGGACCTTGACGAAGGGTTACGGCTTGGCCGTCAAATAGGTCAAATAATCGTTGAAATATTAAGCAGCCAATATGATAGTGCACAGAGCGCCATAGATGTTCCGATAACAAAGGATCTGAATGCGGAGTTAATTCCACCGCCTTACGAACAGGTAATTCCATACCCTTCAAGGGTTAGATCATGTGATTTGCCTCTATTGCCTAAATACTATCAAGAGGAAAAGAATGACAGCTAGGGGTAATAAGCTATGCGGGACTTTAGTTTTCTGAAATTTTTTTGACGAGAAGGCCTTTCTTGTATAAACTGCAGATTGGATCTGCACAACTAACAATTGACTAAAGGTTGAAACCATAGTTAATACTACATAAGTTAACTATGGTTTCTTTTTACTTTTTAGGTAAATTTACGACCACAATTGCTTGTAGTCTTCAATAAATTTCTGAAGTGTAGTCGGTTTATTTCCTGTTATTTTTTCAAATTCATTCGTAATTCCTTTTGCTAGTCCAATTTTTGTGAAAAAGTGTATACGTGCTACAAGCTGAATATAATCTTCATTTAGTCCTTTTGACAGCAGATACTTTGTAAATTCTTTTCCGGATGGATTAGAATAGTTAATTTTTCGACCCAGGATTTTGGACATTAACCCTGCTACTTGATAGAAATCTAGTGCTTCTTCACCAGTTATAGCATATTTTTTATTCATATGTTTTCCTTTGTTTATTAAAGAACGAGCTGCTACTTCCGCTATATCACGAATGTCGGTAAAACTGGTCTTGCCCTTGCCCGCTGTTATAAATATTCGGTTGTTCTCTTTTATTTCATTCAAAAGAAACATGTTCAAGTTTTGCATGAAATATCCGGCCCTGAGAAATGTATAAGGAATACCGATTTGTTTTATTTTTTTCTCGTTCTTATAGTGAGGTATAAAGGGCATGAATTGTACATCCTTTACGGAAAGATAGACAACATGTTTTACTCCATGCTCCTTTGCGGCAGAGATAAAAGAATGAAATTTTGATAGCTCTGTCTCAGGTGGAAACATTAAAAAAATACTTTTGACGTCTTTTAGGGCAGACAAATACGAATCAGGTTGATTATAGTCTAAGTGAACATAAGAAAATGCTTCCCCAAATCTGTCAATAGCTCTCTTAATGCTTCGTACACCACAAATAAAGTCAACCTTTTTTCCGTTTAGTTTTACCGCTACTTCATATCCCACATTACCAGTTATTCCTGTAACCAAAATTTTTTCCATTTATAACACCTCAACTTAGTTATTAATTAAAGGGCCACTGGGGTTGGACTAGATAACACTAATTAGCTCCATTATTGACCAAACAGTTCTATTAGTAAAGTCAAAGATTATCGAAAGAACAATTATCTTGAGGGTTGGTTATTTATAGCTCTATAAAGAATTTAGGTAGCCCAAAGGAGTATTTTTTCTCCCCCTTAGTATGCCTTTTAAAGGAAGTGAAGGAGATGTTATAAGAAAAATAGAAACAGAATTGCAACCTTATATTATCCGGAAATGTAAACGAGGGGATTTAATTGTTTAAAAATAGAGGGATAACCTGGTTAAATAAACAGAGAAAAAAGCAAATTAAACAAAACCCATCAGATTATGCAGTTCAAAAAGAGTCGCTTAATTTTAGCGATAGTCCTACAGAGGTCAATTCAAATATAGTTAAGAGTACTGATAATGACGATTCTTACAAAGCAAGTCTCGACAATCAGCTGAATGCGGTCTTTAAAATTGGGTCTAATCTGGACCTTGAGAAGGTTCTCTATGCTTTTGCTCTGGAAGTGAGCAACAGGGTTCCGTTTGACAATATGTGGGCTTGTATTATAGGAGAATCCCAAGAAAAACTGCTACAATACCATATATTCAACGATGAACCTATAAGGATCGGCAGTGTTCAAATGTTTCCGGTAAATATTGGGGTAGCTCAATGGGTTATTAACTTAAAACAGCCAGTTACTATAAATAAGGTTAACGAGGATTTACCAAAAGAACTGCAGCAGGCGTTAAGGCTTTTCTTTAGTTCTGAGATAGGTTCGTGCGCAATTCTTCCTTTCAAAGAAACTATAGGGGCTATTGGTTTAAGCAGTAATAGCAATTATGGCTATACTGACAAAAATCTTCTGGCGTTGGGACCGTTAATAGGCCAACTGGCCATATCAGTAGAAAACTCGCGTTTATATTTACGGGCCCAGGAAAATGCTATCGTGGAAGAAAGACAGCGAATTGCAAGGGAAATTCACGATAGTACTGCTCAAGTATTAGGTTATTTACGAGCAAAGAGTGAGTTAATCGAAAGATTTTTAGAAAGAAATGATTGCGAGAAGTCGATTCAGACAGCTCAAGAAATGCAGGAAGTGGCCAACAAGGCGTACAATGATGTACGCGAAGCGATAATAGGTTTAAGCGATAAAATTCCACAGAATAAAAGTGTAATTGAAGTAACAAAAAATTATATAATGGAATTCGCCGGGCGATGGCGAATTAAGGCGCGGTTAGTAAATGAATTAAATGAAATTCCATTCTTATCTAGAAAAGTGCAACTGGAAGTACAGCGAATAGTACAGGAAGCGCTTGCTAATGTTCGAAAACATTCAAGGGCCCGGCAGGCATGGGTAAAATTCATATTAAAAGACGGTAATTTGGTTATGGAAATAGAAGATGATGGTCAAGGCTGCGACCTTGATGATGTCCCTGAGGATTCCTTTGGCTTTAATGCAATGAAAGATAGGGCAAAATCGTTTGGGGGAGAGGTCATAATCCAGAGTAAGCAGGGGTTAGGGACCAGAGTAATTATTTTAATACCGATTGAGGCAGTTAAAATGCAAAAGGTATGAGTTTGGACCTAGGGGGATTTTTTATGAATAGGATAAATATCATAATAGCAGATGACCATCATTTGTTTAGGAGAAGTACGGTTGAGCTTTTAGAGGCATCCTCTAGTGAAATAAACTTCATCGCCGAGGCAGAAAATGGTTTGGAAGCAACGATTTTATCTGCACAACTTACTCCGGATGTCGTTCTTATGGATTTAAGCATGCCCACAATGGATGGGCTTGAAGCTACACATAAAATAAAGCAGGAGATGCCAAGAGTAAAAATAGTGATTTTTAGCGCCATTAATGATTACCGCAGCATATACCAGGCGCTTTGTGCCGGAGCAGATGCTTATTTGTCCAAAAACCTTCCTTCCGGTGAAGTGGTTGCTGTAATCAAAGAAGTATTTTTAGAACAGATTCCATTTAACAGAGTTATGGCTAATGCAATTACCAGCATGGATGAACAGGGAATGCAGGAATTCAAAGAATCAAAAATTTTAATAGAGCATCCTGAAGACCAAGAGCTCGTTGATTTAATTAAACTTGGTATGAACTATGGGGAGATTGCAAAGGAATTATCTTTAAGCGAAACAAGAGTAAAGGAAGATTTTCAGCGGATATTGCAAAGCATAAGGTCCTGACCTGATTAGTAATTACAATTTGGGACTACATATGCGTTTGTTATGATGGGGGAGCCGCATGCGAAAACTAACCTATTCTATAATTATTGGAATCGTTTTAATGGCTATGTCGGTAAATACTGTTGCAGCAGCTAACAAAAATGTCGATAAGGTAATCTATCTTAAAGCATCGCGGTATGGGTATTTACCATCGGAGATAATTGTCAACCAAGGAGATACAGTCAGAATTCACTTATCTTCAGAAGATGTTACTCACGGATTTTATCTAGAGGGCTATAATTTGGAATTGGAGGATACACCGAGTGACGACGTAGCTGACTCCATCGAATTTACAGCTTCCCGTTCGGGTAAGTTTTATTTTCGGTGCTCTGCTACCTGCGGGCCGTTACATCCTATTATGGTAGGGAAGTTTACCGTTTTACCTTCCAACGGATACTATTGGTTTTTACTAATCATTATTACTGGGCTGATGGCCTTATGGATAACATGGCGTAAACGTGGGTTGAGAGTATCTAATTACGGCTTGAAAAAGATTAAACTTACGCATAAATGGCCTATACTAAAACAAATATTGCTTCAACGGTGGTTTCAATATGTGGCAATATTACCAAACTTATCGGTATTAGTACTCATTATTGCAACGGGTCTATTAGGCATAAGTGTGGGTAGTGCCAACTTGGCAACCGTATTTGTCTGGTTGGTATGGTGGCCATTGTTATTGTTGGTGTTAATTCCCCTTACTGGTAGGTTATGGTGTGCTATGTGCCCCATTCCGGCACCTGGAGAGTGGTTGGAAAGGCACTCTTTTATAGGAAAGGGATTGGAAAAACCAAGGTCAGTAACTGTCCGAAAATGGCCCAGGAGGCTAAAAAATATCTGGCTGCAGCTTGGTACGTTTCTAATAGCAACTATTTTTTCTGCGTCTATTATTACTTCCCCAGCGGGAACCGCATGGATTTTAATATCTTTAGTAGTTATGTCGGCAACTCTTTCATTAATTTTTGGCCGAAGGGTTTTCTGCCGTTATGTCTGTCCAATTGGAGGTTTGATTGGATTATATGCTCTTGTGGCACCTTTGGAGGTACGGGTAGACGATAAAATGATTTGTAGGGAGCATCGAGGCCAAGAATGTGCAAAAGGAAGTGATAAAAGCTATGGGTGTCCTTGGGTTGAACTGCCGTGGAATTTAGATCGAAACACGTACTGCGGTTTCTGTATGGAATGTTTAAAGGGCTGCCCCGAAAATAATGTTTCTGTCAATCTTAGACCGGTTGGTACAGACTTATTAGTAAAAAAGGGCCGCAACTTGGATGAAGCATTTAAGGCGTTAATGATGGTTGGCTGCGCATTCATATACATTGCGGTATTTTTTGGGCCGTGGACTTGGTTGAAGGATTTGGTTGGTGCAGGTAATGGGGTCAGTTTTATTTTATTTGCTCTGATGGTGATTGTAT
>Ga0209347_1005865_pt1 | contig 11331 bp, 9 predicted proteins | sample AutmiccommuBRH23_FD_187382 | JGI IMG/M metagenome (GOLD analysis project Ga0209347, IMG submission 187382) | Deep subsurface microbial communities from Mt. Terri, Switzerland - Autotrophic microbial communities BRH/23 (SPAdes) (version 2) | ecosystem: Environmental > Aquatic > Deep subsurface >...
TTCCTCTTTAACAATAAGATATGAATTTGGGGTGGAGAGAAGAACTGCTTCCATTATGGAACACAAAAAAGAAAGAATCAGGGCAGTAAAAAGAAAAGTAAGAAGAAGTGCCATTTTTTTATTTGCAAATATAAATGAATTTTAAATCCTGATGTTGTCAATGCTACATATGTAATTAGTCCATGATGTTTCACGTATCATATGGTGGGGGATGTTCTTTTGAACACAATTATTTTTTTTTCAAGCGCAACAAAAGCACAAAATTTCACCAAATAAAAGTATTCTGTATTATGTTTTATTTGTGGATTTGGTGGGTATCTCTGACATTTCAAGAGATTTTCAGACCGTAATGAAGGTCCCCCTCAGCTCTGCCTGAAGGGGGCGATGATTTGCCAGATATTTTCGCATTGCATCTATAGCTCTTTCCGGCTGATTTTCAGAATTGCGGCCATATTTTTGGGGCACACCCTGCATCGTAACAAATGTTGCCGTGTAATACTTATCAGCCCGGACCTCTTCATTTCCAACAAACAGCTTTTGAATCCGGAGGCCGCGGGGGTTCTCGATCTTCATATATACGTTGAGCCCGAGGCAGCGTTTGACATATCCTCCCATTTGCTGATAAGGGTCGCACGAGAAGGTCCTTTCGAGGTTCTCCTCCAGCATTGCTGTTATTTCTTCTCCCTTTAGCTCTACGGTTGATACAGGAGGGTTCATGGGTATCATGTTATAAAGGTCATTCAAGGTTACCGGTCCCGGAACTATGGGTGCGCCGTAACGCCAGCCATTTGAAAATGCCAGTTGGGCACCGGTGGTTTCAAGCAAAGCCTGAAGCAGGAAATTGTCCATAGTACTCTCCATACTGGTTCCCCGGTTAAGTGCTGTGGATGTTTCACCAACCACCTCTTCAAGTTCATTCCTGAAAGGTGCAAGGGCCTGCTTTACCAGTTCATCCACTTTAGGGTCCGGTTTGATGGCTGCTTCTACTTCAATCAGCCTGTGCCGGTAATCAACGATTTTACGGTCATGCACCTCCAGGTCCAGGCGGCCTAAAAAAGAACCATGGCAACCTGATTGTATAACAATCGTTTTTCCACTGCGAACAGGTTTGTATAGCCGGTTATGCGTATGGCCGCTCAGACAAACATCAATGCCCTGTACTTCAGATACAAGCTTCATATCCTGGGTAAAACCAAGATGTGAAATCAAAACAACGAGGTCAACTTTTTCCTGGTTGCGCAGAAAATCAATGTTTGGCGGAAGTTCATCTTTCCCAAGTGTAAAGAAGATGCCTTCGCTGAAGGATGGCGGCATTGTCTTGTCAACAATGACAGCGGCGATCCCAATCATTCCGATTCGGAATCCGCCGGCCTCTGTAATAGCATACTGCTGAAAGACCGGCTTCCGGGTTGTTTTGTCAAAGACATTACATGCCAGCATGGGATAATTCAGCCTGGCAACCTGCTGCTTCAGTTTTTCAGGCCCATAGGCAAATTCCCAATGGCCTGTGGTGGCATCAAGTCCCAGTGAATTTAAAATTGGGATCATGGCTTGTCCTTGTGTTGCGAAAGCGGGGTAGGTGCCATGCAGCGTGTCACCACAGTCGCAAAAGAGACAATCAGGACTTTCAGCCCGTATTTGTTTTACAATGGTGGCTATGCGGGCATAACCTCCTGCCTGCCGGTATACTGCATGATTACCTTCCCAAAACATCTCCTGGTGAAGATCAAAATAAGCATGGCTGTCGTTCATCTGAACGATGGTGAGGCTGGCATTTTTCTTTGATCCCATATTGATTTTTTTACGTGTGGCGGATTAACCATTTCTGCATTGTTGGTGGTCCAGCCTCCCATGGAAATATAGAAGCTGCTATGCCACCCGTTCAATAAGTTATCCAGGTTGGTCTTTGCTTTGTTGTTAACATTTGGCAGAATGAAAAGTTGCCGGATTAAACTAAACTGACAAAATATTTATCTGGGATTGATGTAATTTTTTAAATTATTAACGTAGGTCTCAAATGCATCAAAGAGGGCAGATCGCAAAGTGCAGAAAGAAAACTGTTTCCTGAGCTTTAATTCGTTGGACTTTTTTTACCCCCATTGCACTAAAAGCATTAAAAACATACCAAAAGGAATCTTTTTTTTGTGTACATTAGATCAGACAGAAATACTTCTTAAAAAGGATCTCAGTAACAATGGAAAGATTTGGTAAATACAGGGGCATTGTTTCGGATAATAATGATCCGCTGCAAAAGGGAAGAATCAAGGTCAGAGTGCCTGATGTTTTGGGAGACCTTGAAAATTGGGCTGTGCCATGTGTTCCATGTTCCGGTAAAGGACCTGGTACTTTTGCACTTCCTGAACCCGGAGCAGGAGTCTGGGTAGAATTCGAGAAGGGTGATCCTTCCTTTCCAATCTGGAGCGGGTGCTACCTGGATAATGGCGGGGTCCCTCAATATGAAAATGACACCACCACCTCGCCCGGACTGAAAGTATTCCGAACATCCCAGGGGTTGATGATTATTATTAACGATAATGAGAACACTGTTTCCCTGAATGATAAAAATGGCAACATCCTTATCAGCATAGATTCCGGAAAGGGTATCTTTAAGCTCAGTGCAAATTATAAAGTTGTTTCAATGCAAAACGAGTTTGGGGAAAATTCCGTTCAACCTGTTGTTATCGGAGATGATTTGCTCAACTACCTGAACCATTTGGTTGCTACATTCAACACACATATTCATCCCGGCGAACCGGCCGCCCCTCCTGTACCACATGCAAGTCCACCAGATCCGTCCATTTTATCGCTGAAGTAATCACCAGATGATAATATTTCCGGAAATAAAACATATTAAAGTAAAAGTAAAAGTGTCATGTCAGATCACCTTAATGATAATAATGAAAAAGATCGTAGAACTTCAAGGAAAAAACAAGGCAATCTTATCAGCCTGGGAGGCAGGTTTAAACGTGAGAATCTGGTGTTGCCTGTATCCGTAAGAAGTTCATTGCAGGATTTTGTTTTTAAAGCCCAAAACCGCATGCAACCAGGGGAAAAAGAAAAGGCATCCATGCAGTTGCAGAAAAGCAGCAGCCTGTTCGGCCTTATTGTCGATGAGGCAGGAACCGGTAAGACAATGGCGGCAGAGTTTATTGCGGGACAACTCTACCTTGACCTTTATAGGATCGATTTAACAGCTGTTGTAAACAAATACATTGGGGAAACTTCCAAAAACCTGGAGCGTATTCTCACAAGGGCCGCCGGTATGGATCAAGTCCTGCTTTTTGATGAAGCCGATGCCCTGTTTGGGAAGCGTACCGAAGGAAAAGATGCCCATGACCGGTATGCACATATCGACATCAGTTATTTTCTGCAGGCTCTTGAAGGATATCATGGGATTGTCCTTTTTGCGTGTAACAAAAAACAGAACATCGATCCGGCCTTCATCCGTAGGATGCATTATGTGCTGGAATTCCCTCAGCCTGATTCTTAATTTAACCATTCAATCAGATGCCCAGGCTTGTCCCTATAATCTTATTCCAGTTGAACTTTTTGTAATGCCCCATAATTTTCTTAAATTTCATATCATTTAAGTGGGTGAGACCTGATTCGATAAATCCTGGAATGAAAGCATTTATAAAAACAAGGTATGGGGGACCGGAAGTTCTCCACCTGGAAGAGACCGTTAAACCCTTCCCGCAAGACAATCAAATCCTGGTTAAGGTTGTTGCGAATTCAGTTAATCCGGCTGACTGGCATATCATAAGAGGTAAGCCCTTTGTTGCACGGTTTGCTTTTGGATTATTAAAGCCTAAGAATAAGATAGCCGGAGGCGATTTTTCCGGTATTGTGGAAGAAACCGGAAGTAAAGCAACCCGTTTTAAACCCGGTGACCGGGTATTTGGAGCGTCATTCATGGGTGGGGCTTTTGCGGGATACGTGAGTGTACCGGAAAATTCCTGTGCCATCATGCCCGGTGAGGCAGAATTCCATGAAATGGCATGTGTGCCGGTAGCCGGAATAACTGCCCTGCAGGCACTTACTTCTCATGGTAAATTAAAGGAAGGAGAAACGGTTTTGGTAAATGGAGCTTCGGGAGGTGTTGGGCATTTTACAGTACAGATGGCAAAGGCTTTTGGTGCCCGGGTAACGGGAGTCTGCTCTTCGGGGAATGCAGAATTTGTAAAGGCACTGGGGGCCGGTGAGGTGATTCCGTATGACAGGGTAAATATTCACCGGCACAATCAGAAATATGACCTTGTTGTGGATGTCCATGGAAACCTTACGTATGGAGATTTCAGGAGGATGGCAAAACGAGGAGTAGTTGTGGGCTTCACATCATTGGGACATATCGTTTTACTGATGGTGAAAGCTGCCTTTGGTAAACTCCCGCTGGTTCAGTTTACTGCCAGGGTAACTACAGAAGATCTGGAGGTTGTGGTCTCCCTGATAAAGAACGGGCAGGTAAAGGTGGTTATCGATAAAATCTTTCCTTTTAATGAAACACCGGAAGCCATTCGCTGTATTGAAGCCATGCGAACAAAAGGTAAAGTTGCTATCCTGTCTGAACCATAAAGTTGTTAAATCCTTATCATAATTGATGTGCAAACATCTGTTGTTTTTTTATCATTTTTCTTTTTGCAGCAGTTTCATCAGGGTATAGTTGTATTTCACCCATATCAACTCCCGGATACTCTGTTCGGACATTTAATCCCGGAATGGACCTTTTTATAAATCCCGGATAACTGATCTCAAGAATGTAACTTCCCGGTGCAAGCATACAAAGAACGAAACTTCCGTCGCTGTTTGTGATGGTACCTGCCACCATCGATGAATCGGCTGCAGAATATATTGCTACGGAAACATTTTTCAATGGCTGACCAGAAGAGGCATTCAGGATGTATCCGCTGATTTGTCCTTTGCTGCCAAATTCAATTTTCATGGCACCTGAGGCATCTGTCAGGAAAAGAAGCAAAATCAGAATCATGTTGATTCCTGAAATGATAATTTTTGTATTCATAGTTTTCTGTTTTCATTGCTTATACAAAGTTCGCATTTTCATACCGGCCCGAAATTATATGATGCTGAATGTCTTTTTTTTGATGTTGAACATGGACAGAACCGGGTTAAAAGCAAAACAAGATCATAAGGTTTACCAGAGTATGAAATCCAACTTATGCCCACGGGCATCCGGAAATTTGCTTAAATTTGTAGAAGGAGTTATGGTTTCCAGGCAGAAAACCTGGATTTTAAATTGACATCTATGAAAAACACACAGGATTCAAACCATGATATGTCGGCTGATGAATTTCGTAAACTCGGATACCAGGTAATAGACATCATCAGCAGGTATTATAATTCTATTGAAAATATTCCCGTATTTCCGGCGGTTCCTTCTGAAACTGTGGAACAGGTTTTTCATGAACCTCTTCCGCCTGGAGGACAAGATCCGGTTTCAATCATCGGAGAATGGGAAGAAAAAGTGCTGCCCTATGCCACACACATCGGTTCTCCCAGGTTTTTCGGTTACGTAATGGGTTCAGTCATCATGATTGGAACTTTGGCTGAAGCACTGGCAGCTTCTGTAAATATGAACTCCGGAGGGTGGAAGCCGGCTCCCTCTGCAACAGAGATCGAGCGGAGGACCATATCGTGGATTGCTGAATTAATCAGCTATCCTGTCACCTGCGGAGGGTTATTTACCAGTGGGGGAACCATGGCAAATTTCACTGCACTGCAAACAGCTTTACGCAATGCAGCTCCCTATAATACTTCAGCCATGGGGCTGCAAAATGAAGGCTTCAAAGGAAAGTTCAAGGTATACATGTCTGATCATGAGGGTCATGTTTCTATTATCCGTGTTGTGGATTTAATGAACCTGGGACGGGATTCCCTGCGCCTGGTGAAAAGCAATGATGACTATTCGATGGATACGGCGCATCTGGAAGAATTAATTGATGAAGATATAAAAAATGGAGATTTCCCCCTGTGTGTAGTGGCACAGGTAGGATCTATAAACACAGGGGTTATTGATCCGCTTGACAGGATTGCCGCTGTTTGCAGAAGCAGAAATATCTGGTTTCATGCGGATGGTGCCTGCGGAGCTGTTGGCAGAATTTTACCGGAAAAAGAAGCACAGTATAAAGGACTGGAACTGGCAGACTCAGTTACACTTGATCCTCATAAGTGGCTTGGTATTGCCTACGACTGCGGCTGCGTCCTGGTAAGGGATGCGGAAAAAATGAGAAGGGCATTCTCTCTGGAAGCACCTTATCTGAGAGGCACGCTGCTTTCCGAATACACAGGTTTAAATTATTTTGAATACGGACCTGAAATGTCACGCAGTTTTCGTGCATTAAAGGTATGGATGTCGATTAAATATCTGGGAGTAGAAGGTTACCGCTCATTATTGTCAAAAAATGTAAAGTGTGTGGAACATCTGGATACTTTGGTCAGGGGTGATGCAGATTTTGAAGCATTACACAAGCCTAATTTATTCATGTATTGTTTCAGGTATTGTCCATCCACATTAAAAGAGAAATTTAAAAACATTCCCGGTCAGCTAAAGGAAAAAACAAACATACTGAACCAGCAGATTGCCGATGAAATTCAAAATAGCGGAAAAGCCTTTATCATGACCAGTAAATTAAAAGGAGACGTGGTTATCCGGTTATCCGTTTGTTCACACCGCACCACGCTGAATGACATTGACATGGTATTTGCAGCACTTAAAAATATCGGGGAATCCTTTTTGAAGTAACTTGTCTGAATGCAGTTCCTGATGCAAGCATAGAAATGATGCTACAATCACTGTTGTTTGTGATGGTGCCTGTCACCATCGGTGAACCGGCTGTAATTGCCGTCTTTCGCCTCCGCTCTCCTCTCTCGGTCGCCCTGTGCCCTCCGGCTCTATTCCAAAAATTCTTATCTTTATAACCATTAAACCTGGATAATCCAATGAATTTTTACATAACTAAAACAAGAACAACCTGCTTCATCCTGTTTCTTCTCCTGGTGGTTACTTTCACTGCATGTGTCAGGAAAGCGGGGAGGAGCGAAGCTGTTACTCCTTACGATACGATTCAGATTCAAATAACTGAACCCGCTCCCCAAAATATCATTCCGGACATCGGTAAAATAACGCCCATTGTCCGGCTGGAGATCCCAAAGACTGAAGCAGGTGACATCATCGTCGGTCATACCGGTTTTTCATTGTTGTATAATGAAGATCATGAACAGGCATGTTGGGTAGCCTATGAACTGACAAGGGAGAAAGCTGCCAAAGTGTATGACCGCACAGATAAATTTATTCCTGACCCCAAAGTAACTACCATCACTGCAAACAACAAGGATTATGCAGGAACAGGTTTTGACCGCGGGCATCTGGCGCCTGCTTCCGATATGGGCTGGTCGGCAGAGGCAATGGCTGAGAGTTTTTACTACAGCAATATGAGCCCCCAGGTTCCGGGATTTAACCGTGGCATCTGGAAAAAACTGGAAGAAAGGGTAAGGTCATGGGCCGTTGAAAATGAAGCCATCCGCATTGTGACCGGGCCTGTTTTAACCTCAGGTTTAAGTACCATTGGAACAAATATGGTTTCGGTGCCACAGTATTTTTATAAGGTGATCCTTGATTACCATGAGCCTGAAATCAAAGGGATAGGTTTTATTTTTCCGAATGCAAAATTGAACCAGCCACTACATCATTTTGCAGTTTCAATCGACAGTGTGGAAAATTTCACAGGTATAGATTTTTTTCCGGCACTGCCCGATGACCACGAAGGTATTATTGAAAAAACAATCTGCATTCCCTGCTGGTCGTGGGGGAAAGAAGATCCGGCCGCAGTCAGGGAAGTTTCCAGTACAACGGGAGGAGATTGAGCAGAGGGCAGAGCGATTGAACACCTTTAGTAATATAAAGTCTGACAGTTGGTACAAATAAAACTACGACGGTTTTTAAGTCCTGTTTGTTTTCTGATGATGGGCAAATTACATCTTAAACATATTTTTTTAGTATGAGCCAGCCAGTGTTTTTTTAGCTCATAGGCTCTTTTCCACTCTAAAAATTGAAAACTGTAAATACGCGTTTCATCAATGAGTTTATTGATCTTTGCAGCAGGAATTTTCGCTATAATGGATTCGGGATGCACACGGACACGGTATAATACTTCATTCTTGATAATGTTGCCCACTCCTGCAAAAATATCTTGTTCTAAAAGTGCATCACAGATAAGTTCTCCGGGTTTTGCTTTTAATCTGGCTTTTGCCTTTTTCTTATTCCATTGGGCGTTCATTACATCCGCACTCCAGTCATAATATGTGTTTATATCTCCTTCAAGATATTTAAGTGAGCAGGAATAAAGATTTATTTCCCCGTTTTTAAAGGTAAGGTTAAGCCTGACTGCCCTGTCGGGCTTCTTTTCATCTATAGTATAACTGCCAAACATTAAAAAATGCACCCTTAGCGTTATTCCGTCAAGGCAGATGAGAAAATGCTTTCCCCAGCTTTTAAACTCAGTTATTTTTTTGTTAAGTAAAATACCCTGGTCTATTTTACTGTTGCCGCTGACGGCAATAATTTTTTTACCGGTAAATTTTGCAACCGCTTCCCTGACTAATATTATTGAAGGTCCTTCGGGCATGATTTTGTCTTTTATTTGTCTTGTTGGTAAATATTCATTCAGGAACCCGGACAAAAACAGATCCACCTTTGCAGCGGAACTCTCCCCACCATCGTTATCGGCAGTTACAGAGTCATCTTAATGTCTGGTAATATCAGCATAAGTTGTTTCAGGGGAGCCTGTTTCCATGTGTTTCATAGTTTCCTTCCGCACGGTTTTGTTTCACAAGGGTGGCTTCGTGCGTAAACCACCGGCCTGACGGTATATAGTATAGTTACCCTCCTGGTGGACATCAAAATAAGCATTTGGTGTCATTCATTTAATAACGGTGAAAAAGGAATTTCTCTTTAACTTATCGGATGCCGTATGAAAATAAGAATGAATTTCTTCCTGCAAAATTACCAGGTATAGGAAATAAACAAAACAATTGCTTTTTGCCGATGTTAATATTAGTGAGATACCTCTAAAAACATACAATTATGGCAGAACTTGATATAGAAAAGAAAAAAAATAAAAAGCCGTTGCTTTGGACGTTGGTTGCGCTTGTCGCAATTGTTGCAATAATCTGGGTAATTGCAGGTGACAAAGATGATGAAGGATATGTGGAAAGCACAGAAGTAGTTACCGGCTCTGAACCATGGGGAGATGATTCCGGCACCGTGGAAGGTGGGTATATTCTGGATTCTGAAGCAGAGGAAGCGATTGATCAATTTGTTACATTTACCTCTGATTTGGGGAATATCGGAATTGACCATGAAACCTCACACAAAGGAATAACACTGCTTGCCGATGCCCTGGCCTCCCTGACAGAAGACACACAAAATGAAGTGGAAGAACTTCGGCAACAAGCTAACCAGTTGCTTGTAAACCCTGAATCGGAAGAGCATGCAAAAATTATGCGTGATGCTTTCGTAACGTCAGCAAACATCATTGAAAAACAAATTGCAAACAATGATGACACTGAAGTTATGAATGCTGCCCAGGCTGTTGATGCCAACGTTTTGGTAACAAATCAAAAAGATGCCATCAAAAACTTCTTTGATAAAGCAGCCAGTACACTTGATAATCTGGAATAAAAAAGACTTTTGTGTTCAGGAGGGAATTTTAATTGAGGAAAAACCGCTCTATTTCTACACTTTCTGGATCAAAGTAATCAGGTTAATCCTGAGTGACCAAATGCAGCTTCAGCATCATTTTCCAAATCAATTAACAATCCTTCCGGCCGGGCAGTCAGCGTTGCGCTAACTGGCACCGGCAGCGCCTCCCCTGTCCGGCAATTTTCCTGTTACTCTCCTGCAAGGGCATTGCGGATATTGCAGGACCTCCGCATATATAGCCGACCAACCCACAGCCCCTTCAGCATAAGTAAGGCGGATGAGCTTGCTGAACAGCTTCAGTAACCCCAATCACCTTCAGCCGCTACCGCTGTGCCGGTGCGACTTCCTGTCGTCCGCGTTTCACCAGTCTTCTTTATTCCATATTGGCAATAGCATAGCTCAGACACGAAGTCATGAAGGTTTCCCGTCACAAGAGAAAAGAGCAGAGATCGTTATTAGTTTGCCCGGAAGGTATTGGTTTCCAGTATTGAATTGCTACAAAAAGTTTCACGTAAAATAATTTTTAACAATATCTCTGGGGAAAAGGTATTAAGCGTCTTATTTTATATTATTTTGGTTGAGCATTTTTTGTTCCAAAACTTATATAATTGACTAAACTGGAAACTGATCTTAAAAAACTAAATGCCTTTTCTCCCAGGCTTCTTCTGTTATCTGAAAAATCTGTTGACGGTCGGTTAATGGATACATCCCGCTTTTTCCGGAAAATCTTTTCAGGAAAGAGTGCCGGCAATAATTATCAAACCAAAGTAACTCAGTATCAATTTTAGCTTTTAAAATAGTATTTCTATGAAATATGAAATTTTATATCCAAGGGTCAAAACGTCGTATTATTAAACAGAAAAATTTTATTTAACTAATTGAATTATGAATGAAAAACTGACAGGAAGGTATTCTCTGCCTGAGAATATTTCAAAAATCTTGCTAAAGGTGAAACTGTTAACCATGATGCTGGTTGTTATTTCAATAGTATCAGCCAATGGCAACCCACCTGCTTCCAATTTCAAAAATAGCGATGAACAACAACCTCAAAGAAGAGAGTTAACCGGTAGCGTAAAAGATTCAAGAAATCAACCTTTGCCGGGAGTTGCTGTAGTTGTGAAAGATACCTCCGTTGGTACTGTGACTGACGAAAGCGGGAATTTTTCTATTTCAGTTCCTGAGAATGCACAGGTAGTTGTATTCTCATTCGTGGGAATGCAACGTCAGGAAGTAAACATTGGCGGAAGGTCGTCAATAGAAGTTGTACTGGCAGATGAAAATCTGGGAATTGATGAAGTTGTTGTTGTAGGTTATGGCAGTCAGAAGAAAGCCAATCTTACAGGAGCTGTAGACCAGGTTACCAGTGAGGTTTTCGAAGGGCGTTCTATGCCGAATATCCAGCAGGGATTAAAGGGGGTAGTACCTAACCTGAATATCAAGCTCATGGATGGAAAGCCAACACAGGCTCCTTCTTTCAATATCCGTGGTGCCACTTCAATTGGTCAGGGAGGAAATGCGCTTGTGCTGATTGATGGTGTGGAAGGCAATCCAAGTATGCTGAATCCAAATGATATTGCCAGTATATCGATTCTGAAGGATGCGGCTTCTGCTGCAAT
>Ga0209347_1005866_pt1 | contig 11325 bp, 11 predicted proteins | sample AutmiccommuBRH23_FD_187382 | JGI IMG/M metagenome (GOLD analysis project Ga0209347, IMG submission 187382) | Deep subsurface microbial communities from Mt. Terri, Switzerland - Autotrophic microbial communities BRH/23 (SPAdes) (version 2) | ecosystem: Environmental > Aquatic > Deep subsurface >...
ATCGCAGTTTGGGGTCAACCTGATGCGCCATGCCTTCTGGATATGGCGGCACGTCACTTGTGCCGGGTAACGGTCACAGTCGCGTCAATCCGCCGAAGGTGCTGCGGGGGATGCGGTGGGCGGGATTGAGGTCGCCGCATGGATGTCCGAACAGAACGTCCAGGCACCCTGCTGCAACAGTCACGCGGCGCGCTGTTTGTCCATCGGTCGATCACCGCGCGCTGCGGCACGGCAAAAGGCCAGCATCGCCACAAAGGCGATGGCAAGGTATACGATCAATGCGACAAATCCTGCGCTCATTCTTCTGTCCTTCTTGATCATCCGGCGCTGTCCCGTGCCGTTATGGTCTGGGAACATTTCAATCCGGGAATCAGAGCAAAAATGAGGCAAGATCTCGTAAATGGCGGTATCTTAAGAGAGATGAGCCGTCCTTAGGTTGTGTGTGTCCAAGGCGCAACGGTCAGTCAGGTACAGTTCGCACTATACAACTGCACCGGGCTGTTGTTTGCATGGGTCTCATGAACATCATGCTGGTCGAGGATAATCACGATCTGGGTGAGGCGATCGAGCGTCGCCTGCGTGCGGCCGGTCATCTGGTCACATGGAATACCGATGGTCAGGGCGTTTTGGACGAGGTCTTGCTGGACGAGCCCGACGCGATCATTCTTGATCTGACCCTGCCGGAAGCGGACGGGTTGACCATCCTGAGGCAACTCAGACGCAACCGACGCGATCTGCCGGTGCTGGTCATCACCGCCAAGGCAGAAATCGACGACAAGGTCAGCCTTCTGGATCAGGGGGCGGACGATTACCTGGTCAAACCCTTCGACATGCGAGAGCTTGAGGCGCGGTTGCGCGCCCTGACGCGGCGTCCAGCCGGGCATGTGGCCTCTCGGCTGGAACTGGGGCTGCTGGAACTGGAACCTGCGGGCAAGGTTCTCTGGTTGGAAGGGCGTCTGGTCGATCTGGGCCTGCGCGAGTTTCGCCTGCTGGAAACCCTGATGGGGATGGCCGGGCGGGTGGTCACGCGCGAGCGTCTGATGTCGCGGCTTTTCGATCTGGAGGATGGCGGGTCCGAAAACGCACTGGAACTGCTGGTCTCGCGTGTGCGGCGCAAGATCGCCGGGGCCGGGGTCGACATCGTGACGGTGCGGGGGGTGGGTTATCTGGCGCGGGATGGCAGAACCGGGGAGAATGGCCGGGATGACCGGGTCTAGGTCTTCGTCACTGTCGTTGCGCCGCGGTATTCTGGTGCTGGCGGCGGTCATGCTGCTGATGGCAGCGGCGCTGCTGATCACATTCATCCGCGACTATGCCTTTCAGGCGGCGGATCGCGCCTTTGACCGGCTTCTGTCAGCCTCGGCCCTTTCCATCGCGGGGGCGGTGCAGGTCGAAGATGGGGCGGTGGCATTGGAACTGCCGGTGGCGGCCTTTGCCATGGTTTCGGGGCAGGAACGGGTTTTCTACAGCGTGCTAGGCCCGGACGGCGCGCATGTGACAGGTTATTCCGATCTTGCGCGCGACGCGCCTCTGGCCGCCTCGACCGTGCCGCAATTCGCCGACACCGCCCATAACGGCGAGGACGTGCGGTTGGTGACCGTCGGTCGCCTGATCTCGACCGCCGAGGAAACCGGCTGGGTCACCGTGCGCGTGGCCGAAACACGGGGCGCCCGGACGACGCTTGCGACCGAGATCCAGCGCAATGCGCTTGTGCCGGTGGCGGTGCTGACCCTTCTGGCCCTTGGCATGGTCTGGGTCGTGATCGGACGGGCCTTCGCGCCGCTGGCCACGATAGACCGTGCCTTGCGGCAGCGCCGCCCCGATGATCTGTCCCCACTGGATGTGCCGGTTCCCATCGAGGTGCAGCGTCTGGTCGAGGGGTTGAATGGCTTCATGGCCCGGTTGGGCGTGTCCATGGGTCGCATGGGCGAACTGGTGGCCGAGGCCGCGCATCAGGTGCGTAACCCGCTGGCGGCACTCAGGGCACAATCTGACATGGCCTTGACCGAACCGGACGAGGCCCGTTTGCGCGCAAGGGTCGCGCGGATCAACACGCTGGCGGTGCAATCCAGCCATCTGGTGTCACAGCTCTTGATGGATGCCACGATCTCGCATCGGATGGATAAGAGCGAAACGCGTCCGCTTTCGGTGGCTGCGGTTGTCGAAGAGGTGGTCGGCCGGCTTGATCCTGATCTGGCACCACGGGTGTCTGTGACCTTCGCGGCGGGGGCCGAGACCGCCGTTGTGCAGGGTGACAGGATCGCCCTGCGCGAAGCGTTGGCCAACGTGATCGGCAATGCGCTGATCTATTCCGACGGACCTGTCGAGATTGACCTTCGCCTGTCACAAGCTGGCCGGATCGTCCTTTCGGTGCTGGATCGTGGCCCCGGCATTCCCGACGCTGACAAGCCGCGCGTGATCCAGCGTTTCGTGCGGGGCACAACAGACGAGGACAAGGTCGGCTCGGGGCTGGGTCTGGATATCGCAAGCCGGGTGGCGCAGACACATGGCGGCACCTTGACCCTGTCGGATCGGGTGGGGGGCGGTCTGCGCGTCGTGCTGGAACTTCCGATGCAAACCCATGCGGCAGCGGCACAAAAACGAAACCGCGCGGGCCGCACGATGGTGCTGCTGGGCACACTGCTGTTTATGCCTGACCTGTCAGTGGCCAATGAACCTCTCGTTTACCCGTCGCACCAGCCCGAAACGCGGCGGCTGCATATCGCCGGCACCACTGACACGCAGCTTTTCGCGGGTTTCATCACCGCCTTTCAGGCGCAGAACCCTTCAGTCGCCGTGACCTATGTCGAGACCGACAGTATCGCCCTTTACGAGGGGTTTCTGGCCGGCAATCTGCCCGTAGCTCCGGATCTGCTGATCAGTTCGGCCTCGGATCTGCAACTGAAACTGGCCAATGATGGCCATGCGCTGGCCCATACGTCGAACTGGAGTGACAGTCTGCCGCCCTGGGCCAGTTGGCGCGACGAGGTGATCGGCTTCACCTACGAACCCGCGGTCATCATCTACAGCCCTGCATGGCTTCCCCCCGGTACGCAGCCGCGCAGCCATCTGGAACTGGCCGAGATGCTGGAACGTGATCCGGACAGGTTCCGGGGGCGCATCGCCACCTATGACATCTCGCGCAGCGGTGTGGGCTATCTGCTCGCAGCGCAGGATCAGCAGATCTCATCGCAATTCTGGCGTCTTGCGGCGGCCTTCGGGCGGGTGGGGGCATGGCTGAGCGATTCCAGCCCTGCGATCCTTGATCGCGTGGCGGCGGGCGATCTGGCGCTGGGTTACAACGTGCTTGGCTCCTATGCCTTTGCAAGGCAGGCGGCAGGCGCGCCGATCGGGATCATCGTGCCGGATGACTATGTGCTGGTTCTGACCCGGACGATGGTGATCCCGCGCAAGGCGGCAAACGCCGATCTGGCACGCGCTTTCGTGGATTTCGCCCTGTCGCCTGCGGGGCAATCCGTCGCCGCAGGTCAGGCAGCCTTGGGTGCGGTGATGCCCGCGGCACAGGGCTATTGGACGCAGGAACGGATCTCGGCCATGGGACGTGGCACCATTCAGCCCATCGCCCTTGGTCCGGTCCTGATGGTGGCACTCGACCCGCAACGCCGCAGCCGCTTTCTGGCGACATGGCGCGAAATTGTCTCGCCCGGTGCGCCCTGATCCGGCACCTGTGCCGCCAGATCTGCCCATGACAGGACCATGACAGGAAACACGGCTATTCTCGGTCCATGCTGGACATGGGAGGTGTCCGGTTCCGCTGCAGGCAGGGAGAAAGCCGCGCGTTTGGTGCTGCCCTTGGGCTCACGCCGCGCTTTGGCCCATCCCGTGACAGACTGAACCCCATCCTTCCCTGTCCACTTCCGGCCACCGCGCCGCACAGATTGTCACGGGAGGACATCATGAAGAAACTTGGTATCGCAGCACTCATCTCGGCCACGCTGCTGGCCCCCACGGCATTCGCCCAGATGTCGGAACTCAAGATCATGGCCCCGGCAGGCCCCGGCGGCGGTTGGGACCAGACCGCGCGCACCATCCAGTCCACGCTGCAAACCGAAGGGCTGGTGGCCAATATTCAGGTCGAGAACGTGGCAGGTGCGGGTGGCACCATCGGCCTGCAGCAATTCGTCAACCGCTCCAGCGGCGATCCCACGGCCACCATCGTGGGCGGCTATGTGATGGTGGGGGCGATCATCGCGAATGCCTCGCCCGTCGGTTTGTCCGACATCACGCCGCTGGCACGTCTGACCGGTGAATATGTGGTGGTTGTCGCCAACGCAGACAGCCCGATCAACACGGCCGAGGATCTGGCCAATGCCCTGCGCGAAGATGTCGGTGCAGTCACTTGGGCTGGTGGTTCCGCAGGCGGTGTCGATCATATCGCCGCCGGTCAGTTCGCCAAGGCGGCGGGTGTCGCTCCGGAGGAGATCAACTACATCCCCTACGCTGGTGGCGGCGAGGCATTGGCCGCGATCCTTGGCGGTCAGGTCAGCGTCGGTGTCTCTGGTTTCTCGGAGTTTTCAGCCCAGATCGAAGCGGGTGCCCTCAAGGTCATCGGCATCACCGCTCCCGAACGTCAGGACTATCTGGACGCGTCTACCTTCACTGAACAGGGATTTGATGTCGAAGTGCAGAACTGGCGCATGATCGCCGCAGCTCCGGGCATCACGGACGAGCAGAAGGCGACGCTTCTGGGCACCATCGAAACCATGGCCGCCTCGGACACATGGGCCGAGGCGCTGGCGACAAAGGGCTGGGTCAACACGTTCCTCGCCGGCGACGATTTCGCCGCCTATCTGGAGCAGGAAATCGCGGCGACGGGCGAGATCCTGAAAGACCTTGGGATCGCAGAGTGATGCCCGCCGACAGACAAGAGACAGCCGGGGAAACCCGGCTGTCCGCCGATCAATCCGCGCCCGAGGTGCGGCTGCACGGCGAGGATGAGGTGGGTCAGGGCAGCGGTCTGCGTGACCTTGCCGGTCTGGGGATCGCGGCGGGTCTGTTCGCGCTGGCCCTCGTGATCTATGGCGACGCCTCAAGCTATCCGGTCCGCCGCTCTTACGCGCAATTCGGCCCCGAGATTTTCCCCTACATCATCGCCTTCGGCATCGTTGTTCTGGCGGGGTTCACAGCAGTGATCGCATGGCGTGGCGGGTTCGAAGCGCGGGCGCGTCTGAACTATTCCGGCCTGTTCTGGATCGTCGCGGCCATCGTCACCGAAATCATCATGCTGTTCGCAGGAACCGGCTTCATCGCCGCCTCGACAGTGCTGTTCGCCTTTTCCGCGCGTGCCTTTGGCCAGACCACCCATCTGCTGAACTTCGCCATCGGCGCGGTCATGTCCACCCTGCTGTTTCTGTTGTTCCGCTATGGTCTGGGCCTTGCCCTGCCGAACGGCCCGCTGGAGCGCAGCATCGACCTTCTTCTGCGGTAGGACATCATGGATACATTCGTTCTTCTTCTCGACGGTCTGGCTACGGCTGCTCAACCCATGAACCTGATGTTCGCGCTGCTTGGCGTGATGCTGGGCACCGCCGTGGGCGTGATGCCGGGGATCGGGCCTGCTTTGACAGTGGCACTGCTTCTGCCGGTAAGCCTGTCTTTCGGTGCCACCGGCTCGATGATCATGTTTGCAGGCATCTACTATGGCGGCATGTATGGCGGCGCGATCTCGTCGATCCTGCTCAACACACCGGGCGAGACGGCCTCGATCATGACGGCGGTTGAGGGCAACCGCATGGCCAAACGCGGCGCGGGTGGCAAGGCGCTGGGGGCGGCGGCCATCGGCTCGTTCTTCGGCGGCACCTTCGCCACCATGGGCCTTGCCCTGATCGCACCGCTGATGGTTGCGGTGGCCCTGTCTTTCGGGACGGCGGAGTATTTCGCGCTGATGGTGCTGTCCTTCATGACCGTTTCGGCGGCTTTCGGTGGATCGGTCACGCGCGGCCTGACGGCGCTTTTCATCGGCCTGACCATCGGTCTGGTCGGCACGGACAAGTTGACCGGGCAGGTGCGTCTGGCCTTCGGCGTGCCGGAAATGAGCGACAACATCTCGATCGCCATCGTCGCCGTGGGCCTGTTCGCGATTGGCGAGACGATGTTCCTTGCCTCGCAACATATCAACCACAAGACCAAGGCCGAAGCAGTCAAGGGCTCGGTCTGGCTGAACTGGACCGATCTGAAACGCTGCATCCGCCCCTATATCCGGGGCACCGGGCTGGGTTTCCTGTTCGGCCCTCTGCCTACGGGCGGTGCGGAAATCCCGACTTTCCTGTCCTACACCACCGAGAAACGGCTGGCCACGGGCGAGGGGCGGCGGGATTTCGACGAGGGGCGCGGCGCCATCGAGGGTGTGGCCGGGCCTGAGGCCGCCAACAACGCCTCGGCCGCAGGCACGCTGATTCCTCTGCTGACGCTGGGGCTGCCGACCTCGGCCACGGCGGCGATGATGTTGGCGGGGTTCCAGCAATACGGTCTACAACCGGGACCTTTGCTGTTCACCAACAATGCCGAACTGGTCTGGGGTCTGGTTGCCAGCCTGTTCATCGCCAACCTGATGCTGGTGGTGCTGAACGTGCCCTTCATCGGCATCTGGGTGAAGCTGCTGACCATTCCGCGCCCATGGCTTTATGCCGGGATCCTGACCTTTGCCACGCTGGGCATCGTCGGGGCACAGGGCTCGGCCTTTGCCTTGATCCTGCTTCTGGGTTTCGGTCTGATCGGCTTTCTGATGCGCCGCTTCGGTTATCCGCTGGCACCGGCATTGGTGGGGGCAATTCTCGGACCCTTGGCGGAAGAGCAACTGCGGCGGGGCCTGATGATCAATCGCGGTGACTGGAGTTTTCTTGTCACCTCCAAGATCGCGCTTGCGATCTATGCCATCGCGATCCTTGCGGTCTTCGGCCCGCGCATCTGGGCCTTCCTGCGCCATCGTGGAGTGGCGCGCACGAACCGCGCCTGATTTCGGTCAGTGAAACAGGCGGGCAGGGGGAAACCCTTGCCCGTCTTTCTGCGTCAGGTGATGGCTTCCAGCCGCTCCTTGGACAGGTCCCCCGGCACGATGGTGATGGGCACCGACAGTGTGCCTGCGCTGCGCGTCAACTGCGTGACCAGCGGTCCGGGGCCACCCTTGTCGGTTCCCGCCCCAAGCACCAGAACACCGATGTCATTATCCTCGCTGATCTGGGCCAGAATTTCGGTCACAGGTTCGCCCTCGCGTATCACAAGCTCGGGGTCCACCCCCTGCTTGTCCCGCATCCATTTGGCAAAGACCTCGAAATGGGCATGGATACGCTCCCGCGCCTCTTCGCGCATGATGTCGCCCACGCCGATCCAGTGGTTGAACTCCTCAGGCGGGATTACTGACAGGATCTCGACCCCGCCGCCGGTTCGCGCGGCCCGCATTGCGGCAAAGCGCATCGCGTTCAGACATTCGCGGCTGTCATCCAGCACGACCAGAAACTTGCGCATTCTGCATTCTCCCTTGGGCACAATCATGGCCCATGGCGCAGAGGCGCGCAACTGTTGGCGCGCCATCCTGACCTTGCATTTCGTCTTGCCTCAAATATCCCCGCACGGAGCGCAGGCAAGGCCGCCGCCGCCGGAACGCCGCAAGGTCACCCGGCCGTCGCCGCGCAGTCCCAGTAAAGCTGCCGTGCGCGCTGTGTGATCGGACCCACCGCATAGGTCGTGTCGTCAAAGGCCGTGACAGGTGTCACCTTGCTCATGTTGCCTGACAGAAAGACCTCGTCCGCAGTGTGGAAATCCTCGAATGTCAGCACCGCCTCACGCACGTCCACGCCATCAGCGCGCAGGTTGGCCATATGCCGCGCGCGAGTGATGCCCGCCAGAAAGGTGCCGTTGGGGATGGGGGTGAAAACCACGCCGTCCTTGACCATGAACACATTGGCCGTGGCGGTTTCGGCCACATTGCCCATGGCATCGGCCACCAGCGCATTGCCGAATCCCTTGGCCCGCGCCTCGGCCAGCATCCGCGCGTTATTGGGATAAAGACAGCCCGCCTTGGCATTGACCACTGCGCTTTCCAGCACGGGGCGGCGAAAGCGCGTGCGCGTCAAGGTGGTCGTCGCGCCCTCGGGCGGCATCGGGATCGCCTCAAGGCAGATCGCGAATCCGGTCCGGTCGGGCGAGGGGATGATCGCGGTTGGATCGCCGTCGATCCCCCAATACATCGGCCGGATGTAGACAGCGGCATCCTTGGGATAGGCGGCCAGTCCTTCGCGCACGATCCCGACCATCTCCTGCGTAGCTACCGTCGGTGTGATCATCAGCGCTTCGGCCGAACGGTTCACGCGGGCGCAATGCGCCTCAAGATCAGGGGCCATGCCGCCCACATAGCGCGCGCCGTCAAACACGGTGCTGCCCAGCCATGCACCGTGATCCGCCGCGCGCATGATCGGGACATCGCCATCATGCCACTGTCCATTGAAATAGGTGCGGATGTCGGTGCCGGTCGCCATGGTCTGTCCTCTTGCCGTGAGGCTGCGACTTTACCAGCCCGCACCGAAGGGTAAAGCGCGGATCGCAGCCCGTCAGAAAAGAGGTTCCTCATAGACCAATGCGCCGTCGATCATCAGACCCTTGATGGCGCCATTGCCCTTGCCGTCCAGAGCAAGGATCACGCCCATTCGGTCGGCCCGGTCCAGCGCCTCAAGCTCGAGGGCGCGGTCTTCGGGCGCAAAATAGCGGTCGAAAGGAAAGCTCAGGATCAACTGCTGGTCGATCTCATATTCGAAAACACCTTTGAGGACCGGCGTGGTGCTGTCGGGAGGCGTCGCGAACAGCCCCTGCGCCTGCCAGTAGCCATCCTCACCCGCGGTCAGGGTGACATAGACGGGGGCACCGCTTGCAAGCGCGGGATCGACGGTCACGTCACCTTTGTCCAGGCGCGTGATCGCAAGGTTCAGGATGGCGTAATGCCCGCGGAACAAATCGCGCGGGTCGATGGCGCCTGTTTCCAGCACCACCTCGAACCCATCGCGCAACAGGGCGGCACGATCTGTCACCATCTTTCCCAGAGCGGCGGTTTGCAACAGGGCAACGGCAACGATCCCTGGGATCAGCCACCGGGCCGCCGGTCTGGACGGGGGAGCGACGCGCGTCATGATCCGGTCTTTCGTTTCGGATCCAGCCGCGTCGCCACCCAGGCTCCACCCAGCAGGATCACACCTGCGCCAAGATAGAAACCGCTAGTGCCGATCAGCGTGCCCACGGTCACGCCGTAGACCATCAGCAAGGCCAGAATAAAACCTCCCATGCCGATGACCCGAAGACTGCGTTGGTCCAGCCGCCAGCCCATGCGCGTCACCCAGATGAAGACGGCCAGAAGCAAGGCTTCGGGCAGAAGAGGCAAGGGGAACACCAGATGCACGCCAAGGATCAGCACGCCCGCGGCCACAGTCACCCACAGATCATAGAGCAATGCCCAGCGGCGGAACTGACCCAACATCGCCAGAGCCAGCGACGGGATCAGCAACAGGGTCGGGATGATCCAGCCGTGCGGGTCTGTCTCGGTCTCGAACGGGTCGCGAAAACCCGCCTCGGTCAGGCTGAGTGTCAGGTAGAATGTGACGATACCAAGCATCAGCACGGCATAGGCCAGAGCTGCGCCCTCGAACCCGCGCAGGAGTCGGGGACCCGACAACGAGGCCAGCATCCCCGATATCGCCGTCAGGGCCAGACCGCCAAGGATCAATGCAGCCAGCACGGGTGACGCGACAGTGGTCAGCGCGCTGATCAGCCAGAAACACAGGGCCAGAACGGTCATGTGGGCCGCGATCCGGCTTTGGAGCCACAGCGCGAGCATGGCCCCGGCCCCCCACCAGCCCAGATAGGGCAGGTTCAGGTCACTGTCCGGCCTAAACCCTTCAATCTGCATCCCGTGCCAGACTGCGAATAACCCGATGGCCAGCACAAGCACCATCCTGCCGCGTGTCAGCGCTGCGCCCAGCATGGTTCCCACAGCCCAGAGCCAGACCGCATCGGCGGCATTGCCTTGGATATGATAGATTTGGCTGACCAGCATGATGCCTGCGCCAAACATGCCGCAGGCCAGCAGCATCGACCCCTGGTGCCACCAATGCAGCCCGCGCAGCCCTGTCCAAAGGGCGGCACCCCAGGCTGTCCACAGCGCCAGCACCACCAGCATCAGCCGTGTCAGCCGGCTCATCTGGTCCCAGTTGGCCGCCACGAAGGTCATGGCGGCAAAGCAAAGGCAGACGACCCCGGCGGTGATCACGAAGGCGTTGAAGCTGAAGCTTTGCCCGCCGCGGTCCAGATCGGCGCGCAGACGCAGGGCGGTGTCCGTGTCCAGAAGCCCACGGTCGCGCCAATCCTCCAGCGCCTCGCCGATCACGGCATTCTTGCTTTTGATATGCATCGCGACCCTGTTCCTTGCGCCGCCATACCCGCGTCATGGATTGCCCGGCAGGCATCCCCGGACTTACCCTGCACCGGAACCGCTCACAGGGTAAAGTCAGGAAATCCGCACCGCACGACCGCCAGACCAAATGCAGGTTTGCCATGAAAAACCCGACCCGGAAGATCCGGGCCGGGCTGGCAGCTACTCAAATACAGTTGGTACACGTCTTCCCTGAAAGGCTGGAAATACAGCATTACTGGTCACCCTTAATGCACGAGGGCTGCGACGGGATGAACCGCATCCTCACCATCGACGTGGTAACTCCAGATTGACAGGGTCGGGTGTCATTTTCGTGACGCGGAGGGCGCAATTTCTGGGCCGGATCGGCACCAAAGGATCAGGACAGCAGGGCCCACCTCATGATCTTCTCATCAATGTCCCTGTGCGGCCCCCTCGGCCAGCAGGGCTGCCAGATCAAGCCGGCGATTGACCATCGACAACTCGCCTGAGGCATCGCGTGGCCAGTCCTGAGCTGCGCGGTCGCGATAGATCTCGATCCCGTTGCCGTCAGGATCGCGGAAATAGACCGCCTCCGACACGCCGTGATCAGCCGCGCCGTCCAGCTCGACACCTGCCGCCAGAACCTGCGCCAACGCTGCCCCGAGTGATGCCCGGTCGGGGTAGAGAAAGGCGGTGTGGTAAAGCCCGGTGTGGCCGTGTGGTGCCGGCTTGCCCCCGCGACTTTCCCATGTGTTCAGGCCGATATGGTGGTGATACCCTCCGGCAGACAGGAAAGCGGCCTTATCGCCATAGCGCTGTTGCAGTTCGAACCCCATGACATCGCGGTAAAACGCGATGGAACGTTCTAGGTCTGACACCTTCAGATGGACATGCCCGATGCGGGTTTCTGGATGGGCGGTATAGCTTGT
>Ga0209347_1005869_pt1 | contig 11319 bp, 11 predicted proteins | sample AutmiccommuBRH23_FD_187382 | JGI IMG/M metagenome (GOLD analysis project Ga0209347, IMG submission 187382) | Deep subsurface microbial communities from Mt. Terri, Switzerland - Autotrophic microbial communities BRH/23 (SPAdes) (version 2) | ecosystem: Environmental > Aquatic > Deep subsurface >...
CGACCGCCAGACGATCAAGACCGACGTCGAGATGAGCCGCCACCCGGTCATCGAGCTGCGGCTGACCCCGGAACACTTTTCAATTGAACTGGTCGTTTCGCCGGAAGCCTGGCTGGACCAGCAGAACCTGGTCGGCAAGCTCGGCATTCAACGCCACCGCGAAGCCTTCCGCAGCCTGCTTCAGCGCACCGAGGGCGACTTTCGCGTCGGCTTCTGGGGCGGCAATGAGCTAAGCGACATGCACCTAACGACCCGCCAGCTTTCTCGCGGCAACAACCTGCAAGAGTGGATGAGCACCTTTGCCGACGGCCAGGACTGGCTGCGCATGGGCGTGTGGTACGCGCCGGAAACGCCCGCGCTGGACACCCACCACATTCTGCGCGAGCTGTTGGACCGGATGGGCGCGCTCTACCGCGTCTACAACTTCCTGTTGTGGACCAGCAACAACGACTTTTTGAGCTTTTATGGCAAGGGCTACCACCGCCAGGCGAGCGTGCGGATGGCGTAACCCGCCTTCTTACGTAGCGTCCCTACACACGAGATGGTTCGTAGGGACACGCTATATGTTACCCGACGTAGGGTTTTGGTGTATGGTAGCGACATCAGGTTTTGTCAGTTCATAGGGAGCACAACCCCATGCCCGCCGCCAAACCGATGTCCATGCGCCGCGCGCTGATCAACCGACACCAAGCCGGTGAAAGCTTGGCCGCGATTGCCCGCGACCTGGAGATGGCCTATAACACGGCGCGTAATCTCTGGCGACAGTACTGCCAAACAGGTGATCTGACCCCCCGCTATGGCAACGGTCGCCGGCCCCAAGTGCGGAAGGAGCGCGCGGTCTATGCCTTGGCCGTGCAACTCAAGCAACGCCATCCGGGCTGGGGAGCCGGTCTAATCCGGTTGGAGTTAGCCGACCGGTTTGCCGCGACCCAATTGCCGTGTGAACGCAGCTTGCAGCGCTGGTTTCGGGCGGCGGGAGTGGCCGCGGCCCGCCCCACGCGCCAGCCTAAACCGAGCGTTCAGCGCGGGCAGGCCGTACACGAGGTCTGGGCGATGGATGCCAAAGAGCAGATCGCCTTAGCCGATGGCAGTTATGTCAGTTGGCTGGCGATGACCGATGAAGCCAGTGGCGCCGTCCTGGAGGCGGTGCTTTTCCCCCCTGCGTCGCTGGACCCAGATCGACCCGTTGCAGGTCAAGCAGGCGCTGCCAGCGGCGATGACCGTCTGGGGGCGTCCCCAACGGCTGCGGGTGGATAACGGGCTACCGTGGGGCACGCAAAGTCCGGTCCCATCGGCGCTGGCGTTATGGCTGGTCGGTCTGGATGTGTTGCCGATTTACGGGCGTCCGGCGCGCAGCACCGACAACGCGGTGGCCGAACGCATTCATCGGCTCTTGGCGCAATGGGTCGAACCGGACCAGTGTCCCGGCTGGAGCGCCTGCCAACCGCGACTGGCTTGGGCGGTGGAAACCCAGCGCAACCGCTATCCGGCGGTGTCTGGGCAGACCCGCCTGCAAGCCTATCCGGGCTTACGGACCAATCCACGGGCCTATACGGTCGCGCAGGAAACCAGCCTCTGGCAGATGCAGCGGGTGCGGGCGTATCTGGCGCAATTCACCTTTCAACGCAAAGTCGAGACGAGTGGTCAAGTCACGTTGTTTGCCAATCGCTATAGCATCGGTCGTCGCTACCGTCACCAGTCGGTTGACATCCAGTTCGATCAGGTCAGCGATCATTGGCTGTTCCGGGATGACCCAGGCCGTGAATTGCGGCGACTTCCCAGTCAAGAATTGACCTACACCCAGATTAGCCAACTGCAACTGGGCAAGCGTCGGAAAGCGCCAAATCCTGATGTCGGTTATGCGTCAAAACCCTACGTCGGGTAACATGTAGCGTGTCCGGGCGCGAAGCGCCATTGAACCATGCCCGACCGCACGAGAAACCCATTGTGTCGTCGGGCGAACGGCCGCTAGCGTCACCGCTCAACACACCAACCTGACATGACAAGAGCATCCCCACGGATGCTCTTTTATTTTGGATGATGCTTGCGTTTTCGGCGGCTTTGCTGTAGCGTTTAGCCTTGAATTGCGCGCCCCGTTTGTGACGAGCCCCACGGAAATCACCCCCGCGTAAGCCGTGTCGCAATTCAGTTCCAACCGGGCAGTGTGCCTCAGCGAAAGCCCAACATGACCTCTTTGCCGGGCCAGCCAGTGTCTCCACCCGCACCTAAGGGACGCACGCAGCCGTCCAACCTGACCCAACGAATCATCACCGGGGCCGTTGGGCTGCCGCTTGTGCTGATCGCCGCCTACCTGGGCGGCTGGTGGATGTTAGCGCTGGTCATTCCGCTGGCGTGTGTCGGCGTGCTGGAGTTCTGCATGTTGGGGCGTAACCGCGGCGTGGAAGGCAGCGCGCTGGTGGGCGCGCCGCTGGCGGTGCTGGTCGTCGTCGGCATTCACCTCGCCATCCCGCTGCTGTGGCTGGGCGCGCTGGTCGTCTGCGTGCCGGCCGCCTTCCTGCTCGAAAGCTTGCGCGCCAACCACGACACGCGTACGAGAGCCATCAAAGCGCTGATTACGCTGGCCGCCCTGCTCTACGTCGCGCTGCCGGCCGCGCTGCTGGTGGCAACCCGCAACTTGCCCAACGGCTTCGTCTGGCTGTTGATGATCTTCTGCGTCACCTGGGGCACCGACTCGTTCGCCTACATTGGCGGGCGGTTGTGGGGCCGCACCAAGCTCGCCCCCCTGATTTCGCCCAAGAAGACCGTCGAAGGTGCGATTGTCGGCGTGGTGGGCGGTATCGTGCCGGCGGCGGTGGTCTTGCTGGCGTCGGGTCTGTTCTCGCCGCTGGCAATGGTCCCGGTGGCTGCCGGCCCGCTAATCGCCATCCTGGGCGATCTGGTCGAGTCGGGCCTAAAACGCGCCTTCCAGGTCAAGGACTCGCACCTGAGCGGCCTCGACATTCTGCCCGGCCACGGCGGCGTCCTCGACCGCGTTGACGGCCTGATCCTCGTCACCGCGACGACCTACCTCTACCTGGTGCTGACCGGCCTCGCCGCCGTCTGAACCAGCCGCTGGCAATTTCTACGGTGCTTTCTCGCCTGGCAACAACGGACGCGCCATTGCGCGTCCCTACGAACGGTTGTGTGTAGGGACACGCTATTGACGGTTGACGAAATAATCAGGGAATTGGGAGCGAGTCTTGCCGCGCCGCTCGCCGGTGGATAAATCCGCCGGCTACGTATAGGTGAAAGCGGGCTAAAGCCCGCTCAGACCGTGAACCCGGTCGCGCACATTTGAAGCGTTATCGGATTACATATTCAACCATCAATGGCGCGTCCACACGACCGGCCGTGTGAAGGGACGCGCTATTGCGCGGCCCATACGCACCAAGTAAAGCAAATTCACGCTCAACAGAGGCGTGATTACATGTCGAAGCGCCACCTCTCATGCAGTATCTGAGCCGTCTTTAGACGGCTTTCACCTATACGTAGCCGGATGATAAATCATCCGGCGAGCGCCACTTACCCCCGCAGCCGCTTCGCCGCATCTTCGGCCAGCATCCGCTCCAGCTCGCGCGTCTCCAACTCGTCGACGTACTGCGTGATCGTCTGTTGCAGGTAGGGCGTCAGATCGGGGTGGAAGCGCTGGAAGAAGGCCATGAACTCCGGGTCGGTGTTATAGAGCTCGCCCAACCCGCGTAGAATGTCCAGCGTCGGCTCGTAGAAGTAGTGAATGTGCTGGTGCCAGCGGCTCAAGATGTCGTTGACCTCGGCGCTGCCCGCCGGGCGACCGGCTTCCATCGCGTCGACCAGGTCCAGGTACACCTGCCCGCTCTCCGCCTGGATAGCCTCCTGTTGAGTTTTGCTATAGCTCGCCCAGCGCCGCACCGACTCGTTGACGTTGTCCGGGCCATATTGCAGCCGCGCCTGGCGTTCGTACTGCTTCTGCTTTTCCTCGCTCACAGGCTGAAAAACCGGCTTCTTGCGCATGGTTGTCTCTCCAGAACTCGACAGGTCACAATGCCAAACATCGTAAAGCATCACGGAACGTCAGAGTCAAGTGGATGCTTGACTGTTTTTGCTCTGAAACCTCCCCCCTGACGAGTTCTGACAAGCAAGATCGGAAATGGCGCTTCGCGCCCGGACACGCTATAGCGTGTCCCTACACACGTTTGTTCGTAGGGACGCGCTACATGTTGGGCGACGTAGGGTTATGCCAAGAAAACGCTGTAGGGTTCAATCAAGTTTACGCCACCCAGATGCCGCAAATAGGCCGGTTTGCGACCCGACAGCGTCAAAACGGAGCAAGGCCGCTGGCATTACGTATCTGGCGGTAACTTTTTGCTCCCGTGGCAGGCGATACAACCCTCTGTCGTCTTTATTGACCAAACCCTACGTCGCCCAACATACAGCGCGTCCGCTCGAACGATTACCGCTTTCGTTCGTCAAAATTCATAAGGGATTGGGGGGTGAGGTTCCGCGTGGCGACGGGACCTTGGTACCTGCGCCAACGTCTCGCGGCAAATTCGGCAGTTCACGTATAAAATAGGTTGTAGCAAACAGACGTTTTGTTAGGGTTACGTTTATGGCAGCTTTTGACGACGAGAAGGCGAGCAATAGCCCCAACCGCGAAGAGCTCCTTCAGCTTGCCATTCGCGCGGCACAGGCGGGCAATAACGAAGGCGCCCGCGTCATGTTCCGCCAGGTGCTAAGTGAAGACCGGCAGAACGAGCGGGCGATGATGTGGCTGGCGAAGCTGGCGGTCACCCGCGCCGAACGCCGCCAGTGGCTGACCCGTGTGCTCCGGGCCAACCCGCGTCAGCAGTCGGCGAAAGACGCCCTGCGGCGGATGGACTACAAACGCAGCGCTCGCGATAACCGGGTGCTGGTCATGTATGGTGTCATTATTGCGCTGCTGGTGATCGTTGGCATCGCGGCGGTCGCCCTGGTTCTCTCCGGGCGTTAGGCGCTCTGTGTTCCAAACGGGTCGCGAAAGCGTCGCCCAGAAGGGAAGTACCCATTGGCTGAACGAGGCAATCTCCAGAGCAGACTGAATGCCGGCATTGAGGCGGCGCGTTCTGGCAACCTGGCCGAGGCGCGCCGGCTGCTGCAGCAAGTGCTGTCGTCCGACCCGAACAACGAGGTCGCCTGGATGTGGATGGCGTCGGCAGTGACCTCCCCCGCCGAACGGCGTGTTTGTCTGGAGCGCGCGCTTCAGATTAATCCCGGCAATGCCCGCGCCAAAGAAGCGCTGCGCCGCCTGGAGGCCGCGCCGGAAGCCAACCCGCGCGATAGCTACGACCTGCGCGAAACCGAAGTCCGGCGCGCCCGGCGCATCGAGCGGGATGACGAGGCGCGCGGTACCAATCCCTACTTCATTGCCGCCGGTGGCATACTCCTGCTGCTACTGATCGCCGTGATCATCGCGATCAGCAGTCAGCCCACGCCGCCGGACGAAGTCGCGCTCGCACCGACGACCGACCCGGCATCGACCGGCGTCCCAACTGAAGCGCCGGCCACGCTGCCCCCAGCGCCCGCCGCCATTGTGACGGTCGACCCGGCGCAGATCACAGCGCTGCCGCCGACCTTTACACCGACCTTTACGCCGACCGCGACCGAAACGCCGCTGCCGTCGCCGACCCCGCTGCCTATTTCCAGCTATCGCGTCTTCTATCTCGGCGCACAGTCGGATTCAGACGCTTCGACGCTCTACAGCGCCCAGGCTGACGGGACGTCCGAACAGGCGCGCGGCGGCGCTGCCGGCTACCTGAGCGTGGCCGTCAGCCCACGCGGCGACCAGGGGATATATGTGCGCACCACCCGCGCCGGGCTCGACGCCGACGCGACCGATTCGACCGGTGAAGCGATCCCTGAAGCCGGATTGCCACAGTTGTTCGTCGGCGCGCTGGATGACCCCGATGCGGCGCAGCCAATCACCGACTTGCGTGGTTCGCTGCTGCTCAATCCCTCGTGGTCGCCCGACGGCGAGCGCATCGTCTTCGCCAGCAACCATGACGGCGACCTCGACATTTACTCGGCGCCGGTCACCGGCGGCCAACCCACCCAACTCACCAACAGCGACGGCATCGACACCGACCCGGCCTGGTCCCCGGATGGCGCGTCGATCGCTTTCGCGTCCGAGCGCGACACGCCGGCCTACAACGACTTTTCCGGCTCGCCGGAAATTTACGTCATGAACAGCGATGGTTCGTCGGTGCGCCCACTGACGAACGATAACCGCGATAGTTTCTCGCCCGCCTGGGCGCCGGATAGTTCGGCCATTGTCTTCGTCAGCAATCGTTCCGACGACAACGACATCTACCTCATGGATGCGAACGGTGAGGGCGAGACGCTGCTCACCGTCGACGACGCAGGCGCGACCGACCGGGGCCCGCAGTTTTCGCTCGACGGCGAATGGGTTTTCTTCCTGTCCGACCGCGGCGCGTCCGGCGTGCAGCAGGTCTACGCGACCGACCGGCGCGGAAGCCAGGTGATTCCCATCACCGGCGACGGCCGCGAGATCCTGGCGTTGTCGCTGCCGCGCAACGCACCGTAAGAGCGGTTCATGGGTCAGGGTGCCAGACCAGAAAAGAACGGACGGTTCATCGGGGCAGTGCGAAGCCTGCCTGATGAGGTTTGACGAACAACGGCGGTAGTCGTTTAAGCGGACGCGCTATTGACGGTTGACGAAATAGTCCGAGAAGGGCGAACACGTCTTGTTGCGACACTCGCCGGAGGCGCACGCGGTCTCCGCTTCGCTCCGACTACGGCCTCGTGCCTCGCTGGTCGGAGGTGGGCGCGCAAAGCGTTCACAGCCCGAAGGGCCGCCCACCCCCGACCGCGCTAAGCGAATCATCCGGCTACGTATAGGTGAAAGCAGGCTAAAGCCCGCTCAGACAGTCGACGTGTTATCGGATTAAATATTCAACCGTCAATATCTCGTCCGTCGGTCGCTTTTTACAGTGAACCCGTGCCATAGGTCGAAGTCTGAATACCCAGCTTGTTGGTCAACATTCATTAGGGAAGGCGCGCCTTGCCCTCTGGCGAAGAGAGCATACCGCCATACACATAGGGAGTGACGGAATTTGAGCGAGCGTCGAGACGTACAGGCACTCTTGCGCGAAGGCGTTAGCGAGGCGCGCCTTGGCAACCGCGACAGTGCGCGCGCGCTGCTTGAAAAGGTCGTCGCGCTCGACCCACAGAATGAGAAAGGCTGGCTCTGGCTGGCATCGGTGTCTGAAAGCGAGCAGGAGCAGCGCACCTATCTCCAGCGCGTGCTGGCGCTGAACCCCGGCAACGACAGCGCCCAGCGCGCGCTCGCTAAAATCCAGGCGCGTGAGAAAGAGTTCGAGCACACCGACGAGGTGATGCCCGGCGTCAGCCGCAAGCAGTTTCGCACCATTCTGCTCGTCGCCGGCGGCGTGCTGCTGTTGATCGTCGCGATCATCCTCATTTCGACGCTCACCAACAACCGCACCGCGGCCCCCAACATCCCCGAAACCGAACTCGCCAACCTCGTCGCGACGTCGACTGCGGCGGAGAATGCCCGTTTGGCTTCGGCGGCGACCGCCACCGAAGCCGCGCTCGCCTTGCCGACGGCGACCGAAACCGCAACCGTGTTGGCCCGAACCGCCGTGCCGACCTGGACGCCAACCGTCACCTCCACGCCTTTCGGCGGCGGCGTGGCCCTCCTGCCAACGCCGAGCGGCCTGCAAGGGATCATCGCGGGCTGGAGCGGGCGTGACATTCAGAACGTCGACTATCTGCCAGTGGGCGCATACAACCTCGCCAACGGCGCGTTCATGCCGGCCGGCACGAACATCGGGCGAGACGTGCGCCTGCACACGGGCGGCCAGCGCATCGTGTATACCCGCTACGATCAGGTCATGTTCGGCTCGCTGCTGGAGGCAGTCAACCTCAACGGCTCGCAAGCCGAGTCAATCAGCGCGCGCTGGGAGAGTTTCGGCGGCGTGCTGGATGCACAGATGCCCGATTTTTCGCCCGACGGCAGCCGCGTAGCCTTCATCGCCATCGACCAGGATTCGCAGGCCACCCAGCTCTTTATGGTGAACCTGGCCGACGTGCCGCCCGACGTCAACCCGCTGCGCCGCCTGACCAATGACGGCGCGACCTACAGCTTCCCCGCCATTTCGCCCGACGGCAACCGCATCGCGGTCGTCAAGAACGACGAAAATGGCCCGACACCGGGGGCTGACATCGTCATCGTCGACATTCAGACGCTGACACAAACCGCGCTGACCACCGACCTGGGCACGTTTGTCGAAACGTCGCCGCGCTGGTCGCCCGACGGCCAGCAGATTGTCTATTCGGCGGCGGCGGCGAACGACCCAAACAACAACGATATCGCGCTGCGCGCCTCGGCCGGCTACGGCTTGCCCACCCTGCCGGTGCGCGATCCAGCCAATGACATCTACCCGGTTTTTAGCCCGGATGGCCGCATGATCGCCTTTTCGAGCAATCGCGGCGGGCAGTACGATATCTTCATTTTCGACTTCGGCGCCCAGACACTGTCGCAGCTCACCAACACCGCCGATGAAGATTACCCCGGCGGCTGGTGGCAGCCCGGCACATGAGCGTCGCCAGCGGGGGGAGTGGCCGGTGAATCTCGACGCGCAGACGATCCTAAAACGCAGGCGCTTTGAGGAGCTCATGCAGGCGGGGCGCAAAGCCTACAAGCAGGGCAAGCGCCGCCTGGCGCACGACCATTGGCACGAAGCGGCGACGGTGGACCCGTACAACGAGCAGGTCTGGCTGTCGCTGTTCCGCGTGCTCGAAACGGATGAAGATCGCATCGCCTGCCTGGAGAACATCATCGCCATCAACCCGATGAACGTTCAGGCGCGGCGACGGCTGCGCGGCTACCAGCACCCAATCGCCGAGGCCACCGCGTCTACACCTGCGCAAACCGCGAAACACGGCGCCAAAGCACGACCGGCCCGCCCTAAGCCGGGGACAAAAGAGAAAGCCGCCGGTAAGCCGCGGCGGCGGTTGGGCCGGGTGCTCGCCATTGTGGTCGTCGGCATTCTGATCGGCCTGCTGACCGCAGTTGTTGCCAGTATATTCATCTTTGGGCGCTAAGGCAGCGCTTTAATACGCTGGATGAGCGCGCTGGTGCTGTGATCCGGTAGATAGTCGATCAGGACGACCTGTCCGCCGTAGGCTTCTACCGCTGGCCGCTCCGGCAGCGGCGCATGATGGTAGTCGCCGCCCTTCACGTAGAACTCCGGTTGCAGCGCTTCGATCAACCCGGTCGCCGTGGTCGCATCGAAGATGATGGCGGCGCTCACAGGGGCTAATGCCGCCAGCAGGCGCGCCCGTTCGACCGCCGGGACGATGGGCCGGCCGCTGCCCTTGTGCTGGGCGCTGCTGGCGTCGCCGTTCACGCCGACAAACAGCGCGTCGCCCAGCGCGCGCGCCTTTTCCAGGTAGTCCAGGTGGCCGACATGTAAGAGGTCGAAATGGCCGTTGGTGAAAACGAGCCGCTGGCCCCGCGCACGTAACTGCCCGCGCTGTGTGACCGCCTCGTCGAGCGTCAAAATCTGTCCCAAGGGTCGCTCTTTCGTAGGTCTGCTATATTGGCAAACGTACCGTTGAACGTCGGGTTCGTCAACCGACTGCTCGTGCGCCACGACATTCATCATAGGCGGTCATACCAGAAATGTGACGTTCGGTGGGTTTCGCGCGGTTTAGCAGTGGGTTTTTGGTATTGCGGCTGTCCTGCGGTTACTTTAGACTCATCGTAGTTTAGCTAGAGATGTGCAAGACCGCACTGCGCGCCGGGCACCATCAGGAAAGCCGGAAATATGACGAAAACCATGGTGGTCATGCCCACCTACAATGAACGCGAGAACCTGCCGCTCATTGTCCAAGCCATTTTGGATCTGCCCGCTAAAGACCTGAGCATCTTGATCGTCGACGACAATTCGCCGGACGGCACCGGGCAGTTGGCCGACAGCCTCGTGAAACAGCACCCAGGGCGCATCGACGTTCTGCATCGTCAGGAAAAGAACGGCCTGGGCCCGGCCTACGTCGCCGGCTTCAAAAAGGCCATCGGCCTGGGCGCTGACTACATGGTGCAAATGGACGCCGACTTTTCGCACCAGCCGAAATACCTGCTGGACTTGATCGCGAAGGCCGACGAAGGCTACGACATGGTGGCCGGTTCGCGGTTCGCGCCTGGCGGCAGCGTCGACGAATCCTGGCCGCTCTTCCGCAAGCTGCTCAGCTTTTTCGCCAACCGTGTTTACGTGCGCTTCTTGCTCGGCATCCCGCTCAGCGACTCGACTGGCGGCTTCCGCCTGTGGCGCCGGCAAACGCTCGTCGGCATCGACCTCGACCGTGTTCGTTCGAACGGTTACGTGTTTCAGGTCGAAATTGCCTATCTCACCAGCCAACTGGGCTACCGCATCGCCGAAATCCCGATCTACTTCCCCGACCGCCGGCTTGGCGACTCCAAGATGGACGCGCGCATTCAGATCGAGGCAGCGTTGCGTGTCTGGCAGGTGATGTACCGACATCGGGGCCTCACCCCAAACAAACGCCGCACGCGCCTCTACGCCGCACCCGATGCCCATGAGCACAGCTCCGTCTGACCAGGCGCGTATACAGCAACTCGTCTCCACGTATGGGCCGGGCGAGTCGCCCCGGCATTTGCTGGATTTTGGCGACTACCTGTCCCTCTTGTGGCGGCTAGATCAGTGCGTCGGGATGCCGGGCCGGGCGCGCTATTACCGCCGCTGTGCCCAGTCGCTCGGCGACGGGCTGGGCTTCCGTGGGCGCAGCCTGTTCCGGTTGGTCGAACTGACCGATCCGGGGCACGTTTACGAGCAACTGCCGAACGCCCCCTACCGCGGCACAATCATGCTGGTGGACGCGCAAGACCGCAAAGCCGCCATTCGCCAGCTCGCGCAGATGCGCAGCGACATCCTGCGCATTGGCTCGACACATCAGCAGTTTGAGCGGGGCCGTTGGCCGGGGAGCGGCATTCTCGAGCCAGCGGTGCGAGAGCGGGTGTTTGCCGTGCTGTTTACGGCCTTTCAGGGGCAGTTCAACAGCTTTGGCCGGCTGCTGCTGGTGCTCGACATCGTGCTCTCAAACCTGCTGCTTGGCTTCGACCCTGGCGACGAGATTAGCCTGGAGGCATTGATCGCCGACCACCGTTACCCCAACCCGGCCGACGAAGAGACGCGCAAGGAATACGACAACGAGGTCGACTAACCGGCTAATCGCGGAAGGCGACCACCGCGCGGCGCACACCGGGAACGCTGCCGGCGCGCGCGACCACGTCAGCCTCACTCA
>Ga0209347_1005870_pt1 | contig 11317 bp, 8 predicted proteins | sample AutmiccommuBRH23_FD_187382 | JGI IMG/M metagenome (GOLD analysis project Ga0209347, IMG submission 187382) | Deep subsurface microbial communities from Mt. Terri, Switzerland - Autotrophic microbial communities BRH/23 (SPAdes) (version 2) | ecosystem: Environmental > Aquatic > Deep subsurface >...
CATAATGCCATACATGTCAATCATGGGGCGGGAACCAAAGCTTCCGCCATACCACCAGCACCACCAACTGTATACGACATATATATTCAGCAGTACAAATAAGATTATGGGAAGAAAAAGCGGGATTGCGTTTTTTCTTAATAAAAAAATTCCCCCCAGGGCAAATATCATAACCGGAGTATAAATTAGCCATCCCTTTCGATAACTGATTAAACCATTTAAAATATCCGGATCAAGAAAATAGAACTTTCCTGAATCCAGGTACGAATTAAAAATAAAGTAGCCTGTTTGTGCTTTCCAGTAGATCATTTGCGGCAACAAAATAATGAAAGCAGCAATACCGGCAAGGAGTATCATCTTCCAGTTACCGGACATACGCTGAATAAACTGCCTGAAGGTATTAATTCCGGTTAATGCAGGAAATAGCAAAACAAGAATATTGACAGGACGGATCAATACAATAATGCCGGCAAGAAATCCCAGAACCAGGGTATTCTTTAACCCGGGAATTTCTATCCATTTCAGGGTATAGTATATAAATATTACAATCAGTGCAAAGCTATATACATGCGACATTCCCGGTTCTGAAATTACATAGTACATCATGTTGGTGGCAAGTACAACTGTTGCCAGGGTGATGGCAACAACAATGTCGGGAACATATTTCAAAATGATTTTTCTGAGATAATATAATCCTGCGCCCACATAAAAAAGTGCGGCCATGAAAATTGAGAGGCTGTATGGCCATGAGTATCCCAATGCTGATACGCCGGTTAGCTGAGCAACGAGATGGGCCAGCAGAAAAAATGGAAGCCAAAGCAAAGCAAGACCCATGGTCATACGGAGAATAGGCTTCCCGTTAGGGGCCGTCTGCAACCATATGGTACCTTCAAAATCTTCAGGAAGCTCAGGTATAAAGGAAAATGTCAGGTCGCCGAAAATAACAGTTGCGGGCAGATATGCATAATATGAAATGACATCGTTCTGAATAATTTTATTCTTTCCCCATGTGTCCAGATTTTTGCCATACCATGCACAAATCACGATCAGGAGAAAAATGGTTAATTTAGAAATGGCATTACCTTTCATAAAATGAGTATTACCTCCTGTCATTCCAAATTTATCTTAATTTTTGATACCTGTAAAGAATCCTTTCCAATATTCCATACATAAGCTGATATGGCTGAATTGGTTGTATAGTAACGGGGCAAATAAAAATCTGCTTTAAGTCTTTGTTTCTTTCCGTGATTTTCGAAATTGTAACTATTTTTTAAAGCGACTCCGTTCCAGTAAATTGTTGAATCCTGAGAGACAATGGACACTACAACCATTGCATCCGTAGAATCCTGGAAGACTTTTGCATCAAGAGATACTGTTGCTCTCCTGTAATTGACCCACGTCCTATTTTTCAGATTTACATTTATTCCTTTGGAAAATTCTTTTTCCGATGTTAATAATTCCCTGTTAAAGTATAGAGTCCTTCCTGTATATTTCCTGCTTTTAAGAAAATAGGAATATTCCTTCCAGTCCCAATCACCGCCAAGGAAGCATTTATCATATGCAGAAACCAGTTTCATATTCATTAAAACGAATACTGCAGTTAAAATGACAACTGTGTATTTTATTTTTCCGGATTGATTTTTTACATGATTAAATAAATACGCCAATGGCACTGCAAAGACTGCAGTATACTCAACAAAATTTCGACTCCCAAATCCGCAGCCGAAAGAGAAGATGAACCACGATGAGAAGAGATAAACCAACCCAAGGAATACGACCAGGATATAATACCCGTTGGTTTCCTTTCTCCATATCATGTAGAGCATGGAGAACAGGATCAATATATAAACAGGGTTATAGGGAAACAAGCCATTATTTGTGGAAAACAGAAATTTTAGAACTTGTGGTGAAGCAAGATTTGTAAATCCATATCCTTCATATGAATCTGTAACATAATTTCCCGAAGCATATTTCCAGTATAGCATTTGAGGCAGAAAAACCAAAAAGAAGATGATGACAGCGAATAATATTCTTTTTATAGAGAAAACCTTCCGGATACGTATTGCCAATTCATCGAAAGAGCGCACATTAAGCAGGAACACCAGTCCGACAAAAACCAGGTTGGTAGGCCTGATAAGTACAATTAAAGCACTGGTAAGGGAAATGAATATAAAATACCGGTTACATCTTGTGGAATCAGGCTCTATGAAAAACAGATGAGATAAATAAAGCAGCAGGGAGAACAGAAAAAAGGAATAAACATGCGACATCCCGGTTGCATCAATTGTATAATAAAGCAGGTTGGTGCCAAGAAATAAAGTCAGGAGAGTTAAAAATGATATTGATCGGTTAAAATAAAACCTTAAAAACCGCCAGAGGAAAAATAAGCCTAAGAAGGAATACAAGATTGCAGCAAGAGCAGAAACCAGGTGATAAATACCTGAAAAACCATCTTTCTCCTGACCTGCAATGCCCGCAAAAGCATGAACAGCAAGAAAAGCCGGAGCCTGTAAAATAGCTACACCACTCGTGTAACGGGTAATAATCCTGCCCGATTCATCTACGGTAAATCCTTCACCCGTTTTTTCAATGATGTTATCAGGAAGTTTTGTGCCATCGAATTCATAAATAAAGAGTGCCGGCAAGTACACATAATACCCGGCCGGATCGCCCCACATCTTGCTTCTCCAGTTAAACTGCCCTGTATTCTGATGCCTTTGAAAAACTAGAAAAGCAATTACTGCCAGAATTCCTGTCCAGATGAATATCCGGCCAAAACTCTTAGGGGATTTTAAGTTCAGTAAGATGTTAGCTGCAGACATATTATTTTTTTTGTCCTGCCTGTATCACAGAAAGTCCTGAAAAGCGGTATGTAAAAAAGTCAACCATTTTCCATAAAGGCACAAGCGTATCATAAAACCTCATCTGCCCTCCTGGTATCATTTGTTTTCTGAGTATGTTTCCTGATAAATACCAGCCAAGAGTTCCGATAAAATTAAAATATTGGGAATGGATTACCTTGAAGCCAGCAGATTCCATCAGGGTTTTTAAAGATTTTTGGGTATATCTTCTGTAGTGTCCCAACTGCCTGTCAAAACCATTAAACAGGAACTGGAAGGCAGGAACAAGAATCACAACATTACCCCCCGGACGAAGAAACAGGTGGGCATTCTTCAGTGCCTGGTAATGGTCCTCTATATGTTCCACCACGTTCAAAGCAAATACAGTATCGAATTGACCTATCAAATGCGGATAAGTTTTCTCCGGATGTCCAACTGAAAAATCAATTTCGTGAATTCCTTTCATATTCGGGCTGCTCCCGAATTTTTCTTCAAGCCGGGTGAAATAACTGGAGTCGAAATCACTAAGTGTTATTTCTGCACCATCTTCCACAAAGAATTGAGAGATGTTTCCAATACCACTGCCTATTTCCAGAATCTTACCTTTACAGTGCGGTTTGATGGTTTCATACATCCATCGGTTGAATTTACTGGCAGAAGATATTACCTCTAAAGTGTCGGTTCCATATTGCAGATTACCTGTTGTTTCAGTCATTTTTGCTAATTGGTTGCTACAAAAAATTCTACTTTAAAATTATCTAAAAGAATTTTATTTTTTCCACTATTCCAAATGTAAATCTTCATTACAGCATCTGGCTTTAGCTTTTCAGGAATATAAAAAATAAATTCAATTTTACTCCAAACATCAGATTCAACCTTTTGTTTTGAAAAATCTGTTGCCACATATTGATAGACAAGATCAATATTTTCTATTGAAAATACCATGTTCAGGTTACCGGGATCATATGGCCCGGCAATTAGAATTTCGGCTGACGCCCGCAGCCTGATATTTTTCCCTGCTTCTAACTTATTGACAGGGATGTGAAAGGTAGGGCTAAATTCAATTCCTTCGAGGTTAAATGCAAAACCTGATTCATTTGCTCCTTTTTCGATTATCTGGAGTTTCGTAGCCTCATCCTTATAAGGATCTTCAAAAGTAAATTCTTCTGTATAAAAAGTTGATGCCTCTATGCCTTTTTGACGTATAGCTTTTAAAATGGTTTCATTGTCGTTTGCTGCACCGGATACTTTCCTGAAAATATAAATTTCGTATAAATTGCCACCCAACACCCTTGCAGGAATTCCAGGTTCAAAGTATCCGATTAAAATAAAATCCGGATTCTTCATTACACTTTCAAGGGGAAGACCCCCTTCATTGGGTGAAAAATGTGCATCCCATAAAAAAAGAGAACTGTCGGGCAAATCTTTTCCTATAGAAGAATTATCAGCAAAACCATATTGTATTTCTTCTTTGTTCCAGGCATCTCTTCCCGTTGAATAAGCGAAATATGGATTGTGAACAATCAGAGTATGTCTTCTGAATTCTGGTTTATTCAGAAACTCCGAAGCCATCTCCATAGTTTCCATTACGGGTCTTTTACTTACAGACCGGTGATAATATTCTCCGGCGGCCCCAGTCATATAAACTGCAAGCAGAACAGGAATAAATGAAATAATCCTTTTTGTGCCCTGATTAAATTTTGCCGAAGCATAATTTAAAGAAATAGCAGCCAATACACCTGCCAATGGTGATACCCCTGCCATTACCCTCACAAGTCCGGCAGAAGAAATTCCCTGCCACCACAAATAGTTATGGACTATAAGGTATCCCCAGAAACTACTCAGAATCAGAAGAATCTGTAGAAAAGAATCAGATCTTAACTTATACCTTAATTTTATCCATCCGAAAATGATGACAGTTGTTCCGGCAACGACAAAGAACGGAACAACAGGCCCAAAATACAAGGGCATTTTTTTGAAAAAAGTATACCACTCGCCGCTTCCATATATATCAGGGCCTCCAATAGCATAGGGTCTTTTATTGATTAACCACCAAAAATCATGATAATAAAAGATCCATCCTATAAGACTAAAGAGAATGAACCCTGAAAATAATAAAGGAATGATCTTATATTGCCTTTTGACAATTAACGCAATAAAAAACAAACCAAGGAATGCCAATCCTTCACTTCTAACCAGAAAAAGAAAGGAAATAGTGACAGCAGACAAAAGGTAGTTTTCTTTAAAAAAAAGATATATTGACAAAATAAGGAACAAGCTAAACAGAATCTCGGTCATTCCCGAGAACATCATTACAAAGTAGATGGGGGTAAAAACTGCAACAACGGCAGCAAACCATGAATATTTTAGCTTTAATCCTACTGCCAGCAGGTAGCAGAACCAGGCTGTGAGCAACCCGGCAGTTATATTAAAAACCCTGACACCCATCATTCCTAATTGGGCAAATGGAGCTGTTAAAATGGTAAAAACAGGTTTTCCCCAGTGATCGAGAAACAGGTGAGGGTACCGGAGTGCCCAGCGGGATATATTGAAATGGGCATAATTATCGGCACCACCCTCAGGAATATCTGTAACAGCAGCAACGAATGAAAAAATTAGTCCCAGGATCAATAATCCCAAAAACACCCATTTTTTCTCTTTAGTTTGTTGCATGCGGGTGATTGGATTTAACGTTCAAAAAGATTGTACTTCACAACACAGTATAATGCCCTGAAGCCGTCACGCCAGCCAATCTTCTTTCCTTCCTCATAGGTGCGGCCGTAATAGGAAATACCCACTTCATAGATTCTGATTCCGGGTATCCGTGCAATTTTGGCAGTAACTTCAGGTTCAAAACCAAAGCGGTTTTCTTTCAGATCAATACTTTTAATAATTGGAGACTTAAACAGTTTGTAACAGGTTTCCATGTCGGTCAGGTTCAGGTTGGTGAACATATTGGAAACAGCTGTCAGTAGCTTGTTGCCAATGGAGTGCCAGTAGAACAGGATCCGGTGAGGGTGCCCCCCCATGAACCGGGAACCGTAAACCACATCTGCATTTCCTTCAGCGATGGGCTTTAAAAGGTGATTATACTCCCTCGGGTCATACTCCAGGTCGGCATCCTGAATGATGATGCAATCGCCGGTAGCCTCTTTGATGCCTCTGTGAAGAGCAGCCCCTTTCCCCATATTTACAGGCTGTTCAAAAAGTTTCATGTCAGCTTCAGGATGTTTACGGATATAATTGCCTATAACTTCTGCCGACCTGTCGCCGGAAAAGTCATTAACTAGGATGATCTCCAACTTATATCCATATTCCAGTTTAACATCCAGAATGCGGTCCAATATCCGTTCAATGGTTCTTTCTTCATTGTAAACCGGTATGATTACCGATAAAAGGTTAGTTTGCGTCTTACTCATCATAGTCGTTTATGTATTCAGTTCAAATTATTTTAATGTAAGAGCGAAATTATTGAATCATATGAATATTCTCCTGAAAAATATGGAAAAATTCCTGATCATCAGGTTCAGCGGACTTTTATCAGATAATTTTCCTGTAAAGATGCCTCTCTTTTACGCGGATGAATAAACTGAAGACTCAGTTCATTCATTCCCCGTTGCGGAATGGCATATACCGTATCCAGTTCATTTTTCAACTCCTTAACAACGTTTAGTCCTTCATGGTTTGTATAAATCCATGGTTCTTTACTGTCGAGATGCACATAAAAATCTTCCCAACCGGCAAAACCTTTAACCGGTGACTGAGCCATATAAAAAAGCTCATACTCCTCAAGATGCAGGTTTTTCAGAATGCCATGTTCACTTCTCCCCTGCTCATAGATTTCCAATGCATGCCGTGCTCCCTGGTAACTGAAAAGAACAGGCAATAATTTAACATTGAGAAAAAGATTTAGGGCCACAGCTATTGTTAATGATGAAAACAGCAATCTTTTCATTCTGCTGCTTTCCACTCTGAAGTACAATACCAAAAGCACTATTGAAATAAATATCAGCAGAATAAAAATGATCCGGTTGTGAATTATCAGCAAGGCTGACCCAACAAATAGAAGGATCAACAGCAAAACAATTGCTACCTGAAAGCTGGTAATATATTTTCTTAATCTTCCAGGCAGATTTATACCTTGCCAAAGATTGCCTGCAGCAACTGCTGCCATAGGTGCAATCAAAGGCATCATGTAATTTGGGGCTTTCCCGCGTGCAATACTGAATACTACCAACAAAACAAGGACACTGCCTAAAAGGGAAGCGCTCATCACATGTACCGGTCCTTTGCTGAACCATGACCTGAGTTCCATTGCCAGTCCTGCCAGCATAGGAATAGTCCATGGCAACAGTGCCCATAACAGGTTATACAGGTAAAAAAAAGGGTCGGTGCTCGAACCAGCCACTTTCCCTGAAACACGCCCGATGTTGTTATCAATAAAAAAGAAGCGAAGCCCTTGCACTCCAAAACTTTCCCACAAATGATACAATGTTGGGCAAATAATCAGGAGTGATATCAAAATACCTGCAGCCCATTTCGGATGGTACAGCTGCCTGTATTGCTTCTTTAGAAGCAGGTAGAAAAGCACAAAAAAGAAGGGCAGCACTGCACCCACAGGCCCCTTGGCAAACATGGCCAGTCCCACACCGGTAAAGCCTGAAATAAAATGAATCAGTTTATTACTTTGAAGGTATGCTGCCAGTTGCCATAATGACAGCATGACTGCAGCCTGTAATACGGTATCGGTATGGATGTCGAAGAAATACAGGAAAAAAATCTGTGAAGTGGCAGTAAACAATGCTGCAATCTTTCCGGCAGTTTCAGAAAACAGCAACTTTGCCAGCCGGTATGTAAAATAGATACTACTGAGGCCAAAAAGAAAGGGGAACAGTTTAAATGCTAAGTTCGTATTGCCAAAGAGGGAAATACCTGTACCAGCAAGCCAGAAAAGCAGGTGCGGCTTCTGGTCGTATGGCTCACCGTTAATTTTAAGGTTCAGCCAGTCGCCCGATTCCACCATCTGCCTGGAGATGGCTGCATACAATCCTGCGTCTCCGGTGAGGTCTATAAACAGACCTGCAATCCATGCAGCAATCAGCAAAAGTAAAAGAAAAAAAAGTAAACCGTTTTTTAACATCCCGCTCAAGAAAGTACTGTCACTTTAATAATCAGAACAAATTAAGCGAATTCTGTACAATTCAGAAAAGAACTGTGTTGGAAACATCCCTGCCACATAACATTTACATGCATTTATCCCTCAAACAAATCAAACGGCAAAATATCAGACAATAGACTCTTCACTTAAAATTCATTACATTTGTTGATAAAAATAGTTTAGAAGATTCATTTTACTCAAATAAAATAACATGAGAATAGCCATATTTCCCGGTTCTTTTGATCCCTTTACAATCGGACACGAAACCATCATAAAAAGAGCTTTATCCATGTTCGATAAAATCATTGTGATGATTGGATATAATGCAAACAAAAAGTCTTTTTTCCCACTTGAAAAAAGACAAAAATGGATCAACCAGGTATTTCAGAACGAGGAAAAAGTGGAAGTCAGGGTACATCAGGGGCTTACAGTTGATTTTTGCAAGGAAGTAGGTGCAAAGTACATACTGCGCGGATTACGTACCTCTGCCGATTTTGAATATGAACGGGCCATTGCCCAGATGAACAAAAAAATGCATCCGGAAATTGAAACCGTATTCCTTCTTACCCTGCCGGAGCACACTCCTATCAATTCCACCATCATCCGCGACATCGTTTTTCATGGAGGAGATGCCAGTCAATTTTTACCGGCAGGTCTCGATCCAAAAGAATTTTTACCGAAAAATGACGTTTAGTTAGCATGAAGCTGATTTTTTCTTTGTTGTTTTCAATAGTTTTCCTTCAGGGAATGGCCACAAAAATTGAAGGCCGGCATAAAGAATATGCAGGATTGGAACTGGTATTTTTCAGGTATAATAATTCTGTTTCACTTGAAAAAGAACACGTTTTTACACTGGAAGTCGATGCCACCGGAGCGTATTCAGCCGATGTTAAAGCAGAAGAAATCATGTTTGTTTTCTCTGATTTTGGTATTTACAGGGGCATGTTGTTTCTGGAACCCGGGAAGACAATACAACTGCAACTTCCTCCTTTGCGTAAAAAAAGCTTTGCAGAAGAAAAGAATCCTTATTTCCAGCCGGTGGGTTTCTGGTTTGCCACAGGTAAAAATGACCAGCTTAACGACAGGGTAGCTGCCTTTGATGCCATGCTGAACCAGCTAACCGACAAGTTTTTCAACCAACTGTACTTCAGCCAGTCGAGAAAGGCTTTTGATTCCATCCAGCATTCAGTGGAACAGAAGTTCGGGAAGGACACATCCCCTGTGCTGCAGCATCACATCAAACTGAAGTTAAAAGCTGTTGAAGCCGATGCTTTCCGGCTTTCACCTGCCAAGGTTTCACCTGCACTCCAGGCATCATCTCCGGCCTATCGCACGCATCCGGCGTTTATTGAACTTCTTGAAAAAGCGTATGCCGGACGACTAAGTTTTGAAGCCAAATCAATGAACGGGGATGAAATCCGTAAGGCTGTAGCAGGGAACAATATTTCTTTTTTACAAAACCTTCTGAAAACCAAATATGAATTAACAGGCACTACAGCTGATATTGCATTACTGAAAATGCTGCATGACGCCTTTTACTCCGGAGATTTTACACGTCCTTCAGTACTTCATATGGTAAAGTCACGTCATTTTACACAGCACACTGATCAATTCGTCCGTAAGACTGCAGCCGGAGTTGCCTCTAAACTTGAACATCTGCAGCAGGGAACCAAAGCACCTGTAATATGCCTTGAAAATACTGCCGGAGAAAAAATATGTACCAATGAAACATCCGGCAAGTATAAGTACGTCCTGTTTGCCGACACGGAAATGGTTGTGGTAAAGGAACAGCTGAAGTACCTGACAAAAACTGCAGAACAATTTGACAGGCACCTCGAGATATTCGTTATCCTGCGCAATGCAAAGCCCGCAGAAATTAAAAAGTTCCTTGAAGATGAGAAGATACCCGGTTTCCATCTCATTGACAAAAACGGAGAGTACGCAGAGAAGTACAGGGTAAAATCGTATCCGGCTGCTTTCCTTCTCAACGAACAACATGAAGTGGTTTTCCAGGAAACCAAAGCGCCGCTTGATGGGTTTGAACTTCAGTTTGGGCCTTACCTCCGCAACGAACTGTTCCGCCGGCAGGGAAATCAGTCGCGATAAAGGTCAATAATCTGCTTCAGGTTTTCATGGGTATTTGATAAAACTTCATCCAGTTTGTCTTTTTCAACCCATTTCAGCATGGTGATACCTTCATCATATTGAGGCTCTCCTGTAGGCATACCGTTACATACCATTTCAAACCAGAAGGTTTCCTTGAATATCCAGGGCTTTCCTTCATGGTAAGGCGACTGGTAAATATGATATGTGGAAGGCAATTGTCTGATTATTTTCTCTGCCTTCACTCCTGTTTCCTCTTCCACCTCACGCAGGGCTGCTTCTTCAGGTGATTCATTCTGATCTGATTTTCCTTTTGGAAGGTCCCATTTTCCATTTCTAAAGATAAACAGCAGCCGGTTTTTAGATATCAGCACTCCGCCCGCAGCCGGAACTTCATGAAATGCATGCCTGAATTGTTTAAAGAACTTTTCCGGATCGGCGTGCGCAAGAAAAACCTCCTTTGAATCGCCCACAGAAAAAAAGCTGAACCACTCTTTCACTTCATCTGCAGTAAGTGAACCATCAAACTTAACAGAGGGTTTACTTAAGGTGATATTCCCCGGCACACCAATTTTTATCAGCCGGTCATTGAGAAAAACTTTATACATTTGCTGATACTTTGACAAAACAGATACAAAGATGGAACAAATACAGGAAGAAATTGCAAAAAAATTATTGGAAATAAATACAATAAAGGTTCAGCCAACGAATCCGTTTACCTGGGCATCGGGATGGAAGTCACCCATCTACTGCGATAATAGAAAAACATTATCATTCCCGGAAACCCGCGGGCTTATACGTGATAAGTTTGTTCAAATTATAAGCGAAAAATATCCTCATGCTGAAGTGATTGCAGGGGTGGCTACAGGTGCGATTGCACATGGTGTCCTGGTGGCAGAGAAACTTGGGTTGCCATTCATTTATGTACGTTCAGCGCCAAAAGGGCACGGACTTGAAAACATGATTGAAGGTGACCTGAAACCTGGTCAGAAAACGGTAATCATAGAAGATCTTGTTTCTACAGGCGAAAGCAGTCTGAAAGCTGCCGAGGCAATTTTAAACTTTGGAGGTGAAGTGATCGGGATGCTTTCCATATTCACCTACAACTTTCCTGTTGCCCGAAAAAGATTTGAGGAGGCAGGCATTGAACTGACATCATTAAGCCAGTATCAGGTGCTTATTGAAATGGCGCTTGAAATGGGTGAGATTACACAAG
>Ga0209347_1005873_pt1 | contig 11306 bp, 13 predicted proteins | sample AutmiccommuBRH23_FD_187382 | JGI IMG/M metagenome (GOLD analysis project Ga0209347, IMG submission 187382) | Deep subsurface microbial communities from Mt. Terri, Switzerland - Autotrophic microbial communities BRH/23 (SPAdes) (version 2) | ecosystem: Environmental > Aquatic > Deep subsurface >...
CGATCTCATTGACCGTACACCAGTCCGCTTTATAGTCATTGATCACAGCATCCCACTCTTCATACATGTAACTGCCGAGCATTTTCCAGTTCTTATCCGTAACATAGGCGGACTGAGGTTTGGCAGTTCCTTCTTGTGTTTTTTCTTCCTCGGATGTAAGTTCCACCTCACTTTCAGGAATGAAATTTCTGATAACACTCTCAGATGAGCCGAAGGGGAAGGGGTCCTTCTTGCTATACGCTCCGATATCCACTCCGCGATAATCTATATTCTTCAGCAAGTCATACTCCTTTTGGCTCAACGGACCCATCAGGTCATCAAGCATGGTGTATATCCTGAAGGTCGTATCAAGGGAATCAAGGATAGATGATCCTTCATGGAAGAGTCTGTCCTTCAGCAGAGTCCCTGCCTGGTCCAGAAGACCCTCTGTCCCTTTGCAGGTATTGTGAACAGGTTCATGCCCTGTCGAGATCCATAGAAGTGCCTCCATGAACTCCTCAAGATCCCCCTCTGGTACCGGTCTTGTCAGAAGCATCTGATGCCTGATGTTCTCCAGGTCTGAGCGAACTCCCCTGTAGTGTTCCATTATCATGTACTCGATCCTGGCGTCCTCCAGAATGCCTAGTATTGTTCCTGCCAGTGCTTCGTTGGGAAACAAAGCTATGATGTCAGCGATATCAATGATACCCTCAGGCTGCAGCCCTGACAGATAAGTTCTTTTCTTTATGGTTGTGTACCTTCTTCTGATATCTGCCATCAGCCCTGCCGCTCCCTCAAGTCCTATCTTGTGAGAACTGAACTGTACATGCCCGACCTCATGCATTATGCTCAGCTTATATATCCTGAAGTTATCTTCAAAACCACCGTATTCCTTGATCCCGGGTGCAAGGTAGATGGTCCTGCCTGCGACCAGAGGATTTATGTCATCTGTTTCTTCCTCCATCTGTAACGTCCTTCGGGAAAGAATATTAAAATTGACACCTGACAATCCAAGGGCATAATACCTGAGAACACTTACGATCTCATTGAATGCTGCAGATCCCTTAAGCCCTTCAATGAATTTCTTTGAGCTCCTGGACCTCAGGGAAAAATAAGGCCTTCCAAGGGATGGTTCCTTTTCAAAGACATCTATGCCGTTCAGGGCCCACTCTTCCAGTTCACTGACATCCAGATCCTTCAAGAGCGGAGCCGAATATGAAAAATAATCAATTGCCAGGTCCTTATCCTGGTCAAATACCTTTATGCCGGTACCCGCCCATTTCCTGATCCCGTCAGTCCCTGTGTTCTTTGCTGCATCAGGAAGATTCTCAAAGAAAACTCCTGCAAGCGTCCGGTCTTTGTCAAGCAGCATACGTGCAGTTCTGAAAAGTTCGCTATGGTATGTTGAGCTGCTCTTCTCCAGGACGCTGGTGAAATTCCTGTAATAAGCGATCCCAAAAGCACAGTTTTCTTTTGAGATATCTTCGCCAATGTATGTCCATTCCTCAAATTTTTCCCTTGTGAGAAGCTTCAAAGCCCGGGGTGCATATTCAAGATCTACCTCGGTACGGATATCCTCTTTGCCAGGTTCAGGGAACGGGGCTTCTGTAACTTCGATCAGCTCTTTTTCAGTGGGGTCTGTCTGTTCGGCGGTATCTTCTGACAAGATATCTCTTCACTCCGCGATGGCATTACTGATTTTCTCATCGATATTCTTCTGCAGTTTTTCCGCAGCCGTTAAATCTCTTTAGATCGATGGGCAACAGGTTCCTCCAAACTGCCGGAAATATTTCTTCAATCTCATCGCCCATCAGAACACAGTACGGTTTTTCCCCGATAAGATAGTCCTCAACAGGTAGCTTTTTAGATAAAGGACATTTAGCTGTCATGACATTGATCCCTACTCATAACTATGAAATTCGTTCTTACTTCTTTATATCAACTGTGCAGGGGATACTTCCAGGTCCAGATCAGCATTAACTATATCTCCGCTCGGCAATGAACTGTGGAGAGAGCATGAAAGTTGTGAAGCACATGACAGAAATCAAGATGAGGACGGGTTTTGACAAAAGGATCTTTACATACGAAACCTTCGTAAAGGATATCGGTTTTATACTTTCCAACATGCCACGTGCTATTGTAATGTCTCGTAATGAGAAGATCAGCAGGGTATTTTTGGAAAAGATCATGGCTGTAGTAACCGCAGTCAATGAGTGTGTTTATTGCAGTTGGTTCCACGCGAAACAGGCAATTGAAAGCGGAATGAGCGAGCAAGAGGTCAGGAATCTATTCGACCTGCAATATGAGGCCGATGCCACCGAATACGAACTGTTGGCCCTTATTTATGCACAGCACTATGCAGAAACAAACCGAAACCCTCATCCTGAAATGAATGAGAAGTTATCTGGCTACTATGGGGACGAGACAGCAAAACAAATTATTCTCATTATCAGAATAATATTCTTTGGAAATCTGCTTGGAAACACATGGGATGCTGTTCTTAGCAGATTGAAAGGAAATCCGGCCAGCGGTAGCAATGTGTTGTTCGAATCCGTTTTCTTTTTGCTGACATGGTATTTCATGATACCTGGCATGTTTCTAGCCAAAAATGATAGAAGAACCAAATAGTTGTCTCCATCAATGATGGCTTGACCAATAACGTCGCTCAGTAATGTGGGGACATAGGTAATACCAAAACGCAAAACTCTCCTGATCTACTTTTGTAATTGCTTTATGATAGCCAGCCTCTGGATGAATGGATGTGATGCCAGGTTTATGGCATCTTACTCCTTCTGACATAAGATTTAGTAAGGCTTTTGGCAGTTGCCTGCAAGATCATCGCATTTATATTGACAACACTAAAGACGAGGATGTCAGTTTCACATACGACATTGAGTATAACGGTACTCTCTCGCAGGTGATGAAAGGGACGGCTTTGTCAAACTACGGCTATGAGCAGCTACTTCTTCCGTGACGACGAGCGTATAGCCAAGCAGACATCCGGAAGCATGGAGTAGTACCTGTCCGACCATCTCTGTAATACTATTTTGCTGATTGACGAGAGTGGCCTTTTGTGCAGCCTGACTTGATGTTACCGGGCCTATACAACCCGCAGGCACTGAACAGATGTTCTTACGCTTGGAATAATCCGGTGAAGTACACTTACATGAGTGGGCATTACGTTGAGAGTGCACCTTCATTCTTTAACATGTCATTGATAGAAGAAAGCATTTTCATCAAATCCTGGTTGCTTTGCTGCTGATTCCCTCCGAATACAGGCCGGCATTCCCGGCCCATTTTTTGCAAGTTCTCATTTATCGGGAAATACTCCCGGATTCTCAGGGAAATCTTGCAGTTTTAGGATAAAACGACAAGGTAGTATTTTTGCTCAATATTTAGGGTAGATCTTGCTTCGATGACCTACTTCAATAACAAAAATAATCAACTTTTCATCTTCAATACTCATAATAACACGATACTCTCCCACTCTTAATGAGTACAAGGGAGATTTAATGAACCCTTTCAGCTTTTTAACATGTACTTTGGGGCTGTCCTGGATTTCCTTGATAGATCTCACTATCTTTTCTGCAATATCGACAGGGAGGCTTTTAAGACTCTTCAGTGCAACTGGAGAATAGAGGATCGAGTACATTTTATCGGAGTCCCAATTCGGCCTCTACTTCTTCCTGTGTGTAGTACTTTCCACGCTTGAAATCTTCCAGTGACTCTTCAATCCTTTTAAGTGTGTCATCACTCAGAGGTTCCTTGTCATAGGCCATATCTACTAAGCGAGATACAACGTCGTTATACGTTTCTCTGGGAGATAGTTTCAGTTTATCAAGGTTATCTTTCAATTGTGGGTCAATCTTAATAGTTGTAGCTGCAGCCATATACCAGAGTATAGTGCAGTATACTATATACCACTTTCTAGATTGAAGCGGTTATATGGCCTTGGAATAGAATAGCAAGTTTTCAAGGATTTTAGGAAAAGATTGCCTGTTAAGAACAATACTTATAGAAGAGTACAGAAAAGAAGTCAATCCCTAAATTTTTATCGTAACACACTTCCAAGAATAATGATTTCCAGGTATTGTTTCCATAGAAATTTTTATTATTATAAATGAATCCAAGGGCTTTAATCAGTGAATAATATCCTATTGTTTAATTACCTCATGTTCATTTAGCCCAAAAAGACAACACTATTTTTCCTCTGATCGCAGAGGTGCGTGAACTTTTATTCTTTGAGCGCACTCGTTGCATCTTGCCAGCAGGTCACGTATACTACGCTCAACATTCACATGACCGGAATTTCCATTCCTGGCTGAATATTTTTTGATCACTCGAATATCTTCTTCAGATATATCGGATCTATGACGATATCCCCGGTTTAGCATTTCCTTTGCCAGTTCATTATGGCGCCTGACTATCTGTTCCGTCTCGACCAGGCCGTTAGCCAGATAACTGGCTATAGATTTGTTTTCACGTATCGCACTTGCGAACATATGCAACTCCAGGTGCTCTCCAAGTAAATGCTTACGACTAACAGCTTTGGATCTACATTCCACATCCTCATGTTTACACCCTTTGCGGTAAAAAAGTAACAACCCGTCTATGTTGCTTATTCCATGTTTCATTTTTCCCTCAAAGGCATATAGTTTTCACCTTGTCTCCTTCAGGACAGGTTATTTTATTCAAGTCATTTTGTGATACTGCAGTAGTGTTTAATTATATGGAAATCGAAAAATTGCTTACTATAACAATATAGGGAAAGTTTAAACTCTAAACATTAAGTGTCCATACAATAAACTATGTGGCTGATAAGGTATCAACTCTTAGAAGGCCGCGTCACCTAATGCCTGATCTTTCAGAAAACTTTTTGGTAACGGAAGCCTGGATCATTTTTACTTGAATTTATTACTACTCATACGATTCTTTATGATTACTCCTTCTTTTTAGTCAACACGGATAAAAAATTCCCTGCCGGGTCTTTGAACCACGCGATATCAGGGCCCTCTTCCGGAGATTTACTGCGGGCTATACCCTTTTCATCGGTCTGCAGCTTGCCCTTATAATTCTCAAAAACGACACCGCGGGCTTTCAATTCGTCTACAGCCTTGTCGATGTCATCAACCGGGAAGTTCAAGATCGTAAAAGTTGCCGGCTGGTGGTCTTCTTTTGGATATACGAAAATCTCCATACCGCCTGCAATGTGCAGTTCCATTCCCATATTCATTTCTTCGGTCATGTCAAGACCAAGCGTTTCACCATAAAAGGCTTTAGCTTTTGCCAAGTCGTCAACAGAAAAACTGCTGAATGCTTTCGTATCTCTAAACATAGCTTCTACTTCCTTTCTCTTTCTATCGTTCATAATGTTTTCCTGTTTCAATATCCGGAAAACCTGCATCATTCTTATGGGATATCACAGAACCGCACCCGGCCTTCATCGGCGAGGAATCAATAGTGGTGGAGTTTGCCCCTGATTGAAGTATGATCCTGCTTTACCATTTGTTACTCATCCTTTCTGGTCAACTCTATATCCATCCAGGGTACCCAGGTCGAATTGGTACTGAGCCTCTCCCAGGTGCCCGTTAAAGTTTTACCATCACTGTCGAACATACCCGCAAACCGTTCGGTTCTCCCCAAAATATTCCATAGTTTGTCCTGCAGGATAGCCTGATACACGAGAGAGTTTCCCTTATTATCAAAAGTATGTGTCAGGTAAGTCTGACCCGAGGGATCATATCCAATAATTTCAATACCTTCAGAGTTGTCACCGTCCATCTGCGCTTCCCACCGATGAAGGAGAAAAAAGCCACTTGGGAGCCACTCGTAAGTGTCTGCAGCACTCACTCGGGCTATAACCAGACCGGAGGCATCTTTTATTTTTCCCGCTGTGATCCATTTACCCACGAATATATCCAGAGCTTTGAGCGCAGGATCAGGTTTAGGTGACTGCTGTGGTTGCGCGTTGTTATCTGACATACTGCTTTCTTCTTATTGATGATCACATGCTTTTGATATCTGCCCGCTGCTTTAGGTTTGTAGCCATCGTATTGAAGAATTGCTCCAAAACAGCTACGGGGCGGGCAGGAAACGAGCCTATTTATGCTTTCTCCGCAAGTTGCTTGAGCTTTTGCAGTGCTTTAGGCCAGGTGGTCTGGAACATCTCCTCATATTCTTTCTTTAGCGTGTCCACATCCACCAGTACTTCGGTTCTGTCGCCCATTTCCTTAAATGTGTAGTTTTCAAGTGCACCGACCCATTCGCTCACTGCTTCACTTGAAGTGTCTTCTTTTCCGTTTTGCACAATGCCGATATGCTCGATAGATATGTACTCATATGGCCGGTTCTCTTTTATCCGGCTCACCATACCGGACATAGCACCTGTTTCTTCGGGTCCAAGGAAAAGCATCTTGCTTCCTTTGCTCCAGTCACCCACATAGTCGGAACCGGGTGCAAATACATCCGTCCACAGCCGATAGGTATCTCTATCAAGCATAGTGTTCCAGACCTTTTCTTTTGATGCGTTGATGACGATTGAAAATTGCAGTTTGCGCATTTTATTTCCCCCATTCTTTCGTCGCCTTCGGCCGATTGCCATCACAGGCATACCTCTCATAACAAGTGTATTGTACAGTCCATGCAGATAGCCGGAAAAACCATCTACAGAAATTCATGACATAGAAGGCCACGGTCTCTTCTGCTTGATCACCGAAAGTCAAATGAGAAGCGTCTTTATCATTGACTTTTCATGCTCGTCCACTCTCACATTATCTTTTTTGGAAAGGTACTACAATTTTAGTCAGGGACTATAAGATAAATATCTATCGAATTTTGGTTCCGTAGTAAGCAAAACGTGACGCACTGCGCCACAAATCTCTTCTTTCATATAATGTGCGTATTTACCCCCGTAAGTTAAAAGGATGAACTGTTAACATGAAACATACTGCAGAGTTTCCCACCCGCGTAATCGTAATGTTTGATTTTATCAAGTCAGCATAATTTCGTCTTAAAGAGCCCGGGAATTCTATAAAAAGCCATAAATAAAAAAGAACGCTAATGAAAATATTTATATCCCTAGTTAGTTAAATACTAGTATTAGTGGGATTGAGTATCAATACAAGGGTCGAGCGGTTGGGCAATGACGACTCCTTCTGATCAGTGATGACTTTAGACTTTTTGAATTTAAGGTGATTAGATGATTCTATGCGAGTGTGGGAAATTCATAAACAATGCTACGTTCAACGACTATACAAAGACATCATTAAATCCATCCACAAGGACCATTGGCCACAAGAACTGCGGGCTGGTATTCAATTTTGCAGATGACAGAGTACCAAAGAGATATTCTTCCAGAAAAGAGCTTAAGGTACTGGCATCCCGGTTCGCGGAGAAGAACATGCCTGATGAATATACTCCAGTATTCCTGCTTGAAGTGGAGAGGTTAAAGTCACAGGGAAGATTGCAGGATATGGATATATTGATGGCAGCTTATAATAGAACTCTGAACATGATTCACTGAGAGCGTGGCAGAACTGTATCCTCATGCACCTTATGCCGACAGTTTCCAACATTTGCTGGATGAGTTTTCAAGGATCGACCGGCTTATCAGTGACTATCTTGGAACAGTGCTGGACGATAATTCAGAGCCTAATGAATTTATGGGGCTGTATATATCGGAGACCGAAATAAAAGATATTCAGAGGTCGCCGGGTTTCCTGAGCTCATTTAAAGCGCTGCCGGATGCAAAAAGAAGAGACCTTGATGCAATGCGCGATGATCTTAACTCCAATATAGCCCTAAGCCTGAAAAAAGGCACAAGACTGAGATTGAACGCGCTTGCCGAACTGTTCGGCCTGGACACATTCGAGATCGATGTCCTTTTGATAGGGCTTGCCCCGGAGTTGGATCTGAAGTATGAAAGGATATATGCTTACCTTCAGAATGACGTGACCCTGAAGAGACCTAGGATCGACCTTGCAATGAACCTGCTCTGCCCGACGGTCGAATCAAAACTAAGGTCCAGAAAATATTTTTCTCCCGCTTCACATTTGATTGCAAACGATATTATCCATCTCACCGGAGACGGACAGAACAGCCAAAACAGCCAGTTATCCCTTATATCCAGTTTCATCAGGGTCGATGAGAGAATAGCAGGCTTCTTACTGGGATCTGATGAAGCTGACAGGAAGATCAGGGATTTTACATATTCAGTTAAGCCGGAAAGCACATTTGATGACCTGATCCTTCCATGTGAGCTAAAGAACAGGCTGAAGGACACGACAGACTGGCATATACAGAACAGAAACCCCTTAAAAGCGCTGTTCTTTGGAGCTGGCGGCAGCGGAAAGATGAGTGCGGCCAGATCTGCCTGCATGAAAGCAGGAAAAGACATGCTTGTAGCAGATGCAGGGGCTATGTTCAGGGATGATCCTTTCAAAACAGCACAACTTCTGCTGAGAGAGGCACTCCTGCAGAATGCTGCGCTGTATCTGGACAATTTCGGTACACTGTTTAAAGACCAGGAGTCTTCGGCCTTTAAGGAATCCGGGATAAAGACAGGAGCTTTTGTCCAGGCCATGAAGGATTTTCCGGGATGGATATTCTTAGCCGCAACGGAATCACTGCAGCTTAACCAAATGTTTAAAAATGATCTCCTTAACAATGGGTTCACATATTTTTCCTTTCCCATGCCTTCATACATGCATCGCAGACAGCTATGGAAATCCTGCCTGCAGGATCATGGCATGGATGGGAATGTGGACCTGACTGCTCTTGCAGGCAAGTTCCAGCTAACCGGCGGCCAGATAAAGAATGCCGTGTGCTCTGCATATGCTCTCGCTGAACTGAAGAGTCCTTCCAGTCCCGTCCTATCGGTGAAGGATATATATGAAGGCTGCAGGATGCAGTCCAATCAGAGAATAAGTTCCCTGGCCATAAAGCTGGATGCACATTATGCATGGGAGGATATCATTCTTCCAACTGATACAAAAGAACAGTTAAAAGAGGTCTGCGGCTTTATCAGGTATAGGAGTAAAGTCTACTATGACTGGGGCTTTGAGAAAAAACTATCTCTCGGAAAGGGGCTGAACGTTCTTTTTTACGGACCTTCAGGAACAGGGAAGACTATGGCCGCTGAGATCGTTGCAAATGTGCTGGATCTGGACCTCTACAAAATTGACCTGTCAAACGTGGTCAGTAAGTATATTGGGGAAACCGAAAAGAACCTGAAAAAAATATTCGATGAAGCAAAAACCAGCAATTCAATCCTCTTCTTTGATGAGGCGGACGCAATTTTTGGGAAAAGGTCGGAAGTAAAGGATGCACATGACCGCTATGCAAATATTGAGATATCCTACCTGCTGCAGAAAATGGAGGAGCATGTCGGAACAGTTATCCTTGCAAGCAACTTCCGGAAAAATATAGATGATGCATTTCTGCGCAGGCTACACTTCACGATAGAATTTCCCCTTCCCGATGAGAGATCCAGGGAGCTTATCTGGCTGGCCGCATTCCCGACTGAGACACCTCTGGGAGATGATGTGGACTTTGCTTTCCTGTCAAAATTCAAATTCACCGGAGGGAACATTAAAAATATAGCTCTTGCAGCCTCTTTTCTGGCCGCAGAGGGATCCTGTACTGTGAAGATGGAACATCTGATCAAAGCCGCAAAAAGGGAACTGCAAAAAATTGGAAAGCTTTTTACGGAAGCTGATTTTGGAGAATATTCCCGGTGCGTCAAGAAGTCTGGAGAAAAGGAGTATGTCTGATTACAGTGCAATAGCCGATGTCGGAGAAACGTTGATTGGATTGCTAAGGGATAACATGGAAGGCCTGATCACGGCAGATTCGATAATACTCGCCTCCCCGGGAGATATAGACTCCAAGGATAATGTCCGCCTGTCACTGTTCCTGTATCAGGTACTTGAGAATGCCCATTTGAAGAATCAAGAGATGCAGGCGGCAGATCCGACAAAGCTTGTATTCCCGCCTCAGGCCCTTGAATTATATTACCTGCTGACCTCTCACGTATCCTCGGGGGAGCAGGATAGAACCGAAAAAACCCTGGAAGAGCATAGAGTGCTGGGCAGGGCTCTTCAGATAATGCACGATAACCCTGTCCTTAGCGGGTCGCTTTTAAAGGGAAACCTTGACAAAAGTGATGAATTGCACATAACACTAACGTCCCTTAGTACGGACGACCTTACCAGGATCTGGACAACTTTTCAGGGCAGACCGCTCAGGTCATCCGTTTGCTACGTGGTAACTCCCGTCAGAATCGATTCTGTACGGGAAATTGGCGTTCAGAGAGTAATATCCAAAGAAATGGAATATATGCAAATGTTATCAACTAAAGAGGAATAACAAATGGCTTTCTCAATACCCTACAGGACAGATCATTATGTTGCATTTCCTGCAGATACTGTGATAAGCAGACTTTCTATCGCGTTTAAGCTCGTTGATGGTCTTACTAAGAACGGTCCTCTTGGCAGTGTCAGGGTAGAAATAAAGGAAACAGGGAAAAAAGCCATAAAAAACCCTGGTGGCTATTATCTTTTCACAGACCTTAAAGGCGGGAGCCACACGGTAAGCATTGATTCCGATATGTATTTCCCAGAGGTGGCAGCTGCTGATATCTCACCATTGACCGAGCCAGAGGATCAGGTAACTGAGATCGTTCTTGTACCCAGACCAGTCTACCCTTTTTCTCAAGATGCGACACTTATAAGGGGTGTTGTCAGGGATGCAGCAGGCACACCAGTAAAAGATGCCCGGCTGAGAGTAATGGATACAAATGCACAAACCATAAGCGATGAACATGGAAGCTTTGTCTTTTACTTAAGCGGCGTTGCAACTGAGAAGGAGATGATTATTGAGATCAAGAAAAACGGCAATACCAGGACAGTTAATATTCTTGCAAAAGAGTTCCAGACTGTCTCAGCAGGGGTCATATCTCTCCCCTGACAAAAACGTTATCCGGATACGGGAGCAAGTCCTTTGACTTTATATCTTGCTCGCGGCTGGCTTTTTGATCATTGCAAATCAGAAAGTAATACTTCATAACATTATAAGCAAGGAGGAGAACATCATTCCAGAGTATTTAACACCAGGAGTCTACATAGAAGAGTTTGAGATTGGTGCCAGACCGATTGAGGGTGTAAGCACAAGTACAGCGGGATTTCTTGGCCTGACCGAGCGGGGTCCCACAATCCCGCCTAAGCTGGTCACAAGCTGGACCCAGTTCATGCGGGTCTATGGAGGTTATACCGAAGATTCCTACCTTCCATATGCTGTGGAAGGTTTTTTTAGTAACGGGGGTAAGCGCT
>Ga0209347_1005874_pt1 | contig 11303 bp, 11 predicted proteins | sample AutmiccommuBRH23_FD_187382 | JGI IMG/M metagenome (GOLD analysis project Ga0209347, IMG submission 187382) | Deep subsurface microbial communities from Mt. Terri, Switzerland - Autotrophic microbial communities BRH/23 (SPAdes) (version 2) | ecosystem: Environmental > Aquatic > Deep subsurface >...
GCAGGAACTAGCCGAGCAGCACCTTGCTCGGCTGGAGCTGAACGGGAAGACAGTCACCAATGGCTTGTAACGACAACCTAGGAGTGGGGTTCTGATTATGTCCCGCCATACCATCGAACTGCCATCGAGAACACCTGCCGGTAAGGCTATTGTGGTGACCGGCTACGACAACGGCATGAAGGGGCCTCACTTCTTCTGCTACGTCTTTGACGCCAGCGAGCCCATGACTACGCCTGTGTGGAATTCGCTTTTCACCTTGGACTACAGCCACGCGCAACAGGCCAGCGAGTTCGCTCCGGTGCTTGCGCAGTGGGGTATATCCCTCCCTGACTTCATTGTTCGCGCATTGGGCGAGGACTGGGCTAAGAACCAGCTCAACTGCGAATACTTCTGGCAGGACGATGGATCATTCGACCAAATCCGCTGATCAAGGCATCTAAGCATTGGCCCTTATCGGGCCGATGCGGTGGAGTTCATGGCGCGGTTAGTAACTGCAAGCAGTTCGGATGAACGCTCGTGGTCACCTGCGTAAAGTCGGTTCATCTGGCTTGCCGAGGAACCACCCTTGAAAGAATCGAAAATGAATTTTGTAGCCCTTACCCTGGCGGTCAGCGCCGTGGCTGTTAGCACGCTGACTGCGGGGCTGAGCGCGCTACCCAATAGCGCCACGATCAACTCCCTTTCTCATGAGGTGGCCACCCTCAAGGCTAGCAACCAGAGCCTTGCCCAGCAGCTAGAAGTAGCTAAACAGAACCGAACCCGTATCGACGAATTGGACGTAGGTCTGTTGGCTATTGCAACGGTCTTGAAAATTGACCGTGAAGAGTTGGCCAACGCAATGGCGTCAGCCAAGGGCGAGGATGGTCGAGTGGTGGCCATGCCGGCAAGCAGTGAAGCTAGCGCTATCTCTGTGAGCCCGCTTTCCCATCAGAACAGCGAGCCACACACCCAAAGCGCAGTCGCGAATATTGCGGAAGCTACAACGAGGCAGGATGCCGATCCACTGCCACAACAGCGCAAACCTAACAGCGAGCCTTTGGAGCTTGCTGTAAACCTCACCACAGATAATCCATTCGCAACGCCGACTGAGGTAGCCGAAGTAGCTACTGCATTGTCGGTTACAGCAGCGCTCGATTCTGTTGCGGAGATACCGGTAAGCATTGCCCAGGTAGATGGTGTTCTGGCCAAGCGGATTTCCGAAAACTGGTACAAACCTGCGAATGCAGCAGCAAACCTCAGTGCTATCGTACAACTGAAAATGCAGCGAGACGGAAAGGTTGCCAGCGTCAAGCTAACCAAAGCCTCCGGTGACGCTGCTTTCGACAAATCGGCGATTAACGCCATCAACTCCATCGGCTTTATCGACGAAGTTAAACGTCTCAGTGATGCGGATTTCCAGAAGGGCTATGCCAGCCGCTCCATCCAGTTCACTCCCCAGATGGGTGGTTGACCATCCACCGCGGCTACTGTGGTTTCCCAAGATGGGGTGCCGGCGTGCGCACCTCACAGGGATACCAAACCTCGGCTGCAAGGGCTCTTGAGTGGCTGAAAACGCGCGTTACTGGCTAGCCGTTATAATCAAGCGCAATGCCATCTGAGCCCGAGCTATGAAAGCCCTCGATCCGACAGAGCCACTGCAAAGCCATGCGCTTCAAACCTCGCCAACGCCTCCTGCGGCGATTGGTGAGAAAGCAGAGTTCTATCGGAATGCCGGCAAGTCAGCAAATACTGAGCGCGCTTACAAGGCGTCCGTAGATCATTTCCGCTTCACGTTTGGTGGCCTTCTTCCAACCACATCGGATGCCGTGTGTAACTACCTCGCTGCCTTTGCTGGCAAGCTTGAGGTCAGCACGCTCCGGCAGAGATTGTCTGGGCTTTCGAAGTGGCATAAAGAAATGGGTTTCCCTGACCCTACCTCGGCCAAAGTCGTTACCGAGACGATGCGAGGAATTGCAAAACACCACCAGGGCGTTTCAAAGCAGGCCCATCCTCTTACGTTCCGCCATCTGCTGGCTATCTGTGACAAGTTGGAAGCCGAGAAGCGGGAGGCTATTGACCGTGGTGAGCAGTCAGCAATCCTACGGACGCATCGCGACCTTGCCCTCATCTTACTTGGGTTTTGGCAGGCATTCCGAAGTGACGAACTCAGCCGCATTGACGTGGCCAACGTGAAGGCAAACAGGGATGAGGGTATCTCCATATTCCTCGCCCACAGCAAGACTGACCGTAATGCCAAGGGCAAATATTATGGGATGGGTGCATTGATAGCCTACTGCCCCACTTCTGCCTACCTAGATTGGCTCCAGGTATCAGGTATTACAGACGGTTTGGTTTTCAGGGCTATCAGCCGCTGGGGCAAACTCTCTGATCAAGGAATCCACAAGCAGAGCATCGAGCACATCCTAAATAGGGTGTCTGCCAATCTGTTCCCCAACGAGCCCAAGTTCAGCACACACTCGCTTCGCCGGGGCTTTGCTGATTGGGCCACTCGGGAAGGTTGGGATTTGAAGACATTAATGGATCATGTGGGCTGGAAGTCGGTGGATAGTGCGCAGCGTTACATGCCTACCCGCAAGAGCTTCGGCGCCCTTGCTATGAGCGCCCAGGCAGGCCTTCTAGCAGATCAATCACAAGATGCCGGTTCAGCCTTGGTAATCCAGGGCAGCTATACCAAAAATGAAATTGCGGAATGACAGCATCGACCTCACCAACCGACTTAGAGAGTACGCTGCAAAGAATATTAAACCTGCCATCGGGCGCAACCGTGCTATCGCTTGCAAGCAGCTGTCAGGCCCTCTCCAATACCGGAAGCCGTTAAGGATAGGTGCAGCATCGTAAGCAACGCCGGATTACTACAGGGCTCCCCATTTGCCAGATGCCTTGGAATCATTGAGAATGACCAAACGCGATTGCGTAGTCAGCTTCCAGGCAGTGGTCATGGATGATGTGGAAAACCTTGAAGCAGAACAAAGGCGCCCTCGGGCGCCTTTTTTCTTGCTCTCACGATAGCCGCGAGCAGCAAAGCCTCATCCCGCATTGGTGAGCAGGAGTTGATCCATGGTGATTGATGTTGACAGCAACGCGTAGTGCTGGCGCTGGTACTTGATCCAATAAACAAGCGCATCGAGAATCCAGGCGTTCATGCTGGTTTTGCAAGCCTGCTGCGAAAGCGCATCCTTCACTCCTTCCCTTATCTTGTCACGAACGCTTGGAGGGAAGCGGATGACGAACTTTTTAGGCGTCACGCAATTTGCCAGTTCAAAGTCTGGTACTTCACCAAGTACGCTTTCCGAAAGACTTGGGCCAAGATGCTTTCTCAGGATGTGCAGCGTACCGCTGCTTACCCGGCATCCATCCAAAGCTTCCAGGATCGCAGCTATCACCTCTGAGTTCGTGCTACGGCCTTGATGGCGACCTATGGCTTCCAGCTCACTAAACAACTCATCAAACCCTCTGAGCACATATTTGTCGGCGGTGCGGCTGTTGAATGAATGACGCGGAGCAGGACGGCTGCGTGCGGTTTCAATGACGCGGTTCAAAGCGGCAATTGCCACGGGGTTGGTTAAAGGTTTCATGTCTTTCTCGGTTGCCAGTGAGGCGCATCGATCTGCGGCGGCAGCGGTGCTTGCCCCTGATTCATAAAAGCGCCCACTCAGGGTTAAGCGACGTGGATCGTTCAGTAGCGCGTCGGAGCGAAGGTCTTGAGCTTCGCTGCGAATTGCGCGGCTTTCTCTGCCGGGTACAGGATGGGTAGACGCTTCTGCTCGTCGGCTCGGCATACGGCGATACGGTTGTGGCCACCTGTGATTACGAGGAAGCCAGATGCTAAGTCCAGCAATGGAGGCGTCATAAGCCCACCGGCACTCCAATGCAGGATGGCGCCCGCCACCTTGTCGTCATGGGTTTTACTTATGCCCCAGGTTTCTCTCTTTGATCTGCGGCTGTGCCCGAACAGGTTTTCGTCGATATCAGCCAAGTCAGCTTCACCGATCAAATACTCGCCGTGCGGGTAAACGCCGGGCTCTACACCATCCTCAGCGAGGTGATAATTTTCTGGTGAGAAGTCCCAGCGCACCTGGAACTCTGTTGGCCAGTCGGCACGCGGCTTACCCCGTACTGAGCGAATCTCGTTTGCTGTAGGTCTCGGTATGGCCATCTATGCACCCTCCCCATCAGGCTTCGTCACGGTATTGCTCTCTAGGCCAAGTCCAAAGAGCAGGTAACCAAAGCTCGTGATCATCATGAACTTGCCAATGCCAGCGATCAGCTGGATATCGATCAGCGTTAGAAGCGGCCCACCAATCGCGCAGACAAGCCAGACACTCGCTGCTTTCCTGGAAAGTGAGTTCACAGGGTGTACGAATTTCATCTTATTTCCTGGTTAATGTCCTAGCGGTCAGCGGCACATTCAACTGGCTTGCTGCGGTAAGCATTCCATGTCGTTTCGTAGCCTGAATGGTGATCTGCCGGGATGAACACGGTTTCGCCACAGATCGGCTGCACCTTGAGCATGTACGCCTTGCTTACGTCGGCTGGCACTACGGTGTCATTCATACCGATCAAATGCCGCTGCGGGAGCTTCGCCAGCTGGTCAGGGTAATCAGTCGGGTTTAGGGAGTCGGCCAAGGGCTTTATCTGCTTTATCGCGGCCCAGGCTTGAGGATCGATGTTCCCCGCTATGGTTTGCACCTGAATCACGTCCTGGCGGGTTGCTGCTAGCAGCAAGGCTACGGCAGCGCCGCCCGAGTAGCCGACCAGCTCGAAGCCTTGAACCCCATATTGGGATTTGAGGGTATCCAGCACTTCGCTACTGGCCTGGATCACTTCACTGCCGAATCGCTTTGAAGTCCATAGCGTCTGGTTACAGCTGGCGCCCAGTACGAACTGGCATGGTCGAGCCATGTAGACGGCTCCCGCTGGGTCATCGATGGCGAGGCCGGGCACCATGCTCTTGCGTGGGGTTGGATCGTCGCTGACGGTGCGGCTGGTGATCCAGGCCCTGCCGTCTCCTTCGATGTAGACGCGAAGGATTTTGCCATTCACGGATTTGGGCTGGAGCGTCTGGATCGTAAACTTCGAGGTCTTAACCGCGACAGGCCGCAGTTGACTGCCACTACTCGCGCTTTCGAGGTCTATTGGCTTCATTGAGCAGCCGGTGGCCAGCAATGCGGCTACAAGCACACACGCTCGGGTCAGAAGCTGGGTCGGAATTAGCATTGCATTGATCCTCTCACTTAAAACAAACCCGCCAAGCGGCGGGTTTGTTCGTTGCTGCTGCTGACTTAGAAGTCGTATCGAGCTTTCAGAGTCAGGGTGTCGGCGTTGAAGTCAGCTTTGCGGGTGTAGTCGTAGCTGGCGCCGATGGTGTAGTTACCCTTCGTCCAATCCAGGCCAACACCAGCTTCGTAGGTCCACTTGGTAGCCGGGGCGCCAGTAGTAACGAAGGTGTTGCCGCCAAGCGCGAAGGACGAGGTGCTGTTCGCGTTGTCCTGTGCGAAATCGTGGAAGGCCATCAGGCGGGCACTCGGTTGGAAGTCGCCGTATTGCCCATCCAGTCGCACACCAGCACCCAGGTCGATAACTTCCAGCGACTGGCTGCCGGTGCGCAGAGCGGCATCGGTGCCCTTCTCGGTGAAGCCGTCGATCTTGATCTTGCTGTAGCGGGTGGCAACAGTCGGGATGACGTTCAGGTTTTCGTTCAGCTTGATGGTGTAGCCAGCGTTCACGTCAGCCGCGAGGATGGTCGAATCGTAGTCACCCTTGGCACGCTCACCAGCAACATAGCGCTTTGCTTCGTTGTCGCCCTTACCGAGAGACAGGGTGCCCAGCACCGAGTACGGGCCTTGCTCCCAAGAACCGTAGGCGCTCAGCAAGTTGGTGGCTACGTCGGTGTCATTGCCGTTATCCGAAGACACGTCGGTACGCACATGGCTGAACGCGAGGCCGAGGGTGGTTTGCTCATTGAGCTTGCCATCGGCGCCGATGATCAGCCCGCTGGAATCAGAGTCGTAGCCTGCAATACCGCCACGCGAGTTCTGATCACTATTGCCATGCAGTACCTTAACCCAGGCACCGACCTCGATCAGTTCGTCACCGGAGTTGGCGCCAAGCGATGCTGCACGGTTTCCAATGGCCGTCGCGGTCAAGCCGGTCGCAGACAGCGATGCGGATTGGGCGGCACGGTTGGTTTCCGGCTGGAGCTGTGTAGCCAGCTGGCGCAGCTCGGCATCGTTGGCGTTGATGAAGGTCTGGTAGAGGTTGCTGTTCGCTGGCAGCTTCGACAGTACGTTGTCGATGAACGCTTTCGAAGCGGCGCGGCCATTACGGTCGATGCCAATTTCAACCAGCCCATCGTCCGCCTCTTCGCCAGTCGCTAGGCCGATATTAGCGGTCAGGCTGTTGTTCTCGACGGCTACGTCAGTAACGGCCAGAAGCGGTGTCAGGGTCTTGACCTGAGCGCCTAGGTTCACCAGTTCGCCTGCGGAGAGCAACACGTACTTGGTCGTGGCCTTATTGAAGGCGCCGGGGTTTGTGGTGACACCGACTACAGACCCCTGCTCCAGGGTCAGCTTGCCATCTACAGCGGCTATGGCACGGGTAGGGTTTGTCGCGTCGTTAACGAACAGGCTCAGACCAGCGCCGTTGCGAACGATCATGTCGCCAGTGACATTGGTGACTTGCGCCACATACAGATTGCCGGTGGCCACCTCAAGCGAGTTGGCCTCGAACAGGCTGGACGAAATCAATACATCGCCATTCACGAAGGCGGCGCGGATGCCTTCGATGTTTCCGACGATGCTGCCGCCGTTCAGGTAAAGGTTGGTTTGGCCATTACCGTCGATAGCTGATTCGCCGCCAGTGATGGAGCCCTTGTTCTGGGTGATGCGATAGAAGTTCTCGACGTTGCTGGTTTCGCCCGGACCCGTTTGCAGTAGATCATTGGTGATCTTGATGCCTACACCATCAGCCTTGATCGTACCTTCGTTGATGATGCCGTTCTGCATCAGGTACTGGGGGTTCTGGCCGTTGGTTCCAGTGGGTGCGTGTACCAGCAGCGGATTGCCGAAGGATTCGCGCACCTCGATGCCAATTGCGCCAGCGCCTACCGCATTGATGTTGCCGGTGTTGATGATGCGGTTGTAGTCGGTGCGATCCAGGCGCAGTGCTACCGAGTTTGTGCCGTTGGTGTTGATGAAGCCGGTGTTCTCTACGTCCTGGCCGAAATTGACCATGCTCAGCTCGATACCACGAGCACCTTCGCCGGTAGCGCTGATGCCGCCCGCGTTGATCACGTCCCGGTCGATTCGTGCGTACTTAAACGTATCGGTGGTTATGTTGTCTTGGCCGTCAACCTTGATCCCTGCGATGTTTTTGGCAGATACGGAAATGTTTCCGTTGTTGATCAGGTCGCCCGTCAGGCGGACATGCTCCAGAACAACGCCACCTTGGCTGTCGGTCGCTGCAACACCAGATTCATCAGTGACCTGAATGCTGCCGTTGTTGATGAAGTTACCGATCGCGTCATCGACGACACCATCCTGACCAATCATCACGTCCGACAGGTTGATGCCAGATGCGTTGTATCCATAGGAGCTGATGTTGCCGTTATTGATGAAGCTGCCACCGATGGTGCCCTTAGCAGAGTCATCGTCGATGCTGATACCTGTAACGAAGTCGCCTTTGAGCCCAAAGTTGGAGTTGCTTACGAAGTCACCTGCGACTTGCGGGCCATCAGCTTTGACGCCGCCCTGACCTTCGTCGCGCAGACCGTTTCTGACGAGCGTGATGTTGTCGTATGTGCCGGTTGCAATGACTGTACGGTTTGGGCCGTATACGTCTACATCGACGGCATACGCGGCCTGAGTGGTGGCCGCTGCGATTGCGAGTGCCAGGATTGTCTTTCTGCCGATGGAAGCCACAGTGTTTTCCTTCTGTATTTAAGTCCGATTCGCCCGGCATCAGGTGGCAAGTGCCGGGGTTAATTCTTCTAGCGGGACAGATCATAACGACCGTGCATCGGGATTCCACTCAAGACGATGCATTTTCTACCGATAGCTTGCTGCTGGCTGACGGAAGGCACCGTTTCGGTGCCGAACACAGACATTCACAGATCATAGGTATTAATGCCAAGTGTCACTCGTCGGGGAACTTTTTCCTGACGTTGAAATCTTGGCGGCGTGCTGCCAAAATGGTGGCACTTCTCGGAACCCAGGCTGGGTATCGAGAAAAATAAAGAATAAGTCTGGCCTTGATGCCCTTGCGGCACGGGACAGACGCAACGACAGATCAAGCGAACGTAACGTAACCACAGTGCATAGCGAGTCTGCATCGCGTGCAGGATGGCCGTGGCCTTGTTCGTTTGGAACCGAGGGGGACTTGGTAATGTTTCAGCAAGAGCAACGGACGCAACACTCTCAAGCCGACGATATCATGGCAATCCGGGAGCGCGAGGTAGCCGAGCGCATCCGTAGTAATAGCGATACCTTCACGATTCGCCAGATGGCGAACATACACAAGATGAGCATCCCATTCCTGCGAGACTTCGCGGAACGCCACGGGATCACGTTTGTGGGTACTGATGGCAATCGTACCAAGCGCCTATCCAGCGCAGCGATCAAGCGCGAAAAGCAACACACCTCTGCCGTCGTTGCTCGTTCAGTTTCGCGAAAGCCCGTTACCTCTCTGGACGCCGACAAAATCACACCGGAATTGCGCGAGCGCGCCCGGCGCCGTGATCAAGAATCCGTAAACGGGTTCGTCGAATACCTCCGTGAACTGTCTACTACACACACTCGTGAGCAAGCTGCCAAGGTGGCTGGCATTTCACCCACCTTCATGCGCCGCATGGCCTACGACCAAGAACTGGTCTTCGTGGGCGAGACCACTACGGTTGGTCGTGCGAATACCCCGGCAGTATTGAAGAAGCTCCAAGGCACTCTGTTTCGACCCAGCCGCAAGGTGAAGCCCAGTTCCTCTCGCTTGATCCGCGAGTTCATGATCAGCGATATTGAGGACACGCTTTAAGGTTCACTGCGGGCGGTTGGACGATTCGTTGGCGCCGAGCCTTCTTTATCTCCACCGCCCTGCTCCCCCCCCTGCTCACAGTCTGTTTGAGCCCCTGTCTACGAACCTTCCCGCAATATGTCTAGTCGTGCGCAGTGCTCTGTTCAGACGCTGGCAGCTGTTCGACGCCCACGCCCATTTTTTCAACTGCGTTAATGAACCGTTGCTTGCGGTTTTTGGTTCGAGCGGTGCCCAAGCCCTTATATTCGAGAAAAAGGTTGATCCCTTCCCGAGGGACGATCATGGCAACAAATGTTTTCTCGATCATGCGTGGTGTCGCGTTCTTTCCACTGCCGCCGAAGAGGATTGCCTCACGGTCGTAGTCGTGAACGATGCCATTGAAGGATGCCCCTGTTACAGAGAACAGGGTTAATTCGATACGGTTGTCTTTACAGTAATCCAGGAACCGACTTTGTTCACGAACGGTTCTGTCCACTTCCGACTCGACGGCGTAGTGGAAGCGCCCCCTTTTAGCGGCCTTCACCTTGGTGACCGGTTGGTCTGCCATTTGCTCACCCATTTTCCCTGTGTTTCATGGCGGCACCGGATGAAAAATTTTCTATGTGGCTTCTGGCAACTCAATCCATGAGGTGGTGAACCGATTCGACGGATATTGGCGGCGTAAAAGCTGGCCTATTTTACGATGCTCAGAGCCAAAACGAATCGTACCTTCGCCTGAAATGCGGTTGATACGATCAAGGGTGAGCATCAACTCCCGGCTGCGTGGGCGCGATTCGGGAGCAAACAGATCAGGGGTAAAGTTCGCCTCTGTGACGGTTTCAATGACCATCAGCCCAGCACGAATCCAAGCTCCACCAGCCGTGTAGCACGCACTCAAGGCATCCTGGGATGCCTCGATCAATATACGAGTATCGTTGGTCGGAACCACCATACCAATTGTTACTGATTTACCTTGTACTGTCACGGTAGAAGTACGGCTTGGCTGGATGAAAACCTGCACCGCACAGGCGAGCAACCGCTCCCGGCGCAACTTTTTGCCGATATTGGCTGCGAAGGTAGATAGATAGGCGGCAAGCTGTGAGTGGGCCGTGACGGGCGAAGGGAACGTGCGTGAGCAGGTCATGGTTTTGCGAGGGCTACCGTCGTCGTCCGGGCCGATGCAATATTCCCAATTCAGCTCGCGTATTGTCTTGGCGAGGCCGATTCCGTGCAGCCGGCGCATTTGCTTTGCGTCGGCGTTGGCTAGCTGGAGAGCAGTGGTTATGCCGTAGCTGTTCAGATGTTCGGTGAGCCGGGCTCCTATCCCCCAGACCTCGCTTACGTCGGCTACCGCCAACATTTTGCGCAGTCGCTCAGCTTCGGTAACGGCCACCACTGATCCGGTCTGGCGCTTCCACTTTTTGCTTGCCCAATTTGCCAGCTTTGCTGTCGTGCGGTTGCGCGAAATCCCAACGCCCACCGGAATACCAACAGCCTTGAGGACGTGTCGGCGAATACCGGCGCCGATTTCCGCCATATCGCCCTGCATTCCAGTCAACCTTATAAACAGCTCGTCAATCGAATACGCCGATGCCTGATCTACTTTGGAGCGGATCGCAGCAGCCATTCTGCGATGGATATCTTGGTAAAGCGGGTAGTTCGACGAACGCATGATTAGGCCGTGCCGCTTTACCATCCACTCGATTTCATGGCGCGGCTGCGACATCTTGATCCCAAGCACCTTGGCCTCATCCGACCGGCTCACGACCGCTGAATCGTTGTTGCTCAGGACGACAACAGGCATCCGGTCAAGCCGAGGCTCGAAGAGCCGGTGACAGCTCACGTAGTAGCAGTGCCCGTCTACGAGCCCTATTACTTCCGGCGATTTCGCTGTAGTCGGTGCAGGTTCCATACAGCCACTCCCCAAACTTCAACTTGTTCCTCACCGCCAATAAATAGCGGAGGCATTGCGGGATTTTCGGGAATCAATGCATCGCGGCCTTCAATCGATCCGAGCCGCTTCACTGTGAAGTCGCCTTGGTAGACGGCAACCACAACATCATCTGGAGCAGCATCGATGCTCTTGTCCACCACCAGTACGTCACCGTCGTGGATCAGAGGCGCCATGGAGTCCCCGCGAGCCCGAACCAAGAAGGTCGAGTACGCAGAAACGTTGGCCAGCGCGTCGAGGGACCGGTGTGGTTCATCTGGCTGCCGGCAATTCCGATGCAGTCGGCGGAGATTCCAGACGACAAGTCCCCATACTTCGATCAGCTCGTCATTGCCGAGCATGTATGGGC
>Ga0209347_1005875_pt1 | contig 11302 bp, 11 predicted proteins | sample AutmiccommuBRH23_FD_187382 | JGI IMG/M metagenome (GOLD analysis project Ga0209347, IMG submission 187382) | Deep subsurface microbial communities from Mt. Terri, Switzerland - Autotrophic microbial communities BRH/23 (SPAdes) (version 2) | ecosystem: Environmental > Aquatic > Deep subsurface >...
GATTCGAGACGTATCGCCGGTCGAACATAGGCACCATCGCGCGGCTCCACTGCCGGATACCAGAGCAGCAGGGTCTGTCCGTCGGGATCGGCGCCATCGATTTCTACGCGCCCCGTCCCTTCGGTGACGTCTGCCAACTGGGCGGCGAGGAGCCTATTGAGCGAGCCGGTAATGTAGGCGCGCTAGGCATCTCGGATCGCGTCGAGTTTGGCGCGGCATTTCTTGTTCGGCAGCGCCTCGAGCTCTTCGACCGAGGCTGGCTCCTCGAGGTCGTCGCGGAACACTGTGATGTCGATGTCTTCGGAAAAGCGCCCGATGAAGTCATAGTCTTTCGACAGCGATGTGCCGCCCTTGAACAGCAGCCGCGGCTCTCCTGCCGGCCGTTCATGATAGAGCGCATCGAGGGTCCAGCAAACTCAGAAGTCCTTTTCGACATTGCCGACTGGGGCGCCGATGCGGTTGGTCGTGGCGAGGAACAGATCGAGCAGGTCACGTGGCGGTGCGGTAATAGTCTGACGGTAGGCGTCGGTGCTCATGGCTGAACGGCGGCGCATTCGCGTCAGGCCGCTGGCATGGGTGCGAGCCTGGCGCCGCGGATGCCGAACCATAGGGCGAACAGGAGCGCCGCCAGCGCCGCGGCGACGAAGATCGGCCCGGCGCCGACAGTGCCGATGAAGAGCGCGGCGACCGCCACGCCAAGTGATTGCGACAGGAAATACAGCGTTGCGAAGACCGAGAAGCCGGTCGCGCGCGCTTCGGGCAGGAGCTGGGTCGCGAAAGCCTGCAAGGTGTTGTGCAGCATATAGGCGCCGAAGCCGACCAGCGTCATTGCGAAGGGCACGAGCCAAAGCACCGGCGTCAGCGCGAAGCTGAGAAGCCCCACCGCGGATATGACAGCGCCCATGACGATCAGGCGGGTCTGGGTGAATCGCTTCAGCAGGCGACGGATGTTGGTGATGAACAGCATGCCGCCAACGGCGAAGAAGGCCAGAATGCCGCCGATCAGCCCGTATCCGGCGTCGAATCGCGCATGCAGTTCGACTCCGACGAAGGTGATGGCGGCGAAGATGCTGACACCCTCGAGAAATACCGACGCCAGCACGATGCGGGACCAGGGGCGGCGCAACATGGCCAAGATGGCCGCCGGTGGCGACAGGCGCGCCTGGGTGGGCTGCAGCGGCCGTGCTGAGATCAGCGGGTTGCGGCGCAGTTCCAGGAGGAGCCCGACCGCGGCGGCGAGATAGACCAGCGCCACGAGAATGAGGCCCGCCCGCCAGTCCCAATATTCGGTGAGCAACCCGCCTGCGACTTGTCCGGCGATCATGCCGAAGATGCCGCCGCTGGCGTAGCGGGCGAGCACGACCGGCCGCTCCTCGTAGGGCAGCATGTCGCCCACCCAGGCGAGCGAGACCGGGATCATGGCCGACGTGGCGGCGCCGCACAGCAGCCGTGCGATGGTCAGCTGGCCGAGCGACTGCGCGGCTGCCCCGAACAGACAAGCTACGACGCTGGCAAGACAGAGGGCGGCCACGAGCCGGACCTTGCCGAAGCGGTCGCCGGCGATGCCGAGCCCGATCTGCATGACGCCGTAGCCGAGCGCGTAGGCCGTGACGATCTGCGCGGCGAGACCGATCGAGACGGCGAATTCGTCTGCGATCTGCGGCAGCACGGTATCCATCAGGCGGATGTTCGCGCCGGTGGCGAAGCCGCCGACCATCAGGAGACCAACGGTGCGCTCGTGGCCACGGGCTGCCAGTTCCGCCTTCATGGATCGTCTCCTACACGTCGCGCCGCAGCACATCTACGACATTTCAGAGAGCATAAAACTCATATTTCAGGAGCGGTGTAAACCACCGGAGAACGAACTTTGCCCCTATCGCTACCGCGCCGCGTCCGGCCCCGCATATGCCGCCATATCAGGCAAAATGATGCCGAAATAAGCATCAAAAACAGCGATCAAGGCATGAAGTGCTGAATCTTCGCGCTTGAGTTCCGGTAATCCTCTGCTACCCTCTAATCAGAAATGTCAGTTCTGGAAAAGAGATGTCGCAGGTTTCCTGTACAGAGCCCGAAACCGTTATCGATCCCAAGACCTTTTGGGGTGCGATCGGCTGCCGCGCCGTCGGTGCGGCGATCGTCACGGTGGCCGGTGTAGACGGTCCCTCGGGCTTTCTGGCGCTGTCGGCGACGCACCTGACCGCGTCGCCGCCGACGGTCACCGTATCGCTTGACAAGAAGACATCGGCAGGTCCGGACCTGATCGCCAGCGGCGCTTTCGCGGTGAACTTCCTCGCGGTGGAGGGGCGGCCGATCTTTGATCGCTTCACTCAGCGGGACGGGCCGAAGGGACACGCGCGCTTCGACGGGCTCGCGCTCTCGGCACTCGTCACCGGCGCTCCGGTCTTTGACGCGATCACCGGCGTGCTCGACTGCCGGGTCGACGAGATCATCGAGCGTTACGGCGCCTACCTCGTCATCGGCAGGATCGTCGCCTTCGACAATTTCAAGGACCGGCGGCCGCTGGTCCACTACCAGGGTCAGGTGCTCGCATGACGGAGCGGATCGACCTCTTCAAGCTCGGGATGCGGCGGTTGGCGGCGGGTGTTTCGCTGATCACGACGCGCGACGAGGCCGGCCGCCGGCACGGCATGATCGCCACCTCGGTGACCTCGGTCTGCCTTGAGCCGCCGTCGCTGCTTGCGTGCATCAACAAGACGGCATCGAGCTACGATGCGCTGGTTCGCGCCGGCGTCTTCTGCGTCAATCTGCTCGCCGAGGATGCCGACGACGTCGCCATGCGTTTCAGCTCGTCGAAGTTCCGCGATCTGCGCTTCACCGAAGACGGCTGGAGCGAACTCGAGACCGGGTCGCCGGTGCTCGGCAGCGCCATCGCCAGCTTCGACTGCCGTGTGACGAACACGATCGAGGCGTCGTCGCACACGATCTTCATTGGCGAGGTTGTCGACGTCAGGTTGCCGCAGATGACGCTGTCGCCGCTGCTCTATCTCGACGGGGCATTCGCACGCTGCCTGCCGGCCGCCTGACGGCATGGCCCGTCGCTGACAAAAAGGCGCAGGCGACAGGACTGTTCTTTCCGAAAGTGAAATGTTAAGACCCGCGGAATCCTGCTTGCCTGTCTGCAGCAGCGGAATTCCGATCCGGCCGGAAGGCCAGGGTCGAAACAAGAGACAATCGGGAGGGACAGTATTCATGGCAAAATCCGGCGCTCCGACCAAGACGAAGACCCTGCTGCGCAACGACGCTTACGAGCAGATACTCTTCGGCATCATCCTGGGCGATCTCGAACCCGGCGCGCGGGTCGACGAGAAGCGCCTGATGAAGGATTACAAGCTCAGCCAGGCCTCGGTGCGGGATGCGCTTTACCGCCTGTCGCTCGAAGGTCTGGTGGAGCGCCACGCCCGCATAGGCACGCGCATCGGCGATCTGGGCCTGCGCGAGCTGCAGGACGTCTTCGAGGCCCGTGTCCTGATCGAGGGGCATGCGGCGCGCCTGGCCGCGCACCGCGCCTCGCCGGAGGATCTGGCCGCGATCCGCGCCGCCTATGCCGGCTATGAAGCCGTGGTCGAGGCTCGCGATATCCGCTCCCTGGTCCGGATGGACCGCGCCTTTCACCGCGCGCTGGCGGCAGCCTGCAAGAACAGCCAGATCGAGCAAACGGCGATCCGACTGCACAACAACGCCGCGCGCTTCTGGTGTTTCGGCATCCAGCGCACCACCACCGAGCGTCATCGCGCCCAGATACAGGAACACCTGAAGGTGGTGGACGCGATCGAGAAAAAGGACTTCGACGAGATCGAAAACCTACTGCGGGGGGTGCTCGGCTACTATCCGGACAACCGGTTCATGCTGGCCGATCCAATGGCCGCCAGCATCAAGTCGCAAGCGGCCGCCTAAGGAAGCGAGGGCCGCCGCTGGCGGCTCTGCCACGGCCGCCGCCGATCAGCCTGCAAACCGCATACGGCGATCGAATTGCCTCTGCCCGACCGCCTTCGGTCGAGCTCACGCGATTTCTTTGAATCCCTTTCCCTGGAGCCGAGCGGTCAAGATAGCCGGCTGGCTGTGCTGGCGCGCGGCCGGGCGGCCACAGTCGAAAAAAATTGGCGTGTCCCGATATTGCAATGCAGCACAGGCGCATCCAGCCGACGACGCAGGCTGCGCAAAACATAAGCATATACTACCAATTAATACATTCAATGCCTTCGTATTGGGCAAACAATTACTTTGAAGTGCTCATTTCGCAGCGCACCATAAAGCATTGACAGGCGTATGAAATGCCCCTCATATTTCCCAACAGACATGTGAGAAAAGGCTCTAACTGAAATGTCAGGCTGGTTCGCATAGCTGGAGTACATTGACCCGACCGCTGCTCCGCCAGGAGCGGCCGATGGGGCCGGAAGCCGGCAGGACGTCCGGAGCATTTCGTTGAGCATATGAGGGACAAGGCCATGCGCAAGGTCGAGCTGGGGGTGTTCATGCCGGTGGGGAGCAACGGCTTCCTCATGTCGAAGCGCACGCCGCGCTATCATCCGACCTTCGAGTTGCACCGCGCCATCGCCGAGATCGCCGAGAACATCGGCCTCGACTACCTGTTCTGGATGGGCAAGTGGATGGGCTTCGGCGGCGCCACCGGCTTCTGGGAGAAAACCATCGAGCCGATGTCGATGGCCAGTGCCATCGCGCCGCTGACCAGCCGCCTGAAGCTGTTCACCACCATCAATCCGCTGCTGTTCCACCCGGCGGTCGCCGCCAAGGTGATCTCCACCATCGACAATATCTCCGGCGGTCGCTTCGGCATCAACATCGTGACCGGCAACACGCTCGAGGAGCTCGAGCAGATGGGCCTCGTGCCCGAAGGCTACGGCGACTATCGCTACGAATATGCGGACGAATGGATCCGCGTGATGAAGATGCTGTGGACGCAGGAGCGCAGCACCTTCCAGGGCCGCTTCTTCAAGCTCGACAATTGCGTCTCCGATCCGAAGCCGATCAGCACGCCCTATCCCAAGATCGTCAGCGCAGGTTTGTCGGGGGAGGGCATGGCCTTCGCCGCGAAACACTCGGACTACCAGTTCGTCGGCCTCAAGGGCCAGGATGTGGCGCGCATGCGCCAAGCGGCGGCCGATGAAGGCCGCTCGGTGAAGGTCGTGACGTCGATGCTGCTGCTGCATGGCGAGACCGACGCGGCGGCCGAGCAGGAATTCGCGGCCATCCGCGATGACCTCGACACCGAGGCGCTGGAAAACCTGATCGCCTCGTTCGAGCGCGACAACCGCGATTCCTACAAGGACCGCACGTCCTACTTGCGCCAGCCGAACACCGTCGGTTTCGGCTCCGGCGTCCCCGTCACGGGGGCGCCCGACACGATGGCGGAGAAGCTCTGCCAGATGATCGTCGAGAGCGGCATCGACGGCATCCAGTTCACCTTCGTCGACTTCGTCAAGGACCTGAAATTCTTCGGCGCTGTCGTCCTGCCCAAGCTCCAGACCCTTCTTGCCCGCCACGACATCACGGTGGGCGTCACCACGGCCAACAAGGCGGTGGCCGCATGAGCTGATCGACAGCCGGCGGCAACGGCCGCACCCACCACCGATCGACGTTTCAATTGCCGGCTGCCTCTTCGCGGTGCCGGAACGACCGAATATTGCCCGAACGGACCTCTCATGAAACCCAAGATGCATATCGGCTACGATCTCTCCTGGATGCAGCTCGAAGGCCGCTGGCGGCTGCCGGGATCGTGGACGAACGCCACCTACCCCGACATGCGCATCTTCAAGGAACTCGCCCAGATCGCCGAACGCGGTCTGCTGGACTTCATGTTCTGGGGCGACGGCACTGGTATTCCGAGCACCTGGAAGGGCAATCGCGACGATGCGGTGCGCTGGGGCGTCGGCTGGCCGCGACAGGACATGAGCCCCTACATCGCCGCGCTGTCGCAGATCACCTCGCGGATCGGGTTCGGCCTGACCTATTCGTCGACCTACATGCACCCCTTCTACACGTCGCGGCTGCTGAATTCGCTCGACCACGTCACCGGCGGGCGCATCGCCTTCAACGTTGTGGCGTCGTCGCGCCGCGCGGACGCTGCGAACTACGGCTTCGACCAGCTCATGGAGCATGACCAGCGCTATGAGCGGATGGAGGAGTTCATCGACATATGCAAGGCGCTATGGGCCAGCGTGGAGCCCGACGCGTTCATGTGGGACCGCGAAACCGGCCAGATGGCCGACCCGGCCAAGGTGAAGGCGATCGGCCATCGCGGAAAATTCTTCAACGTCATGGGGCCGCTGGCCTGCGTGCCTTCTCCGCAGGGCAGGCCGGTTCTGGTGCAGGCGGGCGCATCTCCGCGCGGCATACAAGCGTCGGCCTATTTCGCGGACATGGTGTTCGCAGCCAGCCCCGGCATCGAAAAGCAGGCGAAGCACCGCAAGCAACTCGACGCGGCTCTCACCGCGCAGGGGCGGGATCCGTCGGGTGTCGGCATCGTCTGGGACGTCGTGCTGATCGTCGGAGAGACCGACGACGATGCCAAGCGCCGCCATGAGCAGCTTCTCACGGCCGTGCCGCCCGATGCCGTCGGCGCCTTCATGTCGCATCAGATCGGCTACGATCTGTCGAAGCTGCCGGACTGCTTCACGATCGAGGAAATCAACGAGCAGATTATCAAGGCGAACGCCTCGCCCGTTGGCTTCCTCAACATGACGACCGGCATCGATCCGAAGGAAAAGATCACCCGGAAGGATTTCTACGAGGTGATCCGCCACCATACGGCGGGCTACGACCACGCCATCGTCGGCTCGGCCGCCAAAGTGGCCGACTACATGGAGGAAGTGTTCGTCGCCACTGGCGAGCGTGGCGGCTTCATGATCGCGCATCCGCCTGCGGTTCCGCGCGACCTGCTCAACGTCATCGACTTCCTGGTGCCAGAGCTGCAGCGCCGCGGGCGTTTCCGCACCGAATACAAATACTCGACCCTTCGCGAAAATCTCCTCGACAGTTGATCTGAAAGGACACGCGCATGGCAATTGTCACGGGCTACGACGCGAACGTCGCGGGCAGGCTGGGCGCCTTCGCCTCAGCGCTTGCCGGCACTGAAAATGTCAGGAACACCCTGATCAGCGTCCTTTCGGTGCTCTCGCTGGTCGGGATCTGGCAGCTTGGCGCCCTTGCCCTGCCGTCCAGCGTCCTGCCGGCTCCCTATGGCGTGGTCCAGGCGCTCATTGCCAACCTGGTTCAGGGCGACATCTGGACCGATATCGGCATCACGCTGGGGCGTATCGCGATGTCCTTCACCATCGCGATGTCCGTCGCCCTGGTGCTCGGCTTCACGATGGCCTTGTCGAAAACCGCCGGCGTTTTCTTCCAGGTCTGGATCATCTGCGGCATGACCATTCCGGCGTTGGTGGTGATCCTGACGCTCTACATGGTGGTCGGTCTCAATGATGGCGCCGCGGTCCTGGGCGCCGCGGCGCCGGTCATCCCTGTCCTTGCGATCAATATCCGCGAGGGCGTCAAGGGCATCGACACAAGGCTGATCGGCATGGCGCGCGCCTTCCGCGCCAGCCGCGCGCAGCAGATCGTCTCGGTCATGGCGCCGCAGGTGGCGCCCATGCTGCTCGCCTCGACCCGTTTTGGCCTCGGGCTCATCTGGAAGATGGTCCTCTTCGTCGAGCTGCTCGGGCGCGGCAGCGGCGTCGGATACAAGATCGAGTTCTACTACCAGATGTTCAACATGACGGAGGTGCTCGCCTACGCTCTCTCCTTCGTCTTCGTGATGCTGTTCATCGAGGTGGCGATCCTCGGCACGATCGAACGTCGCATCTTCCGCTGGAAGAAGAACTGAGGACCGGTCGGCCATGAATTTCCCATTCCGACCACCTGTGCAGGCCGCGACAATGTCCCAGATATCCCTGACCGACATTCACAAGCAGTTTCCGGGCCGTGGAGGGAAAGGCGGCTGGAAGGCACTGGAAGGCGTGTCCTTCGAGATCGCGACGGGCGAGATCGTCGGTCTGCTCGGGCCATCGGGCTGCGGCAAGTCCACCTTGCTCAACATCGTTGCAGGCCTGGACGAGCAGTATGACGGCACCGTCACGATCCAGGGCAAATCGATCGCCGAACAGATCGACCGTGGCTTTCGCGTAGCCTATGTCTTCCAGGAGGCGCGATTGATGCCTTGGCGCACGCTGCGCCAGAACATCGAATTCGTGCTGGAAGCTTCCGATTTCCCGCGCACGGAATGGGCCGGCCGCATCGACAGGGTGCTCAGCCTCGTCGAACTTTCCAAATTCGCCGACTTCTTCCCGCTTCAGCTCTCCGGCGGCATGCAGCAGCGCGCGTCCATCGCTCGCGCCTTCGCCATCGAACCCGACATTCTGCTGATGGATGAGCCGTTCAGCGCGCTGGACGAACTGACCGCGCGCCGTCTGCGCCAGAGCCTGCTCAACATTTGGTCCGCCTTCCGGACGACGATCCTCTTCGTCAGCCACAACGCCTTCGAGTCGACGTTCCTGGGCGATCGGGTGCTGGTGATGAGCCCGGGTCCGGGCGGGAAGATCAAGGAAGAAATCAACCTCCGCCATATGAAACGGCCGCGCGACTACGAGGACAGCGCACTCTTCGAGCAGAGCAAGCGTGTCGTCGAAAGCCTTCAGCGGCATGTGGGAGACCAAACGGAGGAACACTGAACGATGAGGGGGAGGACCAATCAGAAACCAGAACAGGGAACACGCGCATGAAACTCTTTCGACGACTGATAACCGCTGCGGCGATGATGGGCGCCGCTCTCTTCGCAAATCCGGCGATGGCCGAGGGACCGATGGGCGATGGCGGAACCATCCGCCTCATGTCCAACCCGGTTGGGACGCAGTCCTATCCGCCATTTGTCATCAAGAAGTTCGAGCTCGACAAGAAGCATGGCTTTACGCTGGAGGTCATCCCCTTCACCAACCCGCAGGCGTCCGTCGCGGCGCTGCAGAGCGAGAGCATCGAGGCGGTGGTGCAGGACTGGATCACGGTAGCGCGCCTGCGCAACCAGAACATTCCGGTCATCGGCGTCGCGCCGTTCCTCGCCTATGTCAACACGCTGCTGCTGCCGGCGAATTCCGAGATCAAGACCCTCGCCGACCTCAAGGGCAAGACGCTCGGCACCTACACCAAGACCGGCTTCGACTGGATCATCCTCCAGGCTGTCGCCAAGCAGAATTACGGGTTCGACCTCGCCAAGGAGGTCACGCTGCAGGAAGGCGCGCCGTCGCTGCTGCGCGGTTCACTTGAGCAGGGCCAAATCGACGCGACGCTCATGTACAACTCGCTCACCCCTGACATGATCCTGTCCGGCAAGGCCAAGCTGATGATGACCATCCACGACGTGGTCGCCGAGATGGGCCTCTCGGAGGCGCCGTTCCTGATGTACTCGATGCGCGAGAATTACGCCAAGGAGAAGCCCGAGAACGCCAAGGCCTTCGTCGCGGCCTACCAGGAGGCGATCGACATCCTGTTGTCCAATCCCGACGTCTGGATGGAGCAGGGCGCGAACATGAAGCTGGCGCCAGAAGCCACCGCGATGTTCCGCGACAATGCCAGCAAGGAGTTCATCAAGTCCTTCACGCCGGGCATGGGCGACGTGCTGAACAAGACCTTCGCCATCCTGCTGGAAACCGCCGGGCCCGAGACGATGGGCATGACCTCGATGCCGGACAAGGTCCTGACCCTCGACTACCAGCCCTAATCGCGAAGGGCGGGCGTGCGAGCATCGGCGCGCCCGCAATTCTGCCGACGACTCCGGTCGCCGCCCTCAGCCAATCCAGAGTCGAAAGGTCCGCCTATGTCCATCGTCACCCGCCTCGCAGCAGCGGCAGCCGTCGCGCTGTCATTTGCCGTCGCGCCGCTTTCGGCACACGCCGAGAAGTTCGGCGACGGCGGCAAGATCCGCATGATGGCGAGCCCCTACGGCACGCAGTCGTTCATTCCCTTCGTCATCAAGAAATACAAGCTCGACGAGAAATACGGCTTCGACCTCGAGCGTATCAGCTTCGCCGATTCCAAGGCCTCGTCCGCCGCGTTGCAGACCGGCGGCGCCGAGATGGCCATCCTCGACTGGACCGGCCTGTCGCTGATGCGAAATGCCGGCCTCGACGTGATCGGCATCGCACCCTTCCTGACCTATGTCAGCGTCATCGTCGTGCCGGCGGATTCGCCGATCCAGGGTATTCAGGACCTGAAGGGCAAGAAGTTCGGCATCTTCTCGCGCACCAGCTCTGACTGGATCCTGGTCGATGCGGCCGCGCGCAAGAAACACGGGCTCGATCTCGCCAAGGAGGGCGAGCTACAGGAAGGCGCGCCGACTCTGCTGCGCGGCGCGCTGGAGCAAGGCAACATCGACGCCACGATCATGTTCTCCTCGATCTCGCCTGACATGATCGCGTCGGGCAAGTTCAAGGGCATCTTCACCATCCGCGACGTGACCGAGGAACTCGGCCTGCCGCTTGCGCCCTACCTGATGATCGCCTCCACCGAACGGTATGCGAAGGAGAAGCCGCAAAACGTCAAGGCGTTCGTCGCCGCTTACCAGGAGGTGGTCGAGATCCTGAAGACCGACCAGAGCGTCTGGGACGAGCAGGGCGCCAACATGAAACTTTCGGGCGAGGCGCTGACCGTCTACCGCGACCAGATCCGCCGCGACCTGTTGAAATCCTTCACGCCGGAAACCAGCGACACGCTGAAGAAGACCTTTGCCATCTTGAAGGAAACCGCAGGGTCCCAGGCGCTCGGTATGCAGGAGCTGCCGGAGACGATCCTGACCCTCGAGTTCCAGTGAGCTGCATGATCGTCGAAGCGACCAACTACTACGCCAGGCCCGGAATGGCGGCGGCCGTGCTCGAGCGCCGCCGCGAGGGCTCGCGCCTGCGGCGGCAACTCGGGCTCGACGCGGGGCGCATCTTCGTCAATGCCGGCGGACAGGGACCCGACGTGCGGTGGGAATGCACCTTCGCAGACGAGGCGGCATTCCAGGCCGACCTTGCCGCCCGCGACGCGAGCCCCGACTTCGCTGCGCAGCGCAAGGAGATGGGGCAGCTCACCGACCGTTTCGAGCGCCACGTCTTCCATCTCGACACGACCGAACTCTGAACGCGCGAAGCGCCACGACAGCATTGAGGATAAAGACACATGGCGACTGCCAAGACCGGACCGGCCAAGAAGATCAGGATCGCGCATCTGGCGGGTCCCAACGCCACGATCCAGAACACACCGCCCCTGGTGACCTCCAACAAGGCGCGCGCCG
>Ga0209347_1005876_pt1 | contig 11298 bp, 5 predicted proteins | sample AutmiccommuBRH23_FD_187382 | JGI IMG/M metagenome (GOLD analysis project Ga0209347, IMG submission 187382) | Deep subsurface microbial communities from Mt. Terri, Switzerland - Autotrophic microbial communities BRH/23 (SPAdes) (version 2) | ecosystem: Environmental > Aquatic > Deep subsurface >...
ATCCTTTCAAAAACCTTTGATGTTCCGCGAATGCGGTATTGGAATGTCTATCTGTATAATCATTCACATGTTGATATAGGTTATACCAATACACAGAAAAATGTAGAGATACTCCATAAAAATAATATACAAGAAGGAATCAAATTGGGCAAGGAAACCAATCATTTCAATTCTGGTTCACGGTTTACATGGAATCCGGAGATTACCTGGCCGGTGGAGCGATTATGGAATTCTGATCCCGATCAAAGAGAAAATATTCTGGAGGCGATCCGCAATGAATGGTTAAGCCTGGATGCCAGTTACCTCCATTTAAATACCAGCACCTGCTCGGATGAAGAGCTTTTTCATGCGTTTAACTTCAGCAGGATGCTTCAGCATATGACAGGTAAACCGATTGATGTGATGCAACAGATTGATATCCCTGGGATGTCCTGGGGGCTTATCCCTGTGATGAATCAACTTGGGGTTAAATACATTATGTCATGGCCCAATTCCGACAGGGCAGGACATGCACATGAAGGGATGGATATGCAGCCTTTCTGGTGGGAAGGACAAGATGGAAAATCGAAAGTCTTATTTTACCAGCCGGGGAGTTACACCAACAGTGGCAGTGCGACAAAGGGTGCGGAAACAGGCCGACCCTGGTTCGGCCAACGTGATCTTTCCAAAATTCCTTCGGTAATAAAAACAGGTCATGCTCAAGTTGATTTTACAGGTCGGCTGGTTGAAATGGAACAGGCTGATTACCCATACGACTTTTTAGTGCTATCCTGGTCTCTTTGGGATAACAGTGTAATAGATGTGGATGTAGCAGGAGCAGTGAAAGCATGGAATGACAAGCGGGCATACCCACGTATAATCATCTCCGGAAGTCATGAGATTATGGAGATGATTGAAACCAATTATGGGGATCAGTTACCCGTAATGAGAGGTGACTATACAGAATACTGGACAGATGGGCTGGGTACCTCAGCTAAACACACAGCTATGAACAGGAATGCCAAGGAGCTACTGACTCAGGCAGAAACATTGTGGACCATGCTCCGTCCCGGAGAAGAGATCCCTCGCAATAAGTTCAATGAGGCCTGGAGATATATCTCTTTAAGCACTGAACACACCTGGGGCTTTGAGAATCCCAAAGAACCCTATTTCCATGATGCAATATTGAAGGAGAAACAACAATACTTTCATGAAGCGGATGATCGCACACTGAATCTGTATTATGATGCGCTGGCACCTGCCACAGATAAATCAAATGGTGCGCTGGGTCCGCCCGAAGGTCCTTCTAATGGAGGGATCGCCGTTTTCAACACCCACTCATGGATGCATGAAGGCCTGGTCACTTTGAAGCCCTCTGAGAGTTATCCGGGCAACCGTGTGACAGATGAGAATGGGCAGGAGGTTCCCTCACAGCGACTTTCAACAGGAGAGCTTGTGTTTCTAGCAACCGGGGTACCCGGATTTGGTTCCAGACATTATCGTGTTGTAGCGGGAGAGTCATCATTTACAGGTGATAGCAAAATTGAGGGAAATACCCTCGAGAACCGATTTCTTCAATTGAGTATTGATCCCGAAACTGGTAACATCAGCCAATTGATTCAAAAATCGACCGGATACAATTTTGCAGATGTGAAGATTCATGGAGGCCTAAACGCTTTTATCTGGATTCCCGCAAATGTAGATGCACCGGAATCCGATACCGATATTAAAATCAACATTGTGGAATCGGGTTCACTCGTGAATGAAATCAGAATAACTTCACAGGCTCGCGGATGCCGTTCCGTATCCCGATCGGTCCGACTTGTTGAAGGTCAATCCTGGGTGGAGATAACCAATGTAGTAGATAAACTTCCTTTGGTTGAAAAAGATGGGATTCATTTCAGTTTTGGATTTAATATCCCGGGAAGCAAAACCAGGGTCGACATACCGTGGGGTATCATGGAAATTGAAAAGGACCAACTGCCTCAGGCCAACCGAAACTGGTTTGCTATGCAACGCTGGCTGGATGTCAGCAATGACAGTGTGGGCGTTACATGGTGTTCACTGGATGCTCCACTTTTCGAGTATGGTCAACTTTCAGCAAATATCTCCCTGAGCTGGGGAGGACAAGGACCCTGGTTAAGAAAACTCGAAAATAGTTCCACTATCTATTCATGGGTGATGAACAATCACTGGCACACAAATTTTCCAACCACTCAGGAAGGTCCGGTGACCTTTAGATACCGGATCCATCCTCATCGGACATACAGCCCGGCTCAATCCAATCATTTCGGACTGGAGCAATCTCAACCCTTGAGACATCTTGCGGCCAATAACAATCCTGGCTTAACACCCCTGGTGGCTGTGGATAATGAGATGGTATATGTAACCATTCTGAAATCTAACGGTCCTGATGAACCGACTGTCATCCGATTGCGATCACTCTCGGATGTGGAGGAATCTGTCAATTTGCGTTTTCCTGCTGGTACACCTGAGTATATTAAAGCATTTGAAACAACAGGATTAATAGGTGATGAGGTCACTCCTGAATTCAGATTGGCTCCCTATGGAGCAACATCAATCTATGTAAAATTTAAAAGTCAGATTGCTCATGATTAACGTGTTTATATGTTCTTTTATTGTGAGAACTTACGTATAATGAATAGGATGAAGAATCGAGAAGTGCGTATGAAGATGATAACGACAACAGTCAATCTACGATTTTTAATTGTGGTTTATTTTGTTGTCTGTTCATTTTATTGCATAGCAGCCAAACCAAAATCACCTACAAACCTAAGAATTCAAGAACATACTGAACAAATTGGGGTTGATGTGGATCATCCTCATTTTGCCTGGTATGTAAGAGACACCGATCGCAATGAATCTCAAACATCTTATCGCATTCTGGTTGCATCAAGTATGCAAAATCTGAATGCAAACAAGGGTGATATGTGGGATAGTGGAAAAGTTCTGTCATCCAAACAATATAATGTCAAATATCACGGGAGTAAGCTTGAAAGCAGTACACGCTATTTTTGGAAAGTGATGACCTGGGATAAAATAGATAAAAAATCAACCTGGAGTGAAAACAAGTCTTTTATTACAGGTCTGTTCAACTCTTCAGATTGGTCGGCACATTGGATCAAAGCCAATACAGAAACCCCTTCTATACCTTATATGTTGAGAAAACAATTTATGGTTGACAAAAATATTGATTATGCAGTAGCAAATATTAGTGGCATCGGTCATTTTGAATTGCGTTTGAATGGGAAAAAAGTGGGGAATCATGAATTGGATCCTGGATGGACGGAATACTCAAAATCTCAACAGTATGTCGTTTTCGATGTGACAAACTTGATAACCAATGGAAGGAATGCCATTGGTGTCTGGTTAGCAGATGGTTTCATGGATTTAAGAAATTCTGGAGGCAGGTTTCAGGGATATTCAGAGCATTCGGAAGGAGCAAAGCGTATGATCATGGAATTGGTGATCAACTATAAAGATGGATCAAAAGAAAAAATAATAAGTGACGATTCCTGGAAAACGTCCTATGGACCGATTACCTATTCCAATGTTTTTGGAGGCGAAGATTATGATGCTCGAAAAGAAAAGGATGGATGGGACTCTCCTGATTACAACGATTCGGAATGGGTTAATGCCATTATTGCCGGTGCATCGGGAGGAATATTGAGGGCACAATCACAACCTCCGATAAAAGTAGTGGAAGTGTTGGAACCAGTGAGTAAGGTGCAAAATGGAGATACGATAGAGCTGAATTTCGGAAAGACATTTGCAGGAATATTCGATATTTCATTAAGTGGTAAAGCCGGACAAAGCGTGATTCTAACGTTGGATGACGGTACCCAGCAATTCAATACTCACTGTCAATATACCTTGAAAGGCAACGGGATAGAAACATTTAGACCTCATTTTTTCTATTTTGGACAAAATAAGATTACTGTCAAAGGAGCATCGCTCTCGGACAATGATATTTCACCTCAATTGCATGGGATGAAGGGTTATGTATTAAGCAGTGCAGCAACTACTACAGGAGATTTCTTTAGCTCTGACAGCATGTTTAATCGTATTTTCGGAATCAACAAACAAGGCATCACCTCAAATTTATACTCCAGTATCACTGATTGTCCTCATCGTGAAAAAGCAGCCTGGATGAACGATATCAACTTCACGATGCCTTCGTTTGCAGCAATATATGGCATGCATACTTTATTCGCAAAAATCAATCAGGATATTGCCGATTCGCAACACGAAGATGGGTGGATACCAGGGATGGCACCTTTTTACCGGGATCCAAAAAATCCGGCCGATCCTTTTCACTGCAGCCCTTTCTATGATATCTCTTCCATGAGATTTCCCTGGACAATGTATCAGCTCTATGGAGACAAGATAATACTTAAGGAACAGTATGATGTTGCAAAAAGATCACTGGAATACCTTACTTCAAAATCATCGGGATATTTCATAGACTATGGCCTGGGTGACTGGCTGAGTCCGGATCCGGTTAGCAGGGAATTTATTGAAACCTGTGTCTATTATGATTTTGTTGTTCACATGCAACAATGGGCTGAAATAATTGATAAGCTTGGGGATGCGCAGTACTATACAGAGCTTTCGATAAAGATTAAAAACGCTTTTAACGCAAAATACTTTAACTTTTCGGTGCACAACTATGGAACCCAACAGACAGCCAATACTGTTCCTTTACATCATGGCATGTGTCCTGCAGGCGAAGAAATAAACGTATTTAACGCACTGATCAACAGTATCATAAAAAGTAATTATACCATAAATTGTGGGCAAAATGCACATGGTTACATGTTGCAAGTACTGTCTGACTATGGACGGGATGACCTCGTGGGCAGAATTCATACAAACACGAACGGACCCAGCTATGGTCATTGGATAACAATGGGGAAAACAAATACACCTGAAAATTGGAATGGAAGTCTTTCACAGCAACATCACATGAACAATGCCTTTCCTGAGTGGATTTGCAAAAATCTGGCAGGTATCACAAATTTAACACCCGGTTTTGAAGTTGTTCGCATTCGGCCGACCTCATCAACCACGTATGTCCCTAAAATAGTCTCTTACTCGCTTGAAACAGTGAAAGGAGAGATAACATCCAAATGGGAAAAGCAAGAAAATCATTACGAACTCAACGTAACCATACCGGCAAATTGCAGGGCTAATATACACATCCCAACGTTTGGCAGATCAGGAGTAACAATCAGTGAGAGTAAGGATGTTATATGGAATGATGGTCAACAATCAGGGAAGTCAAAGCACATATATTTCAATAAATTAGAAGGAATATATCCTTCTAATGACAATTATGTTATATTCAGTATTGGTTCAGGAACATATAATTTTAAAGTGAAATGGTAAAATGTAATCTTTAGACCTGCAATAGGTTCAACATGTCATTCTCCTGTTCATCCAGGTTCAGCTAAAGACAATCCTGATATGGGATAGTGACTTATCATCGGCAACCTGTTTCTATTGAGTAAAACTATATTCACCTGTGTATATCTGTGTAAGAAATGTATAGAACAATATTAAAAAATAATCAAATTATGAATAAGATGAATAGATGGTGTATTTTTGCAGGTTTGATTTTAACCTCAACCATAGTGTTTGCACAATCAAACGACAATCCGAAAGAACAGATCCCCATCCTTGCATGGTATGGTGTCTCACCCAAAGAGAGTACTGTGGAACGTTATATGGAATTGCGTCAGTCGGGGATCACTCATAATTTCACCTTCTTTGCCAACGCAGACGAACTGGCCACGGCAATGGAAGCAGCGAAAAAAGCGGGAATCAAAATGATTATTCATTGTCCGGAACTAGAAAAAGAACCGGAGAAGATAGTTCGTCGATTCAAGAATCATCGGGCACTGGCAGGTTATTTTCTGAAAGATGAACCCGGGAGAAGCGCATTCCCTGTACTGGGTGAATGGGCCAAGCGTATTCAATCGGTAGATGACAAGCATTTTTGTTATCTGAATCTATTCCCGAATTATGCGCCTAAAGAGGCCCTGGGTACGGATACTTACAGAGAGCATGTGCAATTATTTATTCAAGAGGTGCCTCTCCAATTGTTGTCTTTTGACCATTATCCGATTGTGATAGATTCCCAGGGGAACAGAGCGATACGTGGTGAGTGGTATGAGAATCTGGAAATCTTCTCAGACGAAGCAAGAAAGGCAGGAAGGCCATTCTGGGCATTTGCCCTCACAGTAGCACATGGGCCCTATCCTATTCCGACACCTGCTGAAATAAGATTGCAGGTATTCAGCAATTTGGCATACGGTGCTCAGGGAATTCAATATTTTACCTATTGGACACCCAGCATACACGAGGGACAAGATTTCCATCATGCACCAATCGATTACGACACAAAAAAGCGGACCGAGGTGTATGACTATATTACCGTGATCAATCGCGAGATCAGGAATCTGTCAAAAGTCTTTCTCGATGCAAAGGTGATTTCGGTATCCCATACGGGAGATATGATCCCTGCAGGAACCCGTCTTCTGGAAACACTGCCGGAAGTGATCACCAAACTGGAGACAGACGGTAAAGGTGCCATCGTCTCACAGTTAAAAAAGGGAAAGACGTCTTACCTGGTCATCGTAAACCGGGATTTCCAAAGTGAGATGTTCCTGACAATAGAGGGTGACAAACAATTAAAGCGAATGTTGAAAGATGGCACGGTAGTAAACGCCGATGCTTATATAAGTAAACTACCTGTTGCTCCTGGAGATGTATGTATCTACCTATGGGAGTCTTAACAAATTCAATTGATTCATCTTTCTACTCCATGGCCAATCGCTAACATGTTGACTATATGAATGATGAAGCTGGTATCCAAAGTGTCCCTAACTGGGAGTTCTGACATTCACAGAGACTGCTCTTCATCTTTTTCGGCCCGTAAAAATGGTGCATTTGAACATTATATCAAAAATCGCAGCATCTATATCATATTTATAACCATTTTTACTTTTGAAAATCATAATATTGTAGATATTTAACATTTTTAACTATGTCATTATTCAATATGACTCAAAATAATATAAATCCTATTTTAAGCAATAAATACTAAGTTAAGAAAATGTAAAAAAAGCTATTTTTAAATTTCCGTTCTATTATTTGTGCAATAATGTTCGGCTTGTAGTTGATATTCTTATTCCTGAAATACACCTAATGCTAAACCCAATTGGTGAGCATATACTAATAAAAGAATAATGACCTCTTTAAGAACAGATTGATTGCACAAATAAAAATTATACTATTTTTTGGATTGAAGTTAATCTATAAAACTTAAACACAGAAATTATGGAAAGAAAAGCTTTTAAGATGTTTCTCAAACCCGATTATCAACAAGAGTATGAAAAAAGACATGCCGCGATATGGCCTGAACTGAAAAGATTGTTGTCAGACAACGGGATCAGTGATTATTCAATCTACTGGGATAAAGAATCGAATGTTCTCTTTGCCTTCCAGAAAATAAGGGGAAACAAATCGTCTCAGGAGTTGTCCGACAATCTGTTAATTCAGAAATGGTGGAATTATATGGCTGATATCATGGTGGTAAATAAAGACAATTCACCGGTTACTATTCCCCTGAAAGAGGTTTTTCATCTGGATTAAATTCCTGACTATTGATTGGATAATTATTCAAGCATCAGCTGGCTAATGCTGATTAAGCACCACCCATCCTCTCTTTTATACATCATCCCATCAATCAAATGGATTTCATTTAAAATTTTTATCAGAATGATAAAAAGATCTTTCTACCTGTTTATTTTTCTTTTTGTGGGAGAAATGTTTTACTTAACTGCATCTCCTAAATTGGTAAATGTGGCTCTCCCAATCTGGGGAACTGAGGTAACTGCTTCCTCTGAGCATGCCGCTGTGTATGCTGCCTATAATCTGGCGGATGGCATGCATGAGACAGGAAATAGCTGGTTTAGTAAAGATTACGCTCCTTTGCCTCAATCATTGACCTTTACATTCAAAGAATCATACATACTCACACAAATTAATATATACCAATCCCGATGGACCGGGAGTATGTACCACACGAAGGATTTTATTGTCGAAGGGTCCAAAGACGGAACCATATTCGAAACAATTGACAAGGGGGTTCTTCCGGATGTCTCTGACGCGAAGTGGTCCAAAACAATTCATCACCAATCATACCGTAAGATCCGTATAGTCATTACGAGTTCCTATTCAACCATTCAAACCTGCGGATTAGGCGAAGTGGAATTGGTGGCGACAGTATCGGAAGATAAGGAACCCCTATATACACAAATCAGTAAAACGATCGACTGGCAAACATTCCGGGGTAAGTTCCGGATGTCTCTGGAACTGGAACCGGCAGCGGGTTTGTGGGTCTATCATCAACGTTCTGATCAATCCTCTCCTGCAGGAAAGTATACAAGCGGTCCCTACGAAGTAACTATGACAGAATCTGCGCCTGATACATTGGCTCAACTCATCAGCTGGAACATCAGGAGAACAGACAACCGACCCTTTAAAGTACTGGAGAACAACATCGAGTGTAAAACCAGTTATGCGGGCGTATACAAATTGTATCATCCTCAAAGGATGAGTCAGCAAAACTATTTTGTTGACTTACCTTTCCGTTTCAACCATATCACCACAGTCCATGACAATCATCCTGTGATCTGGATGCAACAGACAGACGGGAAGAACAGATTTACTATCGGCCTTATAGACCAGAATCCTAAAACTGTGATTGAGGGTTCGACCTATGATGCAGGTAACGGAGGAGAAGCACCCGGCATAGCCAATAGTTATGTCAGGGTGAACATGAATCGCATGAATCCTTCAAATGGAACGGATATATTTACCTATTCCGATGCGCTTTATGTAAATGCCAATAGCAAAGTTGATTGGTTTGAAGCGCTCAGGGGTTATAGCCGGTCTGTGGACGCTGCCCGTCAGTTTAAAACTGCACAAATAAGTGATTGGGCATTAAACCCTATGTGGCACTCCTGGTATGCCCATGCGGATGAGATTAATGAAACACTGATCAGGGATGATGCACAACGTGCTGGCCTGCTTGGCGTCAAGACTATCCAGATAGATGCAGGATGGAACATTCCAAAAGGAGAGGGATACTCTTTTGAGAATGAAGGTGATTACAGTTTTTCAAATCGTTTCCCAAATGCTGTGGGTATGATTCAGGATTTGCATGCCGCGGGGCAACGTGTCGTTTTACATGTGGCCCCTTTGCTTATGGGCAAGAATGCCAATGCATGGATGAAGATGAATGATTGTCTGCTCCGGGTGAACGGCATGGCAACACCTTACCTGGACCCAAGACTCAAGAAGGTGCAGGACTACTTGCTCAATTCATGGGAACACCTGTTTACCACGTACGATATTGATGGGCTCTGGTACGATTTCCTGGAATTTCCTCTTGTCGTGGATGCTCCCCCTCACGGAAAAGAAATCATCTCATCCGATATTTTCACGGCCTACTCAAAATTGATGCAATCACTATACGACAAAGCAACCGGGTTAAATCCGAATGCAGTCATTATTTTGCGTCGTCCATATGCCAATCTGAACTCGAAAACATTCTGTACCCATGTATGGCCGATGGATGTTCCGCAAGATTACAATATGAATCGTCGTGATGTGATCTTTATGAAAACATTTGGTGAAGGCGTGTTAACCCATGCCTGTTGTACCAGTTGGGCAATCAGTGAAAGTGATGTGAATGTTGCCCGTCAAATGGCAAGCATCACAATGGCAGGGGTACCGGCTTTCTCCAGTATATTGGCTGATTCACCACCGGGTCATAACAGAATAATCAAAGCATGGTTAAAATTTTATGACGCGAACAAAAGGGAGCTGGCTTTAGGTGATGTGACCCCTCTCCTGCCCACACCTCCCTCTGCAGCAATCCGCATTGAAAGCGAAAAAAAGTCCTTCTTCGGATTTTTCGAAGCCGTGCCGGGTTTGATTGAGGTCTCCCGGAAGACAAATTCTGTAGTGATTGTGAACGCATTCTCCCACAGGACGAACACCCGCCTGGAGGGCGTTCAGGAAGGCAAATGGGAGCTCAGGCTGTTCGATCAAACGTTGAGCCCGGTGGATTCAACAACAATCATGACAGACGGTACGGGTGCCCTGGATTTAAATATACATGGACCGGATGCATGTCATACCATTGTGCTTACAAAAAAACTATCAACCGGTAAAAAAGGTTTCAAAAACAGGAAATGATATTTTTCCGACGGGTACTTTTCCTTTAAGATGAGAAAATTAGTTTACTTGTTTCTATTTATCTGTTCCGCAGGGAGTAGCTTCTCTCAGAAGATGAATCATTTTGAGAAAAACAGCATTCAGCCCTGGGATAAAAATCCACGTTTCTGGCAATATGAAGGCAAACCGGTTATGCTGCTTGGAGCGAGTGATGATGACAATCTGTTTCAGTGGCCCGCAGAGCTGTTGGTTCCGCATCTCGACAGCATGAAAAAGATCGGAGCCAACTACGTCAGAAATACGATGAGCGATCGCCAGGATAAAGGTTTTGAGGTTTACCCGTTCAAAAAGACAGACGATGGGAGATATGATCTGAGTCAATGGAACGAAGCCTACTGGAAACGTTTTGACTTTTTCCTGAAAGAGACGGCCAGACGGAACATCATTGTTCAGATCGAACTGTGGGACAGGTTTGATTATTCTCAGAAGAACTGGGATGCTAACCCTTACAATCCAAAGAACAATATCAATTATACTAAAAAAGAATCGGGACTGAATGAAGCCTATCCCGATCATCCCGGATCAAACAGGCAACCTTTTTTCTTTACTACTCCCCAACAACAGCATAATGAGATATTACTAACTGTTCAATGCAGGTATATGGAAAAAATCCTCTCCTACACGCTGAATTATGATCATATCCTCTACTGTATTGACAACGAGACATCGGGAGAGGAAGCGTGGTCTATCTACTGGCGCGATTTCATCACTGCTATTGCTCATCAAAAAGGAAGAAATATTTGTGTCACTGAGATGTGGGATGACTGGAACCTCCAATCAACCAGTCACAAGCGCACTTTCGACCACCCTCAGCGATACCGGTTTGTAGAGTTATCCCAAAACACCCACCAGACTGGCAACAAGCTGTGGGATAATCTTAGGTGGACAGCCAAATATACCGGGGAAAGTCCCAGACCCATGAATATTGTGAAAACCTATGGATCGGATAACGGCAGGCATGGCTCAACAAAACAGGCAATTGAGCGGTGG
>Ga0209347_1005877_pt1 | contig 11297 bp, 13 predicted proteins | sample AutmiccommuBRH23_FD_187382 | JGI IMG/M metagenome (GOLD analysis project Ga0209347, IMG submission 187382) | Deep subsurface microbial communities from Mt. Terri, Switzerland - Autotrophic microbial communities BRH/23 (SPAdes) (version 2) | ecosystem: Environmental > Aquatic > Deep subsurface >...
ACCTGGGCTATTTGGTTTGCGCATTTCATCCCCGGAAGCAATCCTTGACCGATATCATCAGCGATACCTATGTAGTTTATGATGAGAATAAAAAGTGGGGCAAATGGGTTCAGATCCCGGCAGCAGTAAGTACGAAGCCGGAATGATCAATTTTTGAGTTAGAATAAGGGGACATAGCTGATAATATTTTAATCCAGGGTGCAAGTTGAAGCGATAACAGTTTCAGCAAAATATGTATCAGCTCCCAAGGCAAAGCCGCAGACAAAGTGGGTATACCCATCCTTTATCGCGGCTTCTGTTTCTGTGTGAATCAATGTTTTTAAACGAACGCAGGCAATACTTTTCTCGTCATTCTTAAACGGGAGCTTGGAAGGGCGATAACCGGTAAAACCGCAGGTTTTTGACTTAGACAATTGAATCACCTCATGACATTACTCCTAAAGAAGTAAAATTACTTCTAAGGTAATTATATCACTTCAGTTACTCCTGAGCTATATTAAATTACTCTTATGGTTATATTGATAAAGATAAGTATTCTTTTATTACCCTTATTGATACAATCAAGCCAAAAGACTGTGGAGTGTGTTCCGCATGGTAAGAATTAAGTTGTCTGAGTTGCTCGGAAAACATAAAATGAATCAAAAGACTCTATCAAGGCTTACCGGAATCAGACCGGCGACCTTATCCAAGATGTACTATGAAGAGACAAAGAGGATTGAGATCGATCAGATTGATAAGATTTGTACAGTGTTTAAATGCAAAATAGAGGATTTGATTGAGCACGAACAGGATGAAAAATGAACATAAAGTTAAACCGCTAAGTAGGATTGGCGGTTTCTTATTTTAGCTCAATTAATTCAGAATTATTTAAAGTATAGACAGGATATGAGAAAAACAACGAGAATTATAACAAGCATGAATATCATAAGAGAACAAAAACCTATTCCTAGACCATATGATTTTAAAATGATAGGAAAAAGCTCTTATTTAATTAATACTGGCAAAAAAAGTGATTGAGAATGGCTTTGAAAAACGGAGATTGGTCTATTCTGCTAACAGCTGCCCAGGCCGTCCTCTAAAAGACTCCGTATACTACCTCATCTTCCAGCTCCCCAATTTTGGAAGGTGAATTGATAGGTTTATACCCAAGCCTTCACCATCCGAAGCCCGTCTACGTATGCTGTAATTAAAGCTACCAAAAAGGCGGGAATCAAAATGAATGAACCCATCACTGAACGTACGCCGCAAGGCATCGCGGCTGAGATTAATAGGATCAAACAACAGACTTGTAAAATCATGCTTACCAATGCCATCGAGGTCGGCAAGCGCCTGAAGGAGGCCAAGGCCTTGCTCCCGCATGGAGAATGGGGAAAATGGTTGGTCGAATCGGTGAGCTATTCCCAGCGCACAGCTAACAGGCTGATGCAGCTCTTTGAAGAATATGGAGATAAACTGTTCGCTTCCACCGATGACGGCGGCAGCTCAAATTCGTCAGCGCTGACGAATTTGACCTACTACCAGGCCCTTCTCCTTCTGGGGATTCCGGAAGATGAGCGGGAGAAATTTATCCTGCAGCATGATGTAGAAGATATGACCATCCGGGAGCTGGATCAGGCTCTCAAAGAACGGAATCAAACCGCTCCGGAGAAAGAGCAGGCTCAAGTCACGCCCATGCCAAATAATCCTCAGGATATCAAACTAGACTATCTAACCGTCAAAAAAATCGACAAACCAAGAAGTATAATGGTCTAGGAAAACTCGACAAGATTTTTTGAAATGATAATGAACCTGATATAATAAAACCACTAAAGAAAGCAGGTTTATTATTGATGAAGAAAAGAGTATTTAGCGCAGAATTTAAGGCGGAGAGAGTTTTGGAGGTATTGCGAGGAGAAAAGGAAATAAACGAGATCGCCAGTGCCCATGAAATCTTTAATTTAATTTTGGGGTCCCATAAGTGTTACTATGTAAAGTATTTAGAACACCTAGAGCTCAAAAAACACAAAAATCAGGCATGAGAGCTGATTTTTGTGTTTTCATAATAGGCTTTTTTCGTGTTTTTGATAAAAACAATATCCCGTATACTCTTTATCCTCTGATTCTCTGCACTATTCGAATTGCATTTTTTGCGCTTTAAGAATTTGTCAATCTTAGGAAGACATCTTTCGTTTCAAATCTATATATTACTCCGGGAGTGAAAAACGATCGTTTACCTCCAGTAGGCTTGCACGTTTTCTATTAGCAAATCCTCTACCTGCCTTAACTTCGAATTCGATCTCATTTATTTTAATGTCTTTAGTATTAAACGCCTTAATTTGAAAAATACATGATCCGAATACAGCTAAGAAGATTGTTAGTACAAAATACGCCGTTGCAAACGTTACATATATAGTAGCGTCATAAGTATTTATATGCTTAGTATTGAGGTCCGCCATATTGGAATATCCCATTCCATAGAACAATAACGAGGAAAGATAACAAATCACTGTTTCTTTTGGCACTATGACACCTCCACTCTGAGATAATGATCGACGATGAATTTAAGGAACAAGGGCACTTCATCCCTCTCGAATATAATGACCCCAGGGGGTTGGACACGGAACTGAAAAGATAAGATAATAAAGGTATGAGTAAGAAAAACACTTATTCTGCCCAGGACGGGACATCTGGTCAGGCAGTATAACATATGCCCATTTGGTTTTCTATGACCCCTGAGAAGAAAAAGGAGGTTAATGCACTTCATTAGGTTTATAAGACGAGACCAATTGTGAAGAAAGGAGTTTATCTAAAGATTTTCAAAATCGTGTCACATACTCTCCCTTCAGAGCGAAAATTATTATTATGTTTTAATTTTTAGAACAATAAAAAACTCTACTATTAATAATCATAGCGGAGTTTTCTTGAACAATATATTATCGCATGCGATACTTTTCTTTAAATTATCACATTATTTTCAATTCAAGAGCTTTTTTGACAGCCGAAGCCCGTCCCGTTACCTGTAATTTTCGGTAGATAGAGGTAATATTTTTTCTGACGGTAACCTCAGCAACAAAAAGTATTGAGGCAATCTCCCGATTGGTCTTTCCTTCTAGAACATGTTTGAGTATTTCCATCTCGCGATTCGTCAACAAAGGGACCTGCAACTTTGTACTTTTCAAACGCTTTAAATTGGCAGAATGCTGGGTCGTACAGGCTATAAGCATGTTAAAATAATCATTATCTTGGTTGACCTCTTCTTGAAAGTCTTGGAAAATCTCAAGAATATAACTACCATATTCCGCAAAGGGTAATATAAGACGATCTGCTTTTCCTATATCTAGTGCTGAATAAATTGCTTTTTTTGCTTCTTCTAACCCATACAGCCTATACTTGGCGATAGCGACCAATATATACATATGCAGATAACCCAACACGTTGTTAAACACTGAAAAAACCTGCTGCATTTGCTCGCAGAGCACCTCTAATTTTATATACTCTTTCTTAAGCAAAAGGTATTTCCCATAGACGATGTAATTAAGCCCCATGCCTTGGTACAATACCTCGCTTTGTTCCATATCTCCAGACCTTAGCCATTTGATAAAACCATTTTCGTTTTCCGTTATACCTCCTATGTAGCCGGCACACACATCAAATGCACTGTTGAGAATAGGACTGTTGCATGCCTCTACTTCAGCACTTAAATCATCCATAATCCCCAGAGCTTCATCGAACTTACCCTTTGCTACGTACACCCTTGCAATAGTAAAATTGGAACATATTAAAATCGAAACCTGTTCCATGGTTTTGGCCTTGTATATGGCCTTATATGCGTTAAACTCAGCCCCTTCAAGATCTCCAGTTTCCATACAGTATTCCGCTCGTAGCAAATCATCAAACCCCTTGCCACAACCTCCAGCCATCTCCATGTAATAAGGAAACATCTCTTGAACACACTTCATCGTCCACAGCAATTTCCCTTTTTCGCGGTAATAAAGGTACATAGAATGAGGAGATCCAAATGTGATAATTTTATTCTTGTTTGCTATGAAGGAGTGGCCTTCCAAGATACCATGTGCTCTTTTAAACTTTTTATACATTAGAGAAGCATCATTAAAATAACCATACGCTCGTATCAGTTCTATTTCTCCAAGAATTCGTGTTTTCAATACAGAAGATATCCTCTGATTATTCTGGTAATACTGCTCTATTTCTGATAAAAGGTATGAACCGCCCTCCCTATCCACATTCGTAACATAAAAACCCGTATAGGCCAGATAGCCAATAGGGTGACGGTATTTTACTTCATCCGGAATATGCTTAAATAATTCTAAGATATATTTAGGATTGCTGTCAATCACTTTAGTGATGCTACTTTTTTCAAATTCAGAGAGAATTAGGTCATATTCTTTTGCTTTCAAGAGATATTTTAACCCTGTGATAATGTCACCGTTATCAATGCACCACTCACCGGAGCGCTTATATAAACCTTCGAAGTCCATAGTTGACTTCTGTTCATCAAGTAGTTCTTTTAAATAATTATTAAATATGATGTGAATTCTGTAAACATCGTTCCGTTGATCATAACGTATAAAAGAGTTTCCATAGCTTATTTTTCGAATAATCCTTTCAGTTTCTTGATCACCTGTCACATATACCGCTTGCTGTGGAGTGAAGCTGTCAAGTACACATAGTGATTTCAAGATGATTACTTCCCTATTCGTATACCGGCTCATAACTGCTGTTTCAATCAGTCTTTCAATACTACTGCACGACTCCAGCCTACCTATTTCAGAATATCTTTGCATGATTAGATATACAGCTGATACCCAGCCCTCGGATATCTCATAAACCTGCCTTGCTGTATCGTTAGATATATCATGGCAATACAATTTAAAGTACTCTTTTATTTCATCCGTGCTAACTTCAAATAAGTGACTTTTTATCAAATAGCAATAGCCTTTAAGCATTAACTCCTCAATCCTAAATTCAGGTATTATCCTTGAGAGGATCAGAATATAAAATCCATCTATTTTCGCCCGTACTATTCTTTCAATCAGCCTGTCAAGCTCTGAAGAGTGAGCATAATGATAGTCGTCAATTACCAGGACGGTGTTCGTCATATAGGTAAGGTCTTCAACAATTTTTAAGACCTTATCTCTTTGTGGAGTGTCGACGGGAAAACCCAAAGCACGAAGCTGTTTACCTACCTCCGGATTGGTTTTGGCCAGCTGACTTGTGAGGGAGTCCCATATATACTGAGGCGAAGATTCATCACTATCAACAGACAACCATACATATTTTGCATTGACCTCATTGAGGAAATCGCCTGCTGATGTAGTTTTGCCGTAACCCATTGCCGCCACAGCTACAGTCAGCGGATATTTAAATATGTTATTTAGTTCCACATTGATGCACTTACGCTTTAAAATATGTTGCTGCATATTAGGTCACCACCTTGATTCGACAGAATATAAGTAATTTTTATTATATCATACTGTTGCTATGAATAAAGGTAGTAATTTCCTTGGTTGAGCAGGGCACAAAGAGGCCATCGTTTAAGACATTCCCATTTGCATCTTTAACAATCTTGTTATCTTCATTGCTTTCGGTGTTTGATTCTAAAGTCCACTCATGGCCACATTCTGGGCAAACTAAACCATTTCCATCTTCGTAAGTGTATCCTGAATTACATGTTGGGCAATTTGGAAAATCAGCCATTAATTCATTTCCTCCATTCATTTAATTGGTGATGGTCTGAATGTAAATTTCCCTCTGAAAATCAAAAAAAGCCTTGAGTCGTACAACTTGATGTACCTCAAGGCTTTCGTTATGTATCTCCGCCTAAATTCGAGGGTTTAGATGGCGGAGGCGAGGCACACCTATCCAAACCCACGATAAGAAAATTATCATAAAAGCAAATCTATTCAGGCAACATAAAAAGACTGCATTACTGCAGCCCTATTTTGTGAGGGGGAGGGGGATAGTTCCTTTGGCAAGTTGTGAACTCACGCTGCTAGGGCGTTAGCTACTCCGCTACAACCAATAGCCCAAAAAGTATCAACAACACTAAAAGTATAACCAGTCATTTGATTAGTCTTATTCATACTATCCACCCCCGTTTGTTTACCTAATACGAACTCTCTTGCCAAAAAAAGTATTACCAACCCAGCCAATACTTCTAAAAGTAGCACACCCGACACATACGCTGCCCCAACCAGCGTCAATTCACAACTAAATTAAGAGTAGCATACTGAAATAATATTGTAAAGTGCGAAAGTTCTGTGAAAGAAAGCTATCCTTTTCTGAAAACGTATTCTAGCAAACTAATATGCAATACGAAATAATACTACCTAGATAAGAGCGAGTACTTATTAATAATGTCACCAGCGAAACATTTACGGTGGAATTTATTGAAGAGAAACCCAAAAAGGCTGGGATTACAATTGCTCTCCATTTCCTCTGCACTTATTGCCTGAACATTTCATCCCTAGTTCTTTACATAGTTTTTTAAGTTCATGACAAATCAAAATCATTATTGCTTTAATATCTAAAGCATCTACAAATCCTTTAGTAGCAGAGCCTTTGATATAAACTTTACCAGCCTTTTTATAAAGGGTTTTAATAACATCCGCCCCACCATTTATAGGGATCTTTGAGTCTTCTGGTAATCTAAGATATCGGAGTATCCCTTTCGCATCATACAAGAACCAATTTTCGATGGTTCGTTTAGCTTTTACGTGGATGATTTTATTGGCACCACTTGCCTTTAGCTGCTGTTCGACTTCAGACCATACCACTGGCGGTTTTGCAGAGAGATCAAACACGTCTGTATCATAGCACAATACTACGGTAAAGTTCACACCTGGGTTTCTGCTAATAACTTCGTTTTCAAATATCCTTTTTGCCCGATTTTTGTAATTTCCAATACCTTTGAGGTTTCTTATAATCAATTTATCGACTTTAAATCTTTGTCCCGGGGCAAATGTGTGAAGCTGATCAATGAGCTTAGTATAAAACTCTACCTCCGTATCTCCTTCAATAAAAATTACGATACCCCTACTCATTATTCTCAGTCTCCAAGTATTGTTCAATAATCTTTATATCCTCTTCAGTACCACTAAGTAATTCAAACAAATAGTCCCCAGTCGACATTTCCGAGTTAGAGGCATCATTAATTAGTGCTTTTTGGGCAGCTGTCCGTATTCTTTTAAATTGTGCAACACCATATTTACCTGGAATTCCCATATATATGTTATGTGGCTCGAGATATTGAATAATATAAGGAGAGTGGCTGGTAATAATAATCCTCGTCTCTCCTAACAGTTGTGTCACCACTCTTAAATAGTTTTGCAGTAGACTTGGATGAATTGAGTTTTCAGGTTCTTCAACTGCAATAAGTGAAAGATTATTTATGTCAGCAATGATGATATTTGTTAACAATAAAAATACTCTTTTGACGCCATCAGACATATCTTCAAAACTAATTGGTTGATTTAGGTTATTATCACTTACATATAAAATATACACTTCCTTACTTAATTTAAACGGCAGATCATCTGGAATTTTATTCTCTAACTTTGTTTTTACACTAACTTCTTGGACATCAATGTCTGTAATTTGTGGAAAAAGTTGCATAAAAGCATTCATAAGTAACTCATATTTTTCGGGATGTAGCTTTTTTAGATTAAAAATTTCTCGAGGTAGATTGTTTCCTTCCATTTCCAACGCATCCACATTCGTACGAATTAGCGGATTAGGACTATAGGAATCGCTTGCATCCAAATGTCGCTCAATATAAACCCTTAAACCATTAATTCTTTTTATAATATCGTAGTAATACAGGGAATCAAATGCCTTTAATTTGTTAATAATTAAATCGTTATCTTCTATCTTAACCTTACTATTACATCTCCCCGTTTCAGTACTACAATAGAATGCCTTATTCATGTCTCTTTTTATCAGTACTTTATACTTTTGATTTTTTTCATCCAGTTTTACTTTTAGCCACTCACCAACAATACGCGCACCTGTTTCGTCATCTCTTACCCACTTAAATTGATATCCATATAATACAAGATATGTACTTTCATCTATTGATGTCTTCATTTCAAACTCTATTCGAAAATCCTTTGAAGGCATACTCTTATTTAAGGGAATGCCCTTCGTCCAGGACATCATATTTTTCTTAATGTCCTCATTTCTTCTAATGAAATCTACACCAAAATCAATTGCCTGAAGTAAGTTAGACTTGCCGTAACTATTCAATGACACTAAGGCAACCAACTCACTACAAATTATTTCTGACATTTTAATGTTTCTAAATCCATCGATTGAGATTTTACAGAGTTTCATATTTCCCCGCCTCTCTTTACCCTGCGGTATAATCCTTATCACCATCATAACGCCCACCGCCTAAATACGCAATATTTATTTTCATATATATAAAATTATTAGCAAAAAATACCTCATCCAAACCTTTTTACGCAAAATTTCTTTGCATTATAATTAATACGCCATTTTTGAAGCTTGCTCTTCATATCCTGCTATGGGTATGATAATACCTAAAATACAATGTATGCTGCCTTTTGTTAATCTGCGCAAAGCATAAGCCTCATGCATTCGAAGACTCTCAAGGCATGGCCAAGTAAAATGATTGGACCCTTTATATATTGATAGAACTATTTTCGATATTCGGATAAATAACTGTACTACATTTCCAAACGTCTTACGGCTACGATGTTGTTAAGATTTACGCCGACAAAGCAAAGTCAGCACCCACCGATAAGCGCCCCGAGTTTCAACAAATGATTCAAGAGAGTAGCCAAGGCCTCTTTGATGTACTCTTCGTCCACAAGTTAGACCGCTTCAGTCATGATAAGTACGATAGCTCTAGCTATAAGCAAAGGCTCAAAAGGAACGGCATTAGGCTCCTCTCTGTTACAGAAAATCTAGATGGTAGTCCTGAATCAATCATCTTGGAGTCACTTCTCGAAGGAATGGCAGAATACTACTCTAAAAACCTTGCCAGAGAGGTTATGAAGGGCATGAAGGAAAATGCTTTTCAGTGTAAAAATACAGGGGGGATTCCCCCTGGGCTTTGATATCGATCCCGTTACTAAAAAATATGTAATTAACGAGGTTGAGGCCAAAGTGGTACGCGAAGTCTTCTCACTCTATCTCGACGGCTACGGTTACAGAAAAATGATAACCGTTCTAAACCAAAAGGGGCAATACCTTCGGCAAAAACAGCATCCATGAACTGCTTAGGAACGAAAAGCATTCAGGCACCTACGTCTTCAATCGTTCTGCTAGTAAGGATGCATTCGGTAAAAGAAATGGTCATGAAGATAAAGATGACGATTCTATAATCAGAGTTGAAGGTGGAGTACCTGCCATAATCTCCAAGGAGGACTTCCAAAAGGCTCAGGTCAAAATGGCAACCAATAAACGTCAACCTGGATTCTACAAGGCTAAAGAAATCTATCTTCTCAGCGGTTTGATTTTCTGTGGCGAATGTGGTCATGCGCTCCAGGGAAACCACAGACCCGAATGTAAGAACCGTCCAAAATATGTCACTTATCGCTGCGGCAATCGCGACCGAACCAAGCAATGCGACAATAAGGAAATCCGTAGAGAGTACGTCGAGATGTACGTCCTGCATCAGTTAGAGCAGCGACTGTTCAATGACAAAGCCATCCCTCATCTAGTTCAGATGCTTAATGAATACCAGTTAAAGTCCAACACTAACATAAATAAAGAACTTTCCGAAATGGGAGTAAAGCTAAAGGAGATAAAAAATCAAATTGCCAATATCGTCAACGCTATAGAAAATGGATTTTTTCAGGAGTCATTCAAGACCCGAATGACAGAACTGGAGCAAGAAAAGCAGTTGTTGGGAATAGCTATACAGCAACTGAGTATTAGGGACGCAGCGGTTGAGATAACCGAGGACAACCTAAGGAATATGTTCAAGATGTTTAAGCAGTTTGTAACTGAGAAGAATATCCCAGAATGTAAGAAGTTCATCAACAGCTACGTCGATAAAGTCATAGTCTACAAAGACCACCTTGAAGTAACATTCAAGGTGGCCTTTTCTTTTGAGCAGAAAAATAACATCTACTCGTTTAAGACATCAGTTAAAATGACCAATCTTTTTAAGACTTACAGAAAGGCTGCTGGAATGTAGACGATTGTCATCAAAAAGTAAAAAGCCTTAGACGGAGTACATCAGTTGTTGGAGATGTACTTCACAGAAACAAAAACAAGCTCAAGGATACGGAACTTGTGATCCGAAGATTTGGATCACTTTTGTTTGTCCTAAATGAAGGAATACTTATTATTTTGTTGAATTAATACTAATAACGTTGCCAGTGATTCGTAAATTACCTTACTAGTTAATGTTTCAAACCATATTCACGGATAAGGAAGTATTCCCGACACGTGTTGTATAAACCCTAAGGATTTGGGGATATTTTCGACGCCTGTCGGCAATCCATCGTTTTATACGACATGTAATATTTGGGGTCAAGAAGAGGTTAAAATTTTGGTCAAACCAGCCTGAAAATGGGATGAAGACGATATATTGACTCTTATAGAAAATGAGGTAAAGGAAAGCCTGAGCCTCGATTACAAGGAATGTGGTGCCTTGCAACGTACAGATGGTAAAAAGAATGAGCTAAGCAAGGACGTTTCTTCTTTCGCAAATTCTGCAGGTGGTACTTTGGTGTATGGAATTATTGAAGATGGTCATATCCCTGTTGGAATAAGCGAAGGATATGATCCTAATGGAATCACTAAGGAGTGGATCGAACAGGTTATAAATTCCCGAATTCATCAACGTATCGATGGGATTATAATAAACCAAATCGAATTGCGGAAATCTAGGCCGGGGAAAGTTCTTTATGTAGTACATATTCCGCAAAGTTTACGTGCTCCCCATATGGCTGCAGACAAAAGGTTTTATAAACGCTATAATTTTGAATCTGTTCCTATGGAGGAGTACGAAGTAAGAGATGTGATGAACAGGAGTGATTCACCTGAAATAAGGCTAATTTGTAATTTTAAAGATAACGAAAAGATATCAAGTGTAGTTTACTCAACAGAAGATACTTATTCCGCTCCAATAAAACTTGAAGTAACTGTGATTAATGACTCAATGATACCTGCTGATTATTCTTCATATAAATTATTGGTACGTATTCAGTAAACCATTCAAGAGGCCTTCCCTCAAAATAACTGAATAAAATTCTGCTGGCTACAATGAGAATTCTATGGCATAATTGAAGCATGAGTACAGATGATCGTGAAAAGCTACCTAC